>Ga0105048_10001835_pt1 | contig 34392 bp, 32 predicted proteins | sample MAT05_FD_78382 | JGI IMG/M metagenome (GOLD analysis project Ga0105048, IMG submission 78382) | Freshwater microbial communities from Lake Fryxell liftoff mats and glacier meltwater in Antarctica - MAT-05 | ecosystem: Environmental > Aquatic > Freshwater > Ice > Liftoff microbial mat | place... | reverse complement strand
GTAGCTTTGCTTTATGAGCAAGCACAAGAAACAGGCGCATGTGGTGTGGAAATGTGACTATCACATTGTGTGGACCCCCAAGTACCGTTTTCGGGTATTGAGTGGCCTTATCAAGGATTTAGTCGAGTATGATATTCGGATGTTGAGTGACGGGGACGCCCGCCCGGTGGAGGGTGTGAAGTAATTGAACTGAATGTCCAAATCGATCACGTTCATTTGGTGGTTAGCATTCCCCCCAAAGTGTCGGTCTCGGAATATATGGCCGGGCCGCCGTCGCGGAACGGTCAAAGGCAAACTGGCGATCAAACTCTTCAAAAGTTACCCTCAATTTAAGCAAAAGCCCTATTGGGGTAACCATTTCTGGTCACGGGGATATTTTGTGAACACGGTAGGTATCAATGAGGATCATATTCGTCGCTATGTCAAGTATCAAGAAGGAGAAGATCGCAAAGAGGAAAAGCAGAGTCAGGACTTTGATCTGTTCGACCCACCCGCGTAGGGTTTTTGCGGGCTATGCCCGCTTTTTTTTACAAAATCCACCTGCTTTGCAGGTGGTAATTTAATTTTGTTGCTGGCATCCGAAATTGTAATCGACCCTACGTTCTTGCCCACCGTGGTGGTGCCAATGGTAACAACATTCATAAAGGGTTTCAAGCCGTTGATAATCAGTTCGCTGGCCGATGCCGTGCTGCTCGTGGTCAGAATATAGACTTTGCTCAGATTAGCCCCGATGTTCTGCGGTTTGGCCACAAAGTTCTGAATATCCCATTTACCCGTGTCATATTTCTGGTCATAATCGGCCTTGACTTTACTGTTCCATCGTTGCCAGTAGAATACCTTGCTGCCCACATCTTTACCCATTAGGCTGGCCAAATTGGTGGCCGAACTAACATAACCCCCCCGGTTGTAGCGCAGGTCCAATACCAGTTCGTTGACTCCTTTTTGCTTGAATTTGGCGAAGACATTATCCAGTTTCACGTCATACGCTTTCGCGGTAGTTCCGTTGGGGCCGGGCACAAACTGGTTGTAAACAACATAGCCAATCGTCTGGCCATTCCGCGAATAGGTGGTATCGAGCAAGACCGGATCTTCTTGAAAAACCACCGTCTGAACGGTCTTGGACTGTTTGTCTTCGGTTAGCACATTGGTAGCAGTAGCCTGGGCAAATGTGAAGGCGTAGGAATCGGCATTGTTGTAGAGTAACTGGTTGTAGTTCGATCCCGTCAGTGTCTCGTTGTTGACACGGGTGAATATATCACCCCGTTTCACACCGGCCTGAGCGGCCGGTGAATTGAGTTTCACATATAAAACCGCAGATTCAAGTTTGAAGTGCAATTTGCTGTTTTTCAGCGCATTGAAAAGGGGAAAGAAAGCCTAACGTTTTGCGGGGTCGGTGATTCAGTTCGTTTTGAATCGAACCGGGCCGCCGGTGCGGATACGAATTCCTCGCTCACCAAACGGATCCGCTGGCCCTTGGGAATGTACTGGCGGATCAGTCGGCACGGGCCGCCCCGCGTTGGTATTCTCATTAAGACCACGCTCCCATGAGTGGTATGGACGAGCGAAATAAACTGGTATTTTCAATGCAGCAGTGATGGCTGCGTGGTCGGTGAATTCGCGGCCATTATCGACGGTCAATGATTTGATGGGCAACCCACAATGAGCCAAGGCTTTCTCTATGGCAGGACCCACTATATCCGCCTTCTTAGACGGTACTTTGACGATACAAGTGTACTTGAAGACTCGCTCTACTAAGGTTACTAAGACGCCGTCGTGGTCGAAGCCGATGACCGTATCACCCTCCCAATGACCCACTTCTGTATTTGTATCCACAATAGCAGGCCAATCCGGTCCGCCGGTGCGGCTCAATACCCACCCGACCAGGGATACTGCCGCGTTTTTGAGGACTGCCCCGCTTCTTGTAGCGTTTCTTATGACGGATTCTCAAATAGCATATAAGCGGCTCATTTTCAGGTTTCTGGCGATATATATGCTGGTAAATAGCTTCGGGGCTGATGCACTTTTGACCGTTATTGGCCAACGCCAAAACCCTACTGATCTGCTCGGGTGACCAGTGGTTTTTCAAGTGTTTCTTCACTTGTTGAGCCAGGTCACCCTGAAGCTTATAGGGGGAGCGTTTTCGCCGTTTTTGGGTTTGTTGCTGGGCACTGGTGGCTAGATAGGGGTGCTCAAAGGAAAATCGGTTTCGCCGTAGTTCGCGGCTGACCGTACTGGGGCATACCTGCAGGTGTTGGGCGATGTCTTTTTGAGCCATCTTCTGTTGATAGAGTGTTTGTAGGAGGTATCTTTGTGCTACGGTCAGTTGGACGTAAGAAGCCATTGGATGCTTGGATTTAGACACCCAAAAGTAGGTCAATTTCTTTCGTTCGGCTGGCTTCTTTTTTGTTAGCTTGTGGGGTTTGGGGCTAACCCCAAACCCCACAAGCTAACAAAAAAGAAGATTAAGTGAATTGCACTTCAAAGTTCTTGAATTCAAGAACCGACCCAATTATAGCGGTTTGGCTCTGATCGCGGTAAAAGAGCCTGAATTCCATACCCGTGGTTTTCGTCTCACCACTCAGCGAGGCTTTTAATTCGGTAGCACTGGCCTGCAACCACGAAAACCGATCCCGGTCGGAGTTAGCCGTGTTGTTGCGGTCGTAGAGCAGCGATAAAAAGAACTTATCGGGGGTCAGTGTTTTGTTGGGGTTGGCCGGCAGCTTATCGTTCCAGAGGTAGTAATAATTCATGTTCTCCAGAATCCAGTCGTTCACATCCTTGTCGTTCACGGCACCCGCCGTAACGGTTGAGGAGGCCAGTGGTGCGCTTGTAGGCACAACCTCCGGGTCGCGTTTGCACGACGACAGAAACAGAACACCCAGACCTGCCCACAGGGGGTCAATTGGCCACGAAGAATGTGATTCATGTGTGAAAGAATTCGTAAAGATGAAGTTAATTAGATAACGAAAATAGTGCTTTTTGGGCTATAAATACACCCTAATAAACTGGCTCACTGGAAATTTATTACTGCATTGACCTCAAATTAACCTGTACTTGCCACTCACGGCATCTCCTCAACAATACATATCGTTTCCACACTGACCCGGCAAACCCGTTGCAGGTGGTCGATCACGTGTTCTTTGTAGTCGGCACAGCGGTAGGTATTGAATTTTTCGGCAATGGTCGGGTCGGTGGGTTTCTTTTCCTTGTATTGATCCAGCACCCACTCCAACGCCGAGCGATTGCCTAATTTATCGGAAAAGGTGTCCCGCAATCTTCTCCGAATCAATAGTTAACCCCCTGAGAATACCCGTCAATGGCGTGGCAAAGCCCAGAAAGTACAGTCCTTTCAAATCAGGTTCGTCGAACCAGAGCGATTTTGGGTAGCCACGCTCATTCAGGATGTTAGCCGAAAGTGTCTCACCTAACATCGGTTGCAAGCCCGGCCGGTAACCCGTAGCCAGTACGATTGCATCGAAAGGCCGCTCGGTGCCGTCGGTGAAGGTAACCGTACGGGCATTGATGCGCTCGATACCGGGAGCTACCGCAATGTTTCCGGCTTTAATCTCGTCCAGTGTACCAAGGTCGATTACCGGAATTTTACCTTCTTCCCGGATCAGGTACGAGGGCGAATGTTTGGGTTTACCCAGGCCGTACTGCGTCAGATCGCCTACGCTCAACCGCTGCGACAGACCAGCAACAAAATCGTAGAACCAGTTTGGGAATTTGTTCAGGAAGATGGCCGTAGGCTGGGTAGGTTTGCCAAACATATCGCGTCGAACGATGCTCACCGGGCCACGTACCGAAATGGTGGGCCTTGCACCGTGTTCGAGTAAGTCGAGAGCGAGTTCGGCTCCTGTATTGCCCATGCCGACCACTAACACGTTTTCGTCGCGAAAAGGTGCTCCGTTTCGGTAGTCGTGGCTATGCCAGATTACTCCCCGAAAATCGCTCATGCCCGGTAGTTCGGGCTGGTTAGGAATTCGGTTGTAGCCAGTGGATACCACTACGTTGTTGGCCAGAAACGTAGTGGTAGGTGTTTGAACTTCCCATATACCGCTGGTTGTCAAGTGGATACGTTGAACCGGCTGATTGAAAAGCGGATTGATGTTGAAATGGTTGGCGTACTGCTCCATGTATTCCACCAGTTGCAGCCGCGATACGTAAGTCGGATAGTCGGCGGGATAGGGGAGATGCGGCAGGGCCGAATGCTCTTTCACCGTATGCAGATGCAGCCGGTCGTAGTGATTGCGCCAGGCGTAACCTACGTACTCACTGGCTTCCAGCACACAAAACGGCTGGCCCCGGTGTACTAGTTGACCGGCCATCGCCAGACCCGCTGGACCTGCTCCGATAATTAGCGTGTTAGTCATTATTTAATTCGCGTCCACGTCTGGGTTTTCCCAATCAACGAAATGCCCACGTAGCCGCGCACGTCGAGCGTGTTGGGATTTTTAAGGGTCATTTTGCAACTGTATGTTTTGCCGTCTTCGGGATTGTAAATCTTTCCCTCGTCCCACACGTCGCCCCCATCGAACTCAAAGCCAGTCATAATGTTTAAGTTCATGAGTGGGCGCAACTGCATTTTGGCATCGGGATTTTTGCTGTCTACCTTTGGTTTGTTAGTAATGGGATCGTTAGGTTCTTTCAGCCAGATTAGTTTGCCAAAGTATTTGTCGCCCTTTTTATATATCTGGACGTGGCCACGCTTGGTACCGTTGAGCCAGGTACCTACAACCGCATCGGGGTTGTCTGCCAGAGATAGTCCAGCCGGGTGAAATGAAACCAGGCTACCGAGGACTACGAAAAAGAAAGCGATGCGAATGAATCGTTTCATTAGTGATGATTTATGGTTTTTAGTTGATTTTAAGATTAATGTAAATGTCCACTCGAAAAAAGTGATGAACAAAGTGCAAGGGTGCTTATTCTTGCAAAAAACTAAAGGCAAGCTATGTTCAAACGTGACCCAGTCAAGAGCTACCCGACCGAAACCGAATCGCGTACAATTATCCGGTTTTAGGATTGCGATCCACTTCAGCACCTAAACAACGCGAAATATTTCGATTATTATTTTAATGCCCGCGAAGATCAGGTGGCTAAACTGTACGATTTTAATCCGGGCCAGCTATTTCGGGAGTTGGGCACAAGTTGGGTAGTGTATCAACATCAGATTGCTTACGTTCGACCGGCCTTGGTAAGCGAATGGATACGGATCAAATCCCGGATTATCCATTTTACCGAAGATACGACCGTAACAGAGTATTTCATGACTGATGACGCAGGGCGCCAACTAAAAAACGTACTCTGGGTTACCTCTAAGTACATCAGTGTGCGAACAGGTAAGCGAGTACCCCATGATCCTGCTGTGATGGAGCTGCTGGAGGCCATTTGCGAACCCCATGTAAAATTTGAGGAGCTGGTTTTCAACGAACGAATCCGCGAAATCAAGACTAGTTTGCAGCTTTAGTTTTAAGTCAATGTAGAGTATGATGGTATTGTGACCAAATCTATGGAAGCATACATTTGGGATGAAGCTATTTTAGAGAACGGGCAGCTAATTTGGCACGAGCCTGTTGATCTTCCCGAAAAGGCAAAGGGCATTATCACCGTCCTTGAAACAATCGAACCTGATTTAACTCCGAATACGCAGACATTTGGGCGATTTCAGGGAATTTGGAAGTATTGGCCGGATAGCGAAAAACAACGTCTTTCGGATGAAATGGACACTCTTAGTGATTCATGGGAAAGACCTATTTGATTGATACTAATGTTGTCAGCAAGTCATTTACGGGGCAAATGGCGGTCTTGGGAACCTGTTGTCAGTGGCTGTCCCGTTGTACAACGCTCCCCGAACTGCCCTGCAAAAAGTCTAAGTCCGCACCTTCGTGAGCCTGCATAACATGCCGAACGTACAAATTCACGTAACCCCGGTTGTAGCCTAAATCAATTGGTTTGAAATGCGCCAACCGTTCGGCGAGTTCTTCATCGGATACGTGTAGGTGTAATCTCCGGTTTTCTACATCAAGTGTAATCAGATCGCCGTTCTGTACAAACGCCAGGTTGCCTCCCACTGCCGATTCGGGTGAGACGTGTAGTACCACCGTACCGAAGCCGGTGCCACTCATACGCCCATCCGAAATACGGACCATATCGTGAACGCCCTGCGCCAGAATCTTGGCTGGTAGCTGCATATTGCCTACTTCGGGCATGCCCGGATAACCGCGTGGACCCACGTTTTTGAGAACCAGTACACAGGATGGGTCAACGTCGAGATCGGGGTCGTCGACGCGAGCTTTGTAATCGTCGATGTCCTCAAATACCACTGCACGTCCTGTATGTTGCATCAGTGCAGGCGAAGCTGCCGAAGGCTTTATAACGGCACCGTTAGGGCAAAGGTTGCCTTTTAATACAGCTACGCCTGATTCTGGTTTAAATGGCTCATCGACACTGGCAATAACAGACCGGTCGTAGCACTGCGCTTCGGCGCAGTTCTCGCCAATCGAATAGCCGTTTACCGTGATGGCTTCGTTGTGCAGAACTCCGCGCAACTCCCGAATTACGGCAGGCAGGCCTCCCGCATAAAACAGGTCTTCTACAAAATGCTCACCTGATGGTTGCAGATTGGCAAGCAGCGGAATTTTTGCTGACAACTGGTCGAAATCTTCGAGTGATAGTTTGGCGCCAATACGCCCGGCAATTGCCATCAGGTGAATGATGAAGTTGGTAGACCCACCCAAAGCCGCGTTAACCATAATGGCGTTCTCGAAGGCTTCTCGGGTTAGAATGTCCGATGGCTTTCGGTCGGCATGAGCCAGCGCAACAGCCTGCATGCCTGTCATGTGGGCGAGTACTTTTCGGCGCGAGTCGGCTGCCGGAATGGTAGCATTATCGGGTAAGGCTAAACCCAGCGACTCAACCATAGCCGCCATAGTGCTGGCAGTGCCCATTACAGCGCAGTGCCCCTGCGACCGAGCCATGCAGGCCTCGGCTTCCACAAATTCTTTTTGCGACATCTTACCGGTTTTATAGTCCTCGGCAAACCGCCACAAGTCCGATGTGCCGATTTTTCGGCCCTGATACCGGCCCGCCAGCATTGGCCCACCCGACAACACGATTGTGGGAACATTAACGCTACAAGCTCCCATCACTAGGGAGGGCGTCGTTTTATCGCAACCACAAAGTAAAATTACCGCGTCGATAGAATTACCCCGGATGCTTTCTTCCACATCCATACTGGCCAAATTTCGAAATAGCATGGCCGTGGGTTTTATCTGACACTCTCCCAACGACATTACCGGAAACTCCAGCGGAAAACCACCTGCTTCCCATACCCCCCGCTTCACGGCATCGGCCAGTTCGCGAAAATGCGCGTTGCAGGGAGTCAGCTCCGAAAATGTATTGCAAATGCCTATAACCGGCTTTTTCTCGAACAAATGGTGCGGGAAACCCTGGTTTTTCATCCAGGCGCGATAAATGAAGCCGTCTTTTCCGGTGCGGCCAAACCAGTCCTGTGAGCGAAATGGCATAAAAAAACACACACCTTTGTTAAGTAATGGCGTGCGTTTTTATAAAGAGAGAATGAGTTATGACTTACCCATGTTTTCATGATCGTATACGGCTTTCAATCGACTTCGGGCGCGCTTGAGTCGCATTTTTACGGCACTGATCGTTAGACCAAGGTGGGTAGCTAAATCATCTATTTTTACCTCCTGTTCGTATTTGAGATGCAAAAGCTTTTGATCTTCCAACTTAAGTTGGTGTAAATAGGTCGATACGTTCATTGCTTCCCGACTGTGTTCATTCAGCCCCAGCCGATCCGTATCCAAACGGCCTTCATCAAGGCTCAGATGCAAGGGCTTTCGTTTTTGCTGTCTGAGTTTATCAGTGCAATAGTTACGACTTATCGCAATAATCCAGGTTGAAAAGGAACTTTGGTTATTGAACGTATCCAACTTCTGGAAGACCTTTACAAAAACGTCCTGCGCACAATCTGCTGCTAATTCAGAGTCTTTCACCTAATAAAGGCAGGTAGCATAAACCTTTCCCCAATGACGGTAGTACAGGGCGTTTGTATACTTTGGGGCGGATGTACTGCTAATCAGGCTGATTAATTCTTCGTCGTTCAAATTACCCATAAACTCAAATAACTAGATGCAAGTTACATGACAAGGCCAATATTGACTTGTCGTTTATTTATATGGCTAAAAAGAGTTTACTGGCAGTAAAAAGACGAAGAATTAACGATACAACCAAGTATTCTTACAAATTTGCAGGAAGATATGTTCTTGTAGTTATTGATACTGGCCAGAATAGACCGCTATCGGACTCTGCTGCTGGCAAACCAGTTCCAAACGAGTACGGGCGCGTTTAAGACGCATTTTCATAGCACTTTCTGTAACTGAATACTGACGGGCCATGTCTTCGATTTTGTTATTCAGCAGGTACTTCAGGCGCAATAACTGCTCGTCTTCGGGCTTGAGTTGACCCATGCATTGTTCTGCCGTTCGCTCCCAGTCGATGGACTCTTCATACCAGGGATCTACACTTGCCATGTCAGGATGATGATCCTGAATAGACAGATGGCTTGGCCGGCGTTTGCTATACCGCAACCGGTCAGCACAGTAGTTGCGGGTGATGGAAAATAGCCAGGTACTAAACGTACTTTGCATTTGGAAAGCACCAATCTTGAGATGGACCTTCACGAAAATTTCCTGGGTGCAATCAGCCGCTAGCTCCGGCTCTTTCATCCACGACACGCAGGTAGTATATACCTTGTCGTAGTAACGTCCGCAGAGTCGATTCAAGTGCCGATTGTCTTTGGTGCTGAGCAGCAAACGGACTAAATCCTCGTCTGTCAGGCGAGTTGGTGAGCAATAAGTATTCATCAGATGTATAACTGGGTTAGTTATGATCACATACAGGAATAAGTTTAAAACAGTTGCATTAAACTATGTCAATGCGAGCAATTGTATAAGGTTTTAGTGAAACCTCATACATGGATAAATACAATTAGTATCATTGAAAAATTTAATTAAACAGATATATAGATGAATAGAATACAATTTATAGACTGCGAAAAATAATTTAAAATAGGCTCAATTGACTATTATTTCTTTCAACAATAATAGTAAGCCCTGACACGGAAACTCCCAATAATCGGACCCTCTGACCAACAGGGACAATAGTTAGTAACCGAAGCCATTGCCGAACGAACCCCATATACGCGAGCCTCGTAACTAGCCGATGCCACCACCCCTCGTGCTCGTGATCCACCTACGGCCACCGATTTTCCGCGCAGGGAGGGGTTGTCACGTTGCTCCACCGATGCATAAAAAGCATCCATGTCGATATGGATAATTTTGCGGATTGGACGTTGAGTTTCTGAGATGGACATCGTCACGAATTTACGTAATTTGTGAGCGAAATACGCCTATAATCCAGCAAGCTATGAAACTCTTTTTCCTGCTGTTGCTGCCTTTGTTTGCCGTTGCACAATTTTCTCGTGAGTTCCTTTTTAATTCTTTCGACGGTGCCAAAATTCACTATGATGTAGGGAGAGAAGGTAAACCCGTTGTGCTCTTGTATGAGTTTATGAGCAGTGACAAAAGCCCGAAACGACTGTCTCTCGGACAATTACTCGTGGACGCGGTCTTAAAAGTGGTCGTAATAATTTTGGCCCGTTTTTCAGATTTACCATTGCGGTTCGAGTAGCAGCTCAGGCTATTGATCATGCGGTTCTGTCCTTAGAAGCTTCTTAGCGATTCAGCAGGATCAGTAGTACAAAGGGCATCACCAGCCATAAGGGAAGCAACATTACCCGAAGACGAACTATTAATTGCCACACCATTACAGCATCGCCAACGAGAAACAGGAAGGGTAATTCGGTAACGAGGCCGATGGCATTAAAAATCGCCCCTACCACGATGCTAACCCCGACGTGGCCCACATAGTCGAGCCAATGAGGCAGCCTGTCGGTGGTGGCTGTTCGATAAATAGCGATACCCCCCGCTACTAAAACCCCGGCCAATGGCAGCAGCGTTATTGCACCGAGACTGTCTGTAGCTAACCAATGAATCAGGCCAACAATACCAAACAATAAACCAATAAGAGCCAGCCGGTGACCCATATGGAAACGTGGGGCAAAATCGAGCAGTTGCCACCGCTCCGGCTCTGCTGGAATCATAATTCGGCGGTTGTAGGAAACAAAAGCATATAATTTTTTTGCCCATCCATACAGGAATGTTTGTTGAATCAGTTGGGCAAAGCGGGGAAACCGAAAGCCAATTACAGTTAGCAGCGCATCCACACCGTAGCGAACCTCGGGCCCTTCCAAATCTACTAAGGGTAGTTCGTGCCGCATACGCTCGGGATCGAGCCTGTCAATTATGTTTTGGTCCTGAAAAGTTTGATTGGATTGCCGGGCTTCGGGAGCCAGTAAGCCCAGCTTAACAAATCCTTTGGTGTAGGCCTCGCAGACGGGGCAATCGGCGTCATAAATTACCAGCGGTTTCATAGTAGATAACGTTTTGAGTATTAAGCGTCTGACAATAAATTACTTAAATACCTTAATAAACTGCCCCATTAGCCAGTTTTCTTCGGCCTGGACTACGGCGTTCAGAGTACTATCGGCAAAACCTGCCACACTACTGATTCCGCTGATAACTTTCTGAAATTCCAGGGCTTCGGGTGTATCCGCGTCGGCCAACTGCAACTCGGCCAATACTTCTAACACGGGCTTTATCTCTCGCCGACGGCGTTCCTGGGCTACTTGCCGGGCCACTTTCCAGATGTCTTTTTCGGCCACGAAGAACTCCCGCCGTTCACCCGGTTTAAGATGCCGGAAAATCAGCCCCCAGTCAATCAAATCCCGAAGATTCATGTTGGCGTTCCCCCGGGATATCTGTAGTTGATTCATCACATCTTCAGTGCTGAGTGGTTCTGGTGCCACCAGCAACAGCGCGTGGATTTGAGCCATAGTGCGGTTTATACCCCATTGAGTAGCTAGCGTACCCCACGTTTGAATGAACTTGGCTTTGGCTTCTTCGTAAGTCATGCTCAAAGGTAATCATAGTTTCTGAACTTTCAATTTATTTTGAAAGTTCGTGGCTTTTTTATTCTATCTAGGCAAGTTCTGTGAACTTCTGACCTACAAATTGGCTAATGGGCTGGGGGAGGAGTGTCAGAAAAAAGATAGATATTGTTGGCCTTTAGTGATGAGCTACAGGGATATATTGTCTCTGTTGACTACGAATTCAATTGACTAATGGCGCATTCGTACGACTTGTCACGCTTGATTAAAGCTATCCCGGAAGGTAATGAAGCCGCCTTTCGGGAGCTATATGAAGCGACCCAAAGCCGATTGTTCAACACTGCACTAATCTATGTACGGAGCCGCGAAGATGCCGAAGAAATCACTCAAGATGTTTTTATTGAGGTATACCGATCGGCCGGAGCGTTTAAAGAGGAGTCCAGCGTAATGACCTGGCTCTATCGAATTGTCGTGAACAAATCACTTGATTTCATAAAGCATAAAAAACGGCAAAAGCGCTTTTCGTTTCTGACAAGTTTATTCGACACCAGTACTGGTGAACTCGTACGTGAACCGGTGGATTTTGTACATCCGGGCGTCATGCTGGAAAATAAAGAAAATGCCGCTATCTTATTTCGGGCGGTTGATAAACTCGCTCCCAAGCAGAAAACGGCTTATATTCTTACCCGCGTTGAGGGACTGAGCAATATCGAATCAGCCGAAATTATGGGTACAAGCGTGGGTGCCGTTGAATCGCTTGGTCGACGAGCGAATGAAAACTTAAAAAAACAGTTGGGGGGATGGTATAAATCGGCAAAGCCGTAGGAATATAAACGACTTGTCGTCTAAGCTAGTATGGAACCTGAAAAAGAACAATGGATCAACAAAGTGCTGGGTAGCCTGGATGGTATTCAGCGCGCAGAGGCCAGTCCGTTCCTATTTGCCAAAATTAGAAATCGACTGACAGCCGAGCCGGCACCAATTTACGTGCCCCTGCGCACCGTTTGGCTGATAGCAGCATCGTTTGCCATGTTGTTGTTACTCAACTGGGGCGTGGCTGCTAGTGTATTTAGTTCCGGTACTACCGATTCTGTAGATCTCGACACGGTAATCACGGACATGCACCTTTACCCATCTACTAATCAACTCTATTGATGTATGGAGCGGACCAAATTACTAACAGGCGCCGTTACTGGCCTTTTCCTGCTTAACCTTGTCACCATTAGTTCTCTGATACTGAGACCCGGCAGACCAGGTCGCTCAGGCTCGCGGGACCCTAAAGGAGAGCCAGCTCAAGTAATTATTGAGCGGCTTCATTTTGATGACCAGCAGGAAAAACAGTACCGCCAGCTGATCGGTGAACACCAGAATCAGACACGCTCGCTGAACAACAAATCGCAACAGCTTTACCGTCAGTATTATGGCTTATTAGCGTCGGATCAGCCGGATACCGCCAAGGAGGGCCTACTTGTTGGCCAAATTGCCCAAACACAACGGACATTGGCGCAACTCAACTTTAGCCACTTTAAGCAGATTAAAGCTCTTTGCAAACCGGATCAGCAAGCCGATTTTACGCGCCTGGTTAGCGATCTGGCTCAGTTGTTTGGGCGGCAGCAACGCCCCAGAAGACCCGGTGGGCCAGAGGGGCCACTGGAAGGAAGACCTGGAGGCCCACCCGAAGGAGAACCGGAAAATATACCGCCCCGCCCGTAGGAATGAATCGGTTGTAGCGTCTAATGCCCTATACAAAACCATCAACCAGCATGAACCTGTTAAAAAAGAGCACTGGCTTTTCCGTTTCTTTTGGACTATTGATTTTAGTCGCCTGTCAGCAGAGCGATGATGCGGTTACCCCGTCAACGTCGGCAATAACCAGTACGACCACGACCGTGGGAACCAGCGTTCCTGACGTGTACAAGAAGATTTACGGCGCTACTGAAATTTATGTAGAAGGCACAAACATTGTTATCAAAACAACGGGTCGGCCCGATCACAAGAGTCCGTATTATAAAGGAACGCAGTGGGAGAGTACGTTATACGAAGCCTATAATGGTACTAACTTAAAGTTCTCAATTAATCCGAATACCATTAAGGCGTTTACCCTTACGTTCAAAATTCCACTGAACCCAGTTATTGATGCTGCTCATTCGACAGCACCGATGGGCCCAATCGGTGTTTCGCTAAATGGAGTGCCTTTTTTTAATCAGTACGCGGCAATGAGTGCGCCCCTGACCAATGAAATCAATGGCTTTGATCAATACGGAGGTCACCCACAGCAGCAAGGTCAGTATCATTACCACGTAGAGCCAACGTACCTGACCTCAAAAACGGGTAAAAGTGGATTACTTGGTTTTTTGCTGGATGGCTTTCCGGTCTACGGACCGATTGAGAACGGCAAGGCTGTTACGAATACTGATTTGGATAAATATCATGGCCATAGCCATGCTACCACCGATTATCCAAATGGTATATACCATTATCACATTACCGCCGAAGACCCTTATCTGAACGGCAGCGGATTTTATGGCAAGGCTGGTACAATTACCCAATAAAATCTGGTTTGTCTTGGGGCTACTCTTGGCTATTTTAGGTTGTGGGCAACAACTGTCAGATACCTCCCTGATTCTATCCCAATTTGTTTCAGCTGATGAGCCGGGTTGGCAACGGCGCGACGGTAAATTGTGGCTTACCAACAAGTCTTTTAGCGGTTGGCAGTATGAGCTCGATCACACGGGTGATACACTGTTTCTGGGCAGATTTAAGGAGGGAAAAGCCGAGGGATTCCACCGATTCTGGTACGAAAATAAACGGACGAAAGAAGTTCGGCAGTATCGAAACGGTTGGCAAGAGGGGGAGCAACGTGGCTGGTTCGAATCGGGGAAACCTGCTTTTGTGTATCAATTTCGCAACGATGTATATGAAGGCCCCCTTAAAGAATGGTATCCTGATGGACGGTTGGCAAGGGATGGCAATTACCGCAACGGCCAGGAGAATGGATCGCAACGAATATGGTTCGCCGATGGAAGTCTAAAAGCCAATTATGCTGTTCGTGAAGGCCGTAGCTATGGCTTTACAGGTGTTAAAAACTGTGTCAATGTTTGGGATTCGATCACTATATCGCACTAAGTTGAGTATCGTTATCTGGTTCGGCCTCTTAATTGGCCTTACAGCCTGCGAGCAGTCCAGTACGTCGGGTAGTTCGGAACTTCCCTATTTTAACAGTCCCGATTTTACCCCGATCTGGCTTAGTGATGCGGATAGTGTCAAGCAAAAAATCACACACCGCATTGCTGACTTTTCATTTCGCGACCAGACTGGTCAGACTATTACTCAGACGTCACTAGCCGATAAGATTTATGTGGCCAACTTTTTCTTTACGGCCTGCCCGAGCATCTGCCCAAAAATGACCAACCTGCTAAAAGCGGTTCAGGACACCTTTCAGAATGAGCCCAGGGCGGCATTGGTATCGTTTAGTGTTACACCCTGGATTGATTCGATTCCCCGGCTTCAGCGCTATGCCGCCAGTAAAGGAATAATGGCCGGAAAATGGCATCTTCTTACGGGGGCACGAGGAGCTATTTATACACTAGCCCGCCAGTCGTATTTTGCCGAAGAAGCCATCGGGTTCACCAAAGATTCAACCGAGTTTTTGCATACCGAACACCTGATTCTAGTTGATCAGAACCGCCGGATCAGAGGTGTTTATAATGGTACGTTGCCCCTGGATGTGGACAATCTGATCGCTGATATGAAAAAACTGTTGGAAAAGTAAATTTATCGACCGCCGTTGTTGCGGGTTGTATCAGGTGGTGCAACGGGTTCAAGCTGAATGACCGGGGGGGGAGTTGGAGCTAATGTTGAATCCAACAGGCTCGGATCAAACTCCGTAGAATCGGCCTCCACTTCGCTTTCTTCGTACTGATAGGCGCAGTTCAGATACTCTTTGGTAATTGGCACTGAAGGTTTCGGAAACGGCCCCTGCAAGTCTTTGAAATGCCCATCGGCATACACTTTTTCCAGAAAACTCCCCACTATAGGCAGCGCTGTTTTGGCTCCCTCGCCCATATCAGTCGAGCGGAAGTGAATGCTACGATCATCGCCACCAACCCAGGCACCGACTACTAATTTGTCGGAAACGCCCACAAACCAACCATCGGAATTGTTGGAAGTTGTGCCGGTCTTGCCACCCATTTGGTGGTTGTTTTTAAACAGATTAAACGACCACAAATTCTGCGATGTACCGCCTGACTCCTGTAAACCACCCTGCAACATAAACAGCATCAGGTAGGCCGATTCGGCGCTGATAGCTAGCCGGGTTTTAGCCGTAAAAGCCTCAATCTGGTTTCCATTGCGGTCTTCTATGCGAGCTACAATCATTGGGTCGATATGCTGGCCTTCATTGGCAAAGGTGCAGTATGCGTTTACCAACTCATACAACGATACGTCTGATGAACCAAGGCCAATGGACGCCACTGCATCTAAACGGCTATTAATGCCCAATTTATGGGCATACTCTACTACTTTTTCGGGGCCAACATCGTCCGTAAGCTGGGCTGTAATTGAGTTAACCGAGCGGGCCATCGCTTTCCGAAGCGTCATATTCGCATAGCTGAAGTAGCCTGTTGAATTTTTGGGTTCCCACACCTTGTTCTCCCCGTTTTCACGGTATTCTTTCCTGAAGGGTTTGTCGCGAATTTGGTCGCATGGGCTTAGGTTGAGGGTTGTATCGTCGATAGCCGCGCAATACACAAAGGGTTTAAACGTAGAACCGGGTTGTCGCCGACCTTGCTTCACATGGTCGTATTTGAAGTAGTCGTAGTCTAATCCCCCAACCCATGCCCGAATGTGACCCGAGTGTGGGTCCATGGCTACCATGCCTGCCTGCAAAAACCGCTTGTAATAGGCAATGGAGTCATAAGGCGTCATTTCGGTTTCCTTTTCCCCCTTCTCCCAGTCGAAAACCTTCATTTTGGCTTTCTTTACCTTCATGTAGTAATTAACGGAGTCGGGTTGATCACGAAACCGGCGGACCAGACTCCGGTAACGGTCGGTACGTTTGGCTACTGAGTCGATAAAGCCCGGGATTTCGGTACCATCTTCATCGGTCCAGGGATTTTGGTCCCGCCAGTGGCTATTGAATTTTTTCTGGAGCGACTTCATCTTCTCGGCAGTAGCCTTTTCGGCATAGGTCTGCATCCGTGAGTCGATGGTCGTTACAATCCGAAGCCCATCGGTGTAGAGGTCATATCCGTTTTCGTCGCCCCATTTCTTTACGAAATCCATCACCGCATTTTTGAGGTAACTCGCCGGGCCAGCATAAGGGTTTTCGGGGGTAAAATCGGTTTTCAGCGGCAGTGCTGAAATGGAGTCAGCCTGGGCTTGGGTGAGGAATTTGTATTTAGCCATCTGCCCGATCACCACATTTCGGCGCTCTTTTGAACGGTCGGGATTACGAAGCGGATTGTAAGACGTTGTGGCTTTTTGAAGCCCTACCAGCACGGCTCCTTCCTGCACGTTGAGGCTGTCGGGAGCTTTGTTGAAAAATATTCGTGCTGCTGTTTTCAGGCCAAACGCATTGCTGCCGAAGTCAACGGTATTGAAATAATACGTAATGATTTCGTCTTTGGTAAAGTTGCGTTCCAGCTTAATGGCCATCAGCCACTCTTTGGATTTATAGACGACTTTCCGAACAAACGGAATTTTGTTCAAGAAACCACTGCTGTTTTTACGGCGTGTTTTGAACAGGTTTTTCGCTAATTGCTGCGTAATGGTTGAACCGCCACCATCGCGGCCAAAACTGGCCATTGCCCGGCCCAGGGCACGAATGTCGATGCCGATATGCTTGTAAAAACGAGCGTCTTCGGTGGAAATCAGGGCGTTGATAAGCGGTTTGGGAATATTCTCAAATTTGATAGGCGTACGGTTTTCGGTATAAAACTTACCGATTGCCTGCCCATCAAGGGTATAGATTTCTGACGATTGCGCCAGTTTAGGGTCCTTTAGCTCTACAATGCTAGGCATCTCACCTGTTAGCCAGAGGAAGTTTGTTTCCAGTGTGAAAACATACAGGGCTAGCGACAGTAGTCCATACGTAAATACTTTCCAGCCAGTGCGGAGATAGGGATAATACGCTGCTTCCCGATCGATATATCTCCCGACGACCTCCCGACGGCGCTCCCGCAACTGTTCCCGGCGTTCGCGCAACTGCCCAAACTGATCGTAAAACTGTTCTACTCGTTCGTCGCCCAGGGTGGCCGAAGCTCCCCGGTACAACAGACGGCCCAACCTGCGCTTCGTTTGACGTAAAAACAGCCTTATGGCCTGCCAAAAGTCGCTCAGTCGCTCCAATAATTCCCTCATTTGATTGATTAATATAAGCTGAACCCGCCCGGAGAAGCACCCGGAAAGGGGATTGCAAATATAACGGAAAAACCGCCCCGGTGATACGAAAAAGCCGGGCTTTCGGCCCGGCTCTGTGTTAAACGGTCATCCAGAAGGATCTAAGAAACGATTACGGTTTCTTTACAAACTGCATGGCTGTGCCGTTCATACAATACCGTAAACCGGTTGGTTTGGGGCCATCATCGAAAACGTGGCCGAGGTGACCATCGCATACATTACACATGATTTCAGTGCGGGTCATGCCAAATTCGGAGTCCTTTGCTTCTTTCACCGCGTTTTTGACGATAGGCTGGTAGAAACTCGGCCAGCCTGTGCCTGAGTCAAATTTGGTTTTGTAATCGAACAAAGGATTTTTGCAGGCTGCACAAACAAACGTACCCTCTTCGTGAATATCGTTTAGCGAACTGCTTCCTGCTCGCTCGGTGCCTTTCTCACGAAGTACGTAATACTGGTCGGGTTTCAGGATCTTCTTCCAATCCGCGTTGGTTTTTACCACGCGACGTCCACCCGGTGGTTTTTCGTCGGCAGTTTGCTCAATTGGAATAATGGCCTTAGTCGTTTTTGTACGAAAGGCTACGAAGAGTACTGCACTGATAATCAGCGTAGCTATGATGAAAAATAGTGTTGTCCGGTTCATAATGAGTAAACGTAAAAAAACCGAATTTGGTTTGGGCTAAATCTACACATTGCCTACTGCAACTAAGGACGAGAGAGTAGGGGTAGGGCTACCTCCCCGCCGTTCGATGGTGACAGCGAAGGCATCCGCGGCACCAATGGCACGGTTCATTCGTTGAATCTGTCCACTGTTAGTCGGGTTTTCAAAAACGCCAGCATCAATAGGTTTGCCATCTACTAACGACCAGAGTTGATACTGTTGATCATCGGCTAATGTAGGCAGTCCACTCACTTCTATAGCTACCTGTTTCGAATTTGCGTTCCAGTAAACAGCTAGCCGTCCTCCCGGTGCCTTTTCGTTGCCCAACACAGGAATAACGCGGGTGTCGGGCTGTTTGAGCAGGGCCAAAGCGGCATCAGAACTCTGCTGACGGTCACGTAGCTGGTGGATTTCATCCTGCAAATTGGTATTTGATAAACGGAGCGTTTCCTGTACTTTTTGGCTGTCGCGAAGCTGATTGACAAGAAAAAGCGCAAATGCCAGCAAAATCAGGCCTACCGAGGCCGCTGCTATCCATGTAAAGTTATAGATGGGCTTCGAAATGGGTATCGGTATTACTGCCGACTCTGGTTGAGCGTCGCCAAAAGACAACTGACCCATAATTTGAGCTTTCAGATCAGCGTGAGGTTCAGCACTGTATGTCAGAGCATAATTTTCCATAGCCACTGTCAGTCGATCCAGTTCCTGTTTGATTTCAGGGTAGATCGACGATAGACACTCCACTTCCCGACGCTCCTGATCAGTGGCAGCACCCAAGGCGTAAAGTTCTAACAATCCCGATGCTATGTACTCGTTTAAGTCCATATTGTCGATAGTATGACAAGGTTACGGACTGATAAGAATGCTGCCGACCGTTGCTTCTCTAGTTTTTTTAAGGTTTTTACTTGTTCCAATACGTTCATTACGGTTTTTTATATGCATGTCTTCTGCCTGTTGAGCAGAAAGCCCGTGTTCAACGGGAAAAATACTGTTTTAATTCCTGTAATGCCGACCGGATGCGGGTTTTCACAGTACCCAGCGGCAGATTCAATACTTCGGCGGCTTCTTCATGCGTATAACCACCAAAATAAACTAAGTCGATCAGCATCTTGCGTTCCGGGCGTAGTTGACTCACAATCTCTTGCATACCGATATGTTCAATGTTCGACGGATCGACCTGATGCTGACGGTCAACAATAAATACGTTTTCTGCATCGGTATGGATTGCATTCGCTGGATTAGGTCGGCTGCTTGCCTTGGCAGCACGAAGGCTGTCGATAGCTGTATTACGGGCCACATTAAGTAACCACGTAAAGAGACGCCCTTTTGAGGCATCGTAGGCATCAAGATTATTCCAGATTTTTATGAAAGAATCCTGTAGAAGGTCGCGAGCCTGCTCGTCGTCGTGTACGATCTTACGAATTACACCGAACAGAGCTGGGGAATACTGGTCGTACAGCCAATGAAATGCTTGTTGATCGCGATGGCTAAGCTTCTCGATCAGGACAGTTTCAGAGACGAAAGGTTGTGTACGTTTCAACGACTTAGAAGGAATAGTAAAGAAATTCCATGATTTTGGTAACGGGGTATAAACGGAAATCAAGCATAAAGGTGAATGGGGGTAGTTGTTTAGAACCTTTATCTGACCCGGATAATGGGCCAAATATAACCGATTGCCCAGAAAAGCACCATATTTTCAAGAGAATGGCGCTTTTCTGGGCAAATTCAATAGTATTATCGAAACGTCACGCTACTAGATTTGGGCATTAATGCCGTGTCTAACTCCGTTTGTCTGACTTTGATCAGCGAATCATCGTCAAGACCCGCTTTTTGCGCTAAAGCCTCCACATTCAACCACCCGACTAACCAGAGCACGGTGTCTTGCTTAATTATCTGCTTATCAAGGCTGATTACGGCTGGCAGACGATTCAAAATGAACGGCTTCCATCGTTTTGTGCTCTTTTAAACGAATGGGTTCGTTTGCTGCTATTCAAATGCCTCTCCCACTCACTTCAACTCCGATGCCTTAATGTCCCGGCTCCACTTTTCGGCTCCTTTTTGGTCATATACTTTGATGTTCAGCGTCCGGTCGCGGAGGGGGCCGCTCACGCTCAGGATACCGAAGTTGTGTTCGGCGAGGTAGGTGCCGTCCACGTATGTAGCCTGATTCAACTCTTCGTCGCGGGCTTTGGCCGGGCCGGAGGTCAGGGGCGAAACCGTCAGGTCGTAGAGCGGATAGGTGCCGGGCCGCTCCAGTTTGTGCATAATCGTGTGGTGCCGGTCACCCGTAATGAATAATACTCCCGGAATTTTGGTATCCGCAAGGGCCTTTAGCAGCCGGTCACGTTCAGTGCCGTAGTTACTGTAATTCTCGAACAGTTTGGCGGGGTTAATAGTTTGATTACCAATTACCACAAATTTAAATGCCGCCCGACTGTTGCTTAGGGCTTCGATCATCCAGTCGAGTTGACGTTTGCCGAGGTAGTCTTTTTCGGGGCCATCGGGCATCTCGTTGGGGGCGCGGAAGGTACGGTCGTCCATCAGGAAAAACTGGCAGTCGTTCCACTGAAACGTGCCGGTGCAACCCTCATCAAACACATAGTTTGGGTTAGTCCAGAACATTTTGAACGCTTCGAGCGTAACGGGTTTTAACCAGAAACTCCGGTCAGAATCGTTAGGGCCGAAATCGTGATCGTCCCAGGTGGCATAGTTGTGCGTGTTGGCTAGCAGGGGCTGCATTTCGGGTACCGAGCGGGTGTGGGTGTACCGACGCAGCACGCCCGTGCGGGTGTTCCAGTCTACCTCGCGGAGATAGGTATTATCGCCTGTCCAGAGCATAAAATCGGGGTTTTGGGCGGCCATAGCCGTAAAAATCTCGTAGCCACCGCCGTAAGCCTGACCGGGCCTATCGACCTCAGGCTCGTTGACGTAGGTGCAACTTCCTACGCCGAACCGAAACGCTGGTGGGTCCGTCCTGTATTGCCAGAGGGACTGGCTTTGGAACGTTGTTGGGTAGGGCAGGCTCACCTTCTGGCCCTCGATCAACAGCTCGTACACGTACTTTCTTCCGGGTTCCACCTGATCGGCGAGCAGGTGGGCTGTAAAAGCCGTTGCTTTCTCCGTTCTGACTTCATTGGTCAGGTAGGTTGAATCGGGCTTACCCACTTCGTTGTAGCGAATCTGAACGCGGGCCGATTGCTTGGTTTGTACCCACAGCTTCACCTCACGCATTTCGGAGTAGCCAACCATCGGCCCCGACTGAATCAGCGAAGCGGGCTGACTAACCAGGCCAACGCGAAAACCCGGTTGCTGATCCCGACCACCATCGATAATCACAGCCCGATTCTGGTTTGTGGGTGGTTTGGCAGGCGCAGTCCGGCCAGCCGGTTGTTGGGTTTGGGCCAGAACAGGGGCCACTATAAGCCAGCCCAAAGCCAGCAGAAAAGAATGTTTCATTGTTAATTAATGAGTGATTGAGTGAGTGTGCGATTGAGTGAAAGGCAGGGGCAGGATTTAACTATAAATGACTTGAATGACACGAAGCTAATGACCATCAATGACCACGATCAATTATATTTGCGGTTCATTTTTTGCCGTATGTACCTACAAAATAACACGTATCAGATTCAGGGCGTTAATGTACTCGACATAGCCGACCAGTTTGGTTTGCCGTTGTATGTGTATGATGCTGACAAAATTATTCAAAAAATCGACGTTCTTCGGTCGTCTTTCCCTGGTGTTACCCTAAAAATAAAATACGCCCTGAAAGCACTGTCGAATTTGTCGATTCTGAAACTGATGCGTAGTCAGGGTATTGAGGTGGATGTAGTGTCGGTTAATGAAGCCCGGCTGGCCATGCGCGCTGGCTACCTTCCCCGTCAAATTATGTACACGCCTAGTGGCAATCGCTTTTCCGAAATTCAGGAAGCCATTGATCTGGGTCTTACCGTTAACGCCGATAGCCTGCCGCTTATTGAGCAGATTGGTCAGACCTATGGCGCAACGGTGCCTATCTGCATCCGAATCAACCCCAGCATTATTGACGGGGGTAACCTGAAAATCCAAACGGGTCATGCCGATTCTAAATTCGGCATTCCCAATCAGTATCGGGCCGAGATCAAGTCGTTGATAGCGCAGTACAGCATTCCGGTGGTTGGTCTGCATATTCATACTGGATCTGATTTTAAAGACGGTAACACCTTTCTGAAAATCGCCGATACCCTGTTTGACCTTGCCAGCGACTTCCCGGAACTTCGGTTTATGGACTTTGGGAGTGGTTTTAAAGTTGCCTATCGCGAAGGAGACCACGCAACCGACTTAGCCGAGCTGGGTCAGAAAGTGTCGGCCGCTTTTCAGTCGTTTTGTGAGCGATTTGGACGCGACATTGAACTGTGGTTTGAGCCGGGCAAATTGCTCGTGAGTGAATCGGGCCATTTGCTGGCCAACGTGAATGTGGTAAAACCGAACCCAACCCGGACGTTTGTTCAACTTGATACCGGCCTAAATCACTTGATTCGCCCTATGATGTACGACGCCTGGCACGACATCATCAATGTGTCGAACCCGAACGGGTTGGGCGCAGAAGGACAAGAGAAGTTGTACACGGTTGTAGGGTACATTTGCGAGACCGACACGTTTGCTACCGACCGACTTCTGCCCGAAGTTCACCAAAATGATGTGTTATCGTTCGAGAACGCCGGGGCCTATGGGTTCTCAATGGCCTCAACCTACAATATGCGTTGTCGTCCGGCCGAAGTACTGGTCTACGATGGTCAGCCACACCTGATCCGTGAGCGCGAAACCTTCGAGGATTTGATGCGCGGGCAAGTAGAAATCGAATTTGAAGCAACTGTTTTAAATGGATAATGGATAGTTGACAATGAATAATGTTTGCTTAGGAGCCGACAATTACCCATTCAACTATTTATTATCCATCATTCATTATACATTTTTTATTAAAAATGGGACGCGCCTTTGAATACCGGAAAGCCCGGAAAATGAAGCGGTGGGGGCAAATGGCCAAGACCTTCACCCGAATTGGTAAAGACATTGTAATCGCCGTGAAAAGCGGTGGTCCCGACCCCGACTCCAATGGTCGCCTGAGAGCTATTATTCAGAATGCCAAAGCTGCCAACATGCCCAAAGAGAACGTGGAGCGGGCAATCAAAAAGGCAATCTCGAAAGAACAGGAAGATTATAAAGAGATCACCTACGAAGGCTACGCGCCCCACGGTATCGCCCTTGTGATCGAAACGGCCACCGACAACCACAACCGGACGGTAGCCAACATCCGCAGCTATTTCAGCCGGTGCGGGGGGAGCCTCGGCACCACCGGTATGACCGATTTCATGTTTGACCGCAAAAGCGTGTTTCGGATTCCTGCCGAGGGTATTGACCCCGATGAGCTGGAACTGGAACTGATCGACGTGGGGGGCGACGAAATCGAGTTCGACGACGAAGCCGACCAATTAGTGATTTACGGTGAGTTTACGGCCTTCGGCAGCATCCAGAAATTCATGGAAAGCAAAGGCTACGAAATAAAAGGAGCCGAGTTTCAGCGCATTCCCAACGACACAAAGGCACTAACCGATGAGGAAGTAGCTGATGTGGAGAAACTGTTGGAGAAGATTGAAGAAGACGATGACGTGCAGAACGTGTATCACAATATGAAGGAGGAGTAGAGACGCATATTTGCGTCTTACTGCCGGATGGTTTTGCTGACGCGAGTGAGACGCATATTTGCGTCTTACTGCCGGATGGTTTTGCTGACGCGAGTGAGACGCATATTTGCGTCTCTACCCAAAAAACAACACCGACCTCAAGTATGGGTCGGTGTGTCGAATTACACTTCATCAACAAACTAAAAACCAATCGAATCGTTAGGAACGTTGACTATTAAAAGCTTATCCGTCTTTACGATTACGCTGTAGGAGGGGGACTCGAACCACCCACGGTGTAGTTAGCCACAGTACAACTCTGGTGGTCAACCCCAGTCGTTCCGAAGAGAATATCCATTCGGGACGGCATTATGCTGCGTTTATCCATTTATCACCACCCCCGAGACAGGAGGGCACGTCTGCCAATTTCGACACCCTACAGTGTTAAAAGAACTCGTTGTCAAATGCTACATCGTTGACCCGGTGTTGTTTGATTAACTTGACAATACAAAGATAGGTAGGTTTAGCATTTCATTGCAAATATTTTATTAAAATTTCTGTAAATTTATATTTCATTCAAAAAAAAAGTAGTTTTGTTGAAACGCATTCAATATCCCATTTCTGAAATGGACAAAAATTTAGAAATTGATAATACCGACTTAAAGATATTATCGCTCCTGATGAAGGATGCCAATATGCCTTACACCGAAATTGGTAAGCGAATATACGTATCGGGTGGTACCGTACACGTGCGCATGAAAAAAATGGAGCAAATGGGTATTGTGCGCGGCTCGCAATTAGTCATCGATTACACCAAGTTAGGGTGGGATATTAGTGCCTTTTTGGGTATTTATCTGGATAAAAGTTCGCTGTATGCCGAAGTAGCCGAACAACTTGTGCGTATCCCCGAAGTGGTCAATATACACTATACAACCGGTATATACAGTATTTTCGCCCGGATCGTTTGTCGGGATACTACTCACCTGCGAGAAGTGCTCCACGATAAAATTCAGAAAGTACAAGGGATTCAACGCACGGAGACCTTTATATCACTCGAAGAGAGCGTAAATCGGCCTATTCCATTGGAGGAAGTGGGCGAGTGAGACAAACTTTCGCAAGGTCGGAACGGGGCCGTTCGCTTAATTGTTACTCTTGCAGGACGAAGCAGTAAAAACTGCTTCAGCGACATATTATGAGCAAAGAAGTTGAACTCTTAGAGAGCATCACCAATTCGGAATATAAATACGGATTTGAAACGCTAATCGAAGCGGATGAGGCTCCTGTCGGCTTAGACGAGGATATTGTCCGGTTTATCTCGGCCAAGAAAAATGAGCCCGAATGGCTTCTCGAATGGCGCCTTAAATCGTTTCGGATGTGGCTTGATATGACCGAACCGCATTGGCCAAATGTGAAATACCCGAAGATAGACTACCAGGGAATCAAGTACTACTCGGCCCCTAAGCAAAAGAAAACAGTTAATTCACTCGACGAAATCGATCCTGAACTGCTCGACACGTTCAAGCGACTCGGTATTTCGCTGAATGAGCAAAAGCGACTGGCTGGTGTAGTTGAACAGGAGGGCGATCGGCCCCGCGTGGCAGTTGATGCCGTGATGGACTCCGTTTCGGTAGCCACTACGTTTAAGAAGGAACTGGCCGAGAAAGGTATTATTTTTTGTTCGATTACGGAGGCCGTTCACGACCATCCCGAACTGGTAAAAAAATATATGGGGTCAGTGGTGCCGCCAAAGGATAACTACTTTGCCGCCCTGAACTCGGCTGTTTTTACCGATGGTTCGTTCTGCTACATTCCAAAAGGGGTTCGTTGCCCAATGGAACTCTCGACCTATTTCCGTATCAACGCAGCTGGTACAGGACAGTTTGAGCGGACGCTGATTGTGGCCGATGAAGGCTCGTATGTTAGCTACCTGGAGGGCTGTACGGCTCCCATGCGCGACGAGAACCAACTCCACGCTGCTGTTGTCGAACTGATCGCTCATGCCGATGCCGAGATCAAATATTCGACGGTGCAGAACTGGTATCCGGGCGATAAAGAGGGTCGAGGAGGTATTTATAACTTCGTGACCAAGCGCGGTATTTGCGAAGGGGCCAACGCCAAGATTTCGTGGACGCAGGTAGAAACGGGTTCTGCCATTACCTGGAAATATCCGTCGGTTATCCTGAAAGGTGACAACTCGATCGGGGAGTTCTATTCAGTGGCGGTTACTAATAACATGCAGCAGGCCGACACGGGTACCAAAATGGTACATATCGGCAAGAACACCAAGAGTCGAATCGTATCGAAAGGTATTTCGGCGGGCAAGAGCCAAAACTCGTATCGAGGCTTAGTGGAAGTGATGAAACGAGCTGACAACGCCCGGAACCACTCGCAGTGCGACTCGCTGTTGCTGGGCGATAAATGCGGGGCACACACGTTCCCGTACATCGAAGTAAAAAACTCGTCGGCAACCGTTGAACACGAGGCAACAACATCGAAGATTGGCGAAGATCAATTGTTTTACTGCAATCAGCGGGGTATCCCAACGGAGCAGGCTGTAGCCTTGATCATTAATGGTTACGCGAAGGAGGTGCTGAACCAGCTTCCAATGGAGTTTGCTGTTGAAGCCCAGAAACTTTTGGAAATCAGCCTGGAAGGTTCTGTAGGGTAGTCTCCGCTACGTATAGATAAAGAAAACCCCCGTGTCAGCAATGGCGCGGGGGTTTTCTTTGTCCAATAAACACTCACCACGGTAGTAGTGTTGTCCAGAAAATTGCCGCGAACAAGTATGTCAACCCAAACGCCAACTATAACTCCTCTATATTCTCACCGTAATACCCTTGGAGAAGGGGCTTTCCTGCACCCATACCAACAGCAACTGGGGTAGGTTGACGTTATCGAGAAGCTGACTTACTGCTCCGATACCGACGGGTAAAATCTACGCATATGGGGTATATTGAATTTAAAAAAATCAGTGTAAATCCGCACAATCCGCGCCATCCGCGTGCCATTTTCCACCGCATCCTCCATTGAAAAGCCGTATCTTTGCGGTTATTTTTTTAACTCCGCTTCGGCGGTCCGATCCAGAATGGTGCAGTATAAGCAATACGAAACCCTCAATTATGCGCAGATCGCGGCTGAGGTGTTGCAGCAGTGGAAAGAAACCAATGCGTTTGAAGAGTCGGTGCGGGTGCGTGAGGGCAGGCCACGATTTACGTTTTATGAGGGACCGCCCTCCGCCAACGGAACGCCAGGTATTCACCACGTGATGGCCCGCACGATAAAGGATATATTTTGCCGTTACAAAACACTTCAGGGTTTCCAGGTGAAGCGTAAAGGCGGCTGGGACACGCATGGTCTACCTATTGAGTTGCAGGTAGAGAAAGAGCTGGGTATTACCAAAGAAGACATCGGCAAGTCGATAACGGTAGAGGAATACAACCAGAAGTGCCGCGAAACTGTAATGCGGTTTACGGACCAATGGAATCTCCTAACCGAGCGGATTGGCTACTGGGTTGATCTGGAGACCCCGTATGTGACCTACGAAAACAACTACATCGAGTCGGTTTGGAGTCTGCTTAAGCGGATGTACGATAAGGGCTTGTTGTATAAAGGCTACACGATTCAGCCGTTTTCGCCGAAGGCTGGCACCGGTCTCAGCTCGCACGAACTGAATATGCCCGGCACCTACCGCGATGTGCGCGACACAACCATTGTGGCCATGTTCAAGGTGAAGCCAACGGGAAAACCGGGGTTTCTGTTCTTCGATTCCAACGATGCCGACGTGCATGTGCTGGCCTGGACAACTACACCCTGGACGTTGCCTGCCAACTCAGCCCTGACGGTGGGTAAGGATATTGACTATGCGCTGGTCAAAACGATCAATCCCTACACGTTTACGCTCGTGCATGTGGTGCTGGCGAAGGCACTGGTAGGTCGCTGGTTTAATGAAAAAGGACGGCAGGAGAAAGCGGATGATCGCGTTTTTAATGCCTATTTGCCCAACGACAATCGGAACGCCGGACCGCGGAACGCCGGACCGAATCTCCCGTGGGTGGTGGTTTCGGAGTTTAAGGGCCAGTTTCTGGAAGGCATCGAGTATGAGCAACTGATGCCGTATGTGCAACCAGAGTTGCCCGCTTTTAAAATAATCCTGGGGGATTTCGTGACGACTGAAGACGGTACGGGCGTGGTGCATACCTCACCAACGTTCGGGGCCGACGACTTCCGGGTGGCGCAGGCCAACAACATTCCACCCATCATGGTGAAGGATGAGTTCGGTAAAGATGTGCCCATTGTGGATCGTCAGGGTCGATTTGTGGCGGAGATCACCGACTATGCCGGACGGTACGTGAAAGAGGAGTATTACTCCGATGAGGAACGGGCTGACCCGGATTTCCGGCCAACGGATGTGTTGATCGCCATCAAACTGAAAGAAGAGGGCAAAGCGTTCCGGGTTGAGAAGTACGAACACCCGTACCCACATTGCTGGCGGACCGATAAGCCGATCCTGTACTACCCGCTCGATAGCTGGTTTGTCCGTACAACAGCCCTGAAAGATCGGCTGGTTGAGCTAAATAAAACCATCAACTGGAACCCTGAAAGTACAGGTACCGGCCGCTTTGGCAACTGGCTCGAAAACCTGGTCGACTGGAACCTGAGCCGTAGCCGCTATTGGGGAACACCCTTGCCGATCTGGCGCACCGAAACGGGACAGGAGGAGGTGTGTATTGGCTCTGTTGACGAGCTAGTTGGCCACACCCGAAACGCTTTGGAATCCGGGCAATTGACCGGTGAGCAGCAAGCCAAGAATGAGTCATTTCTGGCGGCTCATACTAACGGTACACTTGATTTGCACCGGCCATACGCCGACGAAATTTACTTCATCGCTGAGTCGGGCCAACTGATGCAGCGCGAGCCCGACCTGATCGACGTTTGGTTCGATTCGGGGGCGATGCCGTATGCGCAATGGCACTGGCCGTTCGAGAATGAGGCCGTGTTCAACGAGTCGTTCCCGGCGGATTTTATTTCGGAAGGAGTCGATCAGACGCGGGGTTGGTTCTTTACGCTTCACGCTATTGCGGTACTGCTTTTCGACTCGGTCGCGTTCAAAAACGTGGTCTCGACGGGTTTGGTACTCGATAAAAACGGCGAGAAAATGTCTAAGAGCAAAGGCAACGCCGTTGATCCGTTCAAGACGCTCGATACCTATGGGGCCGACGCGACGCGCTGGTACATGATTACCAATGCCGAGCCGTGGGATAACCTCAAATTCAACGTGGATGGCATTGGCGAAGTGCAACGCCGATTCTTCGGGACGCTGTTCAATACCTACAATTTCTTTGCGCTCTACGCTAATATCGACGGCTACCAGATTAATCAGTTTGACCGGATTCCACGGGAGCAACTGCCCGAACTGGATCGCTGGATTCTGTCGAAACTGAATACGCTGGTAAAAGAAGTGACGGCAGAATTCGAGGGGTACAACCCGACCAAAGCGGGCCGCCTGGTTCAGGATTTTGTGTGCGACCAGTTATCGAACTGGTACGTACGGTTGGCGCGTCGGCGTTTTTGGAATACGAACGGCGAGTCGGAATCAGGACAAAAATTGCCATTGGACAAGCGAGCAGCTTATGAGACGTTGCAGCACTGTCTCACGGCTGTGGCGCAGTTGATGTCGCCCATTGCGCCGTTCTTTGCCGATTGGCTGTACCACAACCTAACCGACTCGGTGCGGGAGGAATCGAAGGCTCGTCAAACGCCGTTCCAGTACGATTCGGTGCATTTTACGAACTGGTATCAAGCGGAAGCCGACTGGATCGATGCAGATCTGGAGGCTTCCATGGCGCTAGCTCAACAGGTTTCGTCGCTGGTTCACTCGCTTCGTAAAGGTCACAAAATCAAGGTTCGCCAACCATTGAGCCGGGTGCTTATCCCGGTTTTGAACCTCGAAATCCGTCGGCAGATTGAACATATTGCCCCGCTGATTCAGTCGGAGGTGAATGTGAAAGCCATTGAGTTTGTGGACGATGCTTCGGGTATCCTGAAAAAGAAAGTGAAACCGAATTTCAAGGCCCTCGGCCCTAAATTCGGTAAGCAGATGAAGGATGTTGCAGCCGCTATAACGGCTGTGACGGAGGCTGAATTGAAGCAGTTAGAAGCAACGGGTGCTTTACAACTTGGAACGTTTGACCTTCAACTTTCCGACATAGAAATCGTGACAGAGGACATTCCCGGATGGCTCGTAGCTAATGAAGGTGGTATAACGGTAGCGCTCGACGTAACCATTTCTGACGAGTTACGCCGGGAGGGTATTGCCCGCGACTTTGTGAATCGGATTCAAAATCTCCGCAAAGACCGGGATTTCGACGTGACCGACAAAATCAATATCACGCTTGAGCGGAATGATGCCTTGCTGGCTGAAGCTATTGAGGCCAATCAGGACTACATCCGGCAGGAAGTTCAGGCCCTGAAACTCGACCTAGTGCCTGGTCTCAATGGCGATGTCGCCAAGCCCGAATTCGCCGAAATCGAAATGGATGAGTTTACGCTGAGGGTGTTGGTGAAGAAGGGGTAAAGGAAGTAGAAGGAAAGGATGGAGAAGAGAGGAGTTGCTCTCCCCTTCCTCCCTCTTAGGTCTTTTGCTTCTTTTTCTTGGCGGCCGGGAACAGGATGTTGTTCAAAATCAGGCGATAACCGGCTGAGTTGGGGTGCAGGTTGAGGTCGGTGGGTTCCTCGCCAATTTCGTGGCGGTAATCTTCGGGGTCATGGCCACCGTAGAATGTAAAGAAACCCCGTCCATAAGGTGCGTGAATATAACGCGCTTCACCGGCTGCCTTGCTCTCGGCCATCACTACCACTTCGGGTTTTAGGTACGCTTTCTTGAACGCTGTTGTTTGCCCCATAAATCCCTTAATTACGTTCAGGTGATTTTGGGTCAACATGGTTGGAATGGGATCGTACTTAGCCGAGAACTGGAACAGTGAGAAATAATCGTTGTGTTCCGATAAACCGCGTTCTTCGGGCTGATTGTCGATGTTTGAGAACTCGATCATGTACGGGTTTGTATAGACCTGGAAGTTCCGAAATGCCATCGTTTCGCTGTAATCGAGTTTGTTGTTCACATTTGGGTCGAAACCGTCGCCATCGTAAAACGCATCGACCATGTCGGTGTTCTGGGCAGCAAGGGAAATGTCGTAGGTATCGGTGGCATTGCACATGGCAAACAGGTAGCCTCCACCCAGTGTGAAATCACGAATTTTTTTGGCAACAGCCAACTTCATTTGGGGTACTTTCGAGAAACCATATTTTTTAGTAATTCCTTCGGCTTCCAGCCGTTGGGCAATGTACCAGGGCGTGTCTTTGAAGTGGAAAAATTTCCCGAATTGGCCTGTAAAATCCTCGTGGTGAAGGTGTAACCAATCGTACTCGGGCAGTTTTCCATCGAGAACTTCCTGGTCGAATACGATATCGTACGGAATTTCTGCGTAGGTCATTACCATAGTCACGGCATCGTCCCAGGGTTGTTTGGTTTTAGGCGAATACACGGCCACTTTGGGTGGTTTCTGGAGCTTTACCGCATCCATATTGGCATCGGGCGATTGTACCTCAGCCAGAATCTGAGAGGCCTGACCATCCGTCAAAACTTCGTAGCTAACGCCCCGAATCACCATTTCGTTAATAAAAGCCTGACTTTGGGGCATCAGAAACGACCCGCCCCGATAGTTAAGCAGCCAGTCGATTTCGGTATCATGGGTTTTGAGCACCCAGTAAGCAATACCATAGGCCTTGAGATGATTCTTTTGGGCGTCATCCATCGGGATCAGCAAGCGGTTGGCCAGAGTGGGGGCCATCAATCCCAGAAAAAGGATGAGTGGTAGGAGCAGACGTTTCATCGGTTGTATTGATAACAAGGGCTACAGTAGCTTTGTGATAACGAAGATAAGCAAATTTTGTGCGAGAAATTTAAAGAGCGAAAGAGCGGTGTCCGGCTTTCGCTCTTTCGCTCTTTAAAACTATGAATTTACTCGAAAACATCCGCGAGGGGCTACGCTCCATTGCAAGTAATCGGCTCAGAACGATTTTGACATCGGCTATCATCGCTATTGGCATTACATCGCTGGTTGGCATTCTGACAGCTATAGACGGGATACAAACGTCACTAAGCAGCAGTTTTGAGGGGTTGGGAGCTAATACGTTCAGTATTACTGTTGAACAGCAACGCGGACGTTTTGGTGGACGAACGCAGATGGCCAACAAACTAATCACCTACCGAGAGGCCGTACAATTTAAACGTCGGTTTCCATACGGGGCCACCATTTCGGTTTCGTCACTGATTTCGGGGGCTTCCCAGATCAAATATGGCTCAAAAAAAACAAATCCAAATATTCAGCTGTATGGCATCGATGAAAATTACCTGACCGTTAAAAATTACAAACTAGCCAGTGGTCGTGCCCTAAATACCACCGACATGGAGAACTCGCTGAATGTGGCGATCATTGGTAGTGAACTGGCAGGTGCTTTATTTGGCACTACCATCAATCCCCTCAACCAGATTGTCCGCGCCCAGGGTGTACCATTCAAAGTGATTGGGATTTTAGAGAAGAAAGGTAGTCTGACTGGTGCAGGCGACGACCGGGTTATATTCATTCCCATCGACAATGGTCGTGTTTTGGCGGCAGATCGTTCCCTTTCTTTCAATATTACAGCCTCTGTTGCTAGTATCGGCGACCAGGAAACCGCGATTGGCGAAGCCCGTGGCACCATGCGCCTGGTTCGGCGCGATGTACTTGGCCAACCTGATTCGTTTCGCATCGAACGGGCCGATCAACTGGCCAAAGACCTTGAAAAAACCACCGACGTATTGCGCGTGGGCGGCTTTGTCGTCGGCTTTATTACCTTGCTGGGTGCTGCTATTGCGCTGATGAACATTATGTTAGTGTCAGTTACAGAACGTACCCGCGAAATTGGCATTCGTAAATCACTGGGCGCCACTCCCCGCCTGATTCGCTTGCAGTTCCTGATCGAAGCCATCGTGATTTGTTTGTTAGGGGGCATTGGTGGGGTTATTTTGGGGCTTGGTATTGGCAACCTGATTTCGATGGTGGTCAGTCAGGGAGCGGGTGGTTTTGTTGTTCCGTGGCTCTGGATGGGCCTTGGTATCCTGATTTGCGTAGCCGTAGGGTTATTCTCAGGAATTTACCCGGCTGTCAGAGCATCAAGGCTCGATCCGATAGAAGCGTTACGGTACGAATAGCCCTGCCTGTTTGCGATTGGCTACCAGGCAGGGATAGGACCATATCCTCTAACTCAACCGATCCTTAAAACTCTCGTAGCCGTATTTTCGCACTAACTCAAACTCGCCACTTTCTTTAAGAATACCGATGGCGGGTAGCCCCACACCATTAAAGGTTGTGGTTTTGACCATTGTGTAGTGAATCATATCCTCGAAAATGAGCCGGTCGCCAACTTGTAACGGTCGATTAAAAGAATAGTCGCCCATGAAATCGCCCGCCAGGCAGGTCATACCGCCAAGTCGGTAGGTGGGTTTATCGGCAACAGGTTCCTGATACGCGCCACGAATGCGGGGTTTGTAAGGCATTTCGAGGGTGTCGGGCATGTGGGCTGCAAAAGAGGTATCGAGCACCGCCACGTCGATACCCTGACTATCGAACACATCGAGAACGGTAGAGACAAGCACCCCCGTTTGCCAGGCAATGGCCGAGCCCGGTTCCATAATCACATCTACGTTATATTTCTCCCGGAAGCGTTTCAATACGCCAATCAGGTGGTCGGTATCGTAGCCTTCGCGGGTCATCAGGTGTCCTCCGCCTATATTTACCCACTTGGCCTGATGCAAGAGATCGCCAAACCGGCTTTCCAGGGCATCCAGCGTCCGTTCGAGCGTAAACGAATCGTTTTCGCACAGGGTATGGAAGTGAATGCCTTCTAAACCAGCGGGTAACTGATCGGGCAGTTTGTCCCGCGTGACCCCCAGCCGAGAACCCGGCACACAGGGGTTATACATATCCGTTGCCACCTCGGAATACTGGGGATTAACGCGAATGCCAAAGGAGACCGAATCAGCCGCAACGCGGCTAATTCGGTCCTTAAACCGTTCCCACTGACTCCACGAATTAAACGTCACGTGGCTGCTTCGGCTCAGCACCTCATTGAACTCATCGTCGCGAAAGGCAGGAATGTAAGCATGAGCCGGAACGCCCATATACTCGTTTACAAGCTTAATTTCGTTTAGTGAACTAGCTGTGGCACCGCTCAAATATTCGTGTACAAGCGGAAACACGCTAAACATGGAGAAGCCTTTGAGAGCCAGAATGATCGTAACCCCGGCGGCTTTCTGTACCGAGTCGATCAGTTGAAGGTTCTGGCGGAGTTTACCCTCTTCGAGTACGAAGCAGGGTGATGGTATGTTGTTGAGGTGTTGCTCGATGGTTGAATTCATGGAGCAAAGGTAGGGAGATGTCGGTATGGGCACTATCAGTTCCATCAAAAAGCCACTCGATGATTTATGCTGTATCCAGGTGCCGCCGAAGCATCGGGCGGAGTTGCTTAAGGCTATAGAAACGGCTTTTGAGAACATAGCCCTGCGTCGTCCCAATCACGACCCGCTTATTTTGTTTCACCCGGCCTCG
>Ga0105048_10001832_pt1 | contig 34412 bp, 27 predicted proteins | sample MAT05_FD_78382 | JGI IMG/M metagenome (GOLD analysis project Ga0105048, IMG submission 78382) | Freshwater microbial communities from Lake Fryxell liftoff mats and glacier meltwater in Antarctica - MAT-05 | ecosystem: Environmental > Aquatic > Freshwater > Ice > Liftoff microbial mat | place... | reverse complement strand
CCCCGCTTGAAGCGGAAATCTCGAACACGATGGATCATTTGATAAACTTTGTATTCCCATCGTGGATGAAAGCGTATTGAGTTCGGTCCTCCCTATGACTGTTCGCAGCCCAATCTTGCGAAGTGGTCGCCTTGCGCTCAGGTATTCACGCAACTATTGGTGAACCCATGATGACGCTCTGCGGCCACTGAACTTTACCGAAGAGAAGATCATGGAGCGCAAACCCATCTCATCGGTTTCGACGCCCACGAGGGACAGCTTTGTCCTTTGTCGCAACACGCAGGCCGCGGAGATTCGCGCAGGTCTGGTGCGCCTGGCACGGTATGCTGCGGTGATCGAGGTGTATAATCCCTACAGTATCCTCCAACTCTCGGAGGTGCTCAGCGATTTCAAAATCTACATGGGCGAGCGACTGGTTTATTCCGGACGCGCGGTCGTCAGCAGCCTCGTGAACACCGGCCTGCTGCTCGTCTGCGAGGTGAGCCTCGACGACGCATGGCTGGAGGTGGACATCTTCTCGCCGGTCAACCAGCGGGAGAAACTCCACGCCGAGTTCGCCGAGTTCCTGCGCGAGTGGCAGAAGGTGCTGAACATCGGCGCGGAGTTCAAAGTGGTGGTGGCCGATATGCAGGCCTTCCTGGTGGATCTGCGGCGCTGGCTGGAACAGTTGGAACTCGGCATCCGCTCGGAACCCACAGGCGACATCGCGCGAATCCAGCGCGAAGTGATCGGCGAATTGCAGGGCGAAATGCTGCCGGTGGTGAATTCCTGGTTCTCGCGGTTCGACGAGGTCGCCGACAAAGTGGAACAAACCCTCCGGCCCATTCATCGCGCGTTCGCACGGCGCCAATTGCATCCGCTCCTGCTGTGCTCCCCATTCGTTTACCGCACCTTTCAAAAGCCCCTCGGCTACGCGGGTGACTACGAGATGGTGAACATGATCCTGCGTGATCCGTTCGAGGGTGCGTCGCTCTTCGCGAAGGTCGTGAATGTCTGCTTCCTCAACAACCCCCCGGCGCAGGCGCACCGCAACCGCATCCGCGAACTGACCGCGCGATTGCATGAGGAAGTCGGGCGCGTGGCCGCGACGGGACGCCCGGCGCGCATTTTCAATCTCGGCTGCGGCCCGGCCCGTGAGGTGCAGGATTTCTTGCGCGAAGATTCCCTGTCCGACCACGCGGAATTCACGCTGATGGATTTCGAGGACGAGTCGCTGCGGTACACCGGCCAGATTCTGGCCGATCTCAAGCAGCGCCATGGCCGGATTACATCCTTCCATATCGTGAAAAAATCGGTGAACCAGATATTGAAGGACGGCCTGCGCAGTAAAGAGGGAGCGGCGGGTGTCGGTTACGATTTCGTATATTGCGCGGGATTGTTCGACTATATGTCGGACCGGATTTGCAAGAAGCTGATGAACATTTTCTACCGGATGCTCGCCCCGGGCGGCCTGCTGCTCGCAACCAATGTGGACGCGGCGAAACCGTTCCGCCATTCGATGGAGTATCTGCTCGAGTGGCACCTGATCTGCCGCAACCAACGCCAGTTGCTCGAACTGATTCCCGAGGACGCCCAGCCAGACTGCGCTTCGGTCTTCACCGACACCACAGGCGTGAACGTGTTCATTGAAGTCCGAAGACCCGCCCATGCCTGACACGAGGGTTTCCAACACACCGGAAATCGCGCGGGCCTTCTCCGATTATCAGCGCCAGGTCACGATTAACAACGTCCGCGTCGGCTGCTACCTCGGCATGGCGCTCATGCCGGCGGGCATGGTGCTCGATCTGTTTGTTTACCCGCACAAGGTTGTCCACTTCCTGCAGTTGCGTCTCCTTTGCTCGGTGCTAATCGCCATCTTCTGGGGCGTCGTCTCATCGGGGCGCGGCGTACGATACTATCGGGCGCTGGGGGTCGTCCTCGCGATGCTGCCATCGTTCTTCATGTCATGGATGATTTTCGAGACCGAGGGCGCCGCGTCGCCGTACTACGCGGGTTTGAACCTCGTGCTGCTCGTCATCGGTTTCGTCCTCCAGTGGACATTCGCAGAAAGTCTCGCAGCCGTGAGCCTCGTGATGGCCATGTATGTCACCGCATGCGTGCTCAACCGGGGGTTGGCGAATCCGGCCGACCTGATCAACAACCTCTACTTCATCACGCTCACCGGAATCATCGTCGTGACGGGCAGCTACGTTCACACCCGGCTGCGCTTCCGGGAATTTGCGCTGCGGTACGAATTGGATCAGAGCAGCCGCCTGATCGAGGAAAGCAACCGCAAGCTCATCGAATTGGATCAATTGAAGAGCCGCTTCTTCGCCAACGTCAGCCACGAGCTGCGCACGCCGCTCACGCTCCTGCTCGCGCCGCTCGAATCGCTCATCCAGCAGACAGGATCCGCCGCAACCGCCCAGTTGCGCGATACCCTGGCGATGATGCGAGCCAATGGCATGCGGCTGCTCAAACTCATCAACGATCTGCTCGATGCCGTCCGCCTCGAGTCCGGGAAAATGGAGGTAAGGAACGAGCCTCTCGCGGTCCCGGAATTTCTCCGTGGCCTGGCCAGCGCAGTGTCCGGTGTCGCGACCGGGAAGGGTCTGAATCTCTCCGTGTCCGTTGGCGAAGAACTCGGGAGCGTGCTCGCCGATCGCGACAAGCTGGAGAAAGTCCTGCTCAATCTCGTCTTCAACGCGATCAAATTCACTCCTGCGGGCGGCCGTATCGAAATGCACGGCAACCGCGACGGGGACGAATTGGTCCTCCTCGTGCGCGATACCGGCATGGGCATCCCGGAGGAACAGTTGCCGTTCATCTTCGACCGCTTCTGGCAGGCCGATTCATCCTCACAGCGCAAGTACCAGGGCGTCGGCATCGGTCTCTCGCTGGTGAAGGACCTGACCGAGGTTCAGGGAGGCACCGTGACGGTGGAAAGTCGCGTCGGCCAGGGCAGCACCTTCACGCTCCGCCTGCCCTGGGTCCGCGCCGAAAATGTGCCGCTGCCAGAGCCCGTCGAAACGACCGCCCTTCTCGCGCCGGTGCAGGATGAATGGCTGACAACTCTCTATCGCCGGGCGGAACTTTTCCCCGCCCTTTCGCCGTTGCGCGAGAGCATGCGACCCATCGAATCGCCCACGAGGACCGGGCAGCCCTCCGTGCTGATCGCCGACGACGAGCCGGACATGCTGCGCTTCCTGAAGTCGCAATTGGCCGGTCATTTTCAAGTGCTCGAAGCCGTCGATGGCCAGCAGGCGGTGGACAAGGCGAACCAATTCCTGCCCGACGTCGTGGTGCTCGACATGATGATGCCGGAAAAGGACGGCATCCAAGCCTGCCGGGAATTGCGCCAGCACACCTCGACACGCGCGATCCCGATCCTCCTGCTCACCGCGCGCGCGGACGAAGAGACGAAACTCGCCGCCCTCTCCGCCGGCGCCAGCGATTTCCTCACGAAGCCATTCTCCATCACCGAGTTTCACGTGCGGGTGAAGAATCTCGCCGATGCCTGCCAGTTCCAGAAGCGGCTCGCGCGGCAGAACCAGATCCTCGAGGCCACCATCGAGCAGCTCAAGGAAACCGAAATGCAGCTCGTGCAGACCGAGAAGCTCGCCTCGCTCGGCCGCATGAGTGCCGGCATCATCCACGAGATAAACAACCCGCTCAACTACGCCACCACCGGCCTTTACACCCTGCGCAAACGCGCCGCCGCGCTCCCGCCCGGGCAAGTGGGCGACATCACCGAGATCCTCGCCGACATCGAGGAAGGCGTGGGCCGCGTGAAGAACATCGTCTCCGATCTGCGGACCTTCACCCACCCCGATGGCGAGCAGCTCGACGATGTGGATCTGAACGAAGTCGTCAGCACGGCGCTCCGCTTCCTCAGTCACGAATGGAAGGACGAAGTGCAGATCGAAACGCGCCTCCCCCAGCCATTCATCATCCGCGCCAACAAGAGCCGGCTGATCCAGGTGCTCGTGAATGTCGTGCAGAATTCCCTCTACGCCGTAAAACGGAAGACCTTCGAGGAAGCCACCGAACGACCGAGCATCTCGATCGAGGGTCGGATCGAGACGGGCCGCCACCTGCTCATCATACGCGACAACGGCGAGGGCATCGCCGCCGCCGACCTCGACAAGGTCTTCGACCCATTCTTCACCACCAAGGAGGTCGGCAAAGGCATGGGGCTCGGCCTCAGCATCTGCTACCGCATCGTCCGCGAATACGAGGGCCACATCCGCGTCGAAAGCGAGGCGGGGAAATACTGCAAATTCTCCTTGGAATTCCCGGCACGCGCGGCGTAGATGCCAGACCCGAATCCGCAGGATCATTCCGCAGAGGCCATGGACAATCTTTACGACTACCGCAAGTTTTTCATCATCTATGTCGATGACGAGGAGAAATCTCTCAAGGGTTTCACCCGCGCATTTGAGGGCCAGTTCCGCATCCTGACCGCATCGAATGCCAAGGAAGGTCTCCGTTTGATCGAGGAGAATGCCGATGAAGTCGGTCTCATCCTGACAGACCAGCGGATGCCCGGCGAGCAGGGCGTCTGGCTGCTGGAAAAGGCGCGCAAGCTCCGGCCTCGCACCATCCGGTTGCTCGTCACAGCATACTCGGATCTGACTGCCGCGATCGACGCCGTCAACACCGGTGCCATCTACAAATACGTGACCAAGCCTTGGGATCCGGTCGAATTGGAAACCACGCTCAAGCGCGGGCTCGAATTCTTCCTCATGCAACGCGAGCGCGACCATCTCCTCCGGGAAAAGCTCTCCGTGCTGCACAACATGATGATCCGTGATCGCATCGTCGGCCTCGGCCTTCTCGCCGCCGGGATGGGTCATCACATCCGCAACGCGCTCGTCGCCGTCAAAACATTCATCGACCTCTCGCCCGACATGCTCCGCGCGGAGGACGTTGACCTCGATCGCCTGCGCAATCCCGATTTCTGGAAAGACTACTACGATCTCGTCCAGCGGCAGATGGACAAAATCACGGGCATGCTCAAGGATCTGTGGGTGGCATCCGAGACGCCGAAGTTTGAGTTCAACGACCACGTCAAACTCCGCGACATCGTGACCGGCGTCCTCCAACGCCACCGCGAAGCTCTCAACCAGAAGGCGATCCTGGTGGACAACGAGATCCCCGAGAGCCTGCCCATGGTCGCGGTGGACCAACCCAAAATCGATCGCTTGTTCGACCTGCTGATCAAGGACGAACTCGCCAGCCTGCCTCCTGGAAGCCGCGTGGTGATTTCCGCCCGACCCAGCACACCCATCGGCGATCAGGCACCATCGATCGACATCGAGTTGCGCGACAACGGACCCGGGCTGCCACAGGATGCGTTGCGCTCGATCTTCGATCCCTTCATGCTGCGCGGCGATACGCCGGCGGATTTCGGCATCAACCTGATGGCCAGCTATCTCCTCGTCCACCATCACGGTGGCCGTATCGAGGCCAAGAGCAGCGACGGCGCGGGCACGACCTTCACCCTTCGGCTGCCCATCGATCCGAATCGAACCCCGGTGATCGATCAGAATCAGGACTTCCTCGAAAAGGTGATGCTCAACGAGCCCCTGTGGGAAAAGCTCCTGGCCACTGCGTAAGGCATCTCGCCGAGCGAGCCACCAGAGCGCCATCCTGAGCACCGATTGCAACGGCAACATCGGGCGCCGGGCCGCCGCCATGTTCGCCAGGTGGTGTCAGGAAAACTTCTTCAAATACATGCGCGAACACTACGGCCTGGACCGCCTCGTCGAGCACGGCGTGAGTCCGCTTGCCGACACCACCCGCCTGGTCAACCCCGCCTGGCGCGCGGTGGACAGCCAGGTCCGCAGCACCACCCAGACGCTCAGCCGGCAGCGGGCCCGCTTCGCCGCCCACACCCTCCGGCCCGAAGACAACGACCCCGCCGCCTGCGCACCGCACGAACAACGCCAGGGCGAGCAACTCGCCGCCCTCCGACAAACCGAGAGCGAACTGGCCGCCCGCAAAGCCAGGCGAAAGGAGCAAAGCAAGAACATCGAACTCAAAGACCTCCCCGAGGACCAGCGCACCGCCCAACTGCGCGGCGCCAGGAAGCAGTTCATCCACACCATCAAACTCATCGCCTGCCGGGCCGGGAGCGCCCTGATGCACATCGCACGCGAGACCCTGATCCGAGGCCTGCTCCAAACCCCGTTCAACCTGCGCCCCGACCCGCAGCAAGGCATCCTGCGCATCGAACTCCACGGCCAGGCCAACCCCGCCCACAATGCCGTGGTGAACCGTCTCTGCGAGGAACTCAACGCCACCGAAACGGTCTGTCCGGGCACCGACCCGCGCCTCCAATACATCCCCTTGAGGCCATCACTTTTCCCCGCAGGTCAGGATGTCTGAGGCTTGCACTGTCGCTCTTACCATCGCCTGACGGCTGACGCGGTGCTAGCCTGCGCCATGACGCTCCCGCGCCATTCTCCAGCGCCCCTCCCGGTTCTCTGCGCGGTCTCCTTCTGCCATCTCGCCGCGGCAGCTCCCACGGGCGGCGGCTGGCAGCAACTCCTCACGGACAAAGTGATCGCCTGCGGCGCAATCGCAGTCGCGCTGCTCGTCCTCTCGCTGCTCCTGCGCGGATTGCTGAAGCTCCTCACCCTCGCACTCTTCGTCGTGCTTGCAGCCGGCGCATTCTGGTTTCTCCGCGAAGCGTGGCTACATCGCGCGGAACTCCTCCCTCACGAATGGAACGCAATGGCGGACGAGACCCTCGACAATCCGAAGGCCCGCGCCGCGTGGCAGTCCGTGCAGGACGAGCTTTCCAGCCTTTCCGCCGACACGCGGGAGCGTCTCGTCGCCGGAACCGACGACGCCCGGCGCACGGTCTTGGAGAAGCTCGACACCCGCGCGCGGAACCTGCGCAAGGAAGGCAGCAAGGCGGAAGCCGCGAAGCTCGATCACCTCGCCGCATTGATCCGGGAGCAGAAGTAGCGCGACCTCCGCCCGGCCGTGATTGCAAGACGGTCCACAGTCAGCCGAGGCAAGGCTGGGGAAAGTGGCACAGCCCGTCCCGGCCGTGGGGCTGGCGGGCGCCCCGCCCGCTGCCCGCATGGAGCCGCGGGACCGCTGCCCGCGAAGCTGCCGGTGAGTGCGCCGCACTGCGGGCAGGATGCCCGCAGGCCCCGCAGCCGGGACGGGCTGTGCCACACCGGGACGGGCTGTGTCACCTTCCGCGCCCACCGCTTCCGCGACCTGCTTTCAATCACGCCCCCTCCGCCCCCGGCGCTCGACACGGCAGCGGCAACATCGGTAGCGTGCGCCACACATTGATGAATTCACCAGCCCGCCACATCCACTTTCTCGGCATCTGTGGCTCGGCAATGGGCGCCGTCGCGGCGGCGATGCGCGAGCAGGGATTCGAAGTCACCGGTTCCGACGAAAAGGTTTACCCGCCGATGTCCGATTTCCTCCGCGCCCGCGGCATCGCGCTGCTCGAAGGCTACCGCGCGGAAAACATCCCCGCCGGCACCGACCTCGTCGTGGTCGGCAACGCCATCGGCCGCGGCAATCCCGAACTCGAGGAAGTCCTCAATCGCCGCCTGTGGTATCAGTCGCTGCCGGAGACGCTGCGCCATTACTTCCTGCACGGACGGCGAAATCTTGTCGTCGCCGGCACCCACGGCAAGACCACCACCGCGGCGCTGCTCACGCACGTCATGCGTGTGGGCGGAATGAATCCCGCCTACATGATCGGCGGCATCGCCGAGGACCTCGGCCAGGGCGCGAGCCTGCACGATTCGCCGCACGTCGTCCTCGAAGGTGATGAATACGACACCGCCTTCTTCGACAAGGGCCCCAAGTTCGCCCACTACCAGCCCGACCTCGCCATCCTGAATGCCGTCGAACTCGACCAACTCGACATCTACCCCGACATCGCCGCGGTGAAGAAAGCCTTCGGCCTCCTCATGCGCGTCCTCCCGGAAAATGGCGTGCTGCTTTTCAATGCCGACGACGCGAATGCGATCGAAGTCGCCAGCCAGGCCCGCGCCCGCACCCGCTTCGCCGTCGGCCTCGGCCCCGGGGCAACCGTCCGCGCCACGGACATCGTCCACCAGCCGGACGCGTCGCATTTCACCATGCTCGAGTCGCGCTTCTCGCTGCCGATGGTCGGGGAAATCTACGTCCGCAACGCCGCCATGGCCATCGTCGCCGCGCATCATTGCGGCGTCCCACTCGCAGCGATCCAGAACGCCACGGCGAGTTTCAAGGGAGTCCGCCGACGGCAGGTCCTCCGTGGAGAACGCAACGGCATTCGCATCGTCGAGGACTTCGGCAAACATCCCACCAACATCCGCGAGACCATCAAGGCCCTGCGCCACCGCTTCCCCGGCGCGCGGGTGTGGGCCGCAGTGGATCCGCGTTCGAATACGATGTGCCGCGCAGCAATCCAGGAAGCGCTCACCGAAGCCCTCACCCACGCCGACGGCGCGATGATCGGCCCCGTCGATCGCCCGGAGCGATTCAAGCCCGGCGAATGTCTCGATCCCGCGGGAATCGCCAGCGCCCTCGCGACCCGCGGCATGCCCGCATTCGCCGAATCGGGCCCCGAATCCATCGTGACCCGCCTGCGTGAAGTCGCGAAGCCCGGCGACGTCGCCGTCCTCTTCAGCAGCGGCAGCTTCGGCGGGATCTGCGAGAAACTGCTCCAGGAGTTGTAGCCGCGACCCAGAACCTCGCGCGCTTCCGCCTCGTTCGGAAAAAGGAACAGCGCATGAGTGCCGCGAGGCTTTGGACTGCGGAGGCCCGACTCCGCTTTTCCTTCGGCCGCCGGCACAGCGCGGTGCTTCGAGATGCTGACCGACCGGGGAAAATGTTCCGGGGCACATCCACGAAAAGTCACGGACGGAGAAAGAATCCGCAGATTTACGAGGCTCTTGCAAAACCTACACGGTCACCGACGCGCGGCGTCATCGCGCAGAGGAGTGAAGGCATCTCGCCCGCTTACGGCTGAGGTTTTGCAAGAGCCTCTTACTTCTGTTCCTTTTCGTGGACTGCTTTCTGGAATCCTCTCGCGCGGTCGGATGGAAAAGCGGAGTCATACGATTTATCCAGACTGATTGCCCGACAGCAGGGGGTGGCGGTGGCGTGGCGTGGCTCTCCTGAGCCGCGCGGTTGGTGCCGTACGTGAAGCCCCGCGGTGCGCAGCTCTGGAGAGCTACGCTACTTTCCAGTCATGCGCAGCCATCTGGCAACAGGACTGTAGAAATCGTATCAAGCCTCCGCCGTCCAAAGGCTGCGCCCCGCCCGAACGCGTTGCTCATTCCGTGGATCACACTTCATTACGCATCCCGCAAAATTGAATGTTCGATGTTGGATGTTGAATGTTGGATGTTGCCCGCATGACCCGCCTCCTCGACGAACCCGTCTCCGATCCCCTCGCCCTCTACCGCTACCGCGACGGCATCAGCGCCGTGGACCTGCTCGCAGTCGGCATCGCGCACCTCGATTTCTTCACGTGGCTCGCCGACCACCCGAGCACCTTCGCCGCGATCACTGCGCAGTTCGGCATCCACCCGCGCCCGACGGATGTGATGCTCACGCTCTTCACCGCGCAGGGCCTCGTGCAGCAGAATGGCGGCTGCTTCCACGTCACCCTCCGCGCGCGCGAACACCTCACCTCCGGCTCGCGCTGGAATCTCGCCCCGTACTATTCCTCGATGAAGGACCGCCAGCCGACGCTGGACATGCTGAAAGTCCTGAAGACCGGCAAGCCTGCGAATTGGGGCAGCTACGATCACCAGGCCTGGGCCGAAGCCATGCAGCGCCCGGATTTCGCCGCACACTTCACCGCCGCGATGGACTGCCGTGGCATCCTGCTCGGCCCCGCGATGGCGAAGCTGCTCGACCTCTCGCAGCACCACGCGCTCCTCGACGTCGCAGGCGGCAGCGGCATTTACGCTTGCGCGCTCGCCGCGAAAAATCCGCACCTCCGCGCCACCGTCCTGGAACGCGCGCCCGTGGATCGCATCGCCACCGACTGCATCGCGAAACAGGGCTGCTCGGAGCGCGTGAACGTCCACACTGGCGACATCTTCGCCGGCCCGCTGCCCGCGGGCTTCGACGTGCATCTCTGGTCGAATGTGCTGCACGATTGGGACGAGCCCGCCGTCCGCGACCTGCTCGCAAAATCCCACGCCGCGCTCCCGAGCGGCGGCCTCGTCGTCATCCACGACGCATTCATCAACGCCGACAAGACCGGTCCGTTGCACATCGCCGAGTATTCCGCGCTGCTGATGAACATCACCGAGGGAAAATGCTACTCCTTCGCCGAGTACCGCGCCTGCCTGAACGAACTCGGCTTCGAATGGCTCGAACACAAACCCACCGCCGTCGGCCGCGGCTACATCGCCGCGCGGAAGCCGTAGTCCCGTAGCCGCCGACGCGAAGAGGGGCAACATTCCGAGTTCCGAGTTAAGAGTTAAGAGTTCAGCCCGCCGCAGGCGCGTCCCGAATTTGGATGCGCGCCATGACATCACTGAAGCCGCTGCGCGGGGCTGAACTTGGAACTCTTAACTTGGAACTTGGAACTCAGAATACGGCCGCGTCTTTTTCTTCAGCCGCGCAAGACTCCTCATCCGCCCATGAAACTTTTTCCCCGCCTCGTGCTCGCCGCGATATTCCTCATCGCCCGCATCGTTCACGCGGAAGCGCCGTCGTCATTCGCCTACATCCTCCAGGCCGATGCGTTCGCGAAGACCCAAGCCCAGGCCGTCGAGCGGCTCGCGGCATGCGAAAGGGATTGGGTGGTGCTCGATGCGCATTTCAGCAGCGACTCGCCGTGGACCCGCGCGGAACTCGACGGCATCCGCCACGGACTGCCGGGGCGCAAAGTGATCGCCTACATTTCCATCGGCGAAGCTGAGGACTATCGCCCCTACTGGCGCAAGGAATGGGGCCGCAAGGGCAAGCTGACTGCCGCTGCGCCCGCTTGGCTCGGCGTGGAAAACCCGGAGTGGAAAGGCAATTACTGCGTGAAGTATTGGCACCCCGAGTGGCAGAAGATCATGTTCGCCGCCATCGACGACACGATGACGCGCGGCTTCGACGGTGTGTATCTCGACATCGTGGATGGCTTCGAGACCTTCGAGCAGGATGGCAAGGAGTTCATCGACGACCGCATGAATCCCGAGACCAAGCAGAGCTACCGCCGCGACATGGTGGATTGGGTGAAGGCCATCGCCGCCCGCGCGCGCGACAAGAATCCGACGGCGCTCGTCATCCCGCAAAACGGCTCGCAGTTGGTCGCCCACGCGGATTTTCTCGCCGCGATCACCGCCATCGGCATCGAGGACCTGTTCACGGATGGCAACAAGGTCCAGCCCAAGTCGCACACCAGCGAAGTGCTCGGCCATCTCGGCAGAATCGCCAGGGCCGGCAAGCCCGTGCTGCTCATCGAGTATCCCAAGAGCGCGGAGCGGCAGGCCGAAGTGAAGAAGCTGGCGAAGGAAAACGGACTGGTCTGGCTGATCGCCGATCGGCAGCTAAAGACGCTCGGGGAATCAGGGCAAACGCCGTAGCGTAGCCCTCCAGAACTGCGCCATGTGGGCCGCAGGGACTTTTCCATTCCACTCTGCCGCCGCGCGGGCGCAGGTCTGGAGACCTGCGTTACGATGGCCGCACGCGCATTCCGCTCTCACAGGTCGGGGGCGGAAAACGTGTCGCCTTGTGAGATGTCGCCCGTTTCCAATCCGCGCCGGAACCAGCGGACGCGCTGCGCGGATGTGCCGTGCGTGAAGGAATCGGGCACCACCTGCCCGCGCGACTGCTGTTGGAGGCGATCATCCCCGATCGCGCTCGCTGCGTTCAGCGCCTCCTCGAGATCGCCGGCCTCCAGGATATTCCACTGTTTCTGGGCGTGATGCGCCCACACGCCAGCGAGGAAGTCCGCCTGGAGTTCAAGCCGCACGGACAACTTGTTGTACTCCACTTCGCTGACGCGCCCGCGCGTCGCATCCACCTTGTCGGTCGTGCCGAGAAGTTTCTGCACATGGTGACCGATCTCATGCGCGATGACGTAGGCTTGCGCGAAATCTCCCGGCGCACGGAAGCGGTCCTTCAATTCCCGGTAGAAATCCAAGTCCACATACACCTTCTGATCCGCCGGGCAGTAAAAAGGGCCCGTGGCCGAACTGGCCATCCCGCACGCGGATTCGACCCTGCCGCTGAAGAGCACCAGACGCGGCTCGCGATAGCTCCGTCCCATTTGTTGAAACTGCACGCGCCAGACCTTCTCCGTATCCGCGAGGACCACGCCGACGAATTTCGCCAGCTCATCCTGTTCCGGGGAAGGCACGTAATGCCCGGACGAAGCCGAACTCGACGCCGAGGAACCACTGCGCTGGAGCACCATGTTCAGCACCGCCTTCGGGTCGGCACCGGAGAGCAGCATGATGCCGACGATGATGATGGTGCCGATTCCACCGCCGACCGCGGCGCGCCCCGGCGTCACCCGGCGGCGATCTTCGACATTGGAGCTTTGTTCACGATCCTGCCAGCGCATGGGGGACTTAAACCCAGCGGGGTGACTTTCGGCAAGCACATCCACCTAAGTCCGGCCACACTCAATCCTGCCCGAAGGATAGGCCGCGGTCGAGGCAACCATCCGCAAGAAATCGAACCTTCGGTTCGCGGATTGAGGGTGATCAACAGTCCCACCCGGAGGTGGCCTGCGGTGATACGTGCCGCTCCGATTGTGCGACGCCGGGCGCCGCCGGATCGTGCTGCAACAAGTGCGCGACGAGCCGCCCGTGCAGGACACACCAGCCGCATTGAGACCGTCGCAGCGAAGACTTCCTTCCGAATCCGGTCCTGCGATAGTCGGCATTCCATTCAGGAACAGACAAACTCCGTTCCACCTCGCTTCCCGCCATCCATCACCACACCGCATATGAAATCCCCCGACGCCACGACCGCACCGCAGACTGCCATCGCTCGCGCGATCCGCCGCTGCGCGATCCGCCGCCGCGCCTTCCTCCGCCAAAGCGCCGCAGCCAGCGCGGGCGTGCTCGGCTTGGGACTTCAAGGCGAAGCAGGACCGGCGATTCCTTCCCGCAACTGCGCTCGCCACAGCCCGCCGCAGACACCACTCTCATCACTCCACTCCCACATGACTCGTTCCATCCGCGCATCCCGCCGACTCGTCATCACGACGATCCTCTTCACTCTCGCCTTCTTCCGCAGCGCCGCGGCGGAGGTGCCGGCGAAACTTCCGCCGAAAGAAAACTTTCATCTCTTCCTCCTCGTCGGTCAGTCGAACATGGCGGGACGCGGCATCGTCACGCCCGAGGATCAGACGCCGCATCCCCGCGTGCTGATGCTGAGCAAGGCCGGCGAATGGACGCCCGCCATCGACCCGATGCACTCCGACAAATCCAGCGCGGGCGTAGGACTCGGCAAGGCGTTCGGCGCGCAAATCGCGGAGGCAAATCCCGGCATCACCATCGGCCTGATCCCGTGCGCAGTCGGCGGCTCACCCATTGATACGTGGCAGCCCGGCGTGTTCTACGCAGCGACGAAGAGTCATCCCTGGGACGATGCGATGCAACGCGCGCACCCCGCGCTGAAAGGCGGCACGCTCAAGGGAATCCTCTGGCATCAGGGCGAATCCGATTCGACCGACAAGCTGGCGCCCGGTTACGAGGCGAAACTGCACGATCTGATCGCGCGCCTGCGCAAGGAACTCGACGCGCCGGAAGTCCCGTTCATCGCGGGACAGATGGGCCTGTTTGCCGAGAGCCCGTGGAACGATGCGAAGAAGCAGGTGGACAAGGCGCACCAGGATTTGCCGAAGACCGTGAAGCACGCTGCATTCGTGAGCGCCGCCGGGCTGAATCACAAGGGCGACAAGCTGCACTTCGACGCCGCATCCTACCGCGAGTTCGGCAAACGTTACGCGGAAGCTTTCGCGAAACTTACGAAGGAACAGAAAGCTCCCGCGCGATGAGGGCCATCCTGCCCGCCGCGCTGCTGTCGCTTCTCGCCAGCGTCCATGCGGCGGTGACCATCACCGATCCAGGGCAGGACGCATTCAACTTTACCGCCAGCGCGGCGGAACTGAGCGGACTCACCTGGCTGGCCGGTTCGACGTATCACGCGGTGAGCGACGCCACGAACCAGCGGAAGGTGTACGAACTGAACATCGGCGTGGGCCCGACGAATGGCCGCATCACCGGAGCCTCGATCGTGCAGACGATCACCCTCGCCGCCGGCTACGATCTGGAAGGCATCGCCTACTGCCGCCCGCGCGGCACGTGGTTCATCTCCGACGAGGGACAGCATCCCGCGGGCGGGTTCATTCGCGAGCACTCGCTGCCGGACGGCAACCTCGTGCGAACCGTGACCATCCCCGCGGTGATTTTGAACGATCGCCCGAACTTCGGCTTCGAATCCTGCACCTGGGGCGCCGGCGCGCTCTGGACCGCGAATGAAGAGGCGCTCACGCAGGAGAGCGCGCTCTCCACGGCCAGCAGCGGCAGTCTCATCCGCCTCCAGAAATTCGATCACCTGCTCAACCCCTCCGGGCAATGGGCTTATCAGACGGACTCCTTCGGATTCGACAGTCCTGCCATCAATGCCGAGCGCAGTGGCGTATCCGATCTGCTCGCGCTGCCCGACGGGAACCTGCTCGTGCTCGAACGCACCCTGGGAATCGGCTTCATCCCGAGCTACCGAAACCGCATCTACCTCGTGAATTTTACCGGTGCGACCGACGTGAGCGGCATCAGCGACCTGGATGGCGCGGCCTTCACGCCAGTCACGAAGACGCTGCTATGGGAAAAGAACATGGGCAGCATCAGCACGCGCAATTTTGAAGGCATCGCGCTCGGGCCGGCGCTGCCGCTGATCGGCGGCACGAGCTACAGCGTGTTGCTCGTGGCCGACAACGGCAGCGGCACGCAGCAGCATCTCTACGCCTTCATCGCCAATGGAGTCGTGGCACCTTCGCCCATCGCGCAATGGCGGCAGGGCTTCTGGGGCACGACCAGCACCGCCGGAATTTCCGCCGACGATGCCGATCCCGACGACGATGGCCTGCGGAATCTGCTCGAGTACGCGCTCGGTGGAGATCCCAGGAACGCCACCCAGAACCCCCTTCCCCTGGCTTCCACCGCCAGCGGAAATCTTGTGCTGACGTTCAACCGCAACATCACCAACACCGACATCACCCTCATCGTGCAGGCTGCCGACAACCTCGCGGGCACGTGGACCGACCTTGCGCAGAGTGTGAATGGCGATGCCATGACCGCGCTCGTCGGCGGAGTCACCCTCGCCGAGAGCGGCGCAGGCGCGACGCGCAGCGTGCAGGTGCGCGACATTTTCCCCATCGGCGATCCTGCCCACACACCGCGCTTCATGCGCCTGAAAGCCATCCACCCATAATCCAGGTTCTCCCCATTGTTCCAATTCATGAAATCACTCCTCCGCAGTCTCATCCTCCTGTTCGCTCTCACGCTTGCGCATGCCGAGAATCCCGCCGGGGCAAAGCTCCCGGTCATCACCCTTCCCGTCCGCGTGCATCTCGTCCAATCCGAGACGATGCCGGAGATGCACACGACGCTCGTCGAAGCGGACATCCGGCGCATTTTTGGCAAGGTGAACTCGGTCTGGGCGCAGGCGGGAATTCAGTTCGAGTTCGAGTCCATCGGCCCGACCCATGCAGTCGCGCCGAAGCCGGAGACGCCGACCCAGTCGGAGTATGTGCGGATCAAGGCGATGATTCCGAAAGAGCGGCTGAGCAACGGGGCGATCGATGTTTGCTATGTGAAGCAGGTGAAGCCGAACGGCTTTTACGCTGGCGAACTGATCGTGGTGAAGGATACCGCGTCGCTCCGGGAAGTGCCCGGAGGCCTGGATGAACCGCTGCCGCGCGTCACGTCGCACGAGATCGGACACGCGCTTGGGCTGGCTCACCGGCAGGACACGACCAATCTGATGGCATCGGGCACCACTGGGTTTTCATTGAATGAAACCGAGATTGCCACCGCACGCGCAAAGGCGCTCGCCCGCCCGCACAAAGGCGGCGCGCCCCTGCCACCGGCTGCCTCAGATGCCACGCCTGCGAGAGGACGATGACAGCCAGTCCAAGGGCACCTCTCCCTTTGCCGCTGCCCGACCTCGTTTTGAGAACGGGGCAGCGCCTTGGAAAAACGCATCAGGCCGCTGGCGTTTGTCCGCGCGAGATTCTGCAACGTCGCCTCGGCAAGAACAGCAATCCCCCAATGAGAATCAGCACGGCTGCCGAAGGCTCCGGAACACTCGCGATGCGAAAGCCAACGAACGCGTCGGACCCGCCCGGCTCGCTGTCAACCCGCGAAGCATCATCGGAAAGCAGAAAGCCCGCGGTATCCTGCAGGCTGCCGCCGCGCGTCGTCCGGCCTTCGTTCACGAACGTCAGATCATTCACACCATCATGGGCGCTCTCCATCCACTCCCGGAGATTTCCTCCCTGCCCGCGCGTCCCGTAGCCGCTCAGCGTGCCACTCACATCCACATCCGCCGGCGCAGTCGCCCCGGTGGTCGCACTGCCGAACACAGCCGTCCCATTGCCCAAGACCGGTGCCGTTCCGCTGATCACCGCCGTCGGAGCCGTGTTGCTCGCCGTCGGGTAATCCCAGTAGTTCGCCGTGACGCCGTCATTCTTGTGATAGGCCGCCTTGTACCACTCGTCCTCGCTCGGCAAAAAGTACCAGGCATCCTTGTGCCGGTACAGATTCTGCCCGCCGAGCTGCCACGCAACGGATGGATCCCACAACGCCAACGCCGTCGCACCGCTGTCCAGGTCATACGCAGCCTGATGCCCCGTGCTCGTGTTCAGCCAATTCACAAACGCCGCCGCCTCGTACCACGTCACGCCTGCCGCCGGCTTGCTGCCGGTCCACGGTCCAGTGCTCACATTCACCAACCGCTGCAACGGCAGATCGACCGCCGATGCCTTCGCGATCCAGTCTGCCGCCACTTCGGTGACCGAGATGCGATAATCGTACGCCACGCCGCCATACAGACCGGAGGTCGTCCCGCCCCCGGCTCCCGCGTCGTCGGGATTCCCGGCATTTGCGACCGGGACGAAATCAATGCTGAAGATATTCGCACCGTTGCCGAAACTGTCCGCCCTGCCGGGGAGCGAACCCACGAGCCCGATGATTGCAATCGCAAGGATGAACTTCGCCTCCATGACGCCAACAGATAGGTGCGCGACTCGGCGCGTCAATCGAATACACCGCGCACCGCACTCTTGATATACCCGCCACGCCGCCCCTAGTCTCCCACGCCCGTTCAACCCGAAAACTCATGAAAGCCCTCCTGCAAAAACTCCCCCTCCTCGCAGTTCTGTTCCTCCACGTTCCATGGACGCTCGTCGCAGGACCCGACGACCAGACGCTCGACATCTACTGGATCGATTCCGAGGGCGGCGGCTCCACGCTCATCGTCACCCCGGAAGGCGAATCCGTGCTCATCGACACCGGCAATCCCGGTCCGCGGGATGCCGGGCGCATTCACAAAGTCGCGACGCAGGCCGCCGGGTTGAAGCGGATCGACCACGTCATCATCACACATTTCCACGTCGATCATTTCGGCGGCGCCGCAGACTTGGCGGAACTCATGCCCATCGGTGCGCTCTACGACAAAGGCCTGCCCGACGTGAGCCCCGACGGTGGCGGAAATCCCAAGCTTTGGTCCGTCCTGAGCGCACCGTACCGCGCGGCGAAAGTTGAAAAGCGCGTCACCATCGCCGCAGGCGATCCGATTCCGCTCAGGCAACCCTCGCAGCCCGGCAGCCCGGCACTCGCGCTGCGCTGTCTCGGGGCGAACCGGAAATTCCTCAGCCCCATTCCGGAACCAACGCAGGCCAACCCGCTCTGCGGCACCGTTCCGGCCAAGCCCGAGGACAAATCCGACAACGCCAACAGCGTCGTCCTCCTCCTCCAGTTCGGCGACTTCCGTTTCTTCGATGGCGGCGACCTCACTTGGAACATGGAGGAAAAACTCGTCTGCCCGCACAACATCGTCGGCACCGCCGATATCTATCAGGTCAACCACCACGGACTCGACGTCAGCAACAACCCCATCCTCATCAAGACACTCTCCCCCACCGTCTCCGTCATGAACAACGGTCCCCGCAAAGGCGCGAGCCAGACCGCGCTCGATTCCCTCAAAGCCACGACCACCGTGAGCGCGATGTACCAGGTCCACGAAAATGTGCGCGCAGACAGCGAGAACAACACGGCACGCGAACAAATCGCGAACCACGGCGACCTCGGCGAAAAATGCGAGGCCCACTACATCAAATGCTCCGTCGCCAGGACCGGCAATTCTTACACGATGGCCGTGCCGGCGCGTGAACACACCCGCACCTTCAAGGTCCGCGGAAAGTAACGCGCGCCGCTTGCAGACCGCCTCCGGGGAGGATTCCAACGGCATGGACGGCAACCCGGAGCGGTGCCTTGGGCTGGCATGTTGGCAACCCTTCAGTGCCGATGGCCTGCCAGCGGGCGTGAGTCACTGTGAGTCCAAAGGCTGGTTTCCGGCCAAAGCTGAGCGGCGCGTGAGTGCCGCGAGGCTTTGCACTGCGGCGGCTCGACGCCGTTTTGGCTTTGCGGAGGAGCGATCGGCGAAATCGCGGAATGCGCCGCGCGGACGCAAGGCGCTGCGGTGCCTTGCGGGGCAACGGTGAATTTGCACGTCAGACCCGAGGCGAGGGAAAAGCGGCGTCAAGCCGCGCGCAGTCCAAAGGCTGGCGCCACGCTCGGCACCACAATTTCGCTCATCCACTGGACTCACCTTCAATCACACCCCCGGCCAGCCGTGGCCCGACTTTCAATCAATCCATGCGCAGCGAGGCGGTTTGTGGCCGTCCTCAGGACTTCGGGGGAGCGTGCGAAAATTCCGAAACATGCCGTGACGAGGTGCGACCGACGGGATAGATTCCTGCCAGTCTCATGCGCTCTCCCGGCAGACTTCTACTCCTCTCCACCGCACTGCTTGCCGCGCCGATGCTCAGCAACGCGCAGCCGCTGATCGACAACGGCAACTTCGACAATACGGCGGATCCGCTGAAGGGCTGGATCTCTGACTACGAGTGGGCCGGCAATTCGCACTACCTCGGCAACAAGAAGCACGTGTCCATCATCACCGATGGCGCGCGCAAGAATGTCGTGAAAATGAACTCGCCGGGCGATCAGGGCGTGAAGATCGAATGCCGCGCGTTTCCGTTCGAGCCGGGCTTTCGCTACACTTGCGCGCTCGACGTAAAGGGCGGCGGCTACCGCGTCTATTTCTGCGGCTACCGATTTGCGCCCGGCGTCCGCCCGCACGACAACCCCGAACTCGGCGAGTTGCGCGAGGTTTACCGGAGCAAGGCTGCGACCGGCACCGCCGCAGATTGGAAGCAGGAAAAAATCGAACTGCCCGGCGTGAAGCCATCCCCGGCGGCGATAGAGCATCTCAAACAACTCCGCTACCTGACGGTGTACATATGGTTCGTGAAGCCCGGCTTCGTGGACAATGTGACCGTGACGAAAGTCCCGGACCCTTCGATGAAATTCTGACCGCAAACCCAGACCACCTCACACCATGCCATCCAACTTCCTCGATCATCTCCAACGAATCGGACGCAAGCTCGTCCGCTGGCGCGCGGAGTTGAATTTCACGTGGGGACTCTCCGCGATCATGGGCTGGGTCTGCGTGCTCGGCCTCGTGGATCTGTGGCTGCAACTCGACAGACCGAATCGCATCGTGACGTGGAGCGTGCTGCTCGCGCTCGTCGCGGGCACGCTGTGGCTGGTGCGCAAGGCGCTGCACAAGAGCTTCACGCCGGAGGGCGTCGCCGCGACGATTGAGAAGGCGTTTCCGCAACTCGACAACCATCTCATCAACTACCTCCAGCTCGCGCGGAATCCCGCTGGCGATCCGTTCAGGGAAGCCTACGTCCGCGCCGGCGTGCCGGAGTGGCAGGGCCTCGACTTTCAGCAGATGCGCGACGCGACCGCGCACAAACGCAGCCGCATCACACTGGGAATCGTCGCATTCGTGCTGCTCGTTCCGCTGCTGATTTTCGGGCAGGCGTGGGGCGTCGCGCTCGCGCGCACGATCAATCCGTTTGCCAACATCGAGCCTGCGAGCCTCACGAAAATCGTGAAGGTCACGCCGGGCAACACCACGGTGATGCAGGGCGGTCCGGCGGAGCTGAGTTGCACCGTCAAGGGATTCGAGGGCCACGAGGTGCGCGTCGAGATCGAACCGTCCGACGCTCCGAAGAGCACCTTCTCGTTGGGCAAGCTCGACCGCGGCACCGAGCGGATCTTTTCCCATCAGCTCTCGAAAGTGACGACGGGATTCCGCTACCGCTTCCGCGCGGGTGACGCGCCGAACTCGGCGTGGTTCACCGTCGCGACGCGCCCGCCGCCATCATTCAAGGGCATCGATATCGTCGCGGCGCCGCCCGCATATACAAAGCGTCCGAACCACGCGGTGAATCCGCGCGATGGCCGCATCGTGGTGCCGGTCGGCTCGGAGCTTCGCATCGCCGCGACGTCGAGCGCGCCGTTGGAATCCATCACGCTCGAAGGTGGCGGCGGCGAACCGGTGCGCTTCGTGAAGGGCAGCAAGCCGAATGTGTGGATCGGAAAGGTCACACTCGGCTCGGGAACTTCGCTGCGCCTCAAGGCCGAGGACGATTTCGGCGGCAAGGTCAGCGAGGACATCGCATTCACACTGGAGCCGGACAAGGTGCCCGGCATCGAGATTCTCGCACCTGGCGGACGCGCGAGCCTTGCTCCGGGCCAGCGTCCGCAGATCGAGTTCCGCGTGTCGGACGACTACGGCATCGCCGAGGTCATCGTCGAGGAAGTGCAACCCGACGACGCCACCGACAAGCGCGGCACCGTCGCGAAGGCGTGGAAGCCTGCGAGTGGCGCGACGTTCCACCAATTCTGGAAGAGCGAAACGACGCCCGCACGCAGCCACGACATCGCCTACCGCATCGTGGCGCGCGACAACCGGCCCGGTCGCGCAAACGAAACCGTCTCATCGACGATTCTTTTCACGCTGCCGTCGCAGGGCGACATCGCGCAGCAGCGCAACAAACTGGAGCAGACCGCGATGGCGACCCTCCAGCGCCTGCTGGAACTGCAGAAGAAAAACATCGCGGACACCGAGAGCTTCCGCACCGCGATGAAGGACACGACCGAGGCGCAGTGGAGCGAGGCGGCGACGCGGCAGGACGACATCCGCAAGGGAATGCGCGAACTGCTCGCGAGTCCGCTCAAGCCGCTCGGCGCACTTACCGACTCGGCGCAGAAGCTGTATGCGAACGAGATGGTGCTCGCGACTGACACGCTGAAAGCGGTTCCCGCCGCGGAGGCCTCGCGCAAGGACGCCGTCGCGGGCGACGCCCTCACGTTCGAGGTAAAGATCCTGCGCCAGCTCACCTTCGCGATGAACGCGGCGGGCGAGGCGAAGATTGACCGCCGCGTCGCCGGCATCAGCGCGATGATCGAGGCGCTCATCCGTGACCAAGGCGCCGCACTGGAGCAGACGAATACTTTTGCCAAGAGCCAGGCGAAGGTCGCCAAACCGCTCGTGGAATTGCAGGACAAGGTCGGCGAGGACATGAACGCCTTCCTCGCCGCGTGCAAGGACGAGGCCGCGCAGGTCGTGCAGAACGACGCCGCACTGGCCGACACGCTGAACAAGCTCAGCGCGCGCGCCGCGGAATTGAAGATTCGCAACGACATGGTGATCGCCGCCGAGCGCCTCGATCAGAACAAGCCGGCGGACGCCGTTCCGCTGGAGACGCGCTCGCTCGCGGGGCTGAGGACGCTCCAGGGAATGCTCGAACAAATCAAACTGAAGGAGGAAGCCGAGAAGCGCGCGACTTTGGCGGAGGCGACGAAGCAGGCGCAGGAGAAGCTCGCAAAAATCGAGGCGCTCCACGAGAAGATGCTCCAGGCGATGGAGACGGTGCGCGGCCAGAAAAACAAGGACGACAAGGCCGTGGACGAGATGGAGGAGGAATTCAAGGAACTCGTGAAGAACACGAAGGAGGCGCTGCTCGAAGTGCCGAACGACCTGCACATTTTCACCGACCTCAATGTCGCGAACGATCTCGTCGAGGACGTGTTTTCCGTCTTCCAGGAAATCGAGCAGAAGGCCGGCTCCGAGAAGGACGCAGCGGATGCCGTGAAGGAGCTGGGCTATGCGAAGGAGGACGAATTGCTCGCGCAGATGGGCGAGGCGCAGAAGCGGCTCGATGCCGTCGAGATGTGGCTGCAGGACAAGCCCGACGAGTTGAAGGTCACCACCGAGGCTCACGACAAGGCCGAGATGCCCGAGTCCGGCATCGCGCTCGCCGAACTCGCTGCCGCCGCGCAGGATCTCGTGGGCGATTTGATGAAGGAGGACGAGAAGATGGCGAAGGAGGCCGACGACAGCGCGACCAACCACGCAATGCCCGACTTTCCATCCGGCTGGGACGTGATGGAGGGCGACATCGCGTCGTTCGGCGCGCAGGGAAAATCGGGTAACCAGACTCCGGATCACAAGGAGCAGGACGGGCGCTCGAATGTCGGACGGCAGGGCATGTCGAACGGCGAAACCGCGTCGAGCAGCGGGACGATCGGCGAGGGCGACAAGAACATCGAGGCGCGCCGCACCGAGGATCCGACGCAGAGCGGCCAGGTGGATTTGAAGGGCGAGGCCGACACGAAGGCGACCGGCGGCGGCAAGCTCGCCACCGGCAAGGCCGACGAAGCGGGAATGAGTGGCGGCGCCGAGCGCATTGACTCGAAGGAAGCCGGATCCGCCGCAGGCATGGCCGCACTCATGGCGAAGAAGGCCGATGCGATTTACGCAAAAGCCTCGATGAAAAATGTGCGCGTGGCTGCGCTGAAGGATGCGTCGCACGCGATCCGGCAGTCCGCCGATGCGATCGCGAAGGGCAACATCGAGCAGGTGCGCGAGTTTCGGAAAGTCGCCGCTGGCGCGCTCAACCGCGCGCAGGCGCAGCTCCAGGCGGGCCCGTCCGGCTCGATGTCCGCAAAGGGCACGGCAGGCCCGCTCGACAACGTGATCGAGAGCGGCCCCGACATGGCGCCTCCGCAATACCGGGACAAGGTCGCTGAGTATTACAAGGCGCTCAATGGATCGTTCTAGCGCAGGTGCGCTGGCCGGCATCGCCGGTCTCTGTGCGCTCGCGCTATTCTCCGCGGGCTGCGACGCACGCCGCGCGCAGGGTTCACCGCCGCCTGAGCGCATCCGCAAGCTCAACGAGCTTCCGATCGAGCAACTCCGCGTGATGCTGCGCGGCTACGACGGTGACTGGCGCACCGACACTGACGCGGACCGTCAGCTCCCCGCGCCGCCCGCCGCGAAGCCAATCCCGCCCGGTGCAAAACGCATCCCGCTCGTCCCGCCGACAAAGCTCAGTCTCGGCGGCAGGTCCGTGCGCGACGCAATCGCGGCGCGGCGCAGTGTGCGCGATTTTTCCGATGCACCGCTCACGCGCGAGGAACTGAGTTTCCTGCTGTGGGCCACGCAGGGCGTCACCGCGATCCAGCGCGATGACTCGGGAAAGATTGAACAGACATTTCGCGCCGCGCCCTCCGCAGGCGGACGCCACCCGCTGGAGACCTACATGGTGGTGGCGCGCGTGGACGGCATCGCGCCCGGCATTTACCGCTACAATCCCGAAGCGCACGAACTCATCACCGTGCGCGAGGACGCCGCGACTGCCGCCGGGCTGAAAGCCGCGTGCTACGATCAGCCGTTTGTCGGTGACGCGGCTGTCGTGTTCATCTGGAGCGCGGTGCCGTATCGCACCGAATGGAAATACGCCTACATCTCGCACCGCATGATCGCGATGGAGGCAGGCCACGTCTGCGAAAACCTTTGCCTCGCCGCTGAGTCGCTCGGCGCCGGCGCGTGCGCAGTCATGGCGTATCAGCAGCCGCGAGTGGACGAACTCATCGGCGCCGACGGCAAGGACGAGTTCGCACTGTATCTCGCCTGCGTCGGCAAGCGGGCATCCGGAGCGCGCTGACGTGGAGATTCCCGATTACGAGCCTTTCTATCTCCGCACGAGCGAGGAGCTGCGCGCCGAGATCGCGCGACTCGGCCTCACGATCCCGATCGAGGAAAATTTCCTCTCGCTGGCGCAGCCGATCACCATTGGCGGCAGGCGCATCGCGAACCGTTTCTGCGCGCAACCGATCAAGGGCTGTGATGCGGCGCACGACGGCGCACCCACCGAACTGACGCGCCGCCGCTATCAACGCCTCGGTGCAGGCGGCTTCGGGCTGATCTGGGTCGAATCCACGATTGCAGGCGACGTGAGGCAGACACTCCTGTCAGAGCAGCCGGGCAGGCAGACAGGAGTGTCTGCCTCAAAGCCCGCCGCCGCTCCGCGCAAATCACGCGATTTTCACAGTCTCGACGCTGGAACGACGGCGATGCCCAAGGATCCGGGGCGTCCCCGCCCCGAATCCCAAGAGGCACGGGGCGCGGGCGCCACGGCTCCTTGCCGCGCCGCACGGACGGGCATTCCGGATGTAAAAACTGTATCATCGCCTTCCGATGTCGCACACCACACACGCCTGCGGCTGCATGCAGGCACGCTCGACGCGTTCGGCGCGATGGTGGAATCCGTCCGGGCCGCGGGCAGCACGCCGCCAACGATGATTTTGCAGCTGGCATCCGCAGCGAGCGCGGACGCCGTCAATGACGATGCCATCGAACGCCTGCGCGACGAACTCGTCCACGTCGCAGCGCTCGCCGCACGCGCGGGATTCGATGGCGTGGACGTCCAGTCGTGTCACCGCACACTCGCAGGCGGATTGCTCCGTGCTTTCTCAAGGCCGGGGAAATTTGGCGGCACGTTTGAAAACCGCAGCCGCTTCCTGCTCGAAACGCTTGCATCAATCCGTGCGCAGGTGCCGTCGCTCCTGCTCAGCGTGCGCCTCTGCGCCTACGATGCCGCACGAAATGGATTCGGCGTCTCCCCCTCCGACTATCGGAAGCCCGACCTTGCAGAGCCGATCGAGCTCGCTCGACTCTTGCAAAATGCTGGCACGAACTTTCTGAACGTCACCGCCGCGAGTCCGAACCTGCGCGCATCCGGCCCGGAGCGCGGGCTGCATCCGCGCGCCGATTCGGAGCGCCCGGACGAGCACCCGCTCACGGTGCTCGACCGGCAGTTGCGCATCGCACATACGCTCCGTGAAGCCGCGCCGGGCCTTGCCGTGATCGGCAGTGGATTCAGTTGGCTGCGACAGTTCGTGCCTCACGTCGCCGCAGCCGCGATTGGCAGTGGAGCGATGGATTTCGTAGGAATGGGCCGCGCTGCGCTGGCCTATCCCGATGCACCAGCCGACCTGGCGACAGCCGGCAAAATGGAAGCCGGCAAATGCTGCATCGTCTGCTTCGCATGCTCGACGCTGCGCAACGGCGGCGATCCTGTTGGCTGCGTAATTCGCGACGCGGCGGCCTACGGTGCGGATTATCGCCACATGCGGCGCTACGATGAAGATCAACTGCTCGCCGGCGCGCAGCGCTGCCACATGTGCGAGGCCGCGCCGTGCATCACCGCGAGCCCGACGCGCACGGACATTCCCGCATTCATCGCGGCATTTCGACGCGGCGATGAGCGCGCCGCATACGAGATCATCCGTGCCAGCGATCCGCTTCCCGAACTGACCTCGCAGCTCTCACCCGCATGGCTGCAATCCGAGGGTGCCTGCATCGAAACCGCGCTGACTGGCGCGCCGGTCCCGATTCTCGACCTGCAATACACCGTGAGCTGGCGCGCGCGCGAACGAGGCGAGACTGGCGTGCGCATTCCCGACAGCGCAACTGGCAGACGCATCGCGATCGTTGGCGGCGGCCCTGCCGGAATTGCCGCGGCAATCCGGCTTGTCGAACACGGTCATGCGGTTGCTTTGTTCGAGTCGTCGGATCGTCTCGGTGGAGCGCCAGAGCGTGTGATACCCGCAGAGCGACTGCCGCAGATTCGCGGCGAACTTGATGCGGCGCTCAAACCGGCAATCACTGCCGGGCGGATGATCGTTCATTTCGGCACGGCGCTGGGAATTGACGGAATGCAGCCGTCGCGGCTGTCCTGGCACGCAGGCGTCTCGCCTGCAAATGCGCAGGCTGGAAGCCCGCGTGCAGTGACCGGCGAGACGCCTGTCTTCCGTGGTGTTTCGCTCAATCAACTCCGTGCCGAATACGACGCCGTGCTGATCGCCGCGGGTGTGTGGGAGGAGTATTCGCTCGGCAGCATGCCCGGTGTTGTCGGTGCGCTCGATTTTCTGGAGGCGGCAAAGCGCGGCGCCGAGACTTTGATCGCTGACAGTGTCGCGATTCTCGCCGGCGGAGACAGCGCGATGGACGCCGCCCGCACTGTTCAGCAGCTCGGCGCGAAGGAGATCTTCATCGTCTTCGGCGGGCCACGCTCGGAGATGCACTGGCACATGCCCGAGAGCTGGTTCGCCACGCCGGGCGTCCACGCGATGATGAACTGGCAGCCGCTGGGCTTTGTTCCCCATGCGGATGGTCGCGCGTGCGGCGTCCACATTCGCCATGTGCAAATCGGTGTTGAGAGCGTCCTCGGTGCCGGATTGATCATCGAAGCGATGGGATTGCGTGTCGCCGATTCGCTGCGAACTGCCCTCGCCGGAGTCGATTTTTCCGAAGGCGGTCACGTGTCGGTGGACATCGCACATCGCACGAGCGTCGAGCGGCTCTATGCCGCAGGCGGGCTCGTGAATGGCGGCGCATCCGTCGGCCAGTGCGTTGCGGAAGGTCTTGCCGCCGCCGAAGCCATCCATCTGGATCTGCAGCGCAGCGAATTCCGATGAACCTCCAATCCCGCATCAAGATTGCACACGGCCGATGCGCAGAGCCGGCCGAGACCATCGCCCGCCTGGAGCCGTTCATCCGCGAGCGTCACGACTACTGGCTGCACGAGGAGATCGTCGCGGAACATTTTCACTGGGCGGCGATGTTCATCGAGGGCCTCGACTTTCGATCGATGGGGAAAGGCACGACCCCGGAATTCAGCAGGGCGGGCGCGTTTGCGGAGGGTGCCGAGTGGCTCACGGCACGCGAGGTTGGCGACCTCCCGGGATACGTCGGCGCTCACGAGCGCGATGTGCCGGATGCGCTGCCGCTCAAAGACCTCGTGAGCCATGTCGCCAGCGCGACACCGCCGGTCATCGAGCGGATCCGCGCGCTCGACGACGCTTGGCATTGGGTGGACGGCTTTTCGCTGCGCGACGAGCGCGCGGTGAAGGTGCCGATCGAATACGTCCGGCAAATCAGCGGACCGAATGGGAAGGCGACCGGAAATTTCATCGAGGAGGCAATCGTCCACGCGGCGAACGAGATCTTCGAGCGCCGCGCGCACATCACCGTTCTCCGCAACCGGATGGTCGTGCCGACCATCGATCCCGCGACGATCCACCATCCGGTCATTCGCGCGCAGATGGATTTCATCCGCAGCAAAGGCATCGACGTGACGCTGAAGGATCTGTCCTTCGGCGGCATGCTGCCCTGCGTCGGCGCGTACTTCCGCGATCGGAACATCCCGGACGATTTTCAGTTCCACCACTTCTTCAAAGTCGGCGCGTCGTTCGATCGCGAGGAGGCGATGATTCGCACGTTCACCGAGTTCACGCAGGGCCGGCGGCAGCACGAGTTCATCGACCCCGCCGCGCCCGACTTCGATCAGAAGCTCGCCTCTCTGCTCGACCACGACTTCCGCCGCATCCGCACGCAGGACGACGAGTGCGACAATTTTCTCTCGGCATTCATGTTCGGCTTCGTCCCGTACCGCAGCGCCACATTTCTGCTCGAAGGCGAAGTCGTGCCGTTCAATCCCGGCCCGCAGTACAGCGACTGCCTCGCAGACATCGCCCACGCCCGCGAAATCTGCGCGGCGCTGGGCAAGGATTTCATCGCCGTCGATCTGACGGACCCACAGATTGGCTTCCCGGTCGCGCAGGTGATCATCCCCGGTTACTCCGATGTGCTCCCCTACCACCCCGCAAACAGCCACGGCCTTTTCCGCCGCTGGACCAGGAGTGAAGTGCTCAGTGCCTACTCGGAATCGCTGAGCTAATCGCCGCAGCCCGAGGTGGACGTCTCATGCTGGTAGAAGCGACTCCGCCGTGATTGGAAGGCGATTTTCCGCTTGCGAGAATCCCCGACTGCCTGAAAGCTTCGCGCCCGAAGGTTTCCGCCTTATTTTGTGCGCTGCCGAGTGCCACAGCAGTGCTCGCCGCCGCACCAAGTGAGGAGAAATTTACATCATCCGAAAAGCCGACGTGGCGGAATTGGCAGACGCGCTAGACTCAAAATTCGCTTTTTGGCGGTTTTTCGCCGCTTCTTGGCGTAGCTTCCATAGCCCGAAACTCAAGCATTCATGGGGGTTTCAGGCAGTTTTCCGCCTTTTGAAGATTGAGCGCCAGAAACACCCCCAATGTAGCACAAACTGTAGCACAAGCGGCGCGCCGGACTGTTGCGCGAATGGTCTAGCGGTCGCGCGGATTTTACCAGAGGTGCCCTGTGCTACACCGCCCCTTGCACGCCACCAGAGCGCCTGTCGGGTGCGTCTGCGTGCGCCCTCACTTCCCGCCTCGCTGCCGGGCCTCACATTGTCGGCAAGCACCCCCCATAATTCTTGCCGCTCACTTCCGCCATCCTCCCGCGTTGCCTGCAAGCGCGGCTGGCTCCTGCTAAAGAATTAGCAACTTCAGGGGAAGTTGCCCGGCTTGCGCGACCGGGCCGGGTGCCGGTAATGTTCCCTCGCGCGGGCCTTCAAATCCACGCCGTTGTTTTAAACGGACAGACCAAAAACTTCTCGAGCTTCGACGAAGACAGATGCCGCCAGTTCCTCCGGAAACGGTGCCTGCAAGTGATCGGTCAGTAAGTTTTTCAGAGCTCCAAGCGTCTCGCTGGCGACGAAATCGATGCCTACATCTTGAGCTGCCTGCTCTTCGATCACAGTTAGTTGAACGAACCTCGCCTTCACGAGAATCGCCCCGCGTCGCTTGAGGGAGTTCAGGATTGGGAGACCTTCCGCTGACACCTCGCGGATCGCGCGTTTGATAGACATCCTAAGGGCCGCAAATTTTTCACGGGCTTCGGTCATGTTCTCGTTGGCGCGAAGCCGGGCAAGGTTTGCAGCGGACGGATCGGCGTTGTAAGAAGCGTGCGCGGCTTTGAAATTTTTGGCCGGCATATCGATTCAGACTTCCGCAAACTGAGCGCGAATCTTTTCAACCCGCGCAGCGATCTCACGAAATTTTTCCAGCTCCGACTTGCTGCAAAGTTCTTTGAGGTGCTTTGCGAAAACCTTCGGGCCCTTGGCCACATGGGAGGAACGGTAAATACGGATCATAGGAGTGCTTCCAATGCTGCTGAGTTTTTGGCGCGGAAGAGACCTGCCGCGCACGGGTCCGATTTTTGGAGACGAGCGTACTCGATGTACGTCGCATCACGGCCAATCTGCTTGTCGTGTTCGGTCGCTCTCGCGTTTGCGATATCGTCGAGCGTTGCTCCGGAGGCGAGCAGACTTGCCTCGTTTTGGGCAAAGAATTTGCGGGCTGACCTGGTGAGACCCGTCCGGCAGAGATAGTGGAATTCGGCGAGGTTTTCAGCGCCTGCACCCGTGGCGGCATGTTTTGCGTCCGCTTGCATCGATGTCACAGCCGGTGAGGAAATCTCGCGAACCTGCTTCTCACGGTCGGCAATGTAGTTCTTGAGTGATTGGACGTAGGCAGGGATTTTGTCTTTCGCCGGGACGAAAGCCTCCACGGGTGGCGGATTCGTGCCGGCGTGCGTGAGGACTCCGAAGAGCTGATCTGCGCGACTACGGAGGTCGCAGATGTTTGGGATGGCCATATACTTAGCGGCTTGGGCGGGACGGAATTGCGCTGTTTTCCCTCTGTACGAGTGGAACATTCCGCGGCACGGATGGGAAGAAGTGCTCACGAACTTGAGTTACAACACGGTTGAACTCCGCATGGCTCATTTTCAGCCGACGCGCGAGAGCACGGGCGCTTTGCCCTCGCACTGCATAGAAGCCGATCACGCTCGCGAGTGCGAAAACACGAGCGGCAATTTGCTTCGGCGTGGGTTGCTTCGCGGTGGAACGGGGCTGGGGTAGGAGAGCGTTCAAGATGCTGTAGAGCATCACTCGGCGTGTGTCGCCGACGGTCGGCGCATCCCCGAGTGCGCTCTCGACTGCGGCGAGGTCGAACGGTGTGGAGGGCTCAACCTTGCGGCGAGTGTTCATCGGCGGCGGCGTGCTCATTGCTTCAGCCTGGCGAGAATATTTCTGGCGGCTCTGGCGCTGCCGGGCTCGCTGGCCTCTGCGACCAGCGACTTCCACCGCGCCCGGTAGCCTGGCGCATCGATGCCGGCATTGAGTATCTGAGAAAGTTGGAGGACGTGGGGGAGCGCTGCGTTCCCCATGCTCACATACTCCTCGAGCGTGATCCGGCCGCCAATGAATCCGGATTCCACCAATTCGAGAATTTCGAAAAGGACATCGCGCCGGCGACCCCATTCCTCGCGACCGAAAGCAATGCTCTCGCCTTCGTGTGATGGCGGCGATGGGGCCCGCTCGCCGTAATTCATCCGCGCGCTGTAAGGGCCAAGGGTGTTCTCCTCCAGGAATGTTTTCCAAGCGGCCACGTTGAGATCCGCAGGGTGGTCTGCTGGAAATTGAACCCGCCATCTGCGCAGGCTTTTTCGGTCAGTGCCGAGTGACACGGCCAGAGCGGAGTCAGACTTTGCTACGAAGGGTTGGGTCATTGAGTGGGGCATTGGGTGGGGCGATCTATTTTTGATCATTCGCGAGAACACAGTGGGAGTCGCCTAGACCCCAGGGGGGGGGTTTGGCGCAGGAGACTACTTACCGGGGGGGTGGCAGCGGTCATGCGGCGCGGTGGATGGCTACTCTGCCTGAGCCGGGGTCGAACTTGATGGCATCGGTGAACTCGCGCAGCCGGCGCACGATGGCCTCGCCGTTTTCAGGCGTGAACATCTTCGCGAGCGCCTTGCCGTCGTGCTGGGTGGTGAAAAGGATCGGCAAGAGTTGAGAAGAACGCTGGTCAACAAGGTCAAACAATTCCTTTTCCAGATGTGCCGTGAATTTCTCTTTGCCCAGGTCATCAAAGAGCAGCACGGGCACGGCTTTGAGCACGCGCATCTCGGCGACTGCGCGGGCCTTCGTGTCTGCATCCTCGCTGAATTGCCGGTGCGACACCAATTGCGCGAAGTCCAACGAACGGATCGCTTTCACACGGATCCCGGCAAAGTGCAACCGCTTGAGCAGCAGCCAGGCCATCCTCGTCTTGCCTCTGCCCGATGGGCCGCAGAGCGCGAGGCCGATGCCATCTCCTTTCGGCTCCCACCCAAGCACCTCACGTAAAATCGCCTGGTCAAGTTTCGGATGATCCGGATTGGTTTGCCGATAAAGGGGCGGGCACATTCGATCCCACTCAGCACGTCGTTTTGCCGCCGCCTCGGCATCCCGTCTTTTCGCCGCGTCCTTTGCTGAACGCGCTTCGCACCTCGCGCAGGAGACAGCAAAGTTAAACCGCTGTCCGAGGAGTTCAAATTCCGTCGTGTCGATTGCGAGCTGGCCTCCGCATTCCCGACAGCTACTACCAGCCACCTGGCACCGCCCTTCTTCCTGATCTTCCTGTACTTGGATCTTCCTCTATATAGGGCGGCGCAGTTTCTGCGGGGGTGACCCCCGCATTTTCTGCCGGTAACCGCTGATTTTCTGCGGGGGTGCCCCCCGCATTTTCTGCGGGGGGTCGTTTTCCAGTCAGAGCGTACCGGAGGAAGAACACCGTTATGCCTTCAGGCGATCCGTCCGGGTCATTCCACCACAGGAAGCCGGCGCGTTTTAACCGCCCCATGTTCTCTTCCACTGCCCGCTGCGAAGCCCCAGCCGCCTCCGCCAGTTCGCCGTGGGTGAGCTGAACGCCAACCCTGCCGTCTTTCTCAATTCGCCGGCGTCTCGTGCTCTCCGGACCGTGGATTCCAGGTCGCCATTCCATGATTGCCCACGCGACCAGCACGCCCCACAGGACTTTAGCCAAAGGAGGGATTCCCTTTTGCTTCGTGAAGCAGAGGTGCCCGCGCTGGAAGGGCAGCTTGATGAACTCTGTCGTAGGGTCGAAGAATTCTGAGTCGTGTGGACGTGGAACGATGATCTTCTCCGAGGTCTTGCCTGGCTTCGGCTTCTCTTTGTCAACGACCTCGAAAAACGGAGTTACCCTACACTCCGAGACGTGGCCGATTCCTAGCCGTGCCCATTCGGTCTTAACTTCGCGGCTCGCAAGAGCGGAGAAATTCGCCAGCTTCTTCGTTACCCGGTTGATCACCTTCCGACGGCCGCTCGCATCCTTTGCAAATGATCGAAACGAGTAACCGCCGGACCCGAGCCGCCAAATCGAGAGCTGCACCAGGTGATCGTGTGACTCCACGATCCATTTCTTATTGGCCGCCTCGGCGTCATCAGATTGGCTCGGCAAGTCCGCGTCCTCGCTCGCGGAGTTTTTCATCACGGCGCGCGGCGCACACTCGCGGTGCGCCTGGCAGTTGGCTTTTTGCCGGCGGGCTTGCGTTGGGGACGGTTGGGCTCGCGGGCTAATTCACCGCGGGCGAGGCGCGCTTTGAATTCCATGATCTCCTCTGCTGTGACGTAGTGGCGACCGCATAGGTTCACAGTGCTGAGGTAAGGTCGCCCGTCAGGTGTCTTCTTGTTCCGAAGACGCCAGAGCGTGACGGGTGAGATCCGCATGTCGCGGCCGAATTCATCGAGCGGAATCGGTGGAACGCACCTAATGTCAGCGCGTGTGCCTTTCTGTGCCTTGCTTAATGTAGAACTTACCATTCACAACCAATAGCAGATCGAAAATTGCCCTTTGGCGTATGCAAAGCTGACCGGCGGCAAGCGACTCAATCCAACATCCTCTATGGAAGTGACTTAGCGTCTTATTCAGTAGAATCTCGTACGAATCGTGTGAGAATCGTGTGAGTCAAACCGTCATCAAGTCGTGAAGGATTCCGGGACAGAGGCGCGATTCGACTTGATGGCGGCGGGATTAGGACCGTTTTTGCCTCATAGCATCATACAACACACATTGAGACGACCCGAAGAAAAACGAACAAATTACTTGGCGTTGCCCTGCCGGACTCTCCTCAGCTCCGCTTGCCTCGCCCACTTCACAGCATTGGCCAAGTGCGCGGAGAAGGGCTTCCCTTGCGCGCTAAACATGAGTCCCCGCCGCCTGAACATCGCGATCACTTCGCTCCGCATGTAGAGGGGAAATTTCTCGCCATCGAGGACCGGCAGGGCTGTGAAATTTTCCTTCTCCTTCGTCGCTTCCCTGCGAAATCCGCCCGGCGTCCACCCAACCAAGTCCGCCGCGTCTTCCGCCGTCATCTTCGGCTTGGTCCTCGCGAAACCAGTCTCGGCATCGATGATGAGCACGATGGTCTTTTGCAACAGACCCGCAAGTTCCCTCGTGGCGGACTTCGTCGTGATGGCGGGCAGTAAGAGACGGCGGGTTGCTCTGTCCATCTGCATAACCCCGCGTTCCATCCATTGAGCGATCAAGACGAACGCCTTCTTGCGGGCCTCCGATGTTGCCCTGGTCATGACCGCACCGCTTTCCTTTCCTCCGCTGTGACGACGGAAAGCCCGAAGCTCACGCGCTTCGCCGCGTGCCGGCGGTGATCCTCAAGCAGATGGCCGTACACCTTCCCCACGAGAATCCCGCCGTCCTTGTGCCCCATCCACGCCGCGATCGTCATGAAGTCGAGCCCAGCCATCACACAAAAGGACGCGAACGAATGCCGCAGATCGTGAAAGCCGACCCATTCGAGCCCGGCCGCCTTCCTGGCAAGCCGCAGACTTTGCCGGAATGTGCGCGCGTGTTCGTCGCGTGCGCCCCGTTGCGGCGACGGAAACAGCCACGAGCAATCAGGCGCACGATGGCCGGCCATGTCGCCCAGCACCTCGCCGAGCTTGTCGTTGAACTCCACCGAGCGCACCTCGCGATTCTTCGAGATGCCTCCCGCGCCGATGAAGACGCGCTCGCCCGCGAAGTCGACGTCCTGCCACCGCACATGCAACGCCTCCTGCTCACGCGCCCCGCTGTAGGCGAGGAACCGCAGATAGTCGCCAAACTGCGCGCCGTTCCTCTCGCAAGCCGTGTCCACCGCGGCGAGCAGCCTCTCGAATTCGTGCGGCGTCATCAGCTCGCGCTTGGGCGGCTTCGTTTGCTTGAGCGTCTTCAGCGTCGGCAGCGCCCGCAGATACCCGTCATCCATCGCGCGCTTGAGCACATTGCGCAGCGCGATCTGGTCGAGAT
>Ga0105048_10001831_pt1 | contig 34413 bp, 35 predicted proteins | sample MAT05_FD_78382 | JGI IMG/M metagenome (GOLD analysis project Ga0105048, IMG submission 78382) | Freshwater microbial communities from Lake Fryxell liftoff mats and glacier meltwater in Antarctica - MAT-05 | ecosystem: Environmental > Aquatic > Freshwater > Ice > Liftoff microbial mat | place... | reverse complement strand
GACGGCGACTATCCGACCTCGCTGTCGTTCGTGCCCGCGGGCACCGTCGATCCCGACGAAGAGGCGCTCGTCGGGTTCGTCGACGAGCAGTACATCCGCATCGCGGCACGTGGCTCACGGTGATCGGGCCCGGCTGCGAGACGGGTGATTGCATCGTGTCGATCGATCCGAGCACCGGCGACGTGCTGCAGAACTACGGGCCGCTTCCCTACCAGAAGGTCTTCGGCCTCGCGTTCTGGGCCGGGCGTGACCGACGGGACTGTCCTTCTACGGCGCGGGCTCGACGACCTCCGCGCCGCCGCAAGAACAGTAGGGCTCCGCGACGAGCGAATGCGCCAAGGCCCGTCACATCGGCGGGGGATATCTTCTCTACGTGAACGAGAGCGCGAACGCGGCTGGGAAGGACCCGGCCCTTGGTCGCCGCCTCGGAGAGTCACATCGTCATGAAGAAGCTACTGCTTTCGCTGTTCGTGATCGTCCCCATGGTGCCCGTCACCGCTGCCGCTTCGATGCCCATCGGCGCCCTGGTCCCGTGGATGCTCGACGCGCCGACACGGCCGGGCGCTTCGGCCCCGGCCCCCGCGATTCCCGGCGCCACGCCCGGAATGCAGGTGCTGACCTGCGAGGGCGCACTCGACAAGATGGTTGCGGATCTCCAAGCCGGCAAGACCATCTCTTCGGTGAACAGCACGCTGATCGTCGGCGAGGTGGCGCGAGCCGAGTCGCCTCACTTCCCGCTGAGCGGCGGGTTCCACCTGACGAGCGGCACTGCGACGCGCTCGGGCAGCACGATCGTCGGGACCTCGCATGTCGCCGCGCCGGGCACCACCTCGGGCGCCGATCTCAAGTTCACGATCGACAAGTACAACAGCAAGGCCCGGCTCAAGTGGACGTACGCGGGGAAGAGTCACACCAGCTTCGTCGATGGTTGCGCGAGCGGCTACTGGATCGCGTCGAGCTCGACCTCGGCGATCGCGATCAAGATCGGCGCAACGGTGGCGCCCCCGCCGGCGCCGGAATGAGTGCGTGAGGGAGCGGTGCCGCGTCATCGCGGGCCGGCCCATCGTCAACGGGTCTGTGCACCCGTGGAACATGCGGCATCGCTCGACCTCTTCTGCCGGATCCGTCTGACGCCGAGCATCTCGCGCACGTTCTGGTCGACCGAGCGTGCGTGGCCCGGCGCGACCGTTCGGATCCACGTCGAGACGCGCAACGTGCCCGACGGCACCGCGATCGCGATCGAGATCGAGATCCGATCCGCCGACCCGGAGGTCACGACAGCGTTGCACACGATCGACGCCGTGATCGAGGACTCGCGCTGCGTCGCAGAGCACATGATCGACTGGGACCACGACGCGCTCGACAGCGTCATCACCGCGACGACGAGATCGGCGCTTCGCGCCAGGGCTGCGGCCTCGCTCGCGAGTCCTGCCACCTCGCCGAAGGAGTGCCAGATCGCTGACCACATGGTTCCCGAGAACAGATGCAACGTCTGCACGCGCTCGGCCGCAGCCTGCGCGGCCTGCAGCGCCGCGAGCTTGTTACGGCGGCGGCCCACATGTTGTCCGCGAGCCACGTGCGCCCGCCGAGCAGCCGCAGACCGGCGCGAGGTACAACAGACACGACGCCGCCACGAGCGCCGCGACGGCTGCGATCGGTCCTCGGCAAGTGGGCTGCGGTGTGCGGTCCCTGCCGATGAAAAACTCCCGTAGGATGTTCGTCGCCATGCGCAGCTCGATCGCGTTCGTGTTCGCAATGATCAACGGCTGCACGATCATCGGCTGCACGTTGGCCGGCGGCGCCGAGACTTCCGAGAACGATCCGACCACAGGCGGGTCATCGGGCGCAGCCACCACGGCGCCAACCACCACCGGTGCGACGAACCCGTCCACCACCGCCGCGACCGACGGCTCGACGGTGGGCACCACCGGCGTGAACACCACCGTCGCCGAAACCGCGCCCGACGACACCGCCGATGACACGCCGCTCTTCGACGTGCAGGGCGCCGAGGTCGACATGGGCAGCCAACCCGTCTTCGAGGGCATCCCGCAGACGTGTGCGGAGGCGCTGCTCGCCCAGAGCACGGTCGGTTGCAGCTTCCACGCGGCGAAGCTGCAGAACTTCACCGAGCAGAACAGCTCGGTGGTCGTCGGCAACGTCACCGACGCCGCGGTCGCGACCGTGCAGCTCTACTTCGCGCCCGGCGGCGTGGAGGAACCGGTCGGCGATCCCGTCGATGTCGCGCCCGGCGAAGCGCACGAGTTCGTGCTCACCAGCCCGTCGCAGCCCGGCGACGTGTCGGTCCATCGCATCGGCGGGAGCTATCGTGTCGACAGCGACGCGCCGCTGGTCGCGTACCAGCACTCGCCGATCAACGCGCAGGCGACGAACGATTCGTCGCTGCTGATCCCCGATCACGCGCTCGGTCAGTACTACATCGTCGCGACGTGGGAGACGACGCTAAACGGCTACACGTCCGCGTTCGGCGTGATCGGCATCGAGGACAACACGACCGTGGAGTGGACGCCGCGCTTTCCGACGATTGGCGGCACCGGCGTCGATGCCGTCGCTGCGTTCGAGACCGGCATGGCGACGATCAATCACTTCGATCTGTTGCAGGTGCTCGCGCCATCCGATGCGTCGGGTACGATCATCGAGACCTCGAAGCCCGCGTGGGTCGTCGGCACGATCCCGTGCGTGAACGTGCCTTCGGGCGTGACGTTCTGCGATCACATCGAGGAGCTGCTCATCCCGCTCGACTACTGGGGCACCGAGTACGTCGGCGCGCACGCGCCCAATCGCGGCACCGAGAGCTATTGGTGGCGGATCTACTCCGCGAGCGACGGCGTCACCATCACCACCAATCCCCCGCAGCCCGGCACGCCGATCCAGCTCGATCGTGGCGAGTTCCACGAGTTCTCGACCCAAGAGAGCTTCATCGCGACTGGCACCGGGCCGTTCATGCCGGTGCAGTACCTCGAGGGCACCGACGGTGGTGCGGGCACCGGCGATCCCGCGTCGTATCAGATGGTGCCCGCGGAGCAGTTCCTGCCGCGCTACGTGTTCATCACAGGAACCGGCTACACCGAGAACTACGCGCAGATCATCCGGCCGCAAGGTGGCGCACCGGTCACCGTCGACGGCATCGTCGTCGACGGCTTCACCGACATCGGCGACTACGAGGTCGCGGACTGGCCGATCGCCGAAGGGGCGCACGTCGCCGACAGCGACGATCCGTTCGGCGTGATCCAGGTCGGCTACACCGACGTGACGTCGTACGCATACCCCGGTGGCCTCGCGCTCGGCTTCATCAATCCGAATCCCCAGGGCTGACGCGCGGCCCCGCGGGTTTTCGACGATCGACTACTGCCGGCGAATCGCCGTGGGCGCGAGGTCGAGTGCCGGCTCGCCGCCGACCTCGAGGCGCAGTGCGGTCGCATGCTGGGCGCCGTCCGGCACCGCCGAGATCACGAGCATGCCGTCGTCGTCGGGCATCGCCGAGCGCGTCGCCGCGCGCACGTGCTCCATGCCCTCGATCGTCCACACCACGCGCGCGTCGGTACCGATCGGCACGTCGTTGCTCGGCACGGTCCACCACACGCTGGTACCCTTGCCGTGCACGATGCCCATCAGCACTTGCTGGTGCGGCGGCGCGTGATCGCGATCGTTCCAGCTCGTGAGCACCTCGATCCGATCGAGCGTCTGCTCCCAGCCGTAGTCGCTGACGAACTCGTTGCTGCAGTACGTCATGTAGTCGCGCGCCTTGGTCGGCGGGCGCAGCGTGAGATCGTGGATGCCGAAGCCCCAGTTGCCGATGCGGCCGTTGTCGTGCGGGTAGTCGGTCTCGGGCCCGCCTTCGCCGCCGCTGCACGTGATGTGGCGACGACCCTGCGAGTGGCCGATCTCGTGCACGAACGTCTCGGCCGCGGCAGCACCACTGCCGAGCCAACGACCGGTCGACACCCGCGTATTCGCGACCTCCATCGTGGGCTGGTCGACGATGCCGAGCGCCTGACCGAGCAAGCCGCCCGGAAAGCCGTCGCACGAGTCGAGCAGGCCGTAGTAGTAGACGTTCGGCGCCGGTGCATCCTCGCCGCGACGGATCGCGAGCGCGGCGAGCATCGGCGAAAAGCCCATGTCCTGACCGCCGATCGGATCGGTGTACGGCATGGGCTCGCCGACCGATACGATCGCGCGCTGCACCGCGTTGCTCTGCTCGAGACTCTCCGCCATCGCCCGCACGTCGTCGTCGGTCGGCATCGGGACCATCTCGCAACCATCGAGCTGATGCAGCACGGGGATCAGCACGACCTCGAGCTCGAGCGGCACGTCGAGCAGCGGTACCTCGACGCTGCCGCCGTAAGGGAGGATCGGCGGGGGCTCCGACAGCTCGCCCGTCGCGAGCGCGGGATCGGGCTCGAGCGCCCACGCGCGTAGCGTGAGTCCCGGAGTCACCTCGTCGGGCGCGAGCAACCACTGGAACGACGGGCCGGCATCTTCGCTTTTGCCCGCGACCATCGCGGGCACGTCGTGCACCTGCTCGGTGCCGTCGGGATAGCCGACGACGAGTCGACCGACGAGCTCACGCGGGGTGAAGTCGGCGTGCAAGCTCCAGAACGCGCGCACGAGCGTGCGTCGTCCGCTGATGAAGCGCACTGGATACTCGGCAGGATCGACATCGATCCCATCGACGGTGAGATCGATCTGCATCCCTTGGTTCGCGACCAGTCGCGTGAGTCGGATGCCGCGGGCGTACTCGAGCTGGGCGACCGCGGGCTCCGTCGTGCTCGACGAGCTCTCGCCCGTCGTCGTGCCCGTCGTGTCGGCGGTCTCAGTGGTCGCGCTCGTGTCGAGCGTGCTCGACGACGAGGACGAGCTCTCGCCGCCTGTCGTGCCTTCCTGCACTGCGCTGGCGTCGTCGCCACAACCGCCCAGCCCCGCGCCCAGCCCCGCACCCAGAGCACCGAGCACGAACGTCCGCGCGATCTTCACCCGAGCACTGTACGGCGTGCAGTGCGATCTCGGCAAACGACGTCGCTTTGTGCCGCTCACGCGCCATTTTCGCGGGATTTGGTTCCACTGGTGACAGCGGGCAGCAGGCGATTGGTGATCTGCGTCGCGGTCGCGACACCGAGTGTGCGCTCTGCAGAAAAATTGCACGCGACCGGGACGCAAAAGTCCTCGCACCCCCCGCTACCGGCAGTCATGGTGAACGTCAGTAGAAGTCGTCGTCGCGTCGCCTCTCGCGCCTCCCCCGGCGGTTCGAAGCTTTCTCGACGCCTCGACCATCCATCGCCACCGCTCGACGACAGGCACCAACGCCATGAACCTCGCCGCATCGACTCACCGCCACATCCCCATGTTCCTCCGCTCGATCGTGCCGCTGGATCCGGAGAGCGAGGCGCAGATGGCCGAGCTGAACCGGCTCGCCGCGACCAAGGGCTGGCGCGCCGCGCTGCAGCAGGTGACCGGAGAAAGCGGCGCCGCACCGTCGGCACTGCTCGCGTCGCTGCCGATCACCGACAAGAGCAACGTGCTCGAGATCGGTTGCGGGCTCGGCAACCTCACCGAGGCGCTCGCGCGTCGTGCTCGCTCGGTGTCGGTCCTCGAGATCGAGCCTTCGAGTGCACAGTTCGTCGCCGAGCGTTGCCGTCAAGAAGGGCTCGCGAACGTCTTCACGTTCATCGGCGGCGATGACTGCCGGCTGCCGTTCGGCGCCGACACGTTCGACGTCATCGTCGTGAACCCGTCACTCGAGCGCTGCGCCGCGCGGTTCCACGATGGCTCGGCCGCGGATGCCCAGCATCGCCTGCTCGAGGAGATCCGCTTCGTGATGCGTCCCGGTGGCACCTACCACCTCGCAACCAAGACGCCGCTCGCCGCGATCGCGTGAGAGTGCCGCGGCCTGCTAGCATGCGCGGCGCGTGAGTCCGCCGCGTTCGTGTCCCGCCTGCGCATGCGAGCGCTCGACCCCTGCGTTCGAGGTCGACGGCTACGCGCACGTTCGCTGTGCCGAGTGCGGCACCGTGTTCGTGTCACCGTTGCCGGAGATCGACGTGGTCCAGGCGACGTACCTGCGGCCCGACTATCACGAGACGGCCGAGGCCTCCGCGGCGCGCATGCGGGCAGAGGCCGATGCGCGCGTCGAGGTACTGCAGTCGATGGGCGTGCGCCGCATCATCGAAGTCGGCTGCGGCCCCGGGCACTTCCTCGACGCCGCGCGTGATCGCGGTGTGCACATCGAGGGTGTCGATCCGGCGCGCACGGCAGCCGAGGCGGCCGAGCGCGGGCACGTCGTGCATCGGGTATGGCTCGAGTCGTTCGCGCCGCCGCAGCGGTTCGATGCGCTCGCGCTGTGGGAGGTGCTCGAGCACCTCCCCGATCCCGCGCGTGCGCTGTCGATCATGCGCGAGTGGATCGTGCCCGGTGGCGTGGTCGCGTTCTCGACACCGAGCATGTCGGGTCTGCCGGCGCGCGTGCTCGGTCGGCGCTTCCCGATGGTGACGCCGCCCGATCACCTCGAGCTGTTCACGCGCGCGGGTCTCGATCGGCTGCTCGATCGCGCCGGACTCCGCGCCGAGCGATGGACGAGCTTCTCGAACCTGGGCGTGGACTCGATCGCGCGCGGGCTCCGACGCTTCGCGTTCGGCGATTCGGCACGCGTGCGGCCGGTCGTCGACGTGCTCGCGCGACTCTGCACGCTACCGGCGCGGTGGATCGACGCGGCAGGCTGGGGCACGTCGTTCGAGGTCTACGCGCGGCTGCGCTGACCGCATGTGGCACTGTCGCGGTTGTCGTGGCAGGCTCGCGTCCGCCAATGAGCACGTCCGCGTCCAGATCGGCATCGGGTCACGACATCACGCCGCTCGCGGCGGACGAGCGCGAGACGCTCGCCGCAGGCCTCACCGCCGACGAGCGTCGCGTGATGCTCGACCACGGCACCGAGCGTCCGTTTTGCGGCGGCTTGCTCGACAACAAGGAAGACGGCGTCTACGCGTGCCGGCTGTGCGGGCTGCCGCTGTTCCGCTCGCAGAGCAAGTTCGAGTCGGGCACCGGCTGGCCGAGCTTCTTCACGCCGTTCGATCCCGATCACGTCAACTCGATCCGCGACTCGAGCCACGGCATGGCGCGCACCGAGATCCGCTGCCGCCGCTGCGACAGCCACCTCGGTCATGTGTTCCCCGACGGTCCGCGCCCGAGCGGCCTGCGCTTTTGTATCAACTCCGTCGCGCTCGCGTTCGTGCCCGCGCTGCCGCCGGGTCAGCGCTGATCGGGGATCGGTGAACCCGCGCATCGCGAAATTCGGCCTGAAGGCCGCCGGCGGCTGGCGCTACGTCGGCGAGGTGCCGACGGTGCGCAAGGGCGTGTGCCTCGCGCTGCCGCACACCGACAACATGGACGGCGTGTTGCTGGTGCTGCTGTCGGGCTCGATCGGCATGCCGATCTCGTGGATGGTGAAGGACACGTGGGGCAAGGGCATCACCGGGCCGTTGATCCGCGGCATCGGTGGCATCCCGATCGATCGCTCGAAGGCCAACGGCATGGTCGAGCAGATGATCGATGCGTTCGCGAAGGCCGACGATCTCTTCCTCGTGATCCCGCCCGAGGGCACCCGCAGCCGCACCGAGTATTGGAAGTCGGGTTTTTATCGCATCGCACTCGGTGCCAACGTGCCGGTGATCCCGGGCCGGCTCGACTACGTCACCAAGACCGGGGGCTTCGGTCCGCCGATCGACATGACCGGTGATCCACGCGTCGACATGGATCGCATCCGTGCGTACTACGGCGACGTCGGCAAGGTCGCGAAGTACCCGGAAAAGTTCGGGCCGATCCGCCTCCGCGAAGAAGCGCAGTAGCTCCGCCCCGCGGTCGCGCGGCGCGACAGGAGCGACAGGAGCGAATTGCCGATGGAAAGGGGGAGGGGGAAGCGGGCCGCTTCCCCTGAAAGATTAAATCTCGAAGTCGCCGGCGTGCAGCGGGCGGTTCGCGTTGACGAAGGCTTCGCCGGTCGTGCCGCCGTAGCCAGCCCACGCTGCGATCGCGCCCTGCGAAACCCCGGTGTCGCCGATGGTGCCCTGATAGCCGAAGGTGTGGTCGGGCACGCCGACCATGTCGAGCGCCTTCGTGAACAGATCGCCCATCGAGTGGCGCTTCGGCAACACGACGTGGCGACCCTGACCCTCGGCGAACGCGCTCGGCAATCCCGCCATCACGATCGGGATGTTGAAGTTGAAGTGGCTGCCGTAGCCGAGCTCGGACAGCCAGATCACCAGCGTGTTGTCGAGCAGCGGGTTGCCGTCGACGTCGGTGACCTCGGCGAGCCGCTGGATCAGCCGCGTGTACAGCATGCCGATCTCACCGAAGCCCTGGCGGATGACCTGCGCGGTGGTCGAGTCGGGATTGTCCGACTCGTGGATCATCGTATGGAGCTGCTCGGGCGGGATCGGCGAGGCACCGTCGAACGCGCTCGGGAACGTCGAGTGGTTGTCGGTCTGGAAGAAGTGCAGCGACGCGACGCGGGTGACGTCGCACGCGAGGCACATCACCAGGTTCTCGATCTGCCAGGGAGTGATGGTCGCGTCGAGCAGGCCGTTGCTGTTCGAGCCCATGTCGAACGCCGGGATCGCCGACTCCATCGGTCGCATGCAATCTGCGTTGAGCGAGCCACCGAGGTGGGTCTCGAGCGTGCGGATGAACTCGGCGTGCTGCTCGAGCTGCGCACGATCCTCCGCGCCGACCTTCTTCGACAGCGACGTGTACTCGCCAGCGACCGCGTCGAGGATGCTCGCACGTCGACCGGAGAGGCGATCCCTCAGCGTCTTGGTCGGCGGCGGCTCGGCCGGCATCGGCGGGCCGAACACCTCGACGAGCGCCTCGAGCGGGCTCGGTGACACCGCGTAGCCGGGCGTGCCGTTCGCGCCGTAAAACGGATACGTCGTGTAGCGCGAGGGATCCGAGGCCGACGCGGGGAACACGATCGACGCGCGCTGCGACGACGACGCGCGCAGCAGCAAGCCGGCCTCGTAGTCGAACGACGCTCCGCCCGGGGTGTACTGCGTTGCCGGGGGCACGCAGGTCAGGGCGGTGAGGTTCGCGGGACGGTGACCGTCGGCATCGCCGGTCATGTGCCGGACGAGATCGTCGACGCCGTCGATCGTGACGATGCGATCGCGGACGTCACCGATCGACGCGAGCAGCGGTGAGATGTCGCCGGTCGCCGGCAACGGGCCCGTCGATCCGCTCGGGGACCAGTTGTCGGCGACGGCGTTGCCTGCTGCTGCGCCGCCGGTCATGCGGCCGTGGAAGTGATGGACGATGACGATGCGCTTCGGCGCGACGAGGTCGCCGCCACCGAACGCGGATCGCGGTGCGAACGCGCGGAGCATCGGCAGCGCGAGCGCAGCACCGCCCGCGCCCATGAGGAAACGGCGGCGATCGATGCCACGGGCGTCGCGATTGGTCAGCCTGCGTGCCATCAGTCGGCCCTCCGGTACATGAACGCTTCGGTGCGGACGACGGCGAGGAAGGCCTCGTCGAGCCGACCCTCGGACTCGGTGAATGTCGCGGAGAGCTGCGCGATGGCGCAGGCGTCGTCGTCGGTCTCCATGCGCGACGCCTCGTAGCGGAACACCTGCCGCGCGAAGCAGTTCTGCACCTGCGGGAGCAGGGCGATCTGCGCCATCAGATCGATCGGTCCGTCGAACTCGAGCTCGTCGTCGTCGACCGACATCACGTCGGTCGTCTCGATCGACTTGCCGCTCGGGTACTCGCTGCGGTAGCGGCCGATCGCGTCGAAGTGCTCGAGCGCGAGGCCGGCGGGGTCGATGAGCTGGTGGCAGCCGAAGCAGTCGCCGCGCGCGAGGACGAGATCCGACAGCTCGCGCGCGGTCGGATCCTCCGGCTTGTCGAGCTCGTTGAACGCGGTCATCGCGTTGCCGGGCGGCGGCAACGCGGGCTCGCACAACAGGCGCTGACGGATGAACCGCCCGCGGAGCACGTACGATGTCTCGGTCGCGTGCGCGAGACCGGCCATCACCGCCGGCTGCGTGACGAGGCCGGCGTAGCGATCGGGGTCGAGGTCGATCTTCGTCCAGTCGTCGACGGGATCGACGCCATAGAACTCGGCGAGTGGCGCGTTGATGATCGTCTTGGGCTCGGCGAGCAGATCGGCGAGCGTCGTGCCCGAGCGCACTGCATCGGTGACATAGCGCTCGAACGAGTCGTTGATCGCGTCGGCGAGCGCCTCGTCGAGGAAGGGGAACAGCGTCGTGTCCTTGCTCGTGACCTCGAGCTCGCGGGCCTGCGTCCACTCGCGGAAGAACCGCGAGAAGCCGCGCCGCGCCTTCGGGTCGTCGAACATGCGCTGCGCCGCTTCGTAGACCGCGTCGGCGTCGTCGAGGTCGCCGTTCTCGGCGAGACCGAGCAGCTCGTCGTCGGGGACCGAATTCCACAGATAAAACGAGAGTCGGCTCGCGACCTCGAGCCCCGAGAGTGGCCGCGCCTCGCCGTCGTCCGCCGGTGCCTCCATCACGTAGAGGAACGCGGGCATCTGCAGCATCTGGGCGGTCATCACCGCGATCGCCTCGGGGAATGTCCCCTCGTCGGCGCGCTCGGCCTCGTACGTCGCGAGCAGCATCTCGCGCTCGCTGTCGGTCAGCGTGCGGCGGAACGCTCGGCGACCGATCGTTGCGAGGTACTCCTGGGCGCACGCACGATCGCCATCGCTCGCGCACGGGAGCAGGGCATCGATTCGATCGGGCAGCGCGAGCGCGATGTCCTCGGCCGCGATCATGAGATCCTCGACGCCGACTTCGCCGACGACGTTGACCGCGGGCTCCGTCGAGTAGCCGGTCTGTGACGCGCCGAACGGCCCGGGAAACTTCGCGCTCGGCACTACATCGAACAAATCGACGATCACGTACTCGTACTCGGCGCGACTGAGTCGACGACCGACACGGAAGCTCGCGTCGGGCTCGTCGGGATCGCAGCTCGCCGCGACGCTGCCGTCGTCGCCGGCTTCGCCGTCACCGTCACCGTCGCCGGACGCTCGTCCGTCGAGGCCGGTGTAGCAGCCGGTAGCAAGCGACAGCGTGAGCGCCAGTGCACTTCGCAGGGTACGAACAGGGGTCCAGATCACGTCGGAAACCACGAACAAGGCAGGGGGGAGCGGAGTATGCATCAACCGACGCCGACAAGACGGACGCGTCGGCAAAAAATCGCAGCGTCGCTTGTCTCGTATTGCAGTGATGCGAGTCGCGCGATGGTTCCACGCGCTCGCGCGCTGGCGCGGGCTTTCCGCCGATCGCACGGGTTTGCCCTGAAGGTGACGGGTCCGACGCTGCGGCGACAACATGAGGCGTGGCAGAATCGTGCCAGGTGAGTGTCCTCGACCCGCCCGCGCTGATGTTGGCTCCGCCGGTCGCCCTGGATGTCGCCTCGGCATTTCGCGAGCACTACCCGTTCGTGCTTCGCGCACTGGTCGGCCTCGGCGTGACGCCGATCGATGCCGACGACGTGGCGCAGGAGGTCTTCGTGGTCGCGCATCGGCGCCGCCACGAATACGACCCGACGCGGCCCTCTCGCGCGTGGCTCTACGGGATCGCCCGTGGCCTCGCCCGCAATCGCCGGCGTGCGCGCAAGGACGAGTCGCTCGACGTCTTGCCGGTCGCGACCCGCGGCGATCCCGAAAATGCCGCGGCACACAACCAAGCGCTGTCGGTCGCGCTGCGCTGCCTCGATGCGCTGTCGGTCAAGCTTCGTGAGGTCTTCGTGCTGACCGAGTTCGAGGGGCTCACCGCGCCCGAGGTGGCGACGGTGCTCGATCTCCCCGTCAACACCGTGTACTCGCGCGTGCGGCTCGGCCGTGCGCGCTTCGATGCCGCGCTCGCGAAGGTCCGCGCGCGCGAAGGAGTGAAGCTCCGGTGACACCGCAAGAAGATCGTGTGCAGTTGATCGCCCAAGCCCGTCACGCACTCAGGATCAGTGCTGCCGACGTCGATCACGCCGCGCGCAGATTCGCCGCGCGCATCGAGGTCGACTCGGAACGCGGGGGCTGGCGCAGCTCGTTCGAGCTCGCACCGATGTTCCGCACGTGGGGACGCGTGCTCGTGCTCGGAGCGATCGGCGTCGGGCTGGTCGCGATCAGCATGTCGAGGTGCCCGCTGTACGAGCGGGCGATCGCGCCGCCGGTGGTGAGCGAGCCGGACGAGTGATCACTCGCAGGGGCAGACCATCACCATCACCATCACCACCACCATCACCATCACCATCACCATCACCATCACCATCACCATCACCGATCTCGACTCCGGCTTCGAGCGCGTCGCGGTGATCGGTGCGTGAGCGGGAACGCCGTCAGCTTTCTCGCCGTGGCGTAGGGGTCTTCCGGCGGGCGGCTCCTCAGACGAACTCGCGCACTTTCGCTGCGAGCGTGCTTGCGTCGAACGGCTTCTGGATGAAGCCGCTGCACCCCATGTGCGAGCAGCTCCTGGGCTTGCATCCCCCGAAGGCTCGTCCTGGGGGCGTCGCGTGCGGCCGTGGTACCTTCGACACCGCACCGCCCTCCGTGCCACCCTCCCTTCGAGGCAAACGACATGAAGTGCACGGCATGTGGTGGCGCGCTCGAAGACGGATTCATCCCCGACATGGGCCACGCGGCCGTGTGGCTCGCCGTGTGGGTCGCAGGCGAGCCGCGGACCGGCAAGACCCTGTGGGAACGCTTCCGGACCGGCGGCCAAGGACTCGCGGTCGACGACGGCATGCAAGCGAAGGCGATCGAGGCAAAGCGCTGCACCGCATGCGGCCACCTCGAGCTCTACGCGAACCATCCCCCGACCGAAGGCACACACTTTTCCGCGCGCTGACGCGGCTCGAGCATCCGTTGCGGCCGCGCGGCCTCGCCGACTCAGACGCCTCGAGCTTCCGTTTTCGGGAATCCAGCGAGCCTCGAGGCACTCAGCTGCTCGTCATTTCGCGAATTCGGCAGTCAGCGCCAGCTGAATCTCTCTGCGCCCTTCAATTTCCGCGCGACCCGATCGACCCGGGCCCCACATCCCCCGGACATCCGATCGGCACGAGTACCTCGCAGTCGTCGCGCTCGAACTGCCCGAGCTCCGAGCACTCGAACAGCTCGATCAGCTCATCGTCGGGTTCCCTCGTCCCACGCACCAACCTGCCATCACCCGCGATCGAGCTGCTCGTCGTCGCGGGCGAAATCGGCGGTCGACACTCGGGCAGCGCGACCACGTCGAGCTCATCCACACCTTCGCGCCATCGCCATGCGACGCCGTCGTGGCCACGCGTGAGGTGCTCGCCGTTCCGCATGGAGTAGAACGAGCCGACCGAGCCCGTGTCCGCGCGCCACATCACGGGTTCGGATCCGTCGAGCGTGCTCGTCCAGTAGGATGTGTGCACCGCGTCGACTGGTCACCGTGCGTGACCGGCACTCACGGGTTTGTGGAACGATTGCCGCATTCGCGGGATCCAGATGGGACGTGGCCGGACTACCAGCCGGGATGCGTGGCTGGGCGATCGCGATGGGCTCGGTGTGTGCTTGTATGCCGCCCCCGATGAACGTCGGCTACGTCGCCATGAACCCGTCGGGTTGCGGCGGTGTCGACGTGCAGGGGCAGGTCGGCATGGGCGGCGCATTGCCGAGCGGACCGCCCAACGGTGGCGGTGCCGCGCACGTCGAGCCGTTCGTGACGCGGCGGGTGTCGATCCCGATCGGTGTCGGCGTTGGTGGTGGTGCGGCGAGCGATGGCTTCGCGCCGCTGCGCGTCGGAGTCCGCCACCGTCCGCTCCCGTTCCTCGCCTACGGCGCCGGCATCGGTCCGTCGTTCGTGTTCGATCGCGCCTTTTTCGGTACCACGGGCGTCGCCGATGTCGAGCTCGTGCTCGGTCTGCATCGCCCCTGCGTGGGCTTCTCGGTTGGCTTGCGCCCGGCGCTCTCGTTCGACGCCGGCGGTCTCGCGTTCTACGGGCTGTGCGATCCGTCGCTCGCGATCACTCTCGCGCCCGCGCTCTCCCTGACGCTCGCGCTACCCGTGGGCATCTACCACCTCCCCGTGGCGGGGGGCGTCGTGCCGTTCATGTCCGGCGCGCTGGGAGTGCACCGAAGATTCTGATCGGGTTCACTCGCTATCCGCTGTTTTTCTGTGGCGTGCCGGACGACGAGCCGAGCTGTCTGCCGTCAGCGGGCGAGCAACCGCACCGATCGAGCCCGGGTGTTACGATCCCTGCCGTGGGCATCGTGACGAGACCAACGAGCGGATCGATCCTCGTGCTCTTCGCCGTCGCGTGCGGCTCCGGTAGCGATGCCGAAGGCACGTCGTTCGGCACGATGGGCACGAGCGGCGATGCTCCGACGACGAGCACGTCGCCGCCGACGACCGTCGATCCGGTGACGACATCGTCACCCGCCGATACGTCGACGAGCAGCGGCGGCTCGTCCGACGACGGCTTTCCCGGCACCCCGGATCTACCGCCGGAGGACACCGAGACCGGTGACCCACCGGATGCGATCCCCGAGACGTGCGAGGACGCGCTGCTCGCCGCGAGCTCGATGGGCTGCGAGTTCTTCGCGGTCGAGCTCGACAACTTCGGTGGCGGCGGCACGTACGCGATCGTCGCGGCGAACGTGCAGACCGACACGGTCGCCGACGTGGTCGTCGAGACGTACGACGGCGCGGTGTGGACGGCAGTGGCGCCCGCAGAGCAGATCGCGGCGATGGATGCCTTCGTGTTCGTCGTCGGCGGCACGCCGATCGCCGGATCGGGGATCGATCGCACGGCGTATCGCGTGACGTCGAGCGTGCCGATCGCGGCGTACCAGTTCAACAGCTACTCGGCGATCGCGACGTCGGATGCGTCGCTGTTGCTACCGACGAGCGCGTGGGACACGTTGCATCGCGTCGCTTCGCTCGAGCGCGTGGACATGGATCCGTTCGTGTGGACGAGCTACTTCGCGGTCGTCGCCGCGCATCCGGACACCGCGCTCGAGATCATCGCGACGGACGATTGGTTGGCAGGCACGGGCGTGTCGGCCGCGATGGACGGCGAGACGGTGATGTTGGATCTCGATGTGGCCCAGGTCGCCCAGGTCGCCATGTCGACGGACGGGCCGCGCGATCCCACGGGGACGCGGATCGATTCGGGCGACGTGCCGGTCGCGGTGTTCGGCGGCACGTCGTGCTCGATCATCTTGGATCAGGAGACGTTCGGCGCGTGCGATCACCTCGAGGAGCAGCTCCCCGGCGTGCGGCTGTGGGGCGAGACGTTCGTCGCTGCACGTGCGCCGGTGCGGAGCATGAGCCCGACGGCGGAGGCGTCGCTGTGGCAGATCGTCGCGAGCGAAGACGCGACGAGCGTCGAGATCACGGCGGACGCTGCGGTGACGGGAATTCCGGTGGGACCTGTCGTGCTGGATGCAGGCGAGCAGGTGCGCTTCATGGTGCGCGGGCCCGCGGATCAGCCGGGGGATTTCTATGTGGAGAGCGACAACCCGGTGCTCCTCGTGAACTACACGTTGTCGGGTGACGAGCTGTTCGACGAGTTCGGCAACGGCAGCCCGGGTGATCCGTCGATGATCCTGCTGCCGCCGGTCGAGCAGTATCTGCCGCGGTACGTGGTGCTCGTGCCCGCGGGGTGGGATCAGGATGTGATGACGATCGTGCGGCCGGACGGGGCAGGGGTGATGCTCGACGGTGTGCCGGTCGGAGACGACGTGTTCTATGCGGTCGGACCAACGCACGAGGTCGGGCGTGTCGTGGTCGCGGATGGATTGCATCGCATCGAAGCGGACGTCGGCGTCGCGATCACGATCGTCGGATATCGATCGGACGATAGCTATGCGTACGCGGGGGGGATCGGCACGGGTGTGATCAATCCGCGGCCCGAAGGGTGAGCGACCGAGCGCCTCTAGCACGATTGCGGGGCGGATAGGTCGGACAAAGGGCTTGCCACTCGTCCGAAGGGGCGTCCTCGAGGTTCGCGCTGGGCCGAGCGTTCGCGGCGGCGGCGGGCGCGGAGGCATGCTCCCCGGCGATCTGTGATCGCCGGTACACGCGCTGCCCGATGCCGGTGGTCTGCGGGCAGGCCACGGCTTGGGCGCATCGCTCGGAAAGCCGACGTGCGCTAGCAGCTTGCTCGCCAGGCTCAGGCGCGCAGCTGATCGCAGCGGACGAGCCAACCCGCGTTGGGGCTGTGGCTCGGCAACCACCGCTGCGACCTCGGTCTTGCTCGGCGGCGGTCCACGAGCGTTTTTCACCACGTATGCCCGGATGCGCGCGTGGGGAGCCAGACATCTGTGGTGGATGGCGGAGCAGCCTTCGTCGGTGCGCACCGTCGCCACGGCGAGCGAGGACTCCGGTCCACGCTGCGTCGCTCGTGCCCTATGCGGCGGGCGGTTGACGACCCGAAACGGGCGGCGAGCGCCCCGCGAGCCGCCGTCCTCCACTTGCGTGCACAGCGTTCTGTCGCCGTGAGCCAGTGCGCAGGACCGGCGTCGCATGTCCAGCCGGGGGTGTTCGCTTGCGGATCTGAGTCAGCACCGTCGGCGACGCCATCTACCTCGCCGCGTTCTCGCAACACCCACGGAGTCGACGAGTCGCGAAGAGGTGCTGCCGCCAACAGCGGCCGCACCTGTTCGCGATCCGCTCGCCGCCTACACCAGGCGGACGTTCTCTGCGCGCGGGCCCTTGGGACCCTCGCCCACGGTGAACGTGACTTGCTGGCCTTCGCGGAGCTGTTCGAAGCTCGTGCCCTGGACGGCCGAGTTGTGGAAGAACATGTCCTTGCCACCACCGGCGTCGATGAATCCAAAACCCTTGTCAGTGAGACGCTTGATCGTACCTTCAGCCACTACGTGATCTTTTCCGCCGAGAGTTTTCCCAGCCACCGACGCATCAACATGATGAGCCGAACACGAGGGGAACCTCGCGACTCCCCCAACTACCGCGATGCGCCCGTGGTGTCTACCCCGAGGACCGAGGACCGAGGACCGAGGACCGAGGACCGAGGACCGAGGACCGAGGACCGAGGCCCATACCGGCGACGCTCACGTAGGGGGATAGGCGGTATAGAGCGGGTTCGCGCGGTCCCCGAGTTGTCATATCCCGAGTTCTCGGCGTTCGCGCGCGAGCGCGAAGCGCCGGCGCGCGGGCGTACGCGTCGGGCGGGCCTCAGCGATCTGTCGTCGCCGATACACGCGCTGCATCATCAGACGTGTCGCGCTTGCGTGCGGACGTGTCGCGCGAGCGAGCGAGCCGATCTCGAGACACACGCTCGCGTCGCGGTGCTCGTGCTCGTGCTCGTGCTCGTGCTCGTGCTCGTGCTCGCCACCTCTACTCGACATCCGTTGCTGGGTCGACCGGGTCGACCTCGTCGTCGGAAGCTCCGCCCGCCACAGCTCGGACAGCGCAACACGTCGATCGCGAAAACCCGCTGCATGAGCACTGGCCAGCGAAGCCCGCGGCTGTGGTGCTGATCGAGCGCCTCGCGGCTCATCCGAGGCGCGCTTGGACGGACGCAGGCGCGCGGTACGGCACGAGGGCCGCACGCGACTCGAGCGTCGCGCTGACAGTCCATCCTTTCTTCCCGACGCCGCTCGACCTCCGCCCGGGTGGCGAATCACCGCGAAGCTGACCTACGATCCGGCGACCGACAAGATCACCGGCGACGCGACCGCGAATGGGGGCGAGCCTTATCGGCCTCGAAGGCAACGTCTGGCCCGACGGACGACACGGGACGCGCGCCCAGGTCGGGGTGTAGCCTCCTTCGCCAATGATGGTGTCCGACTGCGGAACCCGCGAAACGCTGAGTGCTTGGCTCGAGATGCTCCTCGTCCGGGAGCTGGGCGAGGAGTGGGACGCGATCAACTGGGCGCTGTTCCGCAGCGCGATGCGTCGCCCGATCTTCGAGCTGACGAACGCCAACGGGCTGCTCGGGTCGTGGCGCGCGCACGACCGGGCGATCTCGATCTCGCGCGAAGCGGCGACCCGTCGACCGTGGGCCGAGACCGTCGAGACGATCAAGCACGAGGCCGCGCACCAGTACGTCGACGAGATCCTCGGCGGTGATACGACGCCGCACGGCCCGCAATTTCGCAGGGTCTGCGCAGCGCGGGGGATCGACGCGCGGGCGGTGGGTGCGGCTGCGGTCCACGCGGATCCGGCGGCCCAGAGCGCGCGGATGCGGGTGGTCGCGCGCGTGCAGAAGCTGCTCGCGCTCGCCGAGAGTTCCAACCAGAACGAGGCCGAGCTTGCCGCGTCCACCGCCCAGCGGATCATGCTCAAGTACAACCTCGACCTGCAGCGCAGCGACGTCGGCCAGCGCAGCGCGTGCGGGCACGTGTGGCTGGGCGAGCCCTCCGGCCGCATCCAACGCCACCAGCGCAAGCTGGCGATGCTCCTGCTCGAGCACTTCTTCGTGCAGGTGATCTGGATCCGCGTGTATCGTCCGCTGGAGGCGACGCATGGATCCGTGCTCGAGGTGTGCGGCTGGCCCGAGAACCTCGCGATGGCCGAGTACGTGCACGAGTTCGTGCTGCGGACGATCGAACGCCTGTGGCGGGAGCACCGGCGCATGCACGGCTTGCGATCGGATCGCGATCGCCGGAGCTTCCTCGCCGGCGCGGTCGCGGGGTTGAGCGACAAGCTGCGGGCGCAGCGCGACGACGCCAAGCGCGAGGGCCTGGTGTGGCTCGGCGACGCGCAGGTGCGAGATTACTATCATCGCCGACATCCCCGGATCGCCTCGACCGGGCACACGACCAGCGGTAGCCACACCGCGTACTCCGAGGGCAAGTCTGCCGGACAGAGCATCGTGCTCTCCCGACCTGTGCACGGCGACTCCACGCCGTCGACACCGCGGGCGTTGAGGTCGCGAGAGTAACGCGGACCGATCGCGCCACCCGATGCCGGAACCAGGTCCCCCAGATCATCGCTCGACCACCAGCAACGCTGCCGCCGGAACGCAACGCGCACCAGGAGCGTCCACCGCGTCTCGAATCGCCTCGCGTGCCAGCCGAAGCCAGCGGTTCTCTTCGGCGAGGCCGTCGACGGTAGTCGGCGGGGCGTCGCTCACCACTGGGATCTCCTCGGGTTCCGCCGTGCTCGGGTGGTTCACACGCGACGGTCGTGCGCGGCGTGGCGGATCGGAGCAGCAAGCTCGTCGAGAATAGGCATAGCCGCACGTCCTGCCAGCTTGGCGTGCACCGACATCCAGGCGCAGATGACCGCTTCATGCACGTGCCCGAGCTGTGCCGCATCTGCCGCATGGGCGCCGACATCACGGTGCAGGGGCACTGTGCGGTCGTGCGCGGCGGCACGCGCCTCACCGGCGCCGAGGTGATGGCGACCGATCTGCGTGCGCCGGTACCATCGCGCGAAGGGGTAGTGCAACCGGAGAATTTTGGGAGAAAGGAAGAGGGACTGTCCGCGACGTCGTCCGCCTTGCCCCGCGACAGCAGCGCCGAGATCGCGAGGCGATTGCCCGCGTCGGCGGATCCGCGCGAACACGTAGAGGTTGAAAAAGTGCATGCCGCCGAGCACGACGGACACCGTGCCGACCTTCATGCTGACCGTCTCGAGCAGCATCGCGACGTCGGTGGGCCGTAGCCCGAGCTTCACCGCGAGCGCGCCAGACCCGATGTTCACGAGCTAGAAGCCGACCACCAATAGGTGGTTCACCGAGGCCGCGAGTTCGTCGTTACCGGAGAACCCATCGACGAGAAAGAGGCGGCCATTTTTGTGCACGGTCCGACCGACCCAGGTCGTCAGCATGATGCTGAGCGTCAGATACAGAGTGCCGACGAACTCGGCGATCTCGGAGATCATCGAGTTGAATGCCTTCGCCTCGCGACCGCGCGTTGCCGCGGCTGATCACGAGCGCGGCCATCAGGTCGTCGGTCGACAGCGGCTCCTCGGTCGCGAGCAGTGCCGCGTGGATCTGCGACATCGAGCGGGTGATGCCCCAGGCGGCCGGCGAGCGAACTCGCGCTTCCAACCGATCAGCCGCGCAACCGGCGATGAGCGCTGCGGAGCTAGTCTGGCAAAGGCTCTGAACGGTGCAAGCATGTCGCTTTGAAAAAGTTCGTGAGGTCAGACCGGTTGACGATGGCGCTTTGCATGCCTGAATCTCGGTTCTGTGCCGATGTCGAGTGTCGCGAGCAACGCTCCGGTCGCGATCCTGTTGGTCGACGACGACCGCAGGAATCTGATCGCACTCGAGGCGATGCTCGATGGCCTCGGGCTGATCGTTTCGGCGAGCACCGTCGACGACGCGCTGCGTCACTTGCTGCTCCACGACTTCGCGTTGATCCTGCTCGACATCCGCATGCCCGATATGGACGGTATCGAGCTCGCGTCGGTGATTCGTCAGCGCGAGTGCAGTCGGCGGGTGCCGATCATCTTCCTCACCGCCCACGACGGCGGCGACGAGCTCGTCGCGCGGGGGTACGCCGTCGGTGCCGTGGACTTCCTGTTCAAGCCACCAGTGCCGGAGATCCTGCGCAGCAAGGTGATGGTGTTCGTCGATCTGCATCGCAAGAACCGCGAGGTCGCGCTGCAAGCCGAGCAGCTCCTCATCGCGGAGGGCAAGGCGCACGAGCGGCGGCTCGCGGAGTTCCGTGCCAGCGTCGAGGCCTCGGCATTGCGCAGCGAGATGGTCGCGAGCAAGCGCATGAATGACCGCTTGCAGCTCCTCGCGACCGCGGCGACGGAGCTCCTCGCCCGCGCCGATCCTTTCGAGGTCGTCAACACTCTGGCCGCGCGGTTCCTGGAGCACCTCGGCTACGAGGTCTGCGTGTGCTACCAAGCGCGCGACGACGGCGGCCGAGCGCGGCTGATCAGCGCGGCCGGGGCCGATCCGTCGTGGAATCACCCGCAGATCGACATCGACGACACGCCGGTGATGCGCGCGGTGTTCGTCGAGCGCGGTCGCTACGTCCGCGACGAGCTCGACGAAGAAATGCCGCCGTGGCTGCGCGAGCTCGGACTGACCGCGGTCGCTGCGTTTCCGCTGCTGAGTGTCGGCAAGACCGTCGGCATGCTCGCGTGCGGCCGCCGTGGCGGTGCCCTCGTCACCCCGGAGGACCTCGCCGCGATCGGCCTCATCTGCGATCAGCTCGCACTCGCGAACGAGCGCGAACACCTGATGCGTTCGCTGCGCGAGCACGCGGACGCGCTCAGCGAGTCGCATCGGCGCAAGGACGAGTTCTTGGCGATGCTCGCCCACGAGCTGCGCAATCCACTCGCGCCGATGATCTACGCGCTCGAGATGCTCGAGCACCACGAGCAAGCCAGCGAGGCGATCGAGCTGCGCGAGGTCTTGGGGCGTCAGCTCACCCATCTGTCGCGCATGGTCGACGACCTGCTCGACGTCTCGCGCATCACGAGCGGAAAGATCGATCTCACGCTCGCGCCGGTGACGATCCAACACGCGATGCGCCAGGCGCTCGAGACCAGCCGGCCACAGCTCGATAAGTACGACCATCACGTCGTGCTCGAGCTACCCGAGCAGGAGCTCGTGCTCAACGCCGATGCGACTCGTCTCATCCAGGTGATCGCGAACCTGCTGAACAACGCCGCCCGCTACACTGATCCGGGCGGGCACATCGTGCTGCACGCGCATCGCGACGGCAACAAGGTCGTCGTGCGCGTGCGCGACGACGGCCATGGGATTCCCCGCCACATGCTGCCGAAGGTGTTCGAGTTGTTCGTGCAGGCGCAGCGCACCCGCGATCGCGCGCAGGGTGGCCTCGGTCTCGGGCTCACGCTCGTGCGTCGTCTCGTCGAGATGCACGGAGGTACCGTGTCGGCGGACAGCGAAGGGATCGATCGCGGCAGCGAGTTCACGGTGGTGCTGCCGCTCGCCGAAGCCGAAGTCGACAGCCCGAGCTCGCACGCGACGGCGCCGACCGGGCGCCATCCGGCGGGACGCCGCGCCGGCGGGCTGTCGATCCTCATCGTCGAGGACAACGAGGACAGCCGCGACATGCTGCAGATGCTGCTCGAGTCGCGCGGCCACACCGTCGCGGTTGCAGCGGACGGCACCGGTGGTCTGGCGGCGTTGCTCGCCGGTGGTCACGACGTCGCGTTGCTCGACATCGGGCTTCCGGGCGTCGACGGCTACGAGGTCGCGCGGCGACTTCGCGAGCAGGCACCGCAGGCCACGACGCGCCTGGTGGCGATCACCGGCTACGGCCAGGTCGAGGACCGCGCGCGGGCACTGGGCGCCGGCTTCGACGACCACCTCGTCAAGCCGGTGAGCGTGAAGGAACTCGAGCGGGTGCTCCACCCCGAATCCACCGCGAGCTCGGCTGCGGACCAGGCATATAGGGTACTGTAGTGGGATGGTCCTTTGCGCCCGCGGGCGGTTGGTTTGGATGCTCTTGGGCGCGTCGGCGTGCGCGAAGGGAGTGCTCGGGGGAAACGACGGCAGTGCGCTGACCTTCGGCAGCGGCACGACGATGACGACGACGATGTCGTCGACGGATGCTTCCATGTCGGGGACGACCGAGAGCGACACCGACGTCGCGACTGACACCACCGATTCCGACGCGACCGCGGGCGACACCGAGGATCCGACCGATGCGAGCGACACGGACGTGTCGGAGGTCGGCGGCGAGATGTGTGGCAACGGGACGATCGACGGCGCCGAGCAGTGCGACGGCACCGAGCTCGGCGGCGCGGACTGCATCGCGCAGGGACTCGTCGGTGGCTCGCTCGCCTGCACGGCGCAGTGCACGTTCGACGTCGCGGGCTGCGTCGCGGCCGTCTGCGGCGACAGCATGCTGCAACCGGGCGAGGTCTGCGATTGCGGCATGGTCGGATCGCCGTGCACTCCGGCGCAGCTCGGCAACCAGACCTGCATCGCGCTGCCCGGGCCCGGCGGCACGAACTACACCGGCGGCACGCTCGTGTGCACGCCGCAGTGCGGCTTCGACGAGTTGGGCTGTACGGCGTGTGGCGACGGCGTGATCGCACCGGGCGAGACCTGCGACGGCGCCGATCTCGGTGGCCAGACCTGCCAGTCGCAGGGGTTCGACGCCGGCTCGCTGTCGTGCACGGCGCAGTGCTCGTTGAACGCGGGCGCGTGCGTCGACTACGTCTGCGGCAACGGGATCTGCGATCCGATCGAGGACTCGTGCACGTGTCCTGGTGATTGCCCGGACGATCCGAGCTCGTGCTCCGATTGCCAGTGCGGATCGTCGGGCGGCGCGTGCTTCTGCGACGCAATCTGCGTCGATTTAGGCGACTGTTGCTTCGACGGTCCCTGCTGAACGACAGTCACCAGGATCCGCTGAGATCCGTGCTGCGCCGGGCCTGGTATCGTCGCGATACCCGTGGCGCACAGCTCCTCCGCGATCCAGCGCTGGTGCGAACGGTGGCTGTCGCTCGCGCGTCGGGCCAGTGTCGATCGGTGGACGATCGCGATCGCGGTGCTGCTGGTGCTGCCGTGCGTCGGCATCGGTTTCGCGGCCGATGACGCGATGCTGCGCGTGCGCGCGGGCGACACCACCGTGTATGCCGGCCTGCCGCCGACGCGCTGGGATCTGTTCGTGTTCGTGCGGGACGACCCCGAACAGCGCGGTGCGCTCGTCGAGCGCGGGTTCCTGTCGTGGTGGACCGCGGACGGCTATCGCCTCGGGTTCATGCGTCCGCTCAGCTCGCTCACACACGCGCTGGACTTCGCGCTGTGGCCGACGCAGCCGTCGGTGATGTACCTGCACTCGATCGCATGGTTCGTCGCGATGCTCGCGGCCGCGAAGATGGTCTATCGCCAGCTCTTGCCCGCGAGCGCGGCTGCGACGGCGCTCGTCGTGTACGCGCTCGACGACGCGCGTGGACCGGTGGTCGGCTACATCTCGAATCGCAACGCGCTCGTGATGGCGACGTTCGGCTTCCTCGCGATCGCGCTGTTCGATCGCTGGCGGCGCGATGGGTGGCGCGCGGGTGCTTGGGCCGCACCTGCGTGTTACGGCGTCGGCTTGCTCGCGGGCGAGGGCACGGTCGCGGTGCTCGGCTACCTGTTTGCGTATGCGCTGGTGCTCGAGCGGACCCCGCGAGTGCTCGCGCGCTTGGTCCCGCTGGTGCCGTTCGCCGTGATCACGATCGCGTGGGCGCTCGCGTATCGCTGGCTCGGCTACGGCAGCTCGGGCTCGGGGATCTACATCGACCCCGGCAGCGAGACGGCCGCGTATCTCGCGGTCGCGCCGGGCCGCGTGCTCGCGCTGCTCGGTGCGCAGTGGTTCGGACCGTGGTCGGATTTCTGGCTCGCGTACACGGGCGCTGTCGCGATCGGCGTCGCAGCGATCTACGCGGCGACCGTCACGACCGTCGTGTGGCTGGTGCGGCGGATCCTGCCGCAACGGCGCGAGGCCGTGGCGCTCGCGCTCGGGGCGTTGCTCGCGTGCGTGCCGCTCGCGAGCACGTTTCCCGCCGATCGCTTGCTCGGCTTCGTCGGCCTCGGCGGCGCCGGTGTCGTCGGCATGCTCGTCGCGAGCTGGTGCGAGGACCGGGCGAGGGGGCGAAAGTGGTCGGGCTTCGCTGCATTCGTGATCGGCACCGCCATCTCCGTGCACGTGATCGTCGGTCCGCTGCTGCTGCCCGTGCGCGTGCGATCGATGGTCACCGTGCGTGAGGCGCTCGCGGCCCTCGACATCGCAGTGCCACGCGAGGCGTCGATTGCCGAACGCGAGGTGATCGTCGCGTTCGCGCCGAACGACGGCTTCTCGTCGTATCTCACCGTGACGCGGGTCGCGGACGCCACGCCCGGGCCTCGCAGCGCCCGCACGCTCGCGACCTCGACGGGGCCGGTCGTGTTCTCGAGACTCGACGCGCGCACGCTGCGGGTGACGGCGCGAGATGGCCTGCTGACGACACCGGTCGAGCGGATGGTTCGTGCGCCGCACCGCCGCTTCGCGGTCGGCGATCGTGCGCCGCTCGGCGGATCGGGCGTTGCCGAGATCGAGGCGATCACCAGCGACGGCAGGCCGGCGCAGGTGCGCTTTTCGCTGCCGCATCCGCTCGACGATCCGCGCTACGTGTGGCGTGCGTGGCAGCACTCCGCGTTCGTCGAGTGGACACCGCCGCCGGTCGGCGCGCAGGTCGAGCTCGCCGGGTTCGACATGGCCCACGAGATCGCGGTCGCGCTCGGTGCGGATCCGTGAGCGCGCTCTCCGAATGGTACGACTACGACTTCGCCACCCACGTGCTGTCGGTGCGACCCACCGTGTATGTGGTGCGCAGCCTGGAGGGCGATGCCTGCAGTCGGCGACTGCACTGCGGCGGGGTGTGCTAGCCTGCGATCCAAGGTGGGATTCCACGCCACGCTCGAGCAGCTCCGTGAGTTCATGGGCCGCGATCGACAGCGTGTGACAGAGTCCGATCGCGAGAGCACCACGTCTCGCTCAAGCGCAGGATCGATGCCGCCGCGCACGCGTTCACCACTCGCACACGTACTCGCTGACCTCGACGCCGCGCTGCGTCCGGGTGGCCACGAGTGGTATCTGTTCGAAGCTCGTGCGGCACAGCTGCGCGGGCTCCGACGCGCGACCGTCGATGTCGATGTCACGATCGTCTCCGCAACGCTCGACGCATCCGAGATTCTCGCGCCCCTGCGCCACGCCTTCACCCTCCGCGTGGCGGATGTCGACGACTTCGTGCGGACCACGCGGGTGCTACCGCTGGTCCACGACGCGAGCTCGGTCCCGGTCGATGCCGTCCTCGGTGGCCCCATCGTCGATACCGCGAATCACATGCGGCCGTGCGAGGGCTGTAGCTACGCAAGGGGCGGGTGAACAGGGAGTGCAACGAGCGGGCGATCCGATTCTGGCATGATGGCCGCGATGGCCGGGCCTCCGCTGCTGCTCACCACGACCGAGGTCGCCGAGTTGCTGCAGGTGCACCCGAAGCACGTCTACCGGCTCATCAAGCGCGGGCTGCCGGCGAAGCGTGTCGGCGGCGAGTGGCGTTTCGACCGCGTCGCGGTCCTCGGCTGGGCGGGGCAGCCGGCCGAGCCGGTCGACCAGCCGACCGCGGCGGCCGTCACGAACGCCGCGTTGCTCGCTGCGAACGGCGACGTCGCGATCGAGATGCTCGTCGATCACGTCAACGCGTCGCGGCCACCTTGGCTCGGCTTCGTGCGCGCCGATCGCGATCGCGCACTCGCGATGCTGTCACGCGGCGAGGTGTTGCTCGCGGGCAGTCATGGTCGCGGGTTCCCGCGCAGCGCCGCAGGTGTTCGGCTCGCGCGGATCCATCTCGTCGTACGCGAGGTCGGTCTGGTCGCACCGCGAGGCGATGACGTGCCCGCGCTCGTGCAGCTCGGCAAGCTCGCGTTCGCGTATCGTCCCCAGTCGGCCGCGATCGTCGTCCACTTCGAGCAGGCGGTCGCGCAGGCGAAGCTCGATCCGACCAAGCTCCTGCGCAAGGCGACGCTGCTCGACTCGCACCAGGCGGTTGCGACCGCGGTCGCGTCGGGTCGTGCGCAGGTCGGGCTCACGACGCGCGCGTGGGCACATCGGCTCGGCCTCGAGTTCCGCGTGATCGCGAGCGAGAGCTACGGCCTGCTCGTGCGTGCGACACAGCTCGGCGATCCGCTGGTCGTGCGCGTGTGCGAGGCAGCGCAGAGCTCGACGCTGCGGGCGGTGCTCGCCGAGATCCCCGGTTACGATCTCGGCGACATCGGTTCGATCCGCTACGACATCGACGACGCCGCGCATTCGGCCGCGTGATCGCGATGCGAGCGGGAGCACGACATCGTCGCCGCCCCCGGCGCCAGAGGTGGTCCTGCGATTGAGGTTCAGCCCTTGCCGGTCGACAGCTGGCGCCCGATCGCACATGCTGCACGGATGTCGGTCTCAGCGCGCGTTGTCGCGGCGTGTGTCGTCGGTGCTGCCCTCGCGCGGTTGTCCCTCGGCTGCGGCGCGGCGTCGCTGGACACGTGTCATCAGCAGACGATCGAGCAGCTCGGCTGTTGCCCGATGTGTGACGTCGAGTGTCGTGAGCAGGTCATCGGTGGGTGCGACGACGATGTCCACGACGCCCCGAGCGTCGTGGTGGAGACGGGCACGACTGCGGCATCGCAAGACACCACCGATGGGGAGCCGAGCCCCCCGAGCTGGTAGTCGTTCCACCGGCCGTGGCCCATCGCCTCACTGCACGGCGAGCGCAAACGTCACGTCGACGTCGACCTCGCCCGGAAGCGGATCTCCCCTGGAGAGGTCGTCCTCGAGCCCAGCGACTTTCTGAGGAGCACCGTTCAGCTCCGGCAGATGCCGCAGCACGATCCGGAGATCGCCGGTCCCGGCGGTGCGCGTGGTGATCGTGCTGCTCAAGCCCACGGGCAGATCATCCCCAGCGTTGGCCGTGTAGTCGGATTCCTGGTCCGCGTACGTGTGGTCGACGACTGCAGATGCCGTGTCGGGCATCGCAGGTCCCGAGACGCCGCTGCCGTAAACGAACACTTGGTGATCCTCGGCTTCCTCGCGGACCTCCACGGTGATGTCCTCGGCAGGGTTCGCCAGCTCGTTCACGAAGGCGACCGACATTGCATAGGTCGTTTCCGCGGTGAGTGCGAGCGCGTCGGTCATGCCCGACATGCCGCCATCCCCATCCGGATCGCGGAAGCTGGCCGTGATCGTCCCGCCGCCGCCGCTGGGTGTGAAGGTCAGCGTCACGGTGGTGATGATCTCCATCTCTTCGTTTTCGCCGCCCTCGTCGTTCTCTTCGTCTGCGCAACCAGCGAGTGCGAGCGCGAGTGTGAACGCTGCGGCGAAGATTCGGCTGGTGGGCATTGCGTGATGAAGCTGCGTCATTGGAGGTTCTCGAGTGGCGACCAAAAGCAGACCGACACGCCCGCCAGCAACAGGCGGATGCGGTTGCTCGAGGTGGATGAGCGTCGAAGTCGCGCAGAGATTATTGCAATACGATTGCATTGTCAAGCGACGGCCGGCCAGATCCCTTTCCGTGCGGCTGCACGTTTGTGGCAGAGTTGCGCGCCGAGAGATGCAGCGATCACCGACAAGGACGTTCGCGCGGGCCGCTCGTCTCTTTCGCGCGCTCGGCGACCCCGCTCGCCTGCGAACACTGCAGCTTCTGCTGACTGGCGAAGCGAGCGTCGCGAGCCTGGCGGCGCGCAGCGGCGAAGACGTCCACGTGATGGCGCATCGGCTGCGAGTGCTGCACGCGGAGAACTTGGTCGATCGGCGACGCGAAGGCGGTCGGCTCTTCTATGCACTTCCCCATTGCCACGTGGTCGAGATGATGAACCACGGGCTGGGCAGGCGCGGATAGCCAGGGGTACGCGCCCGATAGTCGAGTGGCTTCGCCGGCGCGTGTCCCGAGCGATCCACTCGACGACCGCGAGGCATTGCGAGCCGCAGGGGAGCCAGGCGCTGATTCGAGCCAGGAGCACGCAACGCTCCTGGGGAGTTCGGCGTCGCACGTGTGGAAGTCGAAACGGCGACCGCAGCTCGTCGAGCAGAGCGAACCCCAGCCCGCTTTTCGTCGGCAGCGCCGCGCAGAGGATCACCATGGCCGCCGGTCAACGCATCACGATTTCCCTCGAGTGCCAGGAATGCAAGCGTCGCAACTACTCCACCCGGAAGAACCGCCGCAATACCCCCGAGAAGCTCGTGCTCACGAAGTACTGTCGTTTCTGCCGCCGCCACACCGAGCACAAGGAAACCAAGTAGCCGCTCAGGTGCACGCGTCGCACAGGCCGCGGAACTGCACCTCGACACTGTGCGAGCGAACCGATTTCGGCAATCGTGCGCCGCGTCGCAGCGCCAGGTCGACGCCCTGGACGCAGGTCAGCGTGCCGCACGACGTGCACAGCAGGTGCGGATGTTGGTGGCTGGTCGCGTCGCGCGATTCGGAGGCTGGAATCGAGAACCGCCACACGCGATCACCGACGATGGTGCGCACGGCGAGCCCGGCATCGACGAGCGCCACCAGGTTGCGGAAGATCGTCGCGCGATCCCAGGGCTGCCCGTCGAGCGCGTCGGCGACCTCGGCGTGGGACATGCTGCCGGGCGCCCGCCGCAGCACCTCGAGCACACGCAGACGGGCCGGCGTCGCCCGAAGCCCCGCGTCGTGCAGGTTCTTGCGGTCGATGTCGGGTGTGGACGGCTTGGGCGGGCGCATGACCGTTCGGGCAGCCTAGCACAGTTCGGTGGACGACGGTTGCGGCGGTGGCCCCACATTTATGCAATCGAATTGCAATTCGGCGTGCGTCAGTTCCTGGTCAGTTCCTGGTCAGTTCCTGGTCAGTTCCTGGTCAGGCCACCTCCCACAGTGTCACGCCTCCGCTGGCGTCCGCACCCGCGAGAGCGCGACCGGTCCGATCCCACACGAGCGCGGTCACTTCATCGTCGAGGAACGCGAAGCCGATCTCTTGCGCGCCTCGCCGCGGATCCCACAGCAGCACCGACGTGTCCTGGCTCCCGCTCGCGAGCACGCCGCTGCGCGGGCGGAAGGCGAGTTGCGTGCACACGCCCTTGTGAGCCGCGAGGACGATCGGATGGGTGTTCTCTGGGCCCTTGCCGCGAAAGTCCCATGTGGTGATCGTTGCATCGCCGCCGGTCGCAAGCAGCTTCGACTCGTGGTCCCACGCGAGTGCCTTGGGCTTGAATGGATAGCCACTCATCTGCGAGTCATGCCCGCTCGCCATCCGCCAAAAGTGCACCGAGCTATCTTGGCTGCCGCAGGCGACGACTTTGCCATCGGGGCTCCACGCGATGGAGATGAGCGAACCCTTCCACGCAAGCGTCCGAGGCTTCGCGCCCGCGACGAACGGTACGATGTGGACGCCGCCGTAGCAGATCGCCGCAAGGCTCGTGCCGTCGTCGCGCCACGTGAGTCCGGTGACCGTGCTCGGCAGCGTGTCGCTGTCGAACATCGGCTCGCCATCGGGACCGCAAACGCGGAATCGCCGGCCGGCCGCGATGGCGAGTCGCGCACCGGCGGGTGACCACGCGACGTGCTCGACCCATGTCCCACGTGTGCCGGGTAGCTCGCGGATCAGCGCGCCGGTCCTGCTCCAGATCTTCGCGGTGGGCTCGGGCCCACACGTCGCGAACCGTGATCCGTCGGGCGCAATGCTGACATCGAGTACGCCGCCGTGATGGGCGTGCACTGCGAAGAGCTCGCGTCCACTCGTGACGTCGAGCCCGACCACGCGCCCGTCACCCGCTCCGATCACGCACAGCTGCCCATCGGCCGAGATCCCCAGCGCGACCACATAGTCGCCCAGTGTTGCGCGCCACCTCGGGTGCAGCTCGGTGGTGCCGCGTCGCGGCTGGGTCGTCGTCACGTCAGGCATTGCTCGAACCCTCGTGTCAGCGCTTCACGGTCGAGCTTGCGACCGATGAAGACCAGATCGTTCGCGCGCCGGGTCGTGCCCCACGGCCGGTCTTCGCGGCCGTCGAACAGCATGTGGACGCCCTGGAACACGAAGCGGTTGTCTGCCCCCGCAATGTTGAGGATCCCCTTCATGCGAAAGATGTCGAGGCCCTTTTCCCGCAGAAGCTGCGAGATCCATTTGTTGAGACGGTCGCCGTCGATCGAACCCTCGAGGTGGATCCCGACCGAGCCGACCTCCTCGTCGTGCGAGTGCCCCGCGGTGAACTCGTGCTCTGCCGCCGGCACGAGCGCAACGTCGTGACGCACTAGCTGGAGCTCGAACTCGGCCGGCAGGTGCTGGGTGAACAGGCCGATCCGCCCGGACTTGGGCGCCACGAGCGTGAACCGCTTCGGCCCGCGCCCCATCAGCTGGAGCGACGCGGCTTGCCTCGCACCGAGCTCGATGGTCGTGGCGACGGACGCGGGCAGTGCTGGCTGCGCCCAGATGCGTAGTGCTCGCTCGGCCTCGACCCGATCATGCGCAACGACGCCAGGATCGAGGTAGGCGCTCACCAGCGTCATCGTCGGGTCCGGGCCGTCGCCCAGGAGCAGCTCGTACGCACCTTCCTCGACCTCGAAGGTTCCCGCCCATTCGAACGGATACTCTGGGGAAAGAAACTCGGGCTTGGTCGCCAACGCGCGTTCGAGGTCGAAGCCGCCGACGTCGAGCACATCGGCGATGGGAACGTTGGCGTCTTGGGCACGCAGCACCCTCGCCATCGAGTTCATTCCGGTGACACGGCGCTGCAGCGCGTCGAGCTCGGCCTCGCTCACCAGATCGGTCTTGTTCAGCACGAGCACGTCGGCGAACGCGATCTGCTCCTTGCACTCGCTCGAGTCCTCGATGTGCAGGTGCACGTGCTTGGCGTCGACCAACGTGACGATGCCATCGAGCGCGAACATATGCTTGAGCTCGTCGTCGACGAAGAACGTCTGCGCGACCGGCCCCGGATCGGCCATGCCCGTCGTCTCCACCAAGATGTGGTCGAACTTGTCCCGACGCTTCATCAGGTTGCCGAGGATCCTGATCAGGTCGCCCCGGACGGTGCAGCAGATGCACCCGTTGTTCATCTCGAACACCTCTTCTTCGGCGTTGATGACCAATGCCTGATCGATGCCGATCTCGCCGAACTCGTTCTCGATCACGGCGATGCGTTTGCCGTGGTTCTCGGTGAGGATGCGGTTGAGGAGCGTGGTCTTGCCCGAGCCGAGGAAGCCGGTGAGCACGGTGACGGGAATCTTCTTCATGCAGGTCTTGCCTGGCCGGGTTCTAGCGCAGGTGCAATATGATTGCAAGACTCGACGAGCTATACCCCGGGGGGTATGCTCGGCTCGTGCATACCGCCCGTCACAAGAAGCAACTCGTCGCCCGCGTGCGTCGTGTCCGCGGCCAAGTGGAGGCGGTCGAGCGTGCGCTCGAGCAAGGACGCGGCTGCGAGGAAGTGGTACGGACCATCGCCGCGGCCCGGGGCGCCATCAATGCCCTCGCGGCAGAGATCTTGTGCGAGCACGTGGAGGAGCACCTGGGCGCGCCGCGGATCTCGTCCAAGGCCCGCGCCGCTGCGGCGACCGAGCTCGCCCACGTGATCCGTCAGTTCGTCGGTTGAGGCACCATGCGCGACGCCACCTCATACTCGGACGCCACCTCATACTCGGACAACTGCCCGGCACGACGACCCTCGCCACCGCGCCAACGTGAACGCGGCGTGCTCGCGGTCGTCGTGCTCACTGCGGCGATGATGCTGATCGAGATCGTCGCCGGCTACGTGACGGGCTCGATGGCGCTGTTGGCAGATGGCTGGCACATGGCCACCCACGTCGGCGCCCTCGGATTGGCGAGCCTGGCATACGCGATGTCGCGCCGCTACGCCTCGCATCGCGCATTCGTGTTCGGCACGGGCAAGGTGCACGCGCTGGCCGGCTACACCAGCGCGGTGCTGCTCGGCCTGGTCGCGATCGCGATGATGGTCGAGTCTGTGGCTCGGCTGCGTGATCCACATGCGATCGATTTTGCGGGGTCGCTGCCGGTGGCGGTTGTCGGAATGTTCGTGAACCTCGCGAGCGTGTTTCTGCTCCATGGGCACGACGATCACGGGCACCACGATCACGGGCACGACGATCACGACCACAACCACCGCGCTGCCCTGATGCACGTCATCGCCGACACGCTCACGAGTGCACTCGCCATCGTGGCACTGCTCGCGGGTCAGTTCCTCGGCTGGATCTGGCTCGATGCGACGAGCGGCATCGTCGGTGGCTGCGTGATCCTGAGGTGGGGCTTCGTGCTGTGCCGCGCGGCCGCGTTCGATTTGCTCGACGTCAATCCGACGTCGGCCCTCGAGGAGAGCATCTGCGCCGCGCTCGAGGCCATCGACGACACACGCGTCACCGATCTCCATGTGTGGTCGCTGGGCCCCGGCGCCGTGAGCTGTGTCGCCACGGTAATCACGGCGAACCCCCGGCAGCCCCGAGAGTATCGCGAGCAGCTGGCTCGCTTCGAGCTTGCTCACTTGACGATCGAAGTGCAGAGGCGCGCGGCCGACAATGGCGCGAGCGTCAGCGCAGATGTTCGACGAGAATCGTCGCACCCAGGAGCATGCTGAGCAGCGCGGCGAGCACGGTCGCAACCCGCTGCACACCGCCACCTCGCTGCATGGCCCATCCGATCGGACGCGCGATGACGGCAGTGAGCGCGACCATCCCGAGGATCGTCCCGAGTCCGAACAGCACGAGGTACGTTGCCGCGAGGGTAGGTGCCGCGATGGTCGTGGCAGCCAAGAGCGCGATCGCTGCCGACCCCGCCAGACCGTGGACACACCCGATGACCAGCGGTCGGACATCGGAGCCGGAGCCGGCCGTCGTCGCGTTCGCGATCACAGGAACCATCGCGCGGGTTCTCGCGAGGTGCCGCACGCCGAAGCCCACCAGCATGACGCCGACCGCGAGGTCGACGAAGCGCTCGAACGCGACCGGAATCCGGACGCCGAAGAGCACGACGAGAAGTCCGAGCCCGAGGAACGTTGCGGTGTGCCCGAGCCCCCAAAGCGCAGCGACCCGTGTGGCCCGGCCGATGCCGGGCTCGCGTTGGACGAGCGCCGACACCACCACCACATGATCGGCGTCGGTTGCGTGGCGAAGGCCGAGACCAATTCCTAGCAGTAGGACTGACCAGCTGGTCACGATGCGTCCTGGGGCGCAACGCGATCCGCTGGTTTCACGCGGATGTGCAGGTGGCGGGTGTGACCAGGCTCGTGACGCACCACGCCGAAGTTCGTCCCGGCGGGCTCAGGCCACTGCAAGACGCTCGCGAGCGTCTCGGCGTCGGCGCCTGCCCGTCGGCCGGCATCGGCAAGCTCGCGCTGCAGCGTATGCTCGAGAAAGATGTACTCGACCTCGCCGGTGTCGACGAACGCCGTGACCAGCGACCAGGTGGCATCCCAGTCGATGATGGCGTCCGCTGTGCGCGGCAACCGAATGTCCACATCGTGTCCAGTCCGGTGAGAGCGGTGCGGGGCCAACGCTCCACCATCGCGATCGCTGAGGTCGCAAACGACGATCTCGCCCTCGAAGCCGGAGTCCGCACGAAAGCTTGCCAATGCCGACTCGACGACCTGGACGGTGGACGCCGTGGCCCAAGCGCGATCGGGGTTGCGGATCCGAAAATGCGCCGACGGTTGCAACGCCACCGCGTGGTCGAGGCGCTCGGTCAGCCGCGCTTCACCGCCGGAATCGCTGCGCGGACTTCTCGCTTTGCTACGACGTGGGTCGCTGTAGACCACCAGCGGCGTGCCAGCGCGGAACGCCCGCGGCACCTCACGGTTCCAGCGTTGCAACTCGTTCACAGACACGCCGTGCCGCGCGGCGATTTTGGCCCACGTCTCACCACGCTCGACCGCGTGGACGAGCCGACGTCGCGGCGGCGGCACCACGCGCGCTCTGATCCGCAGTCGCTGGCCAGCGCGCAGCCATCCGTTGCGACGCATGCCGGGATTGGCACGCAGGATCT
>Ga0105048_10001830_pt1 | contig 34413 bp, 31 predicted proteins | sample MAT05_FD_78382 | JGI IMG/M metagenome (GOLD analysis project Ga0105048, IMG submission 78382) | Freshwater microbial communities from Lake Fryxell liftoff mats and glacier meltwater in Antarctica - MAT-05 | ecosystem: Environmental > Aquatic > Freshwater > Ice > Liftoff microbial mat | place... | reverse complement strand
TTTGATCATCGGAAAATCTAGTGGCAATGATTCGGTCACCTAGATGGTAAGGGCGGTGAGATCTAGATGGGCTTGGCTGCAATCTGTCCCAGTAATCTAGACTTGAAAAATGGTTTATGGCTTGGGGCCATCAGTTTACAAGATCTCTGCCAATAGTGAGAATATATTCCCACCATAAAGCTATCAATATATACGTCACACTGATAACTAACTGCTCAACTGCTCAACTGTTAAACTGCCAGCAGCTTAGTTCACTTGGGTGATTTTCAAGTTGTATCTAAACTAGGTCGAAATGTATCTGATTTAGATCTAATACAGATCGAATCTGACCCAGAATGGAGTTAAAAACGATCCATCTGAGAAATAGGGGAAAGTGTATTCCCTCCAGCTGAAGTTCGATGCCTATCTTCCGCTCCAACTTTTTTGCCACAGGTTTGTCTCACTGGTGAGTGTCTTCCGACGACATAATTATTTTATTGACTTGGCAGCAGATACCATGGGACAATTTGGTAATTAGAATAGTACTATGCTCAAATTACCGAAAAAATTTGTTTTGATTGTTGTTGTGATCCTTGCGGTCGCTGGAGTGATTGGCTTGAACAGCTTTTTAGTTAGTGCAACACCCAAGTCCAAATCTGGTGAGTTACTCTCTGATAATTATTATGTGTACGATACCAAATATTTTGAGAAAAACCAAAGTCGCCCCAGCGCTACTTTACTAAATTTTTACGCTAGTTGGTGCAGCACCTGCAATCAAATGGAGCCAATTATTGTAGATGTATTTTCTGAGATGGGTTTACGGGAAAATGTCTATGGATACCGGGTCAACTTTGGTGATAGTGGTGAAACCAGGGGGGGAAAAGCTTTAGCAGATAAATACAAGATTACTACCCAGTCAGCCCTAGTGGTATTGAATAGCGATGGCCAAGTTTTCAAGACTTTCTTTACACCAGTAACTGCTGAGGTTTTGAAGCTGACACTGGTAAGCGCCACTCTAGTATAGATCCCGACGATACCTCTCGCTCAGAATTCCCGGAATAATTTACAAAGATTTGACAAAGTCTTTACATGTTTTTAGTAGATTCGTCCTAATATATTAGTATTCCAGCAAAATACTTAATATAAAGATTAAATCCATCATGACCAAAAAGATCAGAGAGTGCAAACGATTCTACCAGCAGTTCTATCAACAAATTGTGAACAACAGCGATCACAAGCACAAGTTTTATGTGAACGGCAGTTATTTTAAGATCAGTGAGATCCAAGATTTTGCTACACTTTTCGATTAAACTTGTGAGACTGCACTCCTCAAATTTGAATTTGGCAGATCACCGTAGAATCGCTAAGTGCCTCCCTTGCAAAACGACCCAAAGTCGTTTACAATCAAGGGCGTTGTGAAGTGTTTAACTTAAATTGTGGTATAATTTCCCATGAATACGCAGTTATTACAACTAGTCGAACAGGCATATTATAAAAATGACGAAAAGGCCTTTGAAATAGGTGATGTAGTGAAAGTACATAATGTGATTCGTGACGGTGACAAGTCTAGGATTCAAATGTTCCAAGGACTAGTAATTGCTAAGAAGCACTCTGGAGCTAGGACGACTTTTACAGTGCGCAAGATCAGTGCAGGTATTGGTGTAGAGAAGATATTCCCATTACATTCCCCCAACGTAGCTAAGATTGAAGTTATGAAACGTGGTAAAGTGCGCAGAGCCAAGCTATATTATCTCCGTGAGAGAGTTGGCAAAGCAGCATTGAAGGTTAAGGCCGGAGCGGAGTTATCACCTGCAGATTCATTGGCAGTGGACATGGGCGAAACTGTTGAAACTATTAAGACTGATGAGACTAGCCAAACAGCTGAAACTGTTGCAGAAGTAGAATCAGTAGTCACTCAGGAAGTAAAAGTTAAAACTACAAATGCTGTCTCTGACAAGCCCAACGAAGGTGGAGTAGAGCCAAAGGACCCTAATCCGAGCTCAGACACACAGGCCGGTGACCTAGCAAACAACGCCTAGTTGCTTTATGCTAACTCCTAATTTAGAAATGACGCTTGCTGCAGGTAAGTACGATATTGTTGGTATTGATGAAGTTGGGAGAGGTAGCTGGGCGGGACCATTGGTGTTTGCAGCTTATCAAGTCGACATTCCTTGGAGTGATTACATCCCTACAGCCTCAGTGAATGATTCCAAAAAGCTTACCCGACAAAAGCGTGAGCAGATATTTGCTGAGATCAAACAAAAGTCTCTGGCTAAGCAATGTAGAGTTGAGCTGGTCATCACAACAGCTGAGGCTATCACAAAATTCGGGTTAGCAAAAGCATTGAATCAGGCTTTGCTAAAGTTGGTAGGGAAATGGGACGCAGAGACTACTATTTTTCTAATTGATGGCAACTATAGACTGGCTACACCTGGGTTTAATTATCAGGCGATTCCTCAGGGGGACGCTAAGGTATATTCAATTGCGATGGCAGCAAATTACGCCAAAGTATACCGAGATAACTTGATGCGTGGCCTATCAGATAAGTACCCTGTATACGGCTTTAGCACTAATGTCGGCTACGGCACTCAAGCTCATAGACTTGCCATTGCGACTCACGGAGTAACGAGTGAGCATAGGCTAAGCTACAAGCCACTTCAGCGTTACCTAATTAATTAACAATACTTTGTTGCTCTGTTATAATTACAAAGTAATTAGATCATAGTCTAACAGCATTAATAAGTAGGGTCTGTAGCTCAATGGTAGAGCAGTGGCCTTTTAAGCCATTGGTTGGGGGTTCGAGTCCCCCCGGACTCACCAAGATTCTTTGATCTGCAGTATATGACACCCGATCAAACAGCACTTACGCAAAAGTACATTGTTTACAAGGTATTTACCAATCTCTGCTTTGTTGGGGCAAATTCTCTCAGGAAGTGGATTATTAATCCAAGCATTTAGCAATACTTTTCCCAGATTAGTTCTAGAACAAGCACTTATGGTGATTAGAGTATCGTTTGTGCCTGGGGCAGATGAAGTTTTGTTCTATGAAAATCTCAAGTTTGATAAACCTACAGGCTGGAGAAAACTAGTTACTCGCGGGTCTCAAGCAGCTTTGATAGGAAGTCTATTTGCGACAGTAGCTGGTGGGGTAATTTATAATATTGACCCGCGTATGCCCTGGGTATTAAATACTCTAGCACTGATTATTAGCGGCTTTATTGTATGGCAAGTTGGAGATTTGAGGCCAAGAAAGGAACGCCAGAAGCTCATTCCAGAACTGCAAGATTATTTTAACGATATTAGAACTGGATTTGCCCAGTTCAGATTACCTAAACTGCGTTTGTATACACCCTTTATCATTGCAGTTCAAGGACTTTTTTATACTACTGGATATGGTCTATTAAGATTGGTTTTGTTGGATAGGTTTCATTTTAGCTTTGGCTGACATTGGTGTTTGGGGGTATATAGTAATACTAGTTTCATTTGTAGGGGATCTGTACTCCAGCCAGTGATCAGTGAAGTACTAAATACTAGAGCACCTGAAGACCAAAGGGCCACTACTTTGTAAGTAGCGTCTTTTTTCAAAACCCTACATTATATGACACTCGCTCCTGTTGTGGGATATCTAAATAATCAGGGGAAATTGGAGTATTTCCTAACAACATGGTTCGTTTTCATATTGATAGCTCTGGAGTTATATTTATTGCTAAGAAAGACAGACTCACAAGTAGTTATTGCTAGTTAGAAGTTAATGGGTAATTCCAAGAAATCTGCTGCATCTATAATGGCTGTGGTATAAAGTATTAATGCATAAAGAAATTCGGGCAAAAATAGAGAAAGAGCACGGTTTGTCTTTTGTTTCGATCGAGCCTGCACCAAGGTCGTTTGTAGCGCAGACTTGGTTTGCAAGTACTAAAGAAAATAAATATTTCATTAAAATAGTTGATAAACCTTTATTCATTCCAGAAATCATAAGAAGCCTACCCGTAGTTGACGCTATGCACAAAGCGGGGATCACTAGTATCAATTGGCCAATCCAAACAATCTCAGAGGAGCTATATACTTGGCAAGGGAATAGTCTGATAGTGATTTTCAATTATATAGACGCGGTCCAGTCTTATGACTACAGTGACATAGTGCTGGGAGAATTACTCGCAAACATTCATAAGATCACGCCCCAAGTTAAAGTCGCCATACCTGAGGATAATTACGAATATGAGTATAAAGAAAGATTTGAAAGCCAGTATCACGGAATTATCACAGGTGAGCTAGCGACAGAGCAATTACTTGTCGAACTACAGAAGATTCTGCAAATACACCAAGGGAGAATCGATATGCAATATCAGAGGCTGAGCGAATTAGCTCAGGAAATGACTAAGCTAAATCTAGGCAAAGTGATCACTCACGGCGATGCAGGCGGCAATACCTTAGTTAAAAATCCCGAGACGCTTTTTCTGATTGATTGGGATCAAATACTACTTTCACCACCTGAGCGAGACATGTGGGTGCCCTCCAATAAATTTTTCGCTGGCTATAGAAAAATCATTCCTGATTTTAGTCCCAACCACACAAGTTTAGCTTTTTACACATTGATGTACTATTTCAGATCTATCGCGCATATTTTCGCGGAGGTAATTTCGACGAAACCAGAGGAGCATCGCATTAAAAATCTACAGAAAATGGAAGATTATCTTGGGAATGGCTGGATCACACCTCATTTGAAAAAGGCCAAAGCATTTTAAGTGAAATTGAGGCTGGACTGATTCACACAATTGATTCAACAAAATGGAAGACAAAGACTTCATAGTACAATACGTGGGTTTTAAGACGGGCTTAAATGAAGTGGAATTCATGAGGCGCTGGACCCCCTTCGCAGCAAGTTTTAAGGGTGCTGGTATAAAATCAATAGATTTGTATGCGGTGCAAGACAATGAAAATATCACTTTTATTTCACGCAATATCTGGGATAGCAAAACTTATTTTGAAAATTTCCCCACTGGGGTTGCTGGCTCGGGCAGCGGCGGCGGAATAAGCGTTACTCAGTTTGGCGGGTATTGGATTGAAGAAGCTGACTTACAGAAACCAGAATTAATGCAAATATTGTTTACTAATAATTACAGTTCGGACTTACCACATAGTCTAAGAGGCCAATGTACAGAGAATGCAAAGTACTTAAAAGTGATTGAATTTTTACTTAATGATAATACTATCTATCCAGAGACATCTATGTTTTGCAAGCATCTGAAAACAATGTAATTTTGAATTCACCAGCAAATATTAAATACTGTTAAGATTAGAGACATGCAAAGAAGCTTCAGATATATCATATTTTTAATAGTCTTTGCCATAGTGGGGACTGTGCTAGGTTTTGCTGGCTTCTACCTTTGGCAAAATTATCAATTGGAGATCAACCGTCCTGCGAGTGCTAAAGCGGGCGTCCTGACGCCAAAGTACATTCCAGCTGTTGATGCATTGGGGCTACAGGAAAACAGCTTTGCCAACTATAAAATTCGCTTTGCTAGCCAGGATTTAGACACCCAGAATAAACTAGCAAATCTATTGCAAAATCAGGTGTTTACTGGGCTTATCCAGGATAAATCTAGTGAGATTAACTTGGTACTTGTCCCAAGGCTAGAGCTGAGCCAGCTAGTCAGCCAACCAGCCAATCAACTAGGAAGTAATTATCCCATCCGCTATGACAATATCAACAACATAATTGTCAGTGGTAATTACATATATTTGCCCAAGGAATCTCAAGTGCTATTTGCCAAACCTCAAGTGCTAGCAGATTCGCTTTTCGCGGCGAGCTTATTGGTCAAACTTTACGAACAAATACCGGACAGTGAAATTGATAATCTGGCTAAACAAAAGCAACTCTACAATTTGGATGTGACGAGTTTGGTGGCGGATTTCCAAGCTAACGTACTTGTCGGACAGAATTTCGATAGTTGGTCTGCACAAAATCAGGAACTCGCCAATAGCCTTGCTGGACTGAATGACCTCTGTAGCAATCTTAAGGCCAATTATCAATTATTAATATGCTTAGCAACAAGTTTACAGATCAATCCAAATGCAGCGCTCTCAGATAATTATAAAACTTTCATTAATACTAAATTGCCACTGACTAGTGCGGGATTGTATCAGAGCTTGGGGATCCTGACCGCCGAGTATTTACCCAAACTTACAAGCCAATTAGATTTGAAAGAAACTGGGTTCAATTTTAAATCTTGGGATTTACCAGCGCTGGCCGACAAATCTTATACAATTATCTCCATCTCTAAGTACTATCAAAACGTCACTGCCACAAAGCTAGAGCAAATTAAGCAAGCTATAGTTCTTGATGGCTGGCAGTTTATCAAAGCAACGGATAGGGTGAGCAACAAGCAGCTCTCTGTGCAACAATACAACTGGGAGTTTGCTCGCAGCAACAGTTTGCAAGGCCAGTCACTGATAATTCAGATCATGGACACTACAACTATCAATGGAGACTGTATTGTAGCAACTCCCGGACAAGAATACTGTGACGGACAAAGTCTCTATAAAAATTCAGATAACTATCTATACTTCACGCTGGCCTCCAAATCACTGTGATTCTATTACGGTGGAATTTACTGGCTAAAATTTACTGCTATAGTATATAAACTAATCTTAGACTAATATTCATGCTAGGTTTAAACCGTAGAATTTACGAGCGTATCAAGAACATGTTGGTGTGGGGAGGAATGCTGCTGGGGATTTCTTTTGGCTTTAGTATCATCTTCTTCGAACTCGAGCAGCTTAGTGGCCGCACAATTGTCAATGATTTAAGTGAATTATACTGGTGGTGGATCTCCACGGTGACTGGTTTGGGATCTAGTGTCACTCCCACTACTCCAGAATCAGCGGTGGTTGCAACTATAGTAGTGATTCTGGGGTTTCTGCTATTAGGATTAGTGATCTCCGAAATATCGGCGATTATTCGTATGATCTACTCTCGCAAGGAAGAAGGTAATATTAAAGTCAGGGCCAGGCAACATATAGTCGTATTTGGTTACACCTCGTTGACTGCAGGAGTGCTTAAATTGCTAAAGCGCACTTTTGGGAAAGATTTGAAAGTAGTATTAATTTCCAATGATATTGAATTCAATCCTTTCCCAGGGCAAGTGGATTTTATCCATGATAACCCAGTTGATCACAGCACATTGGTTGATGCTAGCGTATTCCAGGCCACAGCCGCAATTATTCTAGCTAATGACCGCTTTCGTGATCCGGATGTATATTCAGTTGTGATCGCCTCAGGCATAGAGCAGATGAATTCAAAAGTAGTTACTATAGTGGAGATAGTTGATGAAAGCAACAAAGATTTATTTAAGCTGACAAATATCGATGGTTTTATCAATCGCAAAGAGCTAATTTCGGACTTACTGCAGAATAATCCTAACCCTAAATTGCTAAGAATTATCGAAAAAGAGTCGCAGCTGGTTTCCAAGGAGACAGAAACTCCAGGTAAGGATTTGCTTTAATGAGTAAATTCAAAGATCTACGCAAAAATGTGAATAGCTCGTTATTGTTTCTAACTTTCTCGGATATATTTTCATGGGGAGGATATTTTGCAATTAATGCTTTGGTAGCTTTGTATTTAGCTGAAAAACTCAAGGTCAACGCTGCTGAGATTGTGGGGATAGGTAATGCAATTTATATGATCAGCCGCTCAGTGGTGCAGTTACCTATTGGACTGATAGTGGATAGGACCAAGGAAGATAGAGACGAGAAGCTATTGCTGATTTTGGGGTGTGTGATGATGGGAATCCCCTATGTGCTTTTCCCTAGTATTAGCCAGACTTGGCAATATTACATTCTCCAGATCATCCTGGGAGTTGGTTGCGGTCTGAATTTGGTCAATTGGCGAAAATTATTTGCCAAAAACTTAGATAAGTCTAAGGAAGGATTCCAATACGCAATCTACGAAATGTTAATGAGTGTGGGTACGGCGCTGCTTAGTATATTTGCTGGTATTCTGGCTGGTAACAGTAGCCAGAGTTTTGATTTCGTTTTAGTACTTTCTGGCTTTATAATTATGACTGGCGGTTTGTTTGTATCTTTTATGGTCTTGCAAAAGAAACGGGATGTAGCTTAATTGGCTAAAGCACGCGCATGGGGTGCGCGGGACTGCTCGTTCGAGTCGAGTCATCCCGATCCGCATATTAGTTTCCATACTTTGACATTATTTACTACTGGGGCATATAATACGCTATGAGTTTCTCAATCGTAGCTTACAATAATAATTACAACTCTTAAACCAAGGGGTAGTTGTTACTGCAAACTCGAAATTACCCCTTTCACAGGGGCTTTTTTATATAATTGGTTAACTATTTTAGCTTCTAAATATATTAAACTATATGAGTACAGAAATAGACCCGCAAATGGACCCGCAAGTAAAGCCACGCAGTCTAGTGTCTGAGAGTATTAGCCAGATTGGCTCTAGAATTAAAATTGCTGGTTGGCTAGCGAATGTGCGTAAGCTGGGCAAATTGAACTTTGTCTTGGTGAAGGATCGTAGCGGTGTGGTACAAGTGGTAGTTGAAGCAGGTGCGGAATTTGATAAAGTCAAAAGTCTGCAGCCTGGAAGCGTATTGGAACTAGAAGCAGAGGTGCAAGCAACTGCAAACACTGAGTTGGGAGTGGAGCTAATCAACCCAATTATCAATGTGATCAATGCAGTCACTGCTGGCTGGCCAGTGGAAATTAACAAGCCAGAGCTGAACGTCAACATCGATACTCTTTTAGAGAATCGAGCGATTACTTTGCGACATCCAAAGCAAGCGGCGATATTCAAAGTCCAGGGTGTGATGGCGCAAACATACCGCCAGTTCATGATTGATAACGGCTTCACCGAGTACTTTGGTCCAGCAATCTTGGCGTCTGCTTCAGAGGGTGGAGCTGAGCTTTTCCGTGTCGACTATATGGGCAAGCCAGCGATCTTGGCGCAGAGCAATCAACTATATAAGCAAATGATGGTGGGTGTCTATGAGCGTGTGTTTGCTATGCAAAAGTGTTTTCGCGCCGAGAATTCTAATACTCGCAGGCATTTGACTGAAATAATGCAATTTGAATTTGAGATGGGATTTATCAAAGATATGTCAGAGGTGATGGAGAAAATAGAAGCGGTGACTAGTCACATAGTACGTCAGGTAGCTGTCAAATGTGGGCGGGAAATCGCTTTGCTTGGGGTGAGATTGGTGCAACTGCCTGAAAGTGGTAAATATCCACGTCTGAAGTTTACAGAAGCGCTGGAACTGGTGGCCAAGCTCACCGCTGAGGACACAAGTAAATGGGACGATCTGTCTACAGATTCTGAAAAAGTACTCTGTGAATGGTCCAGGCAAACCCATGGCAGCGACTTCATTTTTGTGACCAATTATCCAAAAGGCAAGTTCTATGCTTACCGCGATGCAGTTGGGGTACTCCAAAATTTCGATCTGTTATGCCGCGACGCTGAAATCTCGAGTGGTGGCCGCAGAATAGACAATTACGAGTCTCTAGTGGCTAGTATCAAACGTGACGGTCTAAATCCTGATGACTTTAGTGAATATTTATCGATTTTCAAGTACGGTATGCCACCACATGGTGGGTTCGGCTTGGGAATGGAGAGATTTACTATGTTAATGCTAGGTCTAGACAATATCCGTGAAGCCACATTATTCCCCTCAGACACCAAGAGAATTGCTAGCCAGACAGTGGCTACTGCCAAAATCTTTGGCCAGGAGGCGATCAAGCGTGAGGTCAAATTATTGTTTGTTAATGCTGATGTGGAATTTAGCGTCCTCAAGCACGAACCAACTCCCACTAGTGAAGACGCTGCTAAGGTACGGGGCTTGGAATTGAGTACTGGTGTCAAGGCTTTGATCCTACGCGAGAAAAAATCTGGCAAAAACGTGCTAATCAATATACCGGCTCATAAGAAGCTGGACATGGGGAAGGTGAGTGTGTTCTTTGCGACTCAGGGTCAAGGTGCGAAGTTTGAATTTGAGAAACCTGATGTTATCAACGCCAGCACTGGTTTGGTAGTAGGTGGCGTGCCACCTTTTGGTCACGTGTTTGGGATTGAGACGTATATCGATAGTTCAGTTTTTGCTACTGAGACTGCTGCCTTCAATAATGCTGACCAGAGGGAATCTTTGCTCTGCAAGTCAGCTGATTTGCGCAAGGTCCTAACCGCTAAGGAAGGTAATTTCTGTGCTGAGTAACGCCTAAGGGTTTTGCGCTTGCATAATATGAGTAAATAGCGGACATGTGCCCACTCTGAAGATTCTAGCGCTCCATTCAGGGAAATCATGGTGTGGGGCTAGGATTGGTTTCCGAGTATTTCGTGCATAGATTTCACCCTGCTGAGTATGAATAATTATTCCCTTGCCGTCATCTGGGGCAATATCAGCCAGTAGGTTGGCTGGGTTTACATTAGGCATACTACCGGGCCTTGCTGTCATTAGTAAATTAAATCCAGCATTGATCTCAGCCCCACCTCTTTGTTGAATGCCGCTTACTTGCTCAGGGTCCGTAAAAAAGTGTCTACATAAAGCACTTAAAGCTCTAGTTAAACTCTTGCCGTAAGGTTCACGACCCAAGAAATTATAGGGTTTGTTTATTCCTACAGTTGTTGCGTATCTGTTGGTAGCTATTTCTAGGAGAAGAGTTCTGAGTTCTACGGCAGAAGCTATGGCCTCAAATGCCCCTACGGGATCTTCAGCAAATGTTGCAACTTGATCAAGTGCTGGTAATGTTAAATATGTAGATTTAGGTTCGCGATCGATAAGCTTAGGTTTAATATTGTTACCAATATTTGCATAGTTGTGTACCAACAGACTAGTATAGATACCGGCGTATGTGACAAGTCCTTCTGGTTTAAGCCCTATCATGCTTACCAATGTACTAGTAATTGGGCTAATTGGATTTAACATGCCCCAAGGTCTTTCACCACTATGTTCTACTGCCAAGTCGATGGCGTGCTTTAAATCTGAAGGCGGTATAATCCCCATTTCTGTAATGCAATGCAAACCAGCTGCTGTAGATTGATCACAGAGCGGAATGATGCTGTAATCAATCTGGATTTCTTTAGTGATAGGTTCCCCGACCAAATTGTTACTATACGGATCAAATTGTCTATGCGACTGAGGGTATATACCAATAAGGCTGCCTAAGTCTAAAATAGCAGTTCTTGGTCTGCAAAATGGCTCTGCTGCATAAGGCAGGGAATTACCGCTTGACTCAAGGCTCATAGGTGTATTACATCATAAATATATAGATTATACCAATGCTATTAGAAAAAGCTCCCTAGCTAAACTATAGGGAACTTTTTAATTGCAACTGGCAAACCGCCGGCAGATTTATGACTTCTTCGGAAACTTCCGCATTACGATTAGGAAATAAAGCTATGAACCAATTGGGAAGATGAGTAACCAGATAATTAAGGCACTGATCAAGCGCATACTTTCATCTTTGCCAAAACTGCGCTTCATCGCGTCCATAGTTAGGTAAACGTTGACGGCCAAAAACGGTAGTAGGCAAAGGCACACTAGACAAAAAGTAATAAGAGTTGCAGCTGCACCATCACCTGAACTGCTACTACTAGTTTAATAGTAACTTTGTGCAAAAACTGGAGCACTGATAGCCAATAATCCCACTACTCACAGCGCAGCAAATCCCAATCTCTTAATAGATTTTGACATATCGTAGAATAATAAACTTATAACGCAATCTTAAGGCAAATTGGACTGAAAGTTAAAGGATATTCACATGACAATTTCCATCTAATTCCTTTGGTGCACTTTGACTGCGAGTCCAGGTTTAATGTGGGGCCGGTATTATTCACCTAACAATCAATATAATTCTTAAATACCTGTAATAGCAATGTAAAGTTATATAGCTACACTTATATTAGGTTGTATATAGCCCAATCTATATAGGAAGGAGGTATAATAAATGGCACAAGAAATGTTACAAGAAATGATGACCAATCCACAGTTCAGGAATACTGAGGCCTTAGAGGAGTCAGTAAAGCATTCTACTGCGTCAATTTACGCTTACTGGGGTGTGTGAATTTCATTGAAAATAAACTTTCTTTAAATAGCAATGAGTAAAAGTCTAGAATTTTTATCCAATCTAAGGAGCCGCCGTGGTGAGATTATCTTACTATACTTAGATTTATTCGTCATTACTAGTTTCATCAGCGTTATATGGACCTCACGCAGTTTAATCACCAATTCGTCATTAGTGTTTACGGAAAATATTTTCGTAAGTAGCATCAGTTTAGTCTTCTTTTTACTTGGTGTCTTTCTTAGATACATTCTCTTTAAACACAATCAAACTCTCTCTTTTCAAATCTTTGCCACACTTGCAATTGCACTGGCTATCCAGACGATGTTTTATGCAGGGGTTTCGTCTTATATTGCCTCAATGATAATTATTACAATTATATTTACAAGCGGGATAGTAGTTAGTGTTAGATTCGCACGCACTTACTTGCTAGTAGTTATCATAGCAACACTTTTGGTAAGCGCTCTATATTCTTTTGAAATAATTCAACATGCGGCTGAGTCGGCGCCATCTTCCAACGTCGGGGTTACTGCTGTTACGCTGGTATTTATCTATATTAGCTACAAGACTATTGAGATTGCGTATCGGCAGATTGAGGATTCGTATAAAAAGGCGGAGAAATACGCAGAGGAATTGACTTTATTGAATGCGCAATTGGAAGAGAAAGTGAAGTTGCGTGCCCAGCAACTGGAGGCAAGTTTTCAAAAGCAATTGGAAAGTATGCACAGCTCGGCCTTGATAGGCACTATTGCAAGGTCAATGCTGCATGATTTGGTAACGCCGATATCGTCACTGGACGGCGCATTCAACCTATTAGAACTGGATACTGCCAATTCCCAGAATGCAGAAGTCAAGGAAAGCTTGACAGGGGGCAAGGAAGCAGTCAAGCAGCTGCGTCGTATCATTGAAAATTCGCGCAGTTTGATTAGCGGTAGGCCCACAATGATTAACTTCAACGTCAAATCAATTATTGAGTTGGCACTAGAATCCACCAAGTCGCTGTTCAATAAATACGAGATAAAGTTAAATAGTGATTTACCTAAAGACATCAATTATTATGGAGATTTTGGCCTATTAGAAAGAATGATTCTCAACTTGATAGTCAACTCTTTAGAAGAGTTATCACAGTCTCAAAAGCAGGAAAGACTGATCAAGATTAGGGCTTATACGCGCAAGCAAGAACTATGCATCGAAGTATACGATAATGGCGGAGGTATTCCCCTCCAGACTCAAGCGCAGATATTCGATATTGATTACTCCACCAAAAACACCAGAACAAACCTAGGCTTTGGCCTGCCATTTGTGAAACAGACATTGGAGAAACAATTCGCAGGAAGAATCGAGTTAGAGAGTTCAGTGGGCAAATTCACCAGGTTTAGACTTATTTTACCGTTGTAAATCTTGCGCAAGGAGATAACCACTGCTTGGTACAAAGCAGCAAGATGGCTTACTGGACATAATCTGCAGAAGCTATATATTGCTCAGAATTTTAGTTACCAGGCTTTTGGATTGATTGGGGATGAATCGAGGATAGACTTTTCTGCTAATTTCCCGCTATTTTTCGCCTATCATAGCCTCAGTTTCACCCCAAAAGCATTGCAATTCCAGGAATTATTAGGGCTCCAGGCCGCTTTAGGTAAGGAATTATTACAGTTACAGGACTACAAAACCACAGTGAATTACTGGCAGACTGACTCTGAGCAAAGTCGCAGGTTTCCACTGCCAGATGACCTCGACGATACTGCCGCTTTAGGTTCAGCATTATTGGTCAATGAGTTGAAGCTAGCACCCAAGTTTTTTCTCGCCGCTATCCAACTCGAATCAAAACCTGGCGGACCCTATACCAGCTGGTTTATTGCTGAAAATACTCCCCAAATAGCCAAATGGCAAGATATTGACTTAGCAGTCAATGCCAATTTTCTGTATACCGCTGCTCTGGCTGGTCTAGAACTGCCAAGTGTCGTGACCTATTTGGAGAAATCATTGAGTCAAAGTCAATTCCGTTCTAGCTATTATCCTGACCGGCTTTTGGTAGTTTACTACGTGAGTAGATTTTTGCGCACACCTGCTGGACTTGAGTGCCGGCAGTTGCGTCAAAAAATATTAGGCGTACTTAGCAATTATAATTATGCAGAATTAGATCTAATTAATCAGCTGTATTACTGCCTGAGTTTGCTGCATTCGGGCCAGCAGATGCAAGGGCGATTTGCTGCCAAGCTATTATTACCGATACTTACTGCTCAATTACCCGCCGGTCAGTTTCCCCTGCAGGCGATTTGCAAAGATTTCCCCCGACCTGATGGTATTGAGACCTTTACTGGCAGCGAAGTCTCAACTACCAGTTTGGCGTTAGAGTTATTTGCATTGTATTTGAAAACTGCAGAGCCGAAAGGAGCAATTATGACTCAAAAGCTGCTCCTAGTAAACACTGATTTAGATTTAATTTGGCAGGGTATCGCTAAAGAACTAGACGCGCAGCAGATCGAAGTACCTGTATACTTGCGCTTTAAAACTCGCACTGACAGCAAAGTATTTCGTTTGTTAGAACTACTGGTGCAAGTTGCCAATCACAAGTTTGAACCAGCTACTGATACAGAGATATTTTCTAATTATTGTAAGGCACTGTATTATGAATGGCTTGCCTATACTATCTTGGACGCCACGCTTGACACAAAACAGTCCACTGGTGATTTGATCAGTGCTTTTGGATTACACCGTTTGAGCTGGCAGTACATTGCTCAAACCAGTAAGATTCTGCCGGAATTTGCGGATCTGTGCCAGCAGTCGGCCCTAATAGCCGAGTCTGTCTATCGATTTGAACTTAAACAGTTAAGACCAGCCGAACTAAACAAATCGCAAAAATCGTCAGAGACGCTTAACACAGATTATCAATACATTCATACTCGCTCTAGCGCTGTTACTAGTTTATTGGCGCAGATTTTTTATATTCTCAAACCCAGCAAGATTCCTGAGTTTGCTGCGCAGGCAGACTTATTACAACTATTCTTGAATAATGTGTTTTTCATCGACCAGCTTAATGACGACGCCCACGACTGGCAAGAAGACCAAGCCGCGGGTAATCTCAATTATGTGCTCAAGTTGCTACAGACGCTAGATTACAACCCGGACACTCAGGTTAAAACTTTTTGGCTGACTGTGATCCCGCAAGTCAGCGCGCTGGCAGATAAAGCTTATGTCGAAGCTCAACAAGCGCTCGTGACGCTAGATCTTGGTCACGCTGAACTTACTGGGCTTTTAGAGGCAAGCATAGACCCGATTCGTAAGGCGGCAGCTGAGCGTGCAGCGATTCTACAGCTGTTTGACTATGTTAAGATAAGTTAAATATGTTGTTAATTTAATTCAGTAAATTAGCTATGCTGAAACTAAATGTTAAAAATTCTTTGCAATCTAGCCTAAAAAGCGGTATTTCAGCTGCGGATTTAGCACTGGTTAGCGACAAATTAGCTAGTGTGCGTGCCACTTACTTAGCTCAGAAGCCAGATCTGGGCTTTACGCGCTTGCCCGAGGAGTTGGAAACTATGCAGTATGACCTGCAGTTGGCCAAGGCCATGGCCAAAGATATGGAGGCAATTGTAATAATTGGTATCGGCGGCTCAGATTTGGGCGCCCGTGCCTTTCATAGAGCTCTAAATTCCCAGTATCACAATGAATCTATAGAGAAAGACAAAAGGGAAATTAATCCAGACAGTTTAATTAGTGCCATGCTTAAGGCCGAGGCCAAAGTGTACTTTGCCGGTGACACTACTGATCCTTCGGCAATACTGCAGTTAGTGGAAGTATTGAATCTTAGTAAAACCTTGTTTATTATAATCTCCAAATCAGGCAATACGATTGAACAAGCTTCTAGCTTTATCTATTTCAGGAATCTCGTGGTCACCACTCTGGGACAGGAAGCAGCAAAGCAGCACTTTTTGTTTTTGACCGATCCTAGCACTGGTACTTTGCGCGACCTGGCCAATAAGTTAGGCTACAAGGCCATCTCAGTGCCCAGCGATGTGGGTGGAAGGTTTTCAGTACTTTCCAGCGTGGGCATGGTGCCCGCGCATTTGATTGGGCTAAACGTGGCAGAGTTCTTGCGAGGGGCAGCAGATCTACAAAAGGCACATGAAGCTGAAGCCAGTAATGACATGATTGCAGAATATGTCGCAGTACAATATCAACATTACCTGGCGGGGAAAGATTTGAGTGTGATGATGCCTTACAATTACAATCTTTGGGAATTTGCTAAATGGTATCAGCAGCTATGGGCGGAAAGCTTGGGCAAAAAACTAGATAATCAAGGCAAACTGGTCAATACAGGGATGACACCTATAGCAGCACTAGGTCCAGTGGATCAGCATTCACAACTACAGCTATATACTGAAGGCCCTAATGATAAATTCTTTACATTTATAATTTCTGAGCAGCCGGTAAAGGATTTACAATTACCACAAAATTATCAGGGGGTAGAAGCGTTTGATTATCTTAAGGGCAAGACTTTTGCAGATATTTTGGCACTGGAGCATTCTACTACAGCGTTTTCATTAGCAGAGAATGATAGGCCCAATGTCACAATCCAAGTACCGGTTTTAGATGAATATCACTTGGGGCAATTATTCTATTTCTTTGAAGTGGCAGTGAGTTATATGGGGATTTTGTTTGACGTCAATACCTATGATCAGCCAGGGGTGGAACTGTCCAAGAATGCCATGTTTGGTGCCTTAGGTAAGTCCGGTTATGACAAGGAAAAGCAAGCGTACGAGAAATATCTGAAAATTTAGCCATAAGATTTAGCCGCAAATTTAGCCACAAGAACGAGCGGCTCAAGCCAGTTGAGATTTCTTTGAGATTGTTAACTGTGATTATTGTTGCCAGCCTTTGAGGTCTTTTGTTTCGCGTATGTAAACCAAGTATACCGCAAAAACTACATTAGATATCAACACTCCAGTTATTGCAAGTATACTGCCATAGGGCTGTTCTATTGTTAGAGATTGCCTTAAGAGAGTAGCTCCAATTACAAAGCCTGCATTTCGTAATACTTTTCCGTAATTATCATCTGTCAATATGGAGAATAATACTAAGAAGATATCCGCAATTACCAAATAAGTAAAAACTCTTTGCATAAAGATATTGATGGCATGTTCGGAAGAAAGGTAGCCCCAAATGTCAGGTAGTACTAGCTGCACGGTAAACTGAGCCAAACTTACAAAAGCTAGAGTTAAAACGGTCAACATCAGTAGTTTCTTGCCTATTCGCGTCACAATGGGCCGCTTCTTTTTGAAAGGCTCATTGTGTATTTTTAGAAAGTGGTAGAACAAGATGCTTAGAAGGAAAATCCCTATGCCCCCAACCAAAGGAAATATCACTAATTTTAGAACATCTGGATCAAATGGCTGTAAATAACTTGGACTGGTGACGGCGTTCCCAGTATTGATCTTGGCTAAACCGATAAAAGCGTCGCGCAGGAACACTAAGGAGATCACCTGGAACTGATTTGCGATTGAAACGGCAACAGGCTTGGATATGGACAGAATCAGTACGAATACTTCGTAGATCAGGATTACTGTGAAAGGCGTGGCGATAGCGTTTAGATAATCAGCATTGCTCAGATCTTCAGAGATATAGAAGATATCGTTTCTAGCTATGAAGATTAGAAGAAGGTGGCCGGCAAAACTTAGCATTGCGAAAATGGCAGCGGCTCTTTCTAGCTTTACAATATTTTTTCGTCGCAATAAGCGCTGCGTAAACCTGTCCAGTGCCTCAAATAGATGCCTTAGCTTTATAAACATACGCAATTATATCTTATATTGCTTTACTAGAGCCAGTTTATAGGATATATAGACCAATATAAACAATGTTACGTGTGATTTTTATTTTGCAAACTTGCCCCCTAAAAGCAAGTCAGAGAAGCGATATAACTGTTCCCATAGCATCAGAGTGGCAAGCTCGTGTGTAAAAGTTAGGGCCGAAAGGGAAATATAGTTAATCTCAGCTTCTTTGTGCCAACCAAAGGCATTGCCAATAATTAAATTCACATCCTCAGCTTCTAGTAGCTTGGTTTGTAACAGTTTCTGCCAAGATTCAGTACTCAAAGTCCTGCCCCATTCCGCCAAAAAGAAGCTATTATGTACTGAAAATTTATACTCCGCCAATATTTGCGCGGGCGAATAAGCTTGCTGCGGATGTCTGTCAGCAATTAGTAGTGAGAGGAAATGCGGATTTTTGCTAAATTTGAGTTTGCTGTGATAACTAGCAATTAACTCGGCTAGAGCGCTATCCTTGGTTTTGCCAATTGTATAAACCTTGATCTGCATGTTGACTTAAATTATTCCCAAACAGGAAATTTAGCAGTGAGTGCCAGCACCTGCTGACGCAGTTGGCCAGGGTCCGCACGGTCAATTACGATGGCTTTGATCCAATCAACAAGCATTTGCATTTCAGCTTCTTTCATTCCTCTAGTGGTAACTGCGGGTGTGCCAATACGGATCCCTGAGGGCTTCAGGGGGGGGTTGGGATCATTTGGGATGGTATTGGCGTTGGTGACAATGCCGCCAGCCTCTAGCAGGTCCGCAGCTTCCTTACCCAAAATGCCAAATTTACGTAAATCCAAGACTAGCAGATGGTTGTCTGTGCCGCCTGAAACCAGATCAAATCCATGACTGAGCAGTCCAGTGGAGAGTGCCTGCGCATTTTTAACAACTTGCTGTACATAATCTCGGTACTCCTGAGTATCGACTAGTTTCATAGCCACGGCTATGGCAGCGGTTTGCTGATTATGCGGACCACCCTGTAAACCTGGCATGATGGCTTTGTCAATCTTCTGGGCATACTCAGGATTGTTAGTAACGATCACTGCGCCTCTGGGTCCTCGGAGCATTTTATGTGTAGTGGAAGTGATAATATCTGCTCCCTGATCAAAAGGATGTTTATGAATACCCCCAACCACTAAGCCGTTGGTATGCGAGATGTCTGCTACCAGCACTGCGTCAATTTGCTTGGCAATCTTACTTAAGCGAGCATAGTCTAGTTCACGTGGATAAGCTGTCACACCTGCCAAAATCAATTTCGGTTTATGCTCTAAAGCATCTGCTTCTACTTTTTCGTAATTAATAGCGCCGGAGGCGTCGAGCAAAATCGGCACTTGCTGAAACCACTTGCCACTGAAGCTCACGCGCGCGCCATGAGTGAGATGTCCTCCATGCGATATCTCAATTCCCATCACTTTGTCGCCTGGATTTAGAAAGGCAAAATACACGGCTAGATTTGCTGGGGAGCCTGAGTATGGCTGCACATTGGCAAATGCTCCTTTAAATACTTTTTTAGTACGCGCAATCGCTAATAATTCGATTTCGTCGATATAGCGATTGCCATGATAGTAGCGGCGATTGGCATAACCCTCGGAGTATTTATTGGTGCTCACTGAAGCAAGGGCCTCGCGCACGCTTGCATGCGTGTAATTTTCAGATGGGATCAGACTAATGTATTCTTGCTGGCGAGTGGCTTCCTGTTCCAGTAAATTGTTTAATTCTGGATCTGACTTGGAAAGATAATTGTTAATACTCATAAATAATTAATAGAGATTAAGTAATTATTTGAAATCTAACTTTAAAATCTAGCAATTATCCTGGCTAAATTGCAAGCAAGTGCGCTAGTAAAACTGATCACCAAATCATACCACCCACCCTGTGCCATTGACCCAAAAAAACATTAGTAGGATTTGCGAGATTGCTAGAAGAATGAAACACAGCCAGCGCAGCGCTTTTGAATTTTTGGTAATTAATGCCAGTGCAATAAAGAGCGGAAATACCGTGGCAATATACCGTGGCATTGAAGATAAATGTGCGGCCAGGGGACTGGAGAGCAGTGGAAAGATGATTAAGATACAGCTGAGAAGCAAGTACTCAAGGCGCAATTTGCGAATAGCAACTAGCAATACTACTAAGGTGGTAATCGTGTAAGCGCTGCCCCAAAAACCATATCTGCCCCCATACAGAAGATTGTGCCCAATAGTAAAGATAGGATTGACGGCAGAGCGTCCCCAAAATTCTTGTACCATAATAAAGGTGAGGAAGCTTCCAGTAGTAATTTTAGTGTAAATGGCATAACTAATCAGTCCCATTGGCACTAAAGCCAAGCTGAATATTTTAGCTGGTGAGAATTGTTTGAGAGTTTCTCTAAACATTACTCGCAAATTAATGTTACGTGCTGAGAATTGAGAGACAAGTTTAGGCAAAAAGTAAATGAAGATTAAGGAAATTATCACAAATATTCCACTAGATCTGGTAGCTGTAAGCAACGCCGCAGCTAATCCTGCGAGCATGTACTTTTTAGTTTTGGCCAAGTAAATTGTTAATAGCAATAGAAACATAAATAATGACTCTGTGAACAATCCCGAAAAGATGAAGGACGTGGGAAAGAGGAATAGAAAAATTACACTTAGTTTCGCCAACTTCTGCCCATAGTCTATATTTACCAATTTATATAGTAGGTAACCGCAACCCAGTAAACACAAATTGGAAATAATTAAGCCGGCCAAGTAGTTATTGCCAATAACACTGCCTAGTAGATTCATCAAAGTAGGGTAGAGAGGAAAGAAAGCTCTTTGGGCTAAAGATGGTAATCCAACTATATCTATGTCCCCAGCCGGATAGCCACTCACCGATATGCGTAAATACGCCTGACTGTCCCATACTCCCCACATTCCTAACCATGTCGGTAAGCCAGCGCTGACTGGATGCTCGTACTGATTTAGTCCTGTATTTGGATCTAGTATGTTCCTAGAGATTAATCCAGTGATAGTTAATAGCAGACGGCTGGCTAAGAACCAACCACAAACCAAAAAGATTGGATATTCCACTTGAGATAATCGCAAGCGGAACCCAGAATAAAAAGTGTTAAGCACGCGCAGCACTGTAAGTATTGGCTAAGAGATTAACTACGGTTAGTGGCCCCACTCCTCCAGGTACTGGGGCTAAGTAGACTTTAGCTTCGGTGGCGTCTATTTCTGTAGTGTTGGCAATTTCCTCAGGACTAAAAATCACATCTCCGCGCACTTGCTGGGTTTGATTGTTATTATTGATCCCAATATCGATCACTACTTGTCCGGTCTGGAATTCAGCCATTGTCAGATAATTATCTATCCCAGTGGCGGGCAGAACGAAATCGTAATTGCTTAGACTGCCATGGACATCAGGCGTGTAGGAGTGAGCCAAAGTCACAGTGGCGTTGGCCAAAGTCAACAGTGCTGCCAGTGGCTTACCTACAATATTAGAACGGTTAATGATTAGAGCCTTCTTGCCTTGCAACAAAGTTATCAGGGCTTCAGCCTGTTCAAGGCCAATCGCTAGTTGCGCTTCTGCTGGCCGCGCAAGCCACAAGAGACAGTCCAAAACGCCTAAGGGCGTAGCTGACACAAATGGCTTGTCTATATCGAGGAACAGTTCACTTAAACTTTTGTATTGCCAGAGCTTGCCTAAAGACGCAAAGCTCAGGCCATCCACATCCTTTTTGGGGCTGATTGCATTGAATATTTTCAGACTTTCAATTAATCCCAATCCCGGAATTGGTGACTGTACCATGATGCCTTTGACCTCTGGCTGGGAGTTGAACTCTTGAATTTTGCTAATTACTTGTTTTGGGTTTGTGCCTGTGGGGAATACTAATGCTTGAGCATTGATGCCCACTTCTATAGCTGCTGCAACTTTCAGACCTACATATAAACTACTACTTGCGTCGTCGCCCACTTGGATAATTTTCAATTGCGGAGCTTCTCCCAGCTGCGAGATTGCAGCTTTAAGCAGTGTTTTCTTGCCTGCTGCTAAAATTTTCCCTGGTATGAGTTTGATATGTTTTTTCTGCATGTGTTAAATTATACTACTAAATTTAGCTTTTCAATTGTGGCCAAACTATTACAAAATCGTACTTTCCGGTTAAGTCCTTTGAAGTTGAGACTATTGGGAAGCCCTATCGATCAGGCTTATTCACCTAGCCAGTCGGGCTGGATAAATGTGCTGTTGAATTTGGCTGAACTGATTAATTTCATGGTAATGATCGCTTTGCTACTGGGCAAACTTGCTGGGGCGGACTACCTAGATCTCTGGGTAGGGCTGGTCATAGTCTGGCTAGCAATTAGATTCAGCAAGGTATTGCTGTTCGGTTTCAAGCAAATGCCAGCGGTCAAGTTTGACCTAACTTTGCTGACCGCGATCACTCTTTTGCTTGTGGGGGTAATCATGCAAGGTACCGCTAATACTTTGGTCAGCTTTGGGGGCACAAATATTTGGGGTGTGGGTGTGTTGCTGTTGGCTGGAGCAAGCATTTATCTGATTCATATTTTTACTAGACGTAGTTTTCACACGCGTTTGTTGGTTATAATTGCCAGTTTTACAGCAAGTTTACTATTGTTGGGAGTGCTTAGTAGCAGTAGATTGGGGATCAATCTTAGCACTACACAAATGAGCGTAGGGTATAGCAGTCAATTAGCATTCATTGTGTTGTTGTTGAGCCTAACTGGTCTGAAGTATTACCGCGCAGTCTGGAGCAGGTTGGTATTGGTATTTAGTTTGATAATTAGTGCGTTAGTGTTAATTGTACAATTCAATTTCACTCTAGTATTTTTATTGGCATTGACAGCGTTATTTGCAGGACTAATGTTAATCAGACTACAGTCAGGTAATATTTTGAAAATGTGGGGCAATCTAAACAAGGATCTTGGAGGTTTACGTGCGCGGACTCTGGTTATCAGTGACCTGATTTATAGGAATTTGGGTCTATTTCTAATCTTCCTGGCGATCGTAGGGCTTATGTTTACACTTATTGGAGCACTTACTACACCAAGATTCGCCGAGCATTTACAAAGTTTAGCTAATTCATACACAAACTTACCTAGGGCTTTCACCGATGTAAAGGATGTAATATTGGGCAAAGGCTTATCTCCAGCCACAACCAGTGGGCAGAGCTTGTTTTTAAGCTATGGAGTGATTGGACTTCTAGCAGGCTTTATCATGAGCGCAAACATCTTGCGTCAGCTCAATGGAGCGTTGCGCAAGGCTTACCAGGAATCACATAGTCGAGGCGAGTTCTTGCATATTGTGGCATTGGCGCTGGCAATTATATTCATATTTGTGCAAATCATCTTCAATACGCTCAGTTTGCCTGCACTATTCTTGTTCGTGTTGCTCTTGGCAATTACTTACAATTTCCAATGGCGCTTGGACGCAGCAAACTTAGTGCAGCAGAATAGCCCTCAGAATAGCCCTCAGATTAGTAATTTCTTGCTTGCGAGAATCAATAACTCAGCGCTGCGTGAAGTGGTCATTTTGCTGAGGGTAATTCTCATCGCCTTTGTAGTACTGAGCCTGCCAGCAGTTGTCAGCTATTTACAGGCGCTTTATTAAGCAGTTCTGGGGGATTGAATATTGTACTGATCTTTTCTGAGTACACCAGTAAAAAGCTATGAAAACATAGCTGGGGAATATAGCAAATGTATAAAATAGCTATAAATTAGATAGCAAAACATGTACCCTGAATAAGCGTGCGGGACTGCGTATCCCAACAAGTATTTTTCAATCTCGGCCTCGTAAGCGGCTCTCTAACTAGCTTGTCCCCAGTACATGGATGTATATACTTTTGTAGATAATTTAGCTACCTAGACATATACTAGAGCTAAACAATTGTTAAAGTTTCTAGGTACGTGGCTAAAGAAGTGAGGATGTGCATGGATAATCCAGGAAATGAACTAGCCTAAATCTATCAACCAACACTGCCTGCCATGGACATCTGGATGAGGGCGTTCATTTCCATGGCGTATTCCATAGGTAATTCTTTCACGACTGGTTCGATGAAACCGGAGACGATCAGTGCTGAAGCATCGGCCTCGGAAAGCCCACGCGACATTAGATAGAATAACTGCTCATCATTGACCTTAGAAACACTGGCTTCATGCCCCAGAGTTACTTCTTCCTCATCAATTATGTTGGTGGGATAGGTGTCGGTTCGCGAACCGTTATTGTCCAGAATGAGCGCGTCACAAATAATGTTGGCTTTGGACTTTTTGGCTCCTTTAGCGATCTTCAGCATGCCACGATAGGAAGTGCGTCCGCCGTTTAAGCAGATTGATTTGGACATTATCAGACTAGAGGTCTTGGGGGCTTGATGAAAAATCTTAGCACCCGCGTCTTGATGCTGGCCCTTGCCTGCCAGCGCGATAGAAAGCACTTCACCATGAGCTCTAGGTTCTACTAGACGTACAGAAGGGTATTTCATCGTGACTTTTGAACCTAGATTGCAATCAATCCATTCCATTACAGCGTCGCGCTTGGCAACTGCGCGCTTAGTTACTAGATTATAGACATTATCTGACCAGTTTTGAATCGTGGTATAGCGACATTTGGCATTTCTCTCTACAAAAATCTCTACTACGGCTGCATGCAAAGAGTCTGTGCTATATGTGGGTGCGGTACAACCTTCGATATAGTGAATTTCAGCACCTTCATCCACAATGATCAGCGTGCGCTCAAACTGACCCATATTCTTGGCATTAATACGGAAATAGGCCTGCAATGGTACAGTGACTTTCACGCCTTTAGGTACATAGATAAAGGAGCCACCAGACCAGGTGGCTGTGTTTAAAGCAGCAAACTTATTGTCAGTAAAAGGGATTAATTTGCCAAAATATTTTTTGTAAATTTCTGGGTACTTTTGCAAGCCTGTGTCTGTATCTTCGAAAATTACCCCTAGCTTGGTCCACTCTTCCTTGAGTTTGTGGTAAACAACTTCCGATTCATACTGTGAAGCCACACCAGCCAGAAACTTACGTTCGGCCTGGGGGATGCCTAAGCGCTCGAAGGTGTCCTTGATCTTGTCGGGTACTTCATTCCAGTCACGACCCTTAGTATCTGTGGCGCGTACAAAATAGTGAATCTTATCGAAATCAATCTCGCTTAAATCGGCTCCCCACATTGGCATTGGGCGGGCTTTAAACTCATGATACGCTTTCAGACGCAACTCTAACATCCATTCAGGTTCACTCTTGTAGGCAGAAATTTCACGAATCTTACCTTCATCCAAGCCAATGCCAATATCCAAACTATTTATGACATCGTCATTGAAACCATATTTCTCGGTATAATCTGAGTTGATAGTGCGCGCAACATTTGCTTCCTCGATCACGGGATCGCTGGCATTAGTTTTGCGTTGCTGTAGATTCGTTTGCGTTAGATTAGGTTGCACTACTTATATAGATTTGAGTGAAGTTTAAATTGGCTTATGTACATCTTTTACATTATATATTATTGACAGCACTAATAAAGAGGAGTATATAGTAATATCATTCTATTTTTCGGCGGTTGCGCATGAACACTTCGGATTACTTAATTGAGGGTTTAGTTAGTTTCTGTTTAGTAATACTTGTTGCTAGTGCTATATACCTATTATCTCAGAAATATAAGACAATTCCCTTCCCGGTGATGCTATTCTTAGCTGGTTTGTTAAGCTCTTTGCTGGGATTGCATTTTTTTGGAGCGATCAAGCTCTCTCCAGAAGTGGTACTATACGTTTTCCTGCCGTTATTGCTATTTGAGTCAGCATTCAATTTCGATTTTAGAGAATTTAGGCGAATTCTAGTCCCAGGGTTTATCCTAAGCAGTGCTGGATTGGTAATATCGGCATTAGTGATTGCGGTAATTTTACAAGTAATTCTACAAATAGACTTTTTGCAAGCCTTGCTTTTTGGCGCAGTGATTTCCTCAACAGATCCAATTGCCGTCTTATCAATATTTAAACAAATTGGTGTGCCGCAAAGATTGCTGCTCTTAGTAGATGGAGAGAGTTTTTTAAATGATGCAACTTCAGTGATCGGCTATAGGTTAATTTTAGGTGTGGTTACTGCGATTATAGCTGCAGGGGGGCAAAGCGCTATTTTTGGAGCTACAGAAATATTAGCTGGATTGCTAAACTTCATTTATGTTTTTGCTGGTGGGTTCTTGATAGGTGCGTTACTCGGATTTATTTTCGCAGAAATAGTATCTCTGATCAAAAATGTGAAACTAGTAGAAATTAGTTTGACAGTGGTATTGGCTATACTGGCATTTGTCGTCACAGATCATTTCCTCAAAATGTCCGGAATTATTGCTGCGCTAGGAGCGGGACTGGTCATGGGAAACTACGGTCGCACTAAAATATCTCCTAAAATTGTCCATAACATTCATGAACAGTGGGAATTTCTGATTTTTATTATTACAGCATTAATCTTTTTTCTGATTGGTTATGAAATTAACCTGGCAGAATTTGGCGGCAACCTTGGTATGGTGGCTGTATCAGTAATGGCTTTACTATTGGGCCGATTGGCTAGCGTGTACTTATTGATGCCCATTTATAACTTGTTTGCTAAGAAAGCCAATAAGATCCCCGCCAAGTGGATGATAATTCTAAACCTTGGCGGACTAAGAGGCATCTTGCCATTAGTGGTCATTTTATCAATGCCTGATACCATAATTTACAAGAGTCTATTTATACAATTCGTGATAGGTGCCATCATATTTACCTTATTAGTGAATGCATTAGCAATTAAGCCAATTATTAATCGGTTGGGATTAGCCAAACTGGCCATAGGTGAAGAGATAGAAGCAATAATTACCGAACTTCTGGTGCTGCAGCGACTTAAGGCTTACGTTCTGCGACTGCACGAAATTCAGGAAATTACAGACGAGACCTTAAGAGTACATATGAAAAAAATAGAAACTAATCTAAATAAACTTAAAGAAACAATTAAACTCTGGATAGCAAATAAAGACTCAAATCATTACAATCTGGAGATGGAAAAAGTTGTAAAGAAGTACTCGTTACAAATAGAAAAATCAATTTATAGGGAATTGTACAAAAACGAAATTATTGATGAGCCAGTATATAACAAACTCCTGAGTTCTGTTCACAGACAGATCGAGTTAATCGATGAGGGGCATGACCAATTTAAGCTACAGTCTTTAACTCATGAAGAACAATCAAAAAGAATTAAGAATTCAATTAGTTCTTTAGGTTCTTTATGGTCAAAGCTTGGAACAAAAGGTAATGAAAAAGCTATAAAGTCCACTTATCTTTATTATAAGGCCAGATTCTTGGGCAATGAGATGGTACTTGAGGAACTGGGGCACTTTGAAGCGATTAACTTGGAGATTTGGGGAGATGAGTTGTTGAGCAAGGTTAGGAGTAAATATTTGGAATTGTTAGAGCAAAATAAGCAGTTAATGAAGGAAATGTCGGTCGAGTACAGCGAAATTACAGCTGATCTAGAAGAGCAGATATATCAATGCGAGTGCAATCAATTCATTGAAAAGATGTTAGGTGATCTCACTGAAAACGGTAAAGTCTCAAGTAAGTCACTACAGGATATTCACTTTGATATCTAATCTCTGCTCGAGCCTGTGCTTGAATCTATAATCAAGCTAAACTGACTCAATATTGATGAGAATCAGCGGTTCCCGGCCTGTAAGATTGAAGAGCATGCTGTTTAATTTCTTCTCCAAATCTGCTCTAACCTTGAAAGTGAATTTCTCGTATTCAGGTTCGTTAACCTCATAAAAAAGCTTTTCGGCTTCTACTGCGATTTTCTGCAATAATTCATGATTCTCTTTTACATAGACAAAGCCACGTGAAATTACACTAGGACTTTTTTGTAGTCGTAATGGATTTTTAGTTCGGTCTACAAACAAGTTTACAAGTACCACGCCATTGGCTGCTAGACGCTCACGGTCCTGCAAGACAATCGTGCCTACATCACCAACACCTGTGCCAGAAATCAAGATTGGTTGATTTTTGACTTTGCCAGCAATACGCCAGCCCGTTGCAGTCACTTCGATAATGTCTCCACGTTTAGGGATAATTACATCTCCTCCCTTGACCACGCTAGTTTCTACGGCACTTTCACCATGCTTACGCAAGAAGTATTGATAACCATGCACTGGCATGAATAATTGGGGTCTGACTAAATGAACCATTAACTTTTGATCTTCGATAAAGCCATGTCCAGAGGTATGTATGTTCATAATGTCTTGATTGATGATCTTGGCACCTAGTTGAGAGATATCGTCAATTAGAGCTTGTACGAGTGCATCATTCCCTGGAATAATTGATGAAGAAAGCATTACTAGGTCACCTTTCCTGATTTTGATATCGCGGTGTTCCCCCCTGGCCATTTTTGATAATGCTGCCATAGTCTCACCTTGTGAGCCTGTAGCCAAAACCATTACTTGATTATCAGGAATATTTTTGAGATTGCGATTGTCGATGAAAAGGTCGTCGCGGGCTTGGATATAATTCAGTTTTCTTGCAGTCTCGATGGATTGCTGCATGCTACGTCCAGTAATATACACCTTACGATTGAGTTTTTTAGCAATTTCTACCAAAGCATAAAGCCTAGTGATCAAGGACGCGAACGTTGCTACAATCACGCGGCCCTCCACACCTCGGATCACGCTTTCCAATTTGTGCATAATCTCAGACTCGGAGATACTGTGTCCAGGTCTAAAAGCATTGGTAGAATCTGATAATAAAATTCGCACGCCAGAGGCGCCAGTCTGCGCAATCTTTAGGTAATCGGAACCCTTTTCATTTAAAGGAGAATGATCAAACTTGAAATCTCCGGAATGCACAACTTTGCCCACAGGGGTGTGTACGATCACACCCATGGCCTCGGGGATGCTGTGAGTGACTCTGAAGAACTCGATGGTCAATGGCCCCTGCTTGATGACTGAATCAGGATTGATCAACTCTAACTTGGAGCGATCAATAACTTTGCCCTCAGAGAGTCTGTTTTTGATCAACTCCATCGCAAAGGGCGTCGCATAGATTTTAGGAAAATCTAATGCCTTGACGAAATGCTCAATAGCGCCAATGTGATCTAAGTGACCGTGAGTGATGAATATACCGGTAATTAAACGCTTGTTTTCTTGGAGATATTCATAATTGGGGATCAGGTAATCGACACCCAAATGCTCTACGTCTGCAAATCCCAAACCTGCGTCGATTACGATTATTTGATCTTGGTACCTAATAGCAGTACAGTTAATGCCTATTTCTTCAACTCCACCTAAGGGAATGATTTGTATTTTATCCATTGATAGTTTCTCTATATCTATATTTATATAATTATTCCAGTTAATTTTACCGCAATTTCACAACAGATTGGTATAATTACTTGTAATTTGCCCATTTTGCTTGCAATTACTTGTACCTAACTTGAGTGACTTTGCATTTGAAGTATCACAATATCTATTGCGATGAAAGTAGTTACAGCAATCCTTTGCAGCAGTATTTCTTAATTGGTAGTCTTATTATACCACGCGACCAGAAGCAATTCTTGCAAGATAGACTCAAAAAAGTGCGGCGTAAATTTGGGTTTATGCCAGAATTAAAGTGGCAAAATGTGACTGACGCCAAATTGCCATATTTGAACGCATTATTGCAGGTATTTTTTACTTCAGAAATGGATTTTCGCACTATAATTGTGAATAAGGCGAAGTTGGGATTGGGGTCACGAAAGGCAGTAGAGGAGTTGCCATTTTATAAGTTTTACTATTTGGCGATACGTGGGACCTTCCAGCCTGAAAGCGGTTATTACCTTTTCCTAGACCAGCGGGTAAATTCAGATGAGAATCGCATTAGTCAGCTGCGTAGTTATTTATTGGACGCCCTGCGTAAGATGAATCCCCTTCATAGTCAAGACTTGCAAGCTGTTGAGTTTGCTCAAACATTCTTGCCACAAATACAGCCAGTGAATTCACAGGAAGTAGTTTTTATTCAATTGACTGATTTGCTAATGGGTGCAGTCGGGTATTATTGGAACGGTTTGCGCGGCAGTCCCGCCAAGATGAAGTTCATTCAGAATTTGGCGGAAAGACTGAATCTACCGGATTTAGGCTTTAGCAGCAAACTATATGATAAAAAGTGGAATCAATTTGTTTGGCAGCCAGATTCCGCTTAAGAAGAGGCTCAGTTTTAGTTACTAGTAACTAAAACTAGTAACGCGGCACCCAACCTCTTAAAGTTGCCACATCGAAGCATTAAGCAAGGATGTATTTAAAATTAGCACGCTGGTGTGGATTGTCAATAGTCAGTATAATCAGTCTGTTATATATCTATCTATTGTGAACTGAGCTCGAAAAAGATTAATGCACATGATTAGCCAACAAGAATTTTTTACAAAATACGACCTTCCACAGTATAGACGCCAGCAGTTTTCGCAGGCTGTGTATAAAGATCTAATCCCGAATTGGGATGAACTGACTACTTGGTCTAAGGATTTACGGGATAAACTGCAGAATGAAATTGAATTTAATACACTGATTTTAGAGAAGGAGCTGATTTCCAAGAGGCAGGATACGATAAAGGTATTGTTTAAACGTAAATTTGACGGTCAGAGAATCGAGACTGTGCTGATGCGCCACGCCGATGGTCGCAATACAGTATGCGTGAGTTGTATGGTAGGCTGCCCGGTAAACTGTCAGTTCTGCGCCACTGGCAAGATGGGCTTTGGCGGCAATCTCAGCGCTGCGGAAATTGTGGATCAAGTATTGCATTTTCAGCGCTGGTTAAAGCCTCACGACGCTCATGTGACCAATGTAGTGTATATGGGAATGGGCGAGCCTATGCTCAATTTGGCTAATGTACAAGGTTCGATCGACGTGCTTATAGATCCAGCCATGCTCGGTCTAGGCGCCAGGCGCCTAACTATTTCCACTTCAGGCTATATTCCTCAGTTTAAAAAGCTTGTGGCGGATGGTTTTCGCGGAAGAGTGGCAATTAGCTTGCATGCACCCAATCAGGAATTAAGAGCTCAAATGATGCCAGTGGCTAAAATCTTTCCACTGGATAAGCTGATCGAGGCTTTGGATGACTATGTGGCTTTGACCAATAAGCGCGTGACCTATGAATATATCATGATCAAGAATGTGAATGATCAAGTTGAGCATGCTTTGCAATTGGTAGATCTATTCAAAAACCGTCTAGCCCATATAAACCTGATCCCCTATAATCCTATCCGCGAAGAAAGCTTTGAGCGTTCACTTCCAGAGCAGATTCGCAAGTTCACCAGCGTTCTCAATGAGCATGGTGTCGAACATACGATTCGCGTCACTATGGGCGATGATGTCAATGCCGCTTGCGGACAACTAGCCGATCGGGAGAATAAAAAGCACGAGGCCAAGCGCATTAAAATTTAATCCATAATCATGTTAATCTTAAGTTACACAATTATTTTAGTACAGTCTAATTATGTCTTTATTCGGAGATCTAAATGAAGTTAAGCTTCTAGGTAATATTACTCAAGATATTGAGTTAAGATTCACACCAAGCGGCGCCGCAGTGGCCAATTTCAGTATTGCCACCAACCGTCGTTTCAAGCAAGGTGAAGAATGGAAAGACGAAAGCGAATTTCACAATATTGTAGTATGGAGCAATCTGGCACAGCAATTGGCCCAAAGAGCCAAAAAAGGTACCAGGGTAATGGTCGTAGGACGGTTGCAAACCCGAAGTTGGGAACAAGAGGGTCAGAAAAAGTATAAAACTGAGATTGTAGCTGACGATGTATTCTTAATCGATCGGTATGAGCGCGGCAAATCAGATACTTTAGCACCAGTGCAAGCTGCCGGCGGGAATAGTGACGGTTACAATGGTATGAGTCAAACAGCCCCAGTTGCGGGTAATCCAAGTGCAGCTCCAGCAACTTCTAAATCAGCTAAAAAGCCTGCAACTGATAGTTACTCTGGTAGTACGGTTGATCCAGATGATCTGCCATTTTAATCCGGCTAAGCTGTTAATTAAAGATATATGTGGTTAGTCCCAGGGAAATCACAATTTGTAAACATCAAGAATCCTATCCTACTACCGGCTGGAGTTTTTATGATATATTTTATGGTTATTCCCTTGGTACTGGTCGATATTAGTGCACAATTGTTTCAATTCTTCTATTTTGGTGCATTGGGTATTGGCAAGATACCGCGAAATGACTACATAAATTTTTCTAGATGGAATTTAGCTAAGCTAAGCTTGCGCCAGAAGATCAATTGTGTTTATTGCAATTATGCTAACGGAGTTTCTGCTTGGTATAAAGCTTTGGCAAATCAAACAGAACTTTATAGCTGTGCAATTAAAGATAGTCCAGCTACTAAAGGTCAAGATCACCAAGCCTCCAAAGATTATCACGAATTTACTGATTATCGCTGAGCTAAATTAGCTTGAGCTTTTGGGTGCCCTAGCGTAAAATCAAGCAATCAGATCTCAGTTAATACAAAGTTATGGCAGAAAAAAAAGCAATTACCGCAAGAGCGCAAGACTATTCACAGTGGTATTTAGACGTGATTGAAGCAGCTGATCTAGCTGAGACGTCAATCGTCCGTGGCTGTATGGTGATAAAGCCACATGGCTATGCACTTTGGGAGAATGTGAGAGATTTTCTAGATAGGCGCTTTAAAGAAACTGGCCACGTCAATGCCTACTTCCCTCTGTTTATTCCTAAATCTTTGCTGAGTAGGGAAGCCGATCATATCAAAGGCTTCGCTAAAGAATGTGCAGTCGTAACTCATCATAGACTGATTGAATCGCCAGATGGCAAAGGGCTAATTGTAGACCCAACTGCTAAATTGGACGAGGAATTGATCATTAGACCCACTTCAGAAACGATTATGTACGAAACATATCACAAATGGGTCAAGTCTTGGCGTGATCTGCCATTGCTAATTAACCAATGGAATAATGTTGTCAGATGGGAATTGAGAACTAGGCCGTTCTTGCGTACTACAGAATTCTTGTGGCAAGAAGGTCATACAGTCCATGCAACGGAGGCAGAAGCAGAGGCAGAGACAATGCAAATGTTAGGTATATATCAAGAGTTGGCTGAGGAATATTTGGCAATTCCAGTGGTGCCAGGCCGTAAATCTGAATCAGAGAAATTTGCGGGTGCACTAAGGACATTTACTATTGAGGGGTTGATGCAAGATGGCAAAGCTCTACAATCAGGAACTTCACATAACCTTGGACAAAATTTTGCCAAAGCATTCGAAGTGAAATTTGCTGATAAAGATGGCACAGTCCAATATGCTTGGCAAACTAGCTGGGGGCTAAGTACTAGAATCATCGGCGCTTTAATAATGTCACATAGTGATGACAAAGGTTTGGTGTTGCCACCTAGAATTGCTCCTACGCAAGTGGCTATTGTACCAATTTTCAAAACGGAGACCCAGACTGCAGTGCTGGAGTTTGTCAGTTCAATTACACAAACTCTGAAATCTGCTGGGATTCGAGTGAAACTAGACGATCGTGACTACGAGACGCCAGGGGCAAAGTTTAACGAATGGGAAAAGAAGGGCGTACCAGTACGCTTGGAAGTGGGGCCTAGAGATATGGAAGCCCAGACTGCGGTTGTAGTAATTAGATATTCTGGCGAGAAGCGCACCGTGGCTGTAGCTGACTTAGCCAGTGAATTGCCAAAATTACTTGAGCAAATCCAAGCTGAATTGTTGAGCAAGGCCAGACAATTCCTACAGGACAATACTACAACAGTTGATTCTTACGAGGAATTCAAACAGGTACTGGAGACCAAGAAGGGTTTCCTCAAAGCTTTATGGTGCGGGGATGCTGCTTGTGAGGAGCAGATCAAGGAAGACACCAAAGCTACCAGTCGCTGTCTGCCATTTGATAGTAAGCCTGAAGTAGGTGCTGACACAGAAATAGAAGCTCAGCCACAAACTGGTATTTGTTTCCACTGCGGTAAGCCTGCCACCCAGCGTTGGTTATTTGCGCAAGCATACTGATATCTGAGACTGGTTGGGGTGTAAATATCAATGAGCAGATTAATGTAACGAGTAATAAATCACGACCTAATGTACTTAATCAAAAGCTGAAAAATTTTGTAGGAGCATCGGTTAGGGATACAGACGACTACCACTTCCAATTGCGCTGCCGCTGGGATTATTCAAGTCAGCCGAGCATATAGTCCAAGCAATTTGTCTGGCCACACTTGCTGGCCTCATTTTTGATCCCCACGTAGAAACTGAAACAATAGTTTAGATGTTGGACATACCTAGATAGATAAATTATATCCAAAAATATATTTATTTCTATGCGCGGGATAAGCTAGGTAGAGAAGCGTTGTCGAGGCCAAGATCAAGAAAAGAGTGTCCAGATGCATTGCCCTGCGCGCTTACTCGACGCATATATTTAGTTTATTAATTCATATCCAATTTATACATTCGTAAAGTGTTCTAGCTATATTTTGATAGCATTTCATCAGTGTAGGCGGACAAGTGAGATGGACTTGATTAGTAAGCTCGCAAATAATTCCTAAGCAAGCCGCAAGCCGCAAGCCGCAAG
>Ga0105048_10001829_pt1 | contig 34415 bp, 29 predicted proteins | sample MAT05_FD_78382 | JGI IMG/M metagenome (GOLD analysis project Ga0105048, IMG submission 78382) | Freshwater microbial communities from Lake Fryxell liftoff mats and glacier meltwater in Antarctica - MAT-05 | ecosystem: Environmental > Aquatic > Freshwater > Ice > Liftoff microbial mat | place... | reverse complement strand
TTTCGCAAAGCCGCTCTTTGGATCGCCGAATTGCATTCGGCAGCCCGCCGCTTAACCTTTAGCGGCCATCTCGCGCACCACGCGTTCGGCTGATTTCAGCGCCGATTCCATGCCCGGTTCGCTAAACTCGGTGTGTTCTCCGGCGAAAAAGACCCGGCCGTGGCGCTTGGCGGTCCACTCAGCGGTTGTAGCGCACTGGCCCGCGGCGATTTCAGCGTAGGCGCCACCGGCAAACGGCGAGCGGCTCCACGAGTTGACTGCAAGTACTTTCACTTGGCCGCGCGTGGCGGGGCGCATGCGCGCGAGTTCGAGCAGCGCCCAATCGCCTAGCTCCCGATCACTGAACGAATTCAGCGTGAACGAGGCATCGCCGTTGATCCACAGCACCTGGCGAATCACTTTGCCCCGAGCGTCGGTAATCGACAGCAGGCGCTCGATCGGTGAGGCAAACCACTGATTGGCGGGCAGGCGGTCTTGCTCCCAATACGGCTTGATGGGTTGCAGATGGATTTGGGTGACGCCGGTGTAGAGCCGCGCGCTGAGCGCTTGGGCCTGTGGCTTGGGCAGCGCCGGATCAAAGCGCACCTGCTTAAGCGCGGTCGTGGGCAAAGTGATCACCACCGAGCGCGCGCTCAACGTACCGCCGTCGCGAAATTTGAGCGTAGCGCCCTGCGCATCGGTTTTAACCTCGACCAGCTCACGGCCAAATTGAATGTTGGTTTTTAGGCGCTTCGCCATCGCATCGGTTAGCGACTGCGAGCCATTTTTAATGCGCAGTATTGCCTGCACGCCCTCGCGGCGCAGCGCGTCGCGGCGCAAACAATCGAGCGCCGAGACTTTCTTCAACGATGAAAAATTCGCCGTGCTGTCCATGTAGTGCAGCGCAAGGGGCGACGATCCGCGGGCGCTCAAGTAATCCCACAGGGGAATGTCGAGACCCGCGTGCGCTGGCGCGAGCCAATCTTGTGCGCGCTTAAGTGGATTAGGGCCACCCATCGCTTGCATGAGCAGCATCGACGGCGGCGTTTTTCTCTCGGTCGGCGACAGGGCATTAAACGGCGACGCCGCCCAGTCTTCGGCGTTCAGAAAATTGGCTGTGCCCAATCCGGTGCCGCTCGGCAGCGGCGCGCCGCTGGGCTTTTCGAGCGTCACATTGAGCGATTCAGCCAGCGCGATCAGCCGCGCGTAGCCGGCGCCGACCTCCACGGCGCCGGTATCAAAACGCTCGCCGTTGACGTTCAGCGTATGCAAGCGCCCACCGCTGCGTTGCAACGCTTCAACCACCGCCACGCGCAAGCCGGCGGCTTCAAGCTTAAGCGCGGCGTTGAGTCCAGCCAAGCCCGCGCCCACCACAATGGCATCAAACGATTCACGCGCCGCGAGCTGCGAAACAGGCACGGCGAGCGCGGCAAGCAACCCCGATTTCAGCACGTTGCGACGCGAGTAGGGCATTGCTTAGCCTCCCTGTTTTTCTTTCAAATAAGCGCGGTAGGTGTTCCAGGTGGTGGCGTTGGGTTCGACCTTTTCAGTCGGCGCTTTTAAGAATTTGGGGTGTTTGGCTTTGACCAGCGCTTGCAAGTCCTCCGACATTTCACCGAAGCCCGATAGCTTTTTGCCCATCGCCACAAACATCATCAAGCCCGGGCGCTGGCCCATGCGCATCCACGGCAGCCAGGGCCCGTTGCGCGTCCACGTGAGTTCCATCGCGATATTGCTGGTACGCGGGCTTAACAGGTCGCGGGTGTCGGCGTAAAAACCAAAGTGCTCGGAGCCTACATACAAGTCTCCGGCTGACTCGGCCGGATAGTCTTTCACTGGCAGCGGGCTGGGATAGGCCAGCGGCACGTCAATTTGCAGGAAAGCCGAGTTGCCTTTGAACACCCACGGCATTATGTATGCGCGGCCGCCTTCGCCTGCGCCCATGATGTGATTGACCGGATCGTTCTGGACGTGGAATACCTCGTTGACCTCGTTGGTGTAAGGGTTTTTCCAGGTTTTCAAAATCTCATTGGTGGTTGGGTCGCGGTACACCGCAAATTCGCGCGTCAGCATTTGATAGCTGCCGTCCTCTAATTTGAGCATGCGTGCGACGTTGAATCCTTCAAAACCAAACAGTCGCACCGGTTTGACGCCCGGCTCAACCGCAAATACGGAGCCCGTCCACCACGTAAGCACATCTTCGGCTTTCGTGCTGGCGCGCAGTTTGACAAAGGCCTCGGTGTTGCCGCGGTTGGTGGTGAGGTCGAGCTTGCCGTTTCGAACGTAGTTAGTTTGGGCGAGTGTGCTGCTGGCGGCGACGAGCAGAGCAGCGGTCAAAGCGATGCGGATCAGCATGGGGTACCTGCAAAATTGTCCGGACAAATTTAGCCTTGTTTGTAGCACCTCGATTACGGATTGAGCAAGCGCATCGACCACTCATCCTCTCCGCGTTCAAAGCGCTCGCGGACGTGCAGCCGGGCGGGTTCGCCAAACCAATATTCGATCATCGTGGGCACGACGCGATAGCCCGACCAGTGCGCCGGTCGCGGCACCGCCTGATCGGCGTAGCGTGTATCAAGCTCTTGCAGTCGATCGAGCAAATCTTGCCGCGCGAGCAGGGTTTGCGATTGCCAGGACGCCCATGCGCCGAGCTGACTCAAGCGGTTGCGCGACGCGAAATAAGCGTCCGCCTCTTGCGCGCTGACCGCCTCGACGCTGCCCTCGATATTAACCTGTACCTGGTTGCGCAACGATTTCCATAGAAAGCTCAAAGCCGCCCGAGGATTGGCCTGCAACTGGCGGCCCTTGTTCGATTGGGTGTTGGTGTAGAACACAAATCCGCGCTGATCGAGCGCTTTCAACAGCACCGTGCGGCTGGAAATTCGCCCGTCAAGATCGGCACTCGATAACGTCATTGCCGTGGGCTCGGGATCGCCCGCTTCACGCGCCTCTTCAAGCAGCGCATGGAATCGTGCAAACACGTCATTCGTTGCGGTCATTGATAATTTTCCAGAAATTGTGGCGACTCGTAAAAGTTTAAGGGATCCGCAGCGTAAGCTTTGTACATGGCAGCAGATCTGCCGCAGCACACGACGGGCAAATCTCTGCGCGTTGCAAAGGCTTGGGCACTGGCGGCGTCTTTTCGATTAAGCTCGCAGCGCGATCACGGCAATTCCCGTACCACTGGCCCTTAGGTTTTTAGCGCTCCCGAATGATCTCCCCTGCTGCAAAACCCACCGTCCTGCTGATCGAAGACGATATGGATCAAGCGGATCTGTTTCGATTTTGCTTGACTGAGTACGGCCTGGGTGTCGTGGTTCGGCATGTGCCCGATGGGGCGGATGCGTTGGCCTATATGCGCCGCCAGGGCAAGTATTCCAACGCCCTGCTGAACCCGCGTCCGCGCTTAGTGCTGCTCGATTTGCGCATGCCCAAAGTGGACGGCATTGATGTGTTGAAGCAAATCAAATCCGACCCGCAGCTGCGCTCAATCCCGGTGGTAGTGTTTTCCTCAAGCCATGCCGACCCCGATGTGCGGCGTGCGTATGACGAAGGCGCCAATGCATTTGTCGTCAAGCCGCTAGATTTCGAACAGGTGATGCAGTTCTTTCGCGACGTAGTGTGTTTTTGGACGCAGTGGAACCTGTTACCGCGCGCTGAAACCTCAGAGGCGGCAGTCAACCCGACGTCGGTAGTTTGAGTCTCCACTCACCAGCGTTGGAGCCTTCTGCGCAGCCATAGCCGAACCATAGATATTCGCCAACGCGGGCTTGGTCAAACCTTGAGCGAAAATCAGCGCTAATTTCCTGAATCGCGCGGCCGCTTGAGCAGCTCCCGTGACTTGTTTCGCGCGGATAGAACCGAGTGCTTTCGGCAACGCCATTATCGTCATAGCTCATGTCACCGAAGGGCGTCGGCGGATCGCCGTCGAATGCGTCCACCGGGCCGCTAATCGTGACGTCAATGCTCGCTTCGCGAATGGTGATGGAGGCCACTTTGACGTCCGCTGGCAGCACGGTTGCAAGATGATTCAGCGCAGCCAGCGGCTCGTGTATCCAATTGCGTGCCGGAAATCGCGCCAGGCGACGCAGCAGCATATTCGGCGGCAATTGGCGTTCGCCACGCCATTCGTGAACCACCGGCTGTTGATCAGCGGGATGCACCAGGATTTCAAGCGCAACACGGTCTGGCGCCGGCGGCAGCTTAAGCAGGGCCAAAGCGATTGGATCGCGCGAGGCATCCTCCGGTTCAGGCGTTCCAGGCGGCGGTAGATCTTGGCGAAACGGGCGCTCGACCCGCAGTCCCCGCACGCTGCCTTCGCGCACGCTACAGCGAAATTCGCGCAACGTTTGGGCGTCGGTGCCATCGAGGAAATACCCAGCTAACGCCGTCCGCGACCAGTCCAGCGCGAGCGGCGCCTGATACAGCGGGACACCCGCTTCGGCGTCCCATTTTTCTCGACAAAATTGCAGCGCTTTGGCCGGATCGTTGAGCATAAACACCGCGTTGTATTCACTCACCCGCGCAGTCTCTAGGGCGTTTGCTTCACGGGTTCTAACCTCGCGCTCCAAGCGGTCAAACGAGTACAGCGCAGTTGCTAGTCCCGCGAAGACAGCTATCGGCAACGCTGCGGTCAACGCGGACCTAACATGCTTGTGCACTAGCGCTCGCTCGTAAGACAAGCACCATCGTCGGGAGCGCCACCGGACGATTCGTTGGATTCAATTTTTGGCACACGATCGCCGCGCAGGAGGTACCAGTTTTGCCGCGACAAGCGCCCGACATGCCGCGCGTCCTCGCGCTTAAAACAGTCATCTAGCGCCGCGCGCGGCAACAGCACCCAGCGTTTTTCATCGCCGTTGAGCCACACTCGCGCTGCGCGCCGCTGACGATCCAGCGCCCGCGAAAAACCAAACAGCTCCACTTTACGATCGGCCTGAAGCGCAATTTGCTCGCGCGGCGCGATCAGCCCGAGATGGGCGTCTTCGCCCAAAATTTTGCCGACGCGAGTCATCATCGCCAAGCCGGATCGCTGCGGATTGAGCAGTGGATATGCCCACGCACCGTACAGCCACCAAGTGGCACAAAAAAATACCGCCATGCCGACCAGGCCGCGTCGGGGCTTCAGCCACAGCGTCGCGACGATGCCAATCAGCCCGATGGTTCCTAAGAAATTCCACGGGCTTACGCCTTTGAGGCCGAACAAAAGCTCGCCGGTGTCGTAATTAAAGCGGCCCCACAGCGCGACACAAAATACCGCACCGGCCAGCAGCAAAGTTAGACCAAAAGCGCTGCGCTGCACCGAATCGCGCTTGATCAAGCCGGGTACCAGTGGCGCTAGGGCGAGCGCAAAAATTGGCAGCACAAACAGCACATCGGCGTTGCTCTTGTTGGGCAAAAACGACGCGACTAAAATCGCGAGCAAAACAAATCCGAGCAGCACCAGGTAGCGTCCATCGCGACGCCGCAAGCGCCGTCCCCAGGCGGGAATTGCCCACGGCAGCGCAAGCGCCAGCGGCAGCCAAAACAGCGGAATCACCGCGAGCGGGAAATAGGTCAGCGTTTCAAACCAGCTCTGAACTCCAAAGCCAAAGCCGCGATGCAAGAAATGCAGCAGGTAGGCGCTGCGATACACGGGATGCTCGGCTTCGAGCGCTTGCAGCCATAGATAGGTCGGCAGGACGGCGAGCGGCAAGTACAGCGCAACCAGCAGCCAAGAGGTTGGGTGCACGCGCATTTGCCGCCATTCGTGGGCGCTGGCGACCAAAATAGGCAGCAACACCAGCGCCGCCAACCACGCGGTTGGTTTGACCAGCAGCCCGAGTCCAATCGCGCCCCACGCTACGCTCAGCCACAGCGAGGAATGGCCCATCAGCAGCGCGCGGGAAAATCCGTAGACGCTTAACGTGGTGAATAGGGCCAGCAGTGCGTCCACTTGGGCGGTGCGCGCTTGCAGCACGAACTGCAGGGTGAGTAGCAGGCTCAAGCCCGCGCACAGGCCAACGGTCGGATTCCACAGGCGTTTGCCTAAATCGTAGGTCAGCAGCAAAGTGCCGAGCGCGCTCAAAATCGAGGTCAGCAAGAACGCAATCGGCAGTGAATCGGTCAGCTCAATCAGCGCAGCGGTCAGCCACGGAAACAGTGGACCTAAACGCGCATACATCTCAGGCCCGCGCTCAAGCACCAGCCAATTTCCGCTATCGACTATTTGTTGGGCGATAAATGCCAGCCGCGGCTCGTCCGATGGCCACGGCCCGCGCAGACCTAAGCCTGCGGAGAACAGCAGCGCGCCGAGCAGCATCAGCAGGAAAAAATCCTTGCTCGCTGCCCTCGGCAGGGGTCTTACGTTAAACAATCCAGAGTTCATTACTGCGCGAGTGTAGCGGGCGGCGTCCGCAATCGAGTTTCCATCGGTTTACCGATTTGAATACGTGATTGGATGCGCATTAGGGACACCCTCGCTGGGCTTTTTTCGAAAGATCAAGCCGTTTTGCCGATGGATGCTTTGCTTTTGCGCTTGGGCGACGGGGCTTCTGGTTTGAGCGTGCGGCGTAAAAAGCGCCCGGTATGCGAGCGCGCATCGCGCGCGATGTCCTCTGGCGTGCCGACACATAAAATTTCCCCACCGCCTCGGCCGCCTTCAAGACCCAGATCGATCACCCAGTCGGCGGTTTTGATCACATCAAGATTGTGTTCGATCACCACCACCGTGTTGCCCGCGTCGCGCAGCGCGTGGAGCACGCCTAACAGCAGCTCGATATCGTGAAAATGCAGGCCGGTGGTCGGCTCATCAAGGATGTATAGGGTTTGCCCAGTGTCGCGCTTGCTGAGCTCACGCGAGAGTTTGATGCGCTGCGCTTCGCCACCTGAGAGCGTGGTCGCGCTTTGCCCGAGCGTGATGTAGCTCAAGCCCACTTTGTGGATGGTTTCGAGCTTGCGCGCGATGCTGGGCACCGGTTGGAACAAGCTAAGCGCGTTCTCAACTGTCATCGACAGCACTTCTGAGATGTTTTTGCCTTTGTATTTGATATCCAGCGTTTCGCGGTTGTAGCGCTTGGATTTGCACACATCGCAGGGCACATACACATCGGGCAAAAAGTGCATTTCCACTTTAATCACGCCGTCGCCTTGGCACGCCTCGCAGCGCCCGCCTTTGACGTTGAACGAAAAGCGCCCGGCCTCATAGCCGCGCGCCCGCGATTCGGGCACGCCGGCGAATAGCTCGCGGATTGGCGTAAACAAGCCGGTATAGGTCGCCGGATTCGAGCGTGGCGTGCGCCCGATCGGGCTTTGGTCGATATCGACTACTTTGTCGAACAGCTGCATGCCGGAGATTGATTGATACGGTTTCGCGCGTTCGCTTGCCCCGTTGAGTTCGGTGGCGGCGATCCGATACAAGGTGTCGTTGATCAGCGTTGATTTTCCTGAGCCCGAAACGCCGGTGACGCACACAAACAGTCCAGCCGGAATCTCTAAATCAACCGACTTCAGATTGTTCCCGGTGGCGCCTTTGAGCTTGAGAAGTTTGTCCGGGTTGGGCACACGACGCTTGAGCGGCAGCGGAATTTGGCGGCGCCCCGAGAGATACGCGCCGGTCAGCGAGTCGGGATGTGCGAGCACCTGCGCAGGCGTGCCCTGCGCGACGATCTTGCCGCCGTGGATGCCCGCGCCGGGACCAATATCGACCACGTGATCGGCTTGAAGAATCGCATCTTCATCGTGCTCGACGACAATCACCGTGTTGCCCAAATCGCGCAGACGCGTCAGCGTGCCGAGCAAGCGCGCATTGTCGCGCTGATGCAGGCCAATCGACGGCTCGTCTAACACATACATCACCCCGACCAAGCCTGCGCCGATTTGCGAGGCCAGGCGGATACGCTGCGCCTCGCCGCCCGAAAGCGATTCGGCGTGGCGTTCGAGCGTCAAATAGTCCAAGCCAACATCAACCAGAAACTTCAGGCGTTCGCGAATTTCCTTGACAATTTTGATGGCAATTTCCTGGCGCCAACCGCTCATCGTCAGCGCTTCAAAAAACGCCAGACACTCACCAATCGGCAGCGCGCTGATGGCGGGTAAATTGCGGTCGGTGACAAACACATTGCGCGCCGCGCGATTGAGCCGCGCGCCCGCGCAATCCGGGCACGGCCGATCTGAGATGTAGCGCGACAGCTCCTCGCGCACCAGCTGCGAGTCGGTTTCGCGGTAGCGCCGCTGCAAGTTGTTGACGATGCCTTCAAACTTGACCTTCTTCGCCGCCGCGCCGTCGTATTTGACCTCGATCACCTGACTGCCAGAGCCGTGCAAAACGGCTTCGCGCACTTCCAGCGGCAGTTCGCGAAACTCGGTCTCCACATCAAACTGGTAGTGCTTGCCGAGCGCCTGGATCAGCTGAAAATAGTACGGATTGCGCCGATCCCAGCTTTTGATCGCGCCATCGGCGAGTGATCTTTCGGGGTGCGCCACAATCCGCGCCGGATCAAAATACTGGGTCACACCCAAGCCATCGCAAGTCGGGCAGGCGCCTAGTGGTGAGTTAAATGAGAAGAGCCGGGGCTCCATTTCCGACAGTGAGTAGTCGCAGATCGGACACGAGAATTTGCTCGAGAACAAAATCTCAGCGCTACTGGCATCGTCCATATCCAGCACCTTGGCGATGCCCTCGCCCAAGCGCAGCGCGGTTTCAAAACTCTCAGCCAAGCGCTGCTGGTGTTCGGCTTTCGGCTTGAAGCGATCGACCACGGCCTCAATTGTGTGCTTGTTGCGCAAGCCCAGTTTTGGCGCTTGATCGATCTCAAAAATATCGCCGTTGACCCGCACGCGCACAAAGCCCTGCGCTTTAAGCTCTTGAAATACCTGCACATGTTCGCCTTTGCGCTCGCGCACCACCGGCGCCAGCAGCATGTAGCGGTGCTCGGCATTCAACGCCAACGCCGAATCGACCATTTGCGAAACGGTTTGCGCCTCCAGCGGCTGGCCGTGATCCGGGCAGCGCGGCGCGCCGACGCGGGCGAATAACAGCCGCAGGTAATCGTGGATCTCGGTAATCGTGCCAACCGTTGAGCGCGGGTTGTGCGAGGTTGATTTTTGCTCGATCGATATCGCCGGGCTCAAACCCTCGATATGGTCGACATCGGGCTTGTCCATCACCGACAAAAACTGCCGCGCGTAGCTCGACAGCGATTCGACATAGCGCCGCTGGCCTTCCGCGTAGATGGTGTCAAACGCGAGCGAGGACTTGCCCGAACCGCTCAGGCCGGTAATGACAATCAGCTTGTCACGCGGCAAATCGAGATCGATATTCTTGAGATTATGCGTGCGCGCGCCGCGAATGCGGATGAAGTCCAGCAAGGGTCAACCTTTTGCAACAGGGGATGTTTGGCAAGTTTGCCCAAGTGCGAGTGATCGCGCCGTTGCCGCCGGCGAGAAATGTCTACGGACGACGGTTCTGGAGTCTTCGATGCCTTTCAAGCGCCTAGCTTTGTTGGAATGCTTGAACGCGGCAAGCGTGCAAGCATAAGCTCGGGGCATTTCCTGCACGAGGACTCGCCATGCGTCAAAACCTTCTATTTGCGTGCCTTTTTCTCGCTACAGCCGCGACAGCGCAATCAAGCGGCTCCTCAAGTATGCACTTCGAGCGTCCCGTAGGCGCGACTGAGGCCACCGTTAGAATCCAGCTACCAGACGGTCGCGTGGTGGCTGAGCGTTTTGCGGTCGGTCAGGACATTCGCTTTGACGCTACGCTCGAAGATGGCACCGTGCTTGGTGACGGAAGCTATCCGTACGAGTTGATCTACGATTTGTCAGCGAGCGCCGCTCAGCGCAGCGCCGCGCGGCTTGCGCGCGAATCAGGTGACTCCTCGCTGCCACAAAGCTGGCCGTCTGAATTGCCATCTAAAGCTGGCTCATTTTGGATTGCGAGCGGCCGATTTCAGCCGATGCTTGAAAATGAATCCAGCCGCCCAAAGTCGCGCAGCGCGCAGGCTAAAGATGTGGTCACCCCCGACGACATCATCGTGCAGGGCTCGGGCTGTTTTGGTCTCGATTGCGTTAATAACGAATCGTTTGGCTTCGATACGATTCGCCTGAAGGAAAACAACACGCGCATTGGCTTTAGCGATACCTCTGTCGGCGCGTTCCCGAGCAACGATTGGGAAATCGGTGCCAACGATAGTGCTAGCGGCGGGCTTTCAAGGCTATATATCCGCGATTTCAGCGCAAACTTGACGCCTTTTTCGATAGCGGCCGGCGCGCCAGAAAACGCATTGACCGTTTCGAGCTTAGGCCGCGTTGGGTTTCGCACAGCGGTGCCTGCGTTTGATTTGCATTTGGTCACCAGCAACACGCCCGGAATCCGCTTGGAACAAACCGGGGCCTCTGGTTTCACCCCGCAGACATTCGATATCGGCGCCAACGAAGCAAATTTTTTCGTGCGCGATCTCACCGCTGGCAGTCGATTGCCGCTGCGCATTCGTCCCGGTGCGCCGACCAGTTCGTTGGATATCGCAAGCAGCGGCAGAGTGGGCATGGGCACGGCCTCTCCTGAGGCGGCGTTGCATATTCTCCGTCCCACCGACACAACGGGTCCGTATTTGCTGGTCGCGCGTGCCGACGATGGCAATGCCGATTCCGAAGACCGGCGCCTAGTGCTCGACCGCGACGGCAATTTGTTTGTCTCGGGATCGCTGACCCAGCTTTCCAGCCGCTTAAGCAAAACCAATTTCACGGATGTCGAGCCGGGCGAGCTGCTATCACGCTTGAGCGCCCTTAAGATTTTCACTTGGAACTACCTGAGCGCCGATCAGGGCGATCGTCACATCGGGCCGGTCGCTGAGGATTTCTATTCGGCTTTTGGCTTCGGGCGAAGCGAGCGCTCGCTCGCGCCCGCAGATGTAGCCGGCGTGGCACTGGCAGCGACACAAGCGCTGCAAGCCGCGATCAACGAGCGCGACGTGCGCATCAGCGAGCTTGAGACGCGTTTGCAGCGCTTGGAAGCAGCGGCTGCCGCAGCCGCAGTAGACAAGCGCACAAAATAAGGTGAACTGCGAATGATCAAAAAAATTGTTTGGCTGCTGTGCCTGCTCGGCTGCGCAACGAGTTTGCGCGCAGAGCTGCTTGCCCTTACCCACGATCGATTAAGCGCGACCGAGCAGCTCGTAGAGCTCGACCCGGCCAGTGGTGCGGCTGTTGCGATCGGCCCGGGCTTAGTCGGCTGTTGCGAAGTTGGCCTCGCAGCCACGGCTTTCAATCCGCTAACGCGCGAGCTATTTGCATTGACTGCGGATTCCGTGGGCGGGCTGCGCCTGCGCAAATTTGATCCGACAGGCGTTGCGAGCACGGTAGGAACTTTAGGCCCCGGTCAGCGAGCGGTCGGTTTTGCGTTTGAGCTGAAACTCAGTCGTCTATTGGCCGCGTTGATCAGCCAAAGTGGTGAGCTGCGCATCGTGGCGATAGATCCTCTGAGCGCGACTGTAAGCACGGTGAACTTAGGCTCCAGCGATTGCTGTGTCATCAACGCGGGTTTGAGCGCCTTCGATCGCGGACAGTTTCATCTCGTTGGGCGGCTGCGCTCGGAGCCGAGCGGATCCTCTTCGCTGTTGAGCTTCTCAACCAGCGGCGATAACGCGTTGCAGCGAACAGTGATTCCGGCTGGCAGCCAGATTGCTGCGTTGCATGCAGATCCAGCGGGCGGGGGCCTGTATGCGCTGGTACAGCGTTTTAGCGCACCTTTTGTGCCTGAAATGCAGCTGGCAAGCGTGCTGCCGGGCAGCGGTTTGACCCCAATTGGCCAAGCGCATGCCAATTGCTGCGCGATCGCCTTGGGCAATTCAGCGATTGATGGCAATGCACTGCAGGCTGTCGGGCGCAGGGCGACTGCGCCAAGCTCGGAGTTGTCGCTAATGTCGATTAACTTATCGACCGGCGCGCTGGATTTTAGCAGCGCACCTTTGGCTGCCAATCGCGTGATTAATGGCCTGTTTGTCGGCAATGTCCTGAGCTTAAGTCCGCGCTCGGGGATTTCACGCCAGCAGGGCTCCGCGAGCCAAAGCGCGATCATTGCGAACGTCCTCAATCCGCTGGGGGCCGCGCTGGTGACGGTCAATGGTGGAGCGAGCGCGACGAGCAATGGCCTATCGGTCTCAAATTTGAGTTTATCCAACGGCGTGCTGAGTGCCGACGTGGTTGCAAGTTGCACTGCAAGTTCAAGCGCATTCAGCTTAAGCGCCAGCAGTGGAGCGCAGCAGGCAAGCGCTACTTTGAACATTGCGGTGTTGCCCAACAGCCCGCCTAGCTTGGGCAGCTATCCAGTCACCAACGTAGGCTTGGGGTTAGCAGTCGTAGTAAGCCCGAGCGCGGCACCGCTAGATACCGGCTCAATCAGCTCGGTGACTGCCAACGCACCCGGAATGAGCGGCGGTGTTGCGGTGAACGCGACATCCGGTGAGGTGACGATCAGCAATGCTGGGCCGGTGGGCGGCTTCTCAGTCAGCGTCACCGCCACGGACAATTGCGCCTCAAGCAGCACGCAAAGCTTCAATTTGAACGTCAGCGGCGCAGGCGCTTTGTTGACACCTATCGCGGCGAATCGCGCGCAAGGATCCGCGAGCTATCGGTCCGTGATCGGCACTTTGAACGCAGCCAATGGCGCGGGCAATTTCACACTGGCGGTCAACGGTGCAAGCTCAGCGCTGGTCAACGGCGTTGAAATCAAGGGCCTGCAAAACAACAACGGTATTTTGAGCGCATCGATTCGTGCGGGCTGTTTTGCGCCGCTCGGTGCCAGCACTTTTACCCTCTCGGCAAACGATGGCGCGCAGAGCGCGTCGGTGAGCTTAGCCGTCGTGGTCAGCGCTGGATCCAATCCAAACTGGTGCAGCTGGTGGCCGCGCTAGGCCTTCAGGGCATTTAGCAGGCCCAGCGCCTTAGCGCGAGTCTCCTCAAGCTCGCGCAGGGGTTCTGAGTCGGTCACTAGCCCGGCGCCGGTGCGAAAGCTCAAAAGCCCGTCGCTGAGCAGCATTGTGCGGATCAGAATATTTAAATCCGTGCGTCCATCCAAACTAACGTAGCCCATGGAGCCGGTGTACGGTCCACGCCCGGTTTGTTCAAGTTCGCTGATGATTTGCATGCAGCGCACTTTCGGACAGCCGGTTATCGTGCCGCCCGGAAACACCGCTTGCACGGCCTGCATCGGTGAGACGCCGTCGCGCAAACGACCGCGCACATTCGAGACGATGTGCACCACGTGGGCGTAGTGTTCGACGACCATCAGCTCAGTGACCTCCACACTGCCGGTCTCGCAGACGCGGCCCAGATCATTGCGCTCGAGGTCGATCAGCATGATGTGCTCAGCGCGTTCTTTTGGATGCGTGAGCAGCTCAGCGGAGACACGTTCGTCCTGGCCTGCCAAGCGCGGGCGCGTGCCGGCAATCGGTCGGGTTGTGGCCCAACCGTTGGCCAATTCAATCAGCCGTTCCGGTGAAGACGATACGATTGCGCCTTCAGGCCGCACCACCAAGCCGGCAAAGGGCGCCGGATTGCTGGCACGCAACTGCGCATACAGCGCGGCCGCACGGGCTTGTGGCGCTAACGCCGACCAGCCGCGCGAAAGATTCACCTGAAACACATCGCCCTCGGCAATGTACTTAGCGATGCGCGCCACGCCGTGGAGGTAGTGAAGCGGCGGGTCTTCTTGCAACGCGCTTGCGATCAAGCGCGTCGCGGGGATGGCTGAGTGGGTTAAGTCGGGCAGCTCGCCTCGCTCGACATTGCCCTCAGTGACCCAGTACGTGGTCTGCTTGACGTGATCGCGCACCAGCGCCGCACGCATGCGTTGCGCAAAGGCAATTGGAAAGCGGCTCGCGTGCGCGGGCAGCTTGAGTTTGCGCTCAATGCCGGCCGCGATCTCATAGCCCAGATAGACAAACCAGCCGCCGCAAAACGGCAGCGCTTGGGGAGTGAGCTCGGGCTGAATAAACGCATCCAGCTCGGTTAAGAACGCAGCAACCCGCGCAGAGCTGACGATGCCGGGCTGGTTTTCAAGCACGCGCTGCTCACCGGGCAGGACAAACAACAGGTCGAATCGCTGGTTGTCCGGCGCGGTGACGCTTTCGAGCAAGTACGGAAATTCAAGCGGGCGTGCGGCGGCGAGCGCCACAAAGTCCACTGGCTGCGCTATCGCGATGACGCGTGGAGTGAGCACGCTTGCGACCGCCGTTAAACTGTCGCGAAGATCAAGGTTCCGTTAGTACCGCCGAAGCCGAAAGAATTCGACAGCGCGACGTTGATTTTCATTTGGCGCGCGTGGTTCGGCACAAAATCAAGATCGCACTGCGGATCAGGGTTGTCCAAATTGATGGTCGGTGGGGCCACTTGGTCGCGCAGCGCCAGAATCGAGAAAATCGCCTCAATGCCGCCCGCAGCACCCAGCAAATGCCCGGTCATCGACTTGGTCGAGCTCACCGCGATCCGGTAAGCGTGGTCGCCAAAGACTGCTTTCATGGCCAAGCATTCAGCAATATCGCCCATCGGCGTTGAGGTCGCGTGGGCGTTTAAATAGTCCACTTGATCGGGGTTCAAACGCGCATCGCGCAGGGCCGCGCGAATCGCCTGCGCGGCGCCCTCGCCATTTTCCGGCGGTGAGGTCATATGAAAGGCATCGGCGCTCATGCCAAAGCCAACCAGCTCGGCATAGATTCGCGCGCCGCGCGCTTTGGCCGATTCATACTCTTCGAGCATCAGCACGCCAGCTCCGTCGCCGAGCACAAAGCCGTCGCGATCGCGATCCCACGGTCTGGAGGCTTTGGTCGGCTCCTCGTTGCGCGACGACAGCGCGCGCATTTGGCCGAAGCCGCCCATGGAGGTCGGCGATACCGCATGTTCAGAGCCACCCGCCAGCATTGCGTCAGCGTCGCCATAGGCAATCATGCGTGCCGCAATACCGATGTTGTGCGCGGCGGTGGTGCAAGCAGTGACGATCGCGATATTGGGGCCCTTCATGCCGAACAGGATCGACAAGTGTCCTGCCACCATGTTGATGATCGTGGACGGCACAAAAAACGGACTGATCTTGCGCGGGCCACCGGCCTGGTAGGCTCGACAGGTGTCCTCGATGGTCGCGATGCCACCAATGCCCGCACCGATCGCAACACCCACCCGCTCAGCGTTGGCGTCAGTTACTTCATAGCCTGAATCTTGCAAAGCATCCGCGCCGGCCGCGATGCCGTAGTGGATAAATTTATCCATCTTGCGGGCCTCTTTCGGCGCGATGTACTTGCTGATGTCGAAGTCACGAACTTCGCCCGCAAAGCGCGTCGAGAAGGCGCCAGCGTCAAAATGCGTAACCGGGCCAATGCCGCTGTTGCCTGCAACAACGTTGTCCCAGGCTTGCGTGAGGGTATTCCCAACCGGCGACAAAATGCCCATGCCGGTGACGACGACGCGACGTTTCATGGTGGCTCCAGACAAGGGTGGCTCCAGACAAATAAAAAGCCGCGCGGGCTGGGCTTCAATCCCGCGCAGCTTGGAGTGCGGCAACTCGGCAGTTTAGGAAGCGACGTGTGCCTTGATGTAATCCACGGCTTGTTGCACGTTGGTAATTTTTTCAGCTTCTTCGTCCGGAATCTCGCACTCAAATTCTTCTTCGAGCGCCATAACCAGCTCAACGGTATCCAGCGAATCGGCGCCCAAATCGTCGACAAAAGAAGCGTTCGGCGTCACTTCGTCTTCTTTGACGCCCAGCTGCTCGACGACAATTTTTTTGACGCGTTCTTCGATCTTGCTCATGTGTTTTAAGCCTCCCGGCGTTGATTCTTAAAAGTGAAGTGTAGGCCACTAGCGAGTGCTTTTGCACCACTGGCACCGTTCATCGTTGGCAAACTTTCACGCCATGTGCATTCCGCCGTTGACGTGAAGGGTTTCCCCGCTCACATAGCTGGCGTGTTTTGAGGCCAGGAAGACGACCGCGGCGGCCACGTCAGCGGCTTTTCCCAAGCGCGCCAATGGCACGCCTTTCAGCAGTTCAGCGCGGTGCGCATCGGTCAGCGCGTGGGTCATGTCGGTTTCAATAAAGCCCGGCGCCACTACGTTGACCGTCACGCCGCGCGAGCCGACCTCGCGTGCAAGCGATTTCGAGAAGCCAATCACCCCCGCTTTCATCGCGGCATAGTTTGCCTGTCCTGCGTTGCCAATCGATCCAATCACGGAGCCAATGCTGATAATCCGGCCTGTGCGCGCTTTGAGCATTCCGCGTAACACGGCTTTGGATAGGCGAAACACGCTTTTTAAGTTGGCCGCGTGCACGTCGTCCCAATCGTCGTCTTTCATGCGCAGCAGCAGCTGGTCGCGCGTAATGCCCGCGTTGTTCACCAAAATATGGATCGCGCCCTCGTTGGCTTCGATCGCCTTGATGGTTGAATCAATGGAACTCGCATCGCGCACGTCTAGAACCAGGCCGCGCCCATTTGGCGTGAGTGCCGCACTGATCGCACTCGCGCCGTCTTCAGTGGTGGCGGTACCAATCACCCTAGCGCCCGCGTCAAGCAGCGCACGCGCAATGGCCTTGCCAATTCCGCGCGAGGCGCCGGTGACGAGGGCAACTTGGCCTTCAAGATCAATCTTCATCGCTTCAGTTCCATTCGGTCAGCGCAAGCTCAAAAGTGGCAGGCTCTTCAAGCGAGCGCACATCGATTGCCGGATCAATGCGCTTGATCAAACCGCTCAGCACTCGACCCGGCCCAAATTCGCCGATTCTGTGCGCGTGCAAGGCGCGCACGCTGTCGACCCAGCGCACCGGGGACCAAAGCTGCTCCAGCAAGCATTCGCGGATGCGGGTTGGATCCGTGTGTGCCGTCGCATTGACGTTGGCGACTACTGGGATGGCGGGCGTTTGGATCGGAGTGTTCGCCAGCGCATCGGCGAATACCGGCTCTATCGTGCGCATCAACGCGCAGTGTGACGGCACGCTGACGGGCAGCACGATCGCGCGCTTGACGCCAGCCGCTTTTAACGCCAGCAGCGCGCGTTCGACCGCCGTTTTGTGTCCAGAAATCACCACTTGGCCGGGTGAATTAAAATTGGCTGGTGCGACGATTTCATTCTCAGCGACTTGCGCACAGATCCGCGTGATCAACTCATCCTCACCGTTCAGTATGGCCGCCATCGCGCCGACGCCGTCGGGCACAGCGTTCTGCATCAACTGCCCGCGCAGCCGCACCAGGCGCACAGCGTCTTGAAGCTGCATCGCGCCCGCGCAGACGTAGGCTGAGTATTCGCCCAAACTGTGACCGGCCATGATCGCGGGCACGTTGCCTGAACGCTTCGACCACAGGCTGTATACCGCCACGCTGGCGGTCAGCAGAGCTGGTTGGGTGTTTTCGGTGCGATTGAGCTCGCTTTCCGGGCCGTTCTGACACAGCGCCCACAGGTCAAAACCAAGCGCGTCTGACGCGTCGGCAAAGGTGGCTTTGATGATCGGGTTGGTTTGGGCCAACGCGCCCAACATGTTCAAGCTTTGCGAGCCTTGGCCTGGAAAGACAGCTGCAAATCGCGGAGATGCCTGCATTGATTAATAGCGCAAAAGCGCCGACCCCCAGGTAAATCCGCCACCAAATGCTTCCAACAGCAGGAGTTCGCCGCGCTTCACCTGGCCTCCAGCAATCGCTAGATCCAACGCCAAAGGTACCGACGCCGAGGAGGTATTGCCGTGCCGATCAACGGTCACTATCACGCGCTCCATCGACATGCCAAGCTGCTTGGCCGTGCCATGAATGATGCGCAGGTTGGCCTGATGCGGGATCAGCCAGTCGACGTCAGATTTCTGCAAGTTGTTCGCTGCGAGTGTCTCATCAACAATTTTGCCAAGCGTGCGCACCGCAACCTTAAAGACTTCGCTGCCTTTCATGACCACTTTGAGGCCGGCGCGCGGTTGGTCGAATTGAAAGCCCTTTGAGACGCCAACCGGATTGAACAGCAGGTCCGCGTAGCTGCCATCGGCGTGCAAATGGGTGGACAGGATTCCCGGCTCGCTCGACGGCTCCAAAATAACCGCACCGGCGCCGTCGGCAAACAGCACGCAGGTGGTGCGATCAGTCCAGTCGAGCATGCGTGTAAGCGTCTCAGCGCCAATCACCAAGGCGCGACTGGATGAGCCACTGCGAATAAATTTGTCGGCCGTTGCCAGCGCGTACAAAAACCCCGTACAGGCGGCATTGACGTCAAACGCAGCACAGCCATTGGCGCCCAAGCGGTGCTGGATCAGGCATGCGGTACTTGGAAAAATTTGGTCAGGCGTGGTGGTGCCAACCACTATCAAATCAATGTCTGAGCCCTTGAGGCCGGCGCGTTCAAGCGCTACTCGAGCGGCTTCATAGCCGAGATCGCTGGTGGTCTGGCCATCGGCAGCGATGTGGCGCTGCTTGATACCAGTGCGTGCCTGAATCCACTCGTCGGAGGTATCAACCAAGCGCTCGAGCTCAGCGTTGGTCAGGATGCGCTCGGGCAAATACGCGCCAGTCGAGACGATTCGCGAATAAATCATCGATACCTCAGAAACGGAAAAAGCCCGAGCGCGAACGGTCGGGCTTTATGCAACGGTAGCTTTAAGCAAACTTATTCAGCTGCTTCTTCAACAACCTGCTTGGGTGTAATCACTTGTCGGCCGCGGTAGTAGCCGTCTGCGCTGACGTGGTGGCGACGGTGAATTTCACCGGTCGTTTTCTCGATTGACAAAGCGGGCGCAACGAGTGCGTTGTGCGAGCGACGCTGACCGCGACGGGAAGGGGTGACGCGGGACTTTTGAACTGCCATGGGCTTACTCCGGGATGATCTAAATTATCGTGTAATTGACTTGTAGTATTTAAAGCACTTGTGTCAATCAGACTGACGACTTCAAGTGTTTTAAAACTGAAAATGGATTTGGTTTTTCAACTGGCTCAGCAACATAGGTGGCTGGGCCAAGCGGCTCGCTACTAGGTGCAACGGGCACCAAGGGAATGGCGAGTATTAATTCGTCTTCGACTATCTCTAACGCATGCTTGCCGGCGGCTTCCACAATCAGTGGCTCGTGGCGCAGTTGTGTACCGTCGTCATCAGCATCCACCAGCGACAGGCGATTGTTGATCTCAACCAAATAGGCGAAATCAGTCAAGGTTCGTTGGCACTGCAAACAAACCGAGCCGCTCGCCGAAACATCGCAATAGGGTGCGCCTAGCTCATCTACTCCAAAGTCCAACGTCCATGCCACCGTCCCAGAATCAGAGCTCAAAAGACCGCGCAAGCGCGGAAAATCAACCACGCTCGACTTGCCTCGCATGCCACGGCGCGTTTGCGCCATGCGGTAGAGATCGAGCAACGGCTGGGCTTTCTCCGACATAACCCGAAAGATTAGCAGAAACCGTTCGGCGCAATCAAATACGCTTGGCCCGAAAGTTACTTCATGGTGTCTCGCAGTAGCGCTTGACTACCGCACTCGCAGCGCTGTATCGCGCACATAAAAAGCCTACTTGACCCCGCCTATCGCCACGGTTGAGCACTTCGTGCGGCTGCCAGCGAACCGCGCGATCAAGGGCGCCAACCAGCGCGGCGCGCGATTCCCTGGTTAAATATTGCGGAAAAGTATAGAGCACATCGGCTGCGAGCAGCTGCAGGCGTGGCTCCCACGGCCCTAGAGCAACCATCGACAGCAATTGTTGATTGAGTTCTACGTCAAATTGTTCTGCTCGCAGCTTTGCGCTGACTAAGTTAGCGCGCGCGTAGGGCCAATTCGGGCGCAGAGCTACAGCGTCGCGATATCCGGGAAGCGATTTGATACTGGCGGCTTTGGCAGACTCACCGCGCTGACGCGCCGCTGCCAGATCAATAGACAGCGCCATTTCCAAGAAGTCTGGATTCTCAGGATTGCTCCAGCGCGCTTTCTCAATCGCTGAGCGAGCACGTTCGGGTGCTCCCGGATCGCTGCGGGTCAGTTCTAATGAGGCGAGCTGAAAATAGGCTGCGCCCGAAAAGCGCATCACCGCAAAGACCACTAGCCCTAGAGACAGTAAGCAAGAAATCGCCGCCCAGCGCCGCCGAACGATGGCATGGGTGGCGCGCGCTTGACCGACGACGCCTGACACAAAATTAGTCGCGCGTGTAGTAGCCGTATCCGGCGCCGGCATAGTACGAGTCGCCGTAGTAGCCGTACTTGCCATAGCCCTGCTGCGCGCGCGGCGACACACGATTCACTACAACACCAAGCAGCGGGGCGCCGACGCGGCGGAAGCGCTTTACGCCGTGCTGCGCGAGCTGGTGCGGCGTCGAATCGGCTTTCACCACGTACAAAACCGCATCTGAGAGCTTGGCCAATACCAACGCGTCACTGACTGCAAGCGCGGGCGGGCAGTCGATAACGATGTGGTCAAAAGCTTTCTTTAAGTTGTCGAGAGAATCGCTAAAGCGCTTGGACGAGAGCATTTCCAGCGGATTGGGTGGAATAACACCGGCACCCATCACAAATAGGTTGGAGCCTTCAATCTGGGTGACGCACTCGGAGATTTTGGCATCGCCGGTGATGAACTGCGAAAGTCCTGCACGACCTTTTAAGCTATCCATCGCACGCGCCACGGCCGGACGGCGCATGTCTGCGTCAATCAATAGCACTTTCTTGATTTGCCCAAGCGCCAGCGCCAAATTCGCTGACAGAGTGGACTTGCCTTCACCCGGAACTGATGACGAAACCAGAATGACCCGGTGCGGGTGATCCAGCGACGACAACAACACGCCGGTTCGAATGGTCCGAATCGCTTCTGAGAACCCCGAATTTGGATTCGACACAAAGTATTTCATCAAGCTGGTGTCCGCACGCCCTCCGGATTTTAACTTCGGCAACATGCCAAGCACCGGCAAATTAAGCTTGCGTTCGACGTCCTCCGCGCCTTTGAGTGTCGAGTCTAGGTGTTCAAGTGCAAAAGCAAGAGCAATACCGGCACCAAGCGCGAGAATGATTGCGAGCATCACAATGCGCCGCTTGTTCGGGGCGATCGGGTTGTAGTTTGGTACGGCTTTCTCGACGATGCGGGCGTTAGCCTGGGTTTGGCCAACAGCAGCGTCCGTTTCCTTAAATCGGTTTTGGAATAGCTCAAACAGCTGGCGATTCGAATCTGCCTCGCGTTTGAGCGTTTGCAGTTGTGAGTCCTTGCGGTTTTTATCTTGAACGTCCGCTTTGGCCGAACCAAGCTGCGATTCAACGATGGCTTCCTTGCGGCGCGCCGCTTCAAAATCGTTGGCGATGGTGGCGACCACAGCACCGAATTGCTTTTTCAAGTCAGCCTGCGCCGAACTTAGCTGGGTGCGCGCGGAGACCAGGTCAGGGTGCTGTGGGCCGTAGCGTTGCGAGAGTTCAGCCAACCTTCTCTGAGCGTCGATTTCTGCCTGGGTTAACGAGGCGATCAGCGGATAGGACATGATGCCGGGGATCGACTCAAGTCGCGGCGCGGGCGAGTTTTGCGCAGTCTTGACCTGATCGTAGATTGATTGCATGCGCATCCTCTCGGAGCGCGCTTCGGTCAACTGTGAGGATGCCACGTTGACTTGCTGGACTTCCAAAGATTGCGAAGTTTTAACGTCGACAATGTTCTCGCGCTCTTTGTACGCTTGCAACGCGCGCTCTGAATCGTCGACTTTCTTGCGCAGTCCATCAAGTCGCTTGGCTAACCACTGCGAGCCCAAACTGACCATTTGCAGACGGCCTTCGAGCGTCTCAACGATATAGGCGTTCGCGGCGGCGTTAGCGAAATCGGCGGCTTGTTGCGGATCACGATCCACGTAGGAAATGCGCGCTAGCTGACTGGAACGAATTGGCTGCACCTGGATGCCGCCCAGAATGCCGGAGATCAAGCCTTCGCGCTGCGCTCGTGGGTCGGGCTTGCTGGGAACAGGAAGCCATTCTTTTGGCAGCCATTTTTGCCACCACTTCAGCACCACTGGCTGCACTTGGCCAAGGTTCTGGTCGAGTTTGAGTTCTTCAACCATGCGCTCAGCGATTGGGCGCGAGCGGATTAATTCAAACTGCGTGTTGTAGTACTCGAAATTCACACCCGAACCGCTGATCATGTCAGCTATCGGTACCACTCGAGCGGGATCACGCTCAATCAACAGCGTCGTGGTTGCACTGTAAATTGGCGTTAATGTGTAGGCATACATTGATGCAAGCAATCCAGCGAGCACTGCTAAGCCAATGATTGCCCAACGAAATTTGAAAAGTACGCGAACGGAGTCGCGAAGATTAAGCCCGCCTTCCTCTTCAGGTTCGGATAGTAAGGGGTTCGTCTCGACGGACAGGTCGCGCATATTCATTAAAAGAAACTCTGTTCCACGGTAATGACATCGCCGGGGCCGACGGGGTCATCCAGTGTGACTTTTTTGCCTTTGGTCTGATTTTTAAGACCTTCAGGGAGGAGGAAGATCTTGCGTTTCGAGGCGCGCTCGGTGAAACCACCGGCCAGAGTGATGGCTTCGCGTATGGTGATGCCTGGCTGAAACGGAATGGGTCCCTGACGCGCGACTTCGCCGTTCACGAAAAATGGCCGAAATGCTTTGACTGTGACGGATACTTTCGGATCAACAAGGTACGGCCCTTTCAATCCGGAAATGATTTTTTTCTCAATGTCGCGAGTCGTCAGGCTTTTGACGTTGACGTCCCCCAAAAGCGGGTACCCGATCAAGCCCGACTCGGTCACCCGTAAGGTTACCGTCAGTTCGGGTTCCGCAAAGACCGAAACGAAAAGCTCGTCACCAGCGCTTACTCGGTAAGCCGGATTGACCGGGCTTGGGCTCGATTGTGCTGATGCCGGGTGAACAGCGACTGTAGCGAGCATCGCCGCTACGAAGAACAAGATGAAGGACTTAATTGGCATGGCCATATGTTAGAACGCCGCAACTTGCTGCGGCGTGAATCGAAGCAACGAGAGTCGGCTAGGCCGACCCCCGAGCAGTTAAAGCGAACCTTCGAGCGAAAGCACAAAAACGCTACGTTCGTAATCGAAAACCGGGTCAGTTGCCAACCGCGCGCTGTTGGAATCGTTACTGTAATACTTGTAGCCAGCACCGACTTGTAACCAGTCGCTGAGCTGATACCTACCGGAGACACCAAAGAAATTGAAGTCTTCGTCGCGAACGTCCTGGCGAGTGAAGCCGAGACTCCCCTGTGATTCATTATTACCGAAACCCCCATCAACGCTTGACCGGATGCGCGGTGTCCACTCGTGAGTCCAGCCTGCACTGAGCAAACGGGTGACCACGAAATCTCCGAAACCATTGGTTTCCCGGGTGTTGCGCGAGCCGGTGATGGTGACCTGCGAGTAGCTGCGTGGTGCCCATTGCGCACCTAATTCATAGGCGGTGCCGGAGTAATCGCCACGGTTTGAATCAAAGTCTTTTTTGACCCGTCCAATCTTTGCCATGCCGCTTGTACGCGCCGTTGCATCCCAGCGGATGCCAGCGTAGTACGCTCGTTCGGTGCTGTCCAGGCTACCACCGCGCGAGGCGACTGGATCGACATCGTAGCTAAAGGATCTTTGCGACAAAGAGACCAGCGCTGAGGTTTTCGGCGCGAGCCGGACAAAGAAGGTGCCGTCAATGAAAGTGTTGCGATTGTCCCGGAAACGCGCGTAATCACAAGGATCAAGGCCACCGACTGGTGCACACGCTTGGGCTCGAGTGAAGCCGTTAGCAATCTGCACATCGTCATAATTGATCTTGGTCGTGCCGACGTTAACCTCGACTTGACCTCGGGATTCGCTGCTGCCGTAGGCCACACTGCCCGCCACGCCTGCACGGTTCCATTCATCTGGTTTGAGGGGCCGCAGTGCGAGCTGGTCGCCTTCGCGAGCACCGGTGCCGCGTGCGTCGTGGCCAAGCTGATAGTTAGCAGTTGCCCCAACTTTGACCCGCGAGGTGGGAGCGTAGTCGACTTGCGCTGCGAAACCGTGGTCGTCGTAATTGTCAATGCTGGAGTCTGCGTAGCGAGCGATGTCGCCTTGATACTGAAAGCTCACCGTAGTGACCGAGCCCGCACCAGTTAGACGTATGCCGGGTGCCACTTGAGTCACGAATGAATCAACTTCGGTTTTGCTTGTTCGAGCGACGTTTGAATCGTGAGAAACACTGACCCCGATGGTGGGAAACACAGTAACCGGACCAAACGGAACGCCGCGGCCAACTCCCCCAGAAATTTGCGATGTGGAAGTAGCGGACTGGCTTTGCGCGTGAGCACTACCAACGGCGGTAAGAATTGCGAGCGCCAAAAGGCTTCGGGTGGAGTGCATAGGTCCTCTCAGAGGTCGATAAACCAAGGATTTAGAAAAGAATAGCAGATTTAGGTTGAGATGAAAGCGGCAGTTTTTTGTTAGCTATTCGACTTTGTGGTGTGATGCGGGTCACATTTTTCGCGCGGGAAAGCAACGAAATCAAAACTTCCAAAGACTTTAGGTTTACTAATCGGTTTTTTTCGCTTCAACCAGTCGTCTCGCGTAAAAATCGCGTAGTCGGCCTCAAGAAGAACTCGCTGACTGCCACCCACATCCTTGTCATCGCGGCGCACTTCCGCCCAGTCCATAAACTCGAACAAAACGTTGGGACGCTGAGTTGCAAGAAGGTGCTTGGCTCCTTCGAAAACCTCGCGCTCGTAGCCCTCTACGTCGACCTTGATCGCGCGCACCTGAGTGAGCTTCAGTTCCTCCACGAGCGAATCTAGCGAGCGCATGGGAAGCGTTGCCGGCGTTGAGTGGAACTGGGCTCCACGTGCGCCTGCTCCGAAGTGATCGAGCGGTGCGGCCCAGAACGGGTTGTTCAATGAGTTCGTCTCACCGCACAAACATTGTTTGATCTGGGCGTTGCTTATTTTCGCTTCGCTGAGGTTGCGCGTTAACAACTCAGCAAGCAGTGGTTCTGGTTCGATGAGCAGCGCATGGCGGACGGCCGCTAGGCGCAGCACCGGCAGAGCGATTGAACCGATATTTGCCCCGACGTCAATAAAGTCGCCGCCGTCTTGCAACCACCTGCCCAATAGGCGGGCATTGGCACCCTCATATTCTCCATTCGCCGCCAATTGCACCGCGATCGGCTCGCGCACGTCGGGTACCCATAGTCTCAATCCCTGTCGGGTGGTAAGTGCAGTCGCTCCCCGTACCGAGCGCAACAGTCGCCGTGCGATCCTGAGTTTCCCAGGCATTGCTGCCGGCAGTGCTCGAAGGATGCTTAACGCCCAGCGAATGGGTGCGGAAAGCGAGTCGTCAGCTGCATTCATCTTGGAATGCGGCGCGGCAACCGATTGGCCGCAAAGACGGCTGCGCAAATCACCATGAGCGTGGCCGCGTTGGCCGGAATTTGCTGCACGAACTCAACGGTTGAATGAATCAAAGTGGCCAAAATCGCCATCCCCAAGCCAAACCCCGCTCCACACAACAGGGCATCGTGGCGAATGCGCAGTAAGTTGATGCTGATCCCCAGCGCCAGTAGCAGCGGCGTCAAAATCAATGCGAATCCGACCAGCCCGTACTCGACCAAAAATTGCAAATAGTCGTTGTGGGCATGGTCGTAGGAGCCTGGGAAGTCGATCGTCCGGTAGGCTGGAAAGGCCGTGTAAAAACTGCCCGCCCCGTGCCCAAACCAGGGCCTTTCTTGCCAAAGCTTAAGAGCAATCGGAATAACCGCTTTGCGGTCTTGATCCGATGCAGGCGTGGAGAAGTCGACGGCCACTTGATTGCTTCCCTGTAGGCGCTCGACTACTTGATCGAGACCAAAAACTTGCCCCACCACCACCAAATCAACGATCACCACACTGACCAAAAACACCGCTATTTTCAGCGGCAGAGGGCGCACCAGCACCACGGTGAGAATGCTGAAAATACTCAACGCCGCAAAAATACTGACGTTGCCCATCCGCGATCGCGTCATGACCACGGCTATGACCAAAATGATTAACACCAGGCGCACGCGCCCTTTTGGACTCAATAGAGCTCGAATGAATTCGCGGACGTGGCCTTTCCAGGTGCTGGCCTGGGAGCGGGTTGCGAGCATCATGGAAACCATCAAACCAATCCCAACAGCTGCACTCATCACCGCTAAGTTTGAAAAGTGGTTGCGATTGACGTAGCTGCCGCTGACCATTCCCACGGAATGGCTTTTTGCGGTAAAAAAACTGTATTCGATACCGCTAACGACCATCGCTGCGCCGTACGCGGCTTGGAAGAATCCGCTCAAAAGAATCGCCAGCATAAGCAGCCGTAGACGTTCGCGCGTGCGCACTAGAGTTACGGTAAGCGCGAAAAGCACAAAGTAAAGCGAGCGTTTCAACCAAGCATCCTGCGCAGCCGATGGGTCGAGCGCGCCGAGCAAAGGCCAGCTTGTGGCTTGCAGAGTGCCATCTAGCGACACGGTTGGAACCAGATATGCGAGCCCAAGAACTAGCAAGCTGGCTAGACATGCCAGCGCCACTTTGAGGAACACGCCGTAGGGAAGGTCAGCGTCCTCATCATCATGCATACGCCGCAGACCGACCGCAAACGCAAGAATGCTCGCCAGCACCAGCGCAGCTGACCACGCCCAATCGCGATTCAGACCGAGTGGCCATGGCAGCGCAATGATTAATGCCAAAAGCGCGAAAAAAAGCGCTTGTCCGAGCGCCGTTCCGGTCTCGGAAAGCCGTGCGCGCGAGCCCTTTTTTTGACTCATCGGCGCACCTTTTGATCCAACAGCGCGAGCAAAATCATCAGCTCGGCCAGCAGACGTTGCAGCGCGTAAAACCAGCCTCGCCAGCCGCTCAGCCAGATGCCTTTGATCAGCACAACATAAGCAAAAGAAAGTGGCGGGGCTAGCCCAGGGATGAGACGCAGCCGATCTGTCAGCCGCGCTTGCTGCACATTAAGTGCGAGCAGTTTTTGCGCTTCTAGTTCGGCATATTTAACTTGCGAGACCATCCACCGCGACAGCGATTTGCGATCGTCGTGGGCAATAGCATGCTTGAGGGTCCCGCAGGTTCCGGAAACCACCAGGCGCTGCGTGTGACCATCATCGACAAAGCGCGCGCGCTCGCGGCGAAACAATACCGGTCTCGGTGGCAGCAACGACGCACGCAAGGGGGCGCCGTACACCCAGTAATCGAGCCGCGCGGAGAAAGCGCTATCGTCACCCACGCTCAAAGCGCCGAGCTCGCGGTGATTGTCGGCATCTAAAACGTAGTCGGCGTCCAAGCTCAGGGTCCAGGTCGAGCGCAACTGGTCCAACCCGAAGTTCCACTGCTGGGCGTGGCTGTCGAAGGCGCGTTGCACAACTTCCACGTTGGCAAAGCGCTGTGCGATTGCCAGCGTGCTGTCAGATGAATAGCTATCGATGATCACCACGCGCTGCGCCCAAGCCACGCCCGTCAGCGCGCGCTCGAGGTTTGGCCCCTCGTTGAGCGTCAAAATCAACACGTCCAGCTGCTCGAGATTCACAAATCTAGCACTCGCAATAAGCCATCGGTCGCGTGAGCATAGGTGTAGCGTTGAGCAATTTGCGTCCCGCGCAGGCGAAATTTCTCGCGCAACGCGTCATCGCTGAGCACACGCTCAAGCGCTACTGCCAGCGCTTGCGAATCGCCCGCAGGAACCACAAATCCCGATTCCCCGTTTTCAACCAAATCAAAATGACAGCCGACTTGATCACTGACAATCACTGGGGTACCGGCCGCTAATGCCTCGTTGATGACCAAACCCCACGTTTCTGAAATGCTCGGCAGCAGCAAAACCTCCGCAGCCGCATAAACGCTGGGCATCGCAAGCTGATTTTGAAACCCCAGAAAATGCGTGCGTGGTGGCGCGCTTGCTTTCAGCTTTGGCTCAAGCGCCCCATCGCCCACGATCAGCAGATGAAAGCGTTGATCCTCAAGTTGCGAAAATGCGGCTAGTAACGTGTGCGGGTCTTTTTGCCATTCAAGTTTGCCGACGAAGAGCGCAAGTCGGTCGCTTTGGATCAATCCTAGCTGCTCGCGAAGCTTGAGAGCAGCTTGTGCGTGGATCACGCGGGCATTGGCGAAACGCTCGACGTCGATGGAGTGCGGCGCAAAAAAAAGCTTGTTACTCGCGACGCCGTGCTGAAGAAAATACTCGCGATTGGCCATCCCGACGTACAAACAGGCGCGCAGACGCGAGAAAATTGAGCTGACAAGGCGCGCTTTGAGCCAGTCTTTGATCCCATGGCGCTTGGTTAGACGATTAGAATCGCCGCGAAAAATCAGCGGCCAGCGCCGCCAGCGGCGCAGGATCAGCTCAAGAGTGGCGAAGAAGTTGTAACTCAACAGCAGCACCGCGTGCGGCGCGAAAACATCGATCTGTTTGAGCAGATCGGGGTTGCGCAGACCGAAAAAATGGTGCGTACCGGGATCGCTTGAGGTGTTGGGTACGAAGCTCAGGTCGTAATCATTGAGCAGCGGAATGTCCCACTTGATCACACGACCAAATTCGCGATCAAGCGTGTCGGTTACGCCAAAGTCCCAAAGGTAAAACACTTTGACTTTAAGTTCCGGCCGCCGTGCCAAATCGACAAACCATGGCGCGTAGTATTGGATCGGGTGGCTGCAAACCACCGCCAATCGAGTGGGAGCCACCTCAAAATCCCGAGGAGCAGTTCGAAAAACCTACTGCGCAGGTCGATAGCGGCGTTGCTCCGTGCTCGGAATTCTCACGGACCGACGTCCGCTGCGGTTCCTGTGCGCGGTGCGCCGTGCTCTCGACCCGCTCGCTACGGTTTTTCAAACTGCCCCCTAGGATTTCTCAATCGACCAGCGCCGCACGATCAAGCGCGAAATAGCGGGCAGAAAAAACAGGCCGAGCACATAGATCACCAGAAAATTCGACAGGATCCCGCCGATCAGCTTGATCAATGCAACTTCGAACAGCGCGGTATACAAAAACGTTGAGGACGCAGCGCCATAGCAAATCAGGGGATGCACGTTGGGCATTTGCACCAGTGCTCGATAGACAAAGCCCTGGAACAAACCGATGAACAACAGCACGACGTACATGCCCGGCCAGCCGAAATCGATATAGGCATCGCCAAAGTAGCCGATGCTGATCGAGGTGTAATCAGCGGCGTAGAGACTTAAGCCGGTGTACTTGCGGGTCATGTCGGTATCACTGACCAGCGCTTTTTTATCCTGAAACAACAAGCGTGGAGTCATCACATGCAAGATTGCGTTGCCCAGTAGCGCCCCGTTTTCATGCGGAACGGCAGCGGGAACGTGCTGGATGGTGTAGGCAAAAAAGTCCACGTAGCGCAATCGATTGGCCAGCTGATCAGCGCCAGCCTCGGCCATATCTGAGCTGACATCACCAACCAGCGACAGGAGCTTGTTTCGAGCCAAACCGGAGTCGATGCTGACGTAATGATCGCCGGAATCATTGGTGGCAAATGATCGGTACTGGTCCTTGATCGATGACCACACCACGCCGGCGTAAATCGCACCAAGGCACAACAGCACCATGCCCAAAATACGGCCAAATCCGGGGCGTCCGGGGGCCGCCATCAAGCACAGAAAGGCGATGATGATTGGGAATCTAAAGTCCGAGAAAAACGCACCAACCGACGATAGGAATTCAAATGCAAAGATGGCAACGAACAGTGGCAAGCGGCGCTTCTGAGCAAGTGCGACATAGCCCACTGCAAAAAGAGTGGCCATTTTCATTTGCCAAACCGCGAACGCAACTTGGAAAAGCGCACTCGTGCCGACGAGTGCCCAGAACACGGTTGCAAAAACAGTCATCAAAACATGCAGCAACACGAGTTTTGAGATGTCCACGCGCTGTGCCGCTTCGATCGCTCTTGCGGCGGCATCTTTTTTCATCCCTGAGACCGCCATGCGCATTCCAATGGCAACAAAAGCCAACCCGGCCAATGAGTACCAGACAGTTTTCTCCAGCGGGATGGTGCGGTCCATAAGTTCCACGTCGACGCCGCGCAAGTTCGCTTGCCAAATTACCATCGTGACCTGCAGCCACTGATAAAACAGCGAAAACATCAAAATCGGCGGCTGGTTGGGCAGCCACAGCATCGCCAGGATAAAGACCAATGTCGCTATCGCGATAATCGACAGAATCGGGTTCGCTGAGAGCGCCGAGTAAGCTGCCGCGAAGATCGCAAAAGTAAACGCCACGGCGCGCATCTGCGCGCTGCGCAAGCGCGCCGAACGCACCCGATCGCGCATCTCTTGGCGATGCGCTTCGGGACCAAATTCGGGAAGGACTGCGGCCATCTAGCGATACAAGTTCATTGAAAAACTGCCGCTTGGCTCGATGGCCTCTAACGGCGGCAAATGCGGGTCGGTGACGCCCGCATCTTCAATGCGCGAAAACCCAACTTGCTGAGCTAGTTCGCGCAGAATCTCGGCGCTATAGCCGAACTTATGCTGGCCATCGCAGAATAAAAAATTCATCGCCTGGCCTTCGCGCGATTGGAAAGGGCGTGGGAATTGATAGTCGAGCCCTTCGAGAATTTTAAACACGAAACGAAAATCTGGCAGCGTCAGGCGCGCGTAGCCACCGGGTTTTAGCACACGTTTGATTTCACCTAGAATCTTCAGCGCATCCTCGACAAGCACGTGCTCGAGCATGTGGCAGGAATAGACGAATTGCATCGTGGCGTCCGGCAGCGGCAGGCCCGCTCGAGCGTCGATAAAGTAATCGACCGAACGCTGGAAATTGCCATCGATGTTGACGAATTTCGGCAGGTAATGCTTGCCGCAACCCATATGTAAACTGGTTCGATCCGCAAGCTTGCGCCCGTAATGCCACTTGTAGATGGGCAGCGCGCAGCGCGAGTACCAATAAAGGCCCGAGTAATAAAGATCTTTGATGCTTTGTTGGATCATCCCGCGCATATTTAAGTGGTTAACCCGTGCAGGATAGCAAGCGGGCTCAAGTGCTGGGTTGATAACCCCCGACGTGCCGTATGCATGCGCTTCGGCAAGCACGCTTCGGAAGGTCATTTTCATGCAACCGCCTGATTGAGGGCAGCAGCCAGCGTGCGCGCAACGGCGCGGGCGGAAACGGGTTCGAAAATGGCTGGGTTGGCAGCTTGGCTGGGTTGGACGAGATTCAAAATAAATGCAGCCAGGGCCTGCTTTACAGTTGCCAAGCTCGGTACTTCGGGCGTTGAAACCAGGCTGAATCGCGACCCCAGCGCGCGCTCAAGAAATGCTCCAGCCAGCGCATCTGGATGCAAAAAAGCCAGAATTGGGCGTTCTGATTGCGCAGCTTGGTAAGCTTTTGACGGCGTGTAGTGCGCTTCGGTAGATCCTAAAATCATCACGCCAGCGCAGTGCACCAAGTGCCGCAAAACGCCCAAATAGCTAATGCGCGCGGGATGCTCAAACACGCAGCCTTGCAAGCCCAGCGCATCAGCGAGCGGCTGAACCTGCGGCACGACTCCAGCGGCTAGCCGATGCCCGGTCCCAATAAAATGCAAGCACACCTTCTCGGCGCTGGCGTGTTGCTGCGCACGCAGCGCAGCGAACGCTTGCAGCAAAACCTTACAGCTGGCGATCGATTTAGGCATCAGCGCGCCCGCATAAACAACGTGCAGGCGACCATCAGCGGGGTCGAAGAGGCGATCGGTAAAATTCCCTTGACGAGCGTGTGCGAAGTCAAGTTCAGCCGCGCCGTAGGGCATTGCGGCGAGCACGGCTTGGCTACGCAAATGCGGATTGCGCTCGATCACCGCGTCGTAATAGCCGTGCGCCACACCGGTAATCAAACGCGCATGCTTGACTGACCACGGCTCCAGCTTCGACGCCAGCTGGTGCGACCACCAGTGGCGCGAGAATCTCTGCTCGACGCCCGGCCACTCGTGCACCCAGGGATCGATGTAGTCAATGCCGTAGGGAATGCCGCTCGATTGGTACAGCAGGCGCCCCAGCGGAGCGGAGAAATTCGACGGAATGGTGATGTGGCAAAAATCGATGCGACGCTCGCGCGCGAGGCGTTTTAGGGCGCGCAAATGAGCCGGAAATGCGCGCACGCCGAGATCGCCGACCCAGCGGCGCCCGCGGTTGCGCAATGCACTCGTGCGTACGATTTCAAGTTGCGGATCCAACAGCGCAGCAAGCTCTGGATCGGGCGGCTCGTCGTAAAACTCAGGCGCGGTGGTGACGATGATTGGGCGCCAGCCAAATTCCTCGAGGTGCTGAGCGAACAGCCTCGAGCGATGCACCGATGCCAAGTTACTTGGCACGAAATGGGTGGCAAGCAATACAACTGTTTTCATCGACCCTCCGGCGCTCGGCGCAGCACACGCAACACAGCCGTGGCAGCGCGCACGCCGAGCACGCGTTTGAGGCGTTTGGCGATGCGCGGCCAGGCGTGATCGGTGATCGCGTTTATTCGCTTAAGTCCAGAATAGGCACGCTCGAATCCAGCTGGATCACGCACAAACAGCCCGCGTGCCACGAAGTCAAAGCACGCGGCGACGGCTACACGCCGGGGCTCACCGAGCGAACCGAGAGCCTGCCAGCGTTCTAGAATCTGCTCGGCATTGAGCAGGCAATCGTGCAAGAACTGCGCTCGATTGCGCTGCGATAGCGAGTCGCTGCGCGCCTCTCGATAAGCGGCGAGAACTTGATCTACGAACGCAAATCGCGCGCCCAAGTGCGCGCAGTCCTGCAGCAATCGCGCGTCTTGGATTACTGGTAAATCTGCTCGAAATCCACCCGCTTGGCGGATCAGCCTAGCCTCAAACAGCCAAGCTGCGGGCGGCGCCCAAAACGTAGTGAACGTGGCCAATTCGGCGTCTTCGCTGACCTCGGCCATCGGCTGCATCTGCGCTGGGCGGTACTCACGCGCGCCAGCATCGCCGCTGAACTTGCGCCAGTTCGAGTAAACCGCGTTGGCGTCGCTTGCGCGCGCACACGCCAAGCGCTGCTCAACCGCGCGCGGGTCGAGCAAATCATCGGCGTCCAGAAACTGCAGCCACCCACCGCTGGCGCGCTCGATCAAGCGATTGCGGGTGATACTGGCGCCGACATTTTGCTGGCGCTCAACTTGGATACGCCCCTGGAATCGGCGCAGCAAATCATAGGTGCTATCGCTTGAGCCATCGTCGATCGCGATGATTTCCAGCGCCTGGTGGGTTTGCGCAAGCGCGCTTTCGATGGTTTCCTCGACAAATTGAGCGGCATTGAAGCAAGGAATCAGGATTGAAACGAGGGGTTCGCTCATGGTCCAGTCCGCAAGGCGTGGTCGACCAGCGCATAGAGCTTGGGCGTTTCGGCTTCGAAGTTGAACCGAGTCTGCCCTAGCCGCCACGCGCACTCGCGCGCCGCGCTCACGCGTTTAGAGTCGGTTAGAAACGCATCAATCACTGCTGCGCTCGCGGGCGCGCTGCGCAGATCAATCAGCAAGCCGGCATCGCCAATTTCAGCGGCGAACGCTGCCTGGGCGCGGGTATTGGAAAGCAGAATCGGCAGACCTGCGAGCAAATAGAAATACAGCTTATTGGTCAAACACAGCTCGCGATTGAGCCCGTCATTGACCTCAATGGCCAGGCCGAGCGCGCTTGCGCAAGCCAGCCGTGCCATTTCTTCGGGCGCTGCGGTGGGCAGATAGTCAAGCTGCACGCCGAGTTCGGTTGCACGCGCTGTTAGCGTCGCGCAGAACGCTTCATCGCGGCTGCCGCGCAGGCGCAAGGTGGGTTTTGATCGAGTCAGCGCGATAATTTCGAGCATTTCCTCGATGCCGCGTCGCGGACCAATTTGCTGCGAAACCCAATAGAGCGAGCCGTCATCGACGGATTGAAACTCAAGCGCTGCCATCGAGCGCGGAAACGCGTTAGAAATCACCTGCGCTTGAATCCCGTAATGCTGCTTGAGCGCCTCGACAAACAGCGGGGCCGCCGCGCTCACATAAGCCGCACGCGGCAGATAACGCGCCTCAATGCGTCGTCGACGCGCGCGCTCGGCGGCATTCGCCGGCGTATCGGTGAGTTCATCAACGTGTAAATCTTCCACGTCAAAGGCAAACGGCACGCGGGCTTTGTGGGCGGCCTGCGCAACAGCAGGCAGGGCTGCAAGGTTGTGGCCGATATACAGATCTGCTGGCGTGCGCTTTGCTGCTTTTGCCAAAGCAGGCGTGATCGGACTAATGCCAAAAGCGTCAAAAGCGTCACTGCGCAGCCACGCAAAGCGCACAGCTAGCAACTGCAGCAAACGCCTCAAGCGATAGCCAATAGGGCTTGGCCCAGCTGCCCTAATCAGCTTGAATCCGCCGAGCAAAAGCTCATCGCGCGCTGCTTGAAGGGGGTCCTGGCCGTTCGCGATCACGGTGACCTGATCGCCGCGCGCGCTCAGTGCTTGCGCTTCCTTCAGCAGCCGCGGATTGGCCGACAGATAGCCTGAAGTGACCAAACAAATCCGCCTAGCAGCCATATAGCTCAACCAT
>Ga0105048_10001825_pt1 | contig 34438 bp, 39 predicted proteins | sample MAT05_FD_78382 | JGI IMG/M metagenome (GOLD analysis project Ga0105048, IMG submission 78382) | Freshwater microbial communities from Lake Fryxell liftoff mats and glacier meltwater in Antarctica - MAT-05 | ecosystem: Environmental > Aquatic > Freshwater > Ice > Liftoff microbial mat | place... | reverse complement strand
GACATTGCCTTCAAAAAACAAAGGGTGTCCCACGCTTAAAACGTGGGACACTTGGTCTTTGATTTCTTTGGCTTTTTCGGTGGATTGGTAGGCCCGGAGGGACTTGAACCCCCAACCAAGGCGTTATGAGCGCCCTGCTCTGACCATTGAGCTACAGGCCCACCGATGTCGCTCGTAGCAGATAGGGCGGGCCGGTCAAGACAGGATGGCTGAGGCAGGCTAGGCTTGCGCGCCCCCGGACACAAGCGTCACGATCAGGGTCACAGAATGGCCCCGCATCGACCCGCAGGTTCCCGCATTCATCCGTCCCGCCGTTGCACGGTGCACGTGGCTGGTGTATCCCACGCGCCACAAGTCCCCCTCGCTGCCCGGAGATTGCGCATGAAGAACGGCCTGACCTATGCCGACGCAGGTGTGGATATCGATGCAGGCAACGCGCTGGTCGAGAGGATCAAGCCCGCCGCTGCGGCAACCCGTCGCCCGGGCTCGATGTCCGGCCTTGGTGGGTTCGGCGCGTTGTTCGACCTGAGGGCCGCAGGCTACAGTGACCCCGTTCTGGTGGCGGCAACCGATGGCGTGGGCACCAAGCTGCGCATCGCCATCGACACGGGGCACGTCGATACGATCGGGATCGACCTTGTCGCCATGTGCGTGAACGACCTTGTCTGCCAAGGGGCTGAGCCTTTGTTTTTCCTAGATTACTTTGCTACCGGAAAGCTTGATGTTGATCAGGCCGCCCGCATCATCACCGGAATTGCCGACGGATGCCGCGCCTCTGGCTGTGCACTGATCGGGGGCGAGACCGCCGAGATGCCGGGGATGTATCACAAGGGCGACTTCGATCTCGCGGGCTTTGCCGTCGGCGCGATAGAGCGGGGGGGCGAGCTGCCGCGGGGGGTGGTGGAAGGGGACGTGCTGCTCGGACTTGCGTCAGACGGGGTGCATTCCAACGGTTATTCCTTCGTGCGCAAGGTGGTGGAAATCTCGGGCCTTGGCTGGGAGGACCCCTCGCCGTTCGGGTCGGGGAGTTTGGGCGAGGCACTTCTTGCGCCGACGCGGCTTTATGTGCGGCAGGCCCTGGCCGCGGTGCGGGCGGGCGGGGTGCACGGGCTGGCCCATATCACCGGAGGCGGGCTTACGGAAAACCCGCCCCGTGTGCTGCCTGAAGGGATGGCCTGCGAGATCGACCTTTCGGCATGGACGCTGCCCCCCGTCTTCCGTTGGCTGGCAAAGACGGCGGGAATGGCGGAGGCGGACCTGCTCAAGACCTTCAACTGCGGCATCGGCATGATCGCCGTCGTGGCCGAGGATCAGGCCGGGGCGATTGCCGACCTCCTGCGCGCCGAGGGCGAGACGGTGGCACGCATCGGAAAGGTCTTCCGCGGGGAGGGCGTGCACTACTTGGGCCGGCTGTTGTGAAGCGGGTTGCGCTCCTGATTTCAGGGAGCGGATCGAACATGCTGGCTCTCGTGCGCGACATGGTGGGCGACCACCCGGCCCGGCCGGTGCTCGTGGTCTCCAACGACCCGGGGGCAGCGGGGCTCGCACGGGCGTCGGAGCGGGGAATTGCCGTGGCAGCCGTCGATCATCGCGGCTTTGGTCGAGACCGTGCGGCCTTCGAGGCGGCATTGCTGGAGCCGATCCTGGCGGCAGAACCGGATATTTTGTGTCTTGCAGGCTTCATGCGGGTGCTGACGCCCGCGTTCGTCGCCCGGTTCGCCGGACGGATCCTGAACATCCACCCCTCGCTGCTGCCAAAGTATCCGGGCCTGCACACCCATGCCCGGGCGCTGGCCGCAGACGACGGCGAGGCGGGATGTACGGTGCATGAGGTGACGGCGGAGCTGGACGCAGGCCCGATCCTCGGCCAGGCGCGGGTGCCGGTGCTTGCGGGGGACACCGAGGCTGCGCTTGCGGCCCGGGTGCTTAGGGCGGAGCATCAGCTCTATCCGGCGGTGCTCCGGCGGTTTGCTGGCGGCAAGCGGCAGGCGATCTTTCTGTGAGGGCCGCCATTGAACGGGCCCCTGGGTTTTACCCCGGACCCCGGGATATTTGTGCCAAACTGAACGGGCAATGCCGAAATTGACGGCAACGGCGGGGCCTCTTACCGGCGTGGCACTTGCGTCAGGGCCAGGGCGGAGCCCGCGGCGATGCCGCAGGCAAGCGCCAGTGTGACATTGGCGCCCAAGCCAGCGAGCGACAGGGACAGCGCGAAAGGCGCGGCGGCGCTGGTGGCGAGGCGCCAGCCAGCCAGCGTGCCAAGACGGGCGGCATACCCTTCAGTTCCAAACAGACAAAGTGGAACCGTCCCTCGCACGATGCTGGCGCTGCCGCTGGCCACGCCGAAAAGGGCAGCGAAGACCATGGCTGCAGGCAGGCCCACCGGCGCCACCAGCAGCACGACGAAGGCAAGGGCAAGGGCCGCGCCCGACAGGATGGCAAATCCCAAGGGGTGCCTTAGAACCCCGAAGAAGAGATCGAGCAGCCGCACCGCCACCTGTGCCGGACCCATCAGCGTGCCGGCCGCCACCGCGGCGGCCTCGGTCAGGCCAAGCGCGTGCAGCGTGGGCACCCATTGCGCCCCAAGCGCCGACAGCACGATCCCACCAAGCGAAAAACCGATGGCAAGCCAGAGCATCGCCTTGCCATGCCGGGCGACGGGCAAGGTCGGAAAGTGAGGGGCCGTGGCAAGGCCTGGCTTCGCGGGTGCCGTATCCTCTGAAAGCCGTGGCAGGGTCAGGTGCAGGGGCAGGCAGACGAAAACGTGCAACGCTGCAAAGATCAGCAGAGTTTCCCGCCACCCGAGGTTTTCGTTCATCACATGGGTCAGCGGCCAGAACAGGGTCGAGGCAAAGCCCCCCATCAGCGTCATCAGCGTGATCGCCCGCCGTGCCCGCGCGGCCCCCGCCGCCTGCGCCAACGCCGCAAAGGCCGCGTCATAAAGCACCAGCGCTGCCACTCCCTCGCACAGGATCAGCGCCAGGATAAGACCAACCGCTCCGCCCGCCTGTGACAGCACCACCAGCGCGATCGCCGACCCCGCCGATCCCCAGGCCATCACCCGGCGCGCGCCGTACCGGTCAATCGTCCGGCCCGCAACCGGCGCCACAGCCCCCCCTGCCAAGAGCGCCGCCGAAAAGGCGCCGAACGCGAAGGGCAGCGACACGCCCAGATCCGCCGTCAGCGGCACCGCCATGACCCCGAACGCATAATATAGCGTGCCATATCCAATGATCTGCGTGACGCCAAGGGCTAGGATCGCGCGGGTCAGGGCGATGAACGGCAAGAGGAATTTCCGGCAAAAGAGGGGACAGACACCTTCACGGGCCATCATGACACCTTGATGACGCGTCAGCCCCCACAGCTCAAGGGTCCGTCGCCTTTCGCCTTTCCTTCACCCCCTGTTTTCAGTATCTGTGGATAACCCTGCGGGATGACCCCGCGCCCCGCAAGAAAGGCGCCCGATGCGCACCATCACCACGACCGAAGACCTCGCAGCCTTTTGCGAGGTGGCTAAAGCGGCGCCTTACGTCACAATCGACACCGAATTTCTGCGCGAGCGGACTTATTGGTCCAAGCTCTGCCTGATCCAGATGGCGCTGCCGGGCCATGACGGCGACGCCGTGCTGGTGGACCCTATCGAGGGCGATGCCATGTCGATGGAGCCGCTTTACGATCTCTTTCGCCACGAAGGCACGGTCAAGGTGTTCCACGCCGCCCGGCAGGATCTGGAGATTTTCTTCGTCGAGGGCAATGTCTTCCCCAAGCCGCTGTTCGACAGCCAGATTGCCGCCATGGTCTGTGGCTTTGGCGAGCAGGTGGGCTATGAGACGCTGGTCAAGAAGATTGCCAAGGCCAATCTCGACAAGACATCGCGCTTTACGGACTGGTCGCGCCGTCCTTTGTCCGAGGCGCAGAAAGACTATGCGCTGGCGGATGTGACCCATCTGCGCGAGATCTATGAAACCCTCTCTGCCCAGATCGCGAAGGCCGGACGCGAGCCTTGGGTGGAGGAAGAACTGGCGGTTCTGACCGACCCCGCAACCTACACCGTTCACCCGGAAGATGCGTGGCTGCGGATCAAGACGCGCACCACCTCGGGCCGGTTTCTGGCCGTGGTCAAGGAACTCGCCCGGTTTCGCGAAGTCTACAGCCAGACGAACAACGTCCCCCGCAGCCGGGTGATGAAGGACGACGCGCTGCTGGAACTGGCCTCCACCCGCCCCACCAGCCTCGAAGAACTCGGTCGCTCACGCCTTCTGCAGCGTGAGGGGCGCAAGAGCGAGATCGCCGAAGGTATCCTTGCGGCCGTGAAGTCCGGAATGAATATGCGACCTGAAGACCTGCCGAAGGTCGATGCCACGCGCGATCAGCTGCAGGTTAACCCGGCGCTGGCCGATCTGCTCCGCGTGCTTTTGAAGGCCAAGTCCGAAAGCCTTGGTGTGGCCCCCCGCCTCATCGCCTCAGGCGCCGATCTGGACCAGATCGCTGCGGGTACGCGCGATGTCGATGCTCTCAGTGGCTGGCGGGCCGAGGCGTTCGGCGAAGATGCGCTGCGCCTCTGCCGGGGCGAAATCGCTCTTTCCGCCAAGGGGCATGAGGTCCGCATCGTCCGGCTGTGATCAGGCCCGCTCATCCTTGGGCGAGCCGAGCACCACAAAGGTCGTGAGCGCCTGGACCATCGGCAGCGTGCCGATGACCTCGGTGTGGAAATATTTGTAGGCCTTCAGGTCCGCCACCTCGATACGCGACAGATACTCCACTGTCCCGGTGATGGTGTGACTGTCCCGCACCTGCGGTGCGAGGTTGACAGAGCGTTCGAACGCCTTATGGCTCGCCTTGGTATGCGATTTGCGCCCGACCGTAAGGTAGCCCACGAACCCCCGTCCCAGCCGGGCCGGGTCCGGAACCGCGCGATAGCCCCGGATCACGCCTTGCCGCTCAAGCTCCTGGACGCGGCGCAGGCAGGCCGAGGGCGGCAGGCCAACGCGCGCGGCCAATTCCAGGTTCGACAGGCGGCCCATTGCGCGAAAGCTCGCGCAATATCCGGTCACCTATGGCGTCGATAGTTGTCATTTGTTGCAATATTTGCCCTCAGACAGCCATCTTTGCATCCCTTCACCTGTCCGTCTGGTGAACTATGGTGCGATGAACATCGACATTTTCCTCGCCTTTATGGGCTTTGCCTTCGTCACCTCGATAACTCCTGGACCAAACAAACTTGTGTTGCTCGCCTCGGGGGTAAACTTCGGCCTTGGCCGCTCGATCCCGCACATGCTGGGCATCAGCATGGGCCATGCGCTGATGATATTTCTGGTGGGGCTGGGCCTTGCAGGCATTTTTCACAGCTGGCCCCCGGCGATGACGGCGCAGAAGCTTGCCTCCGTCGCCTACATGCTGTGGCTTGCGTGGAAGATCGCCCATGCTGCGGCACCGGGGGGCGGGACTACGGCGGCCTTGCCCTTCAGCTTTCTGCAGGCTGCAGCCCGATAATGGGCAACCCCAAGGCCTGGGCCATGGCGCTGACTGCCAGCGCCGCTTAAGCGCCCGAAGGGTCAGTCCGCGGCGTGCTTCTTGTCGCGGTCGTCTTTGCCGCGGTGAATCTGCCCTCGGTCTCGGTGTGGGCCTGGGCAGGGCATGCCTTGCAGGCCTGGCTGTCCGACCCACGTCGCTTGATGGTGTTCAACCGTATGATGGCGGTGCTTCTTCTGGCCTCGCTCCTTCCGGTTTTGCGGCTGTGACGCGACGAAAGCCTTTCCCTTGGCAATGGGCGCGCTACGTGAATTCACAAGTTGGGCATTCTAGAGGAGCGTGCATATGCAAATCGCTGTCGTCTACCTCGCCACCGCCGCCGTCTTCCTTGTGCTTGACGCGATCATGCTGGGGCTGGTGATGAAACCGCTCTTTTCCAGGCATATCGGCGCGCTTATGGCCGACCCGATCCGTATCGCTCCCGCAGCCCTGTTCTACGCGGCCTATGTCGCGGGGATTGTCTATCTGGTCAGCCTTCCCGCCCTGCGTGACCATACGGCGGTGGTGCTGCCTGCCGCAATTATCGGGGCGATGGCTTATGGAACATACGAATTCACCAGTTATGCAATACTCAAAGATTGGCACTGGTCGATGGTCGCGATGGATGTCAGCTGGGGAACTGTGCTCACTGCGCTTTCAGCCTGGGCAGGCGTTGCAATCGCCCGCGCCACCACCGGCTAAAGGCCCTTCTTTCATCTGCACAAGGAGTGTAGATGGGGTGCACCGAAATGCGACGCCCCGAACCGACGGGCAAAACCGATGGGACCCCGACATGATCCTTTACGGCATTTCCACCTGCGATACCTGCAAGAAGGCACTGAAATCCTTGCAGGCCGCCGGCCGTGAGGTCACGTTCCGCGACGTGCGCGCCGCCCCGCTGTCCGACGAGGAAGTGACGGCGATGGTTTATGAATTTGGCGATCGCCTGATAAACAGGCAGTCCACCACCTACCGGGCATTCAATGATTTCCTCAAGGTGTCGGAGCCCGAGGCACAGATTCTGGCTCAGCCGAGCGTGATGAAACGCCCGGTCATTCAGGACGGCGCGACTTGGTACCTCGGCTGGGATACCGAAACCGAGGCGCGGCTTACAGCCTGACGCCGGGCTGCCCCTTGTGGCTCTTCACAACAGACGCAAGTCGCCCGCAGACTGCTTTCCATCGCGGCCAGACTGCATATCATATCCGATTTTCTGATTGTCGTTCAAGCCTTTGAGACCCGCTCTTTCTACGGCCGAGACATGCACGAACACATCCTTGCCACCATCATCCGGGGCGATGAACCCATAGCCTTTGGTTGAGTTGAACCATTTCACGGTGCCCGTCGGCATGCCGTTTCTCCTCTCAGAACCCCCCCGCCGCGAGATTGCAGCGGGTCGTGCAAGCAGGTCTTCCAGGGCTTCTCTTCGCACTGCCCGAGCAGAAAGTCTGACTTCACTATGGAAATCATGCCACGGCGCCACCAGAAATCAAGACGCTTTGGTAATCGGCCTGATAAGGCCTTGCAGCACACGGTCGAGCGACAAGCGTCCTGCCCCTTGCAGCAGGAGGATGAGCAGGGTCAGCACCCAGAATGCCCTCTGGTCCAGGATCATCGCATCCGGAACCCGGTCGAACCAGATGCCTACAGTCTCCGGCTCCGCCAAGTGGCCGAAGATATCGGTTATGCTCTGCACTGCGATAAACCCGATCATTCCCAGTGCCGCCACCCTAGTCGCCAGCCCAAGTACGATCAGCGCAGGCAGCACGAACTCGGCCCAGGTGCCTGCAACCACCACCACCCGTGAGAAAACCCCAAGCGCGGCAGGGTCATAGCCTGCAACCTCCAGCATTCGCGGAAAGATCTGCGCATAGGCGCCGACCGCGGGCGAAAAGATACCATCCCCCAGCTTGGTCACGGCCGATGCCCAGAAATACCCCGCCAACACGCCGGCAAAGACCAGTCGCGCCAAAAGCGGCAATGCGTCTGGGGCCAGACGGTCCAGGGCCGCGGCAAGGGCCGCCCACAGGGTTGCAATCCGGGTCATTCCAACACCTCTACAATTGCCCCCGCCGTCAGAAGAAGGCTGAAAACACGCCGCAGATCAAAGCCGTCGCCCGCAACTTCAGCCGCCTGCCCGAGCGCGGCGCCGCCCTGAAGCGCGGAAAGGAAGGCATGGCCCCCGAGCGGCAGCAGATGCGGCTCCGCGTCATATCCACACCGCAGAATAACGGCCTCTTCCGGCATTATCAAAGGTCCCGGGCCATTCGTCAGCGTCGCACGCCATATCCCGAGCACTGGCCAGCGCGAAAGGATCAGCCGCAGCGCGGGTTGCAGAACGAGGCGCTGCCGCAGCAGCCGGTCGGGCTGCATCGCCACCAGAAAGGCGGCCTCCACCGGGGCTGCATCCGCGGCATGGTACGCTTCGCGCAGCGCCTGCTCCAGCCGAGCCACATCGGGCAGATAGCCAAGGCCTGCTACCGGCGGAAAACCTTCCAGAAAGCCAGGGAATTCAGCCCCGTACAGCATCAAGATCCGGCTCTGTGGCGGATGGCTGCGCACAAACTCCGGCGCCATGGCGCGAAAGAACTCCTCCCCAACAAGACGGACCACGGCAGGAAAGGCCGCAACCAGCACATCCGTCAGGCCAGAGACTACGTTGTTGCGATAGATGTCGAACCGCCCCGTAGCGGGGCGGCCCCGCGGGTCCAAAAGCCCCATTGGCATCGGCAGCGCAGGGTTCAGTACGGCTGCGGCGAAGGCGGCCTCGGTCATGCGACGCCCTCCCACACCCGGGCGGGCGCAAGGATACGCGCGGCACGTGCGGCCTCGGCCGCCAGCACCGGCCAATCCGGCACATCATTGTCCCATTCAATCAGCGTCGGTCGCGCCCCGCCAGCCGCAATTACGGAGGCATAAAGCTGCCAGACCGGGTCGGCCACTTCGGCCCCGTGGCTGTCGATCAGCAAGCGCTGCCCAAAGTCGTCCCTGTCAGCGTGGTGGCCACCCAGATGAACCTCACCCACCAGATGCAGCGGAAAGGACCGGATGTAGTCCCCCGCATCGGTACCCTGATTGACGGCCGAGACATGAACGTTGTTCACATCCAACAAGAGCTTGCATCCCGTGCGTTGGGCGATTGCCGCAACGAAAGCCACCTCGTCCATGTCCGTCTCGGCGAAGGCGAGGTAGGTGGACGGGTTCTCCAGCAACATCCGCAGGCCCAGTACCTCTTGCACTCGGTCGATGTGATCACAGACGCGGGACAACGTAGCCGCCGTATAAGGCAGTGGCAGCAGATCGTTAAGAAAGGCCCCGTCGTGGGTGGACCAAGCCAGATGTTCGGAAAAACTGGCTGGTTGCAGCCAGCCCAGCAAGCTCTTCAGCCGCGAGAGGTGACCTTCGTCGAGCGCCCCCTGCCCGCCGATGGAAAGCCCCACGCCATGGACCGAGATCGCAAAACGCTCGGCCAGTTGCCGAAGCTGCGCTGGCATCCGGCCACCGTCGCCCATGTAATTTTCCGCATGAATTTCCAGCCAGCCCACAGAGGCTGCATCGGCCATGATCGCGGCGAAGTGCTGAGGCTTATAGCCCACTCCGGGGCAGTCGGGCAGTTGGGTCAGGGCCATCGGATCTCCTCGCAAGATGTCCCCCCCGGCATGGGGCCGGGGGGTGCCTCGGGGGATTATGCTCGATCAATGCTGCCGTGGATCACGCGGGCAGGTCGCGGTCCAGCTCCTCAAGACTGCCGATACGGCTATCGGGCAGCTCCATCGTAAGGCAGGTGCCGGCCGGGACAAGCTTCCATGCGTTGCCTTGGAAATCGACCTTCGAGGTGCCGGCGCAGGTGGTGCCTTTGCCCGCTGCGCAGTCGTTCTGTCCGGCTGCGGCGACGCCGAAGCATTTCTCCATCGCTTCGGCCGCAGCGATGTTTGCAACGCTTGCACTAAACGCGGCAGCCAGCGCTCCGGCCACTGCCATGCTTTTCATCTGAGACATTTGCCGTTCCCTTTCCAATAGTTCCGCCACCTCCCGGGTGAACTCCAAAAGACAACCACGTGCAGTCGTGCAGCGCCAATCACAGTATTTTTTGATCACACACGCGTGAGTGGCGTAACGTTTTCGTTTTCGCTGATCGCACGTAATGACGCGCGGAAAGGAGCGGATTTCTGAGGTTCGCACTACCCGTGCGCGGGCGGCAGCGCCTCAAATCCGAACGTTGCGATCGCCTCGGACAAGGTCTTCGTCTCTGTCCGCGTGTCACCCAGGCGGCGGATTGAAACGGTTCTCTCTTCCACCTCCTTCATCCCGATGGCGAGAATCGCCGGAACCTTGCCCACCGAATGTTCGCGCACCTTGTAGTTGATCTTCTCGTTGCGCACGTCCGCCTCGGCCCGCACGCCGGCCTTGCACAAGGCCGCCACAACCTCTTGCACGAAAGGATCGGCATCCGAAACGATGGACGCCACGACCACCTGCCGCGGTGCCACCCAGAAGGGAAGACGGCCTGCGTAGTTTTCCAGCAGGATCCCGATGAAGCGTTCGAACGACCCCAAAACCGCGCGGTGCAGCATGATCGGATGGTGCTTGGCGCCATCATCCCCAACATATTCCGCGTCCAGCCGCATCGGCGTGTTGAAGTCGACCTGGAAGGTGCCGCACTGCCACTCGCGCCCGATCGCATCCGTCAGCTTGAAGTCAAGCTTGGGCCCGTAGAAGGCACCGTCGCCGGGGTTGATCGTATGGGGCAGACCCAGCCCCGCGATGGCTTTTTGCAACGCGGTCTCGGCTTTGGCCCAGACCTCATCCGATCCCACCCGCACTTCCGGACGGGTCGAAAGCTTGATGTCGAACTTCTGAAATCCGAGGTCACGGTAGACATTGGACAGAAGTGCAATAAATCCAGCACATTCCGCCTCGATCTGGTCCTCGGTGCAAAAGATATGCGCATCATCCTGCGTAAAGCCGCGCACACGCATCAGACCATGCATGGAGCCGGAGGATTCATATCGGTGGCAAGAGCCGAATTCTGCAAGCCTGAGAGGCAGATCGCGGTAACTCTTCAGACCCTGGTTGAAGATCTGGACATGGCAGGGGCAGTTCATCGGCTTCAGCGCGTTGATGCGTTTTTCCTTGGCCCCGTCTTCGTCGACCTCGACGATGAACATGTTCTCGCGGTAGGCCTCCCAGTGGCCCGATTTCTCCCACAGAACACGGTCCACCACCTGCGGCGTGCGGATCTCCTTGTAGCCTGCCGTGCGCAGGCGGCCACGCATGTAATCCTCCAGCTGGCGGTAGATGATCCAGCCATTCGGGTGCCAGAACACCATGCCCGGCGCCTCTTCCTGCAGATGAAACAGCTCCATCTCGCGCCCCAGCTTCCGGTGGTCGCGCTTGGCGGCCTCTTCCAGCATCGTCACATGCGCCTTGAGGTCGTCACGCGTGCGGAACGCCACGCCGTAGATGCGCTGCAGCATCGGGCGGGAGGCGTCGCCCAGCCAGTAGGCCCCCGCCACATGAGTGAGCTTGAAGGCATCGGCAGGCACCTGGCCCGTGTGCTGCAGATGCGGGCCACGGCACAGGTCCTGCCAGTTCCCATGCCAGTACATGCGCAGGTCCTGATCCTCGGGGATGCGTTCGATCAGCTCCAGCTTGAAGGGCTCATGCCGGCCACGGTAATACTCGATGGCGCGGGCGCGTTCCCACACTTCGGTGCGCACAGGGTCGCGGGCGTTGATGATCTGCTTCATCCGCGCCTCGATAGCGCCGAGGTCTTCGGGGCTGAACGGCTCCTCCCGGTCGAAATCGTAGAACCAGCCGTAGTCACGGACGGGGCCGATGGTGACTTTCACTTCCGGCCAGATTTCCTGAACCGCGCGGGCCATGATGTGGGCAAGGTCGTGCCGGATCAGCTCCAGCGCCTGTTGCTCATCCGCCATCGTATGGATCGCAATGGTGGCATCCGCAGTGATAGGCCACGCGAGGTCGCAATGCGCGCCGTTGACGCTGGCAGAGATCGCCTTCTTCGCAAGGCCGGGCGCGATGGAGGCGGCAACCCCGGCCGCCGTTGTACCGGCCGGATAGCTGCGGCGGTTGCCATCGGGGAACGTCAGGGAAATCTGGGACATGGCTGTCCTCCTCGTCATTTTGGCGCCTACGAAACGCCCGGTTGCGGGTATGTTGGGCGCGGTTTTGCGCGGTCGGCATGGCAAAGTCAACCGGCCTCGGGTATGAACGCAGCAGGAGCGGAGAATGACGTTGCCAGAGCCCCACCGCCTGATCACCCCGCAAGGCCGCCGGATCGCTTACCGCCAGCATGTCCCTGCCATGCGATCGCCTTTGCCCGGCGTGGTGTTCCTCGGTGGCTTCCGGTCGGACATGGCGGGGACAAAGGCGCTGCACCTGCAAGCCTGGGCCGAAGGTGTCGGGCGCAGTTTCCTGCGGTTCGACTACAGCGGGCACGGCCTCTCCTCGGGCGAGTTTGAGGTGGGTTGCATCGGCGATTGGGCCGAGGATGCGACGGCGGTCTTAAGCGCATTGACGACCGGCCCGCAGATCCTCGTGGGCTCTTCCATGGGAGGCTGGATCGCGTTGCTGCTGGCCCGCGCATGGCCCGCGCGGGTGGCGGGGCTCGTCGGAATCGCCGCTGCGCCGGATTTCACTGAAGACAGTCTGTGGGCTGGTTTCTCGCCCGCAGAGAAAGCCGAGCTTGCCTCGACAGGCCGCGTTGTTCAGGCGTCCGGGTACTCCGAAGGTCCTTGTATCTTCACCAGCCGACTGATCGAGGACGGCCGCCGCCATCTGGTGCTGCGCAAGCCCCTCGCTTTGGGTATGCCGGTGCGATTGTTGCAGGGCACGGCGGATGCAGACGTGTCAAAGACTGTGGCCCTGCAGCTTTTGGATCACGCGACCGGGCCGGACATCCGCTTGACGCTGGTCAAGGGCGCGGACCATCGTTTTTCGACGCCAGATTGCCTGTCACTGATCAGTTGGGCAATTGAGGATATTGGCGGGGTGGCGTAGATGCGGACATTCGGGCGGTGGCTGGGTCGGGTCCTTTTTATCATTTTTCTTGCAATCGGGTCAGTCTGGTTTTTGGCACCCGAAGAACCGGTGGACCGGATAATATCATTCGATGATAGTGTTCTTCCCAAGGATCTTGATACATATCTTGCTACCGAAGAGTTGGCTTTTCCCGACACTACGCCCGGTGTGGCCAAACGTATCCAATGGGCGGGGGTCAAGGGCGCGAAGACACCTTTGGCGGTGGTTTACCTGCACGGATTTTCTGCCACCTCCGAAGAAATTCGTCCCGTGCCGGACGGGGTTGCGCGTGCGCTTGGCGCCAACCTCTTCTTTACCCGGCTTTCCGGTCACGGGCGCGGACCGTCCGCTATGGCCGAGCCTGTGGCCGGTGACTGGATCGAGGATACTGCCGAGGCGATGGCCATCGGCAGGCGTCTTGGCGACCGGGTTCTGGTGATCTCGACCTCTACCGGAGCCACCCTCGCGGCCATTGCCGCCACGGATCCGGTCTTGTCAAAAAACCTCGCAGGCGTAGTGATGATTTCGCCCAACTTTGGCATCGCCGGCCCTAATGCGTGGATCCTCGACATGCCTCTCGCCCGCTGGTGGGGTCCGGTCATCGCGGGCGCCACCCGCAGTTTCGAGCCGCACAGCCCAGAGCAGGCGCGGTACTGGACCACGTCTTACCCCACTTCGGCTTTGTTCCCGATGGCGGCACTGGTCCGCGCGGCGAGGGGTCTGGACACCTCCCAAGCCAAGGCCCCTGCCCTGATCCTGTTTTCCCCGCAGGATCAGGTGATCGACATCGCCCGCATTCCCCCGGTAGCCGAGGCTTGGGGCGGACCCGTCCGGGTAGAGCCGCGAACGCTGCAGGCAGGCGACGACCCGTTTGGCCATGTCATCGCAGGCAACATCATGTCCCAAAGCCAGACGTCCGGCACCATCGCGCTGATCCTTGACTGGGCGCGCGGTCTCTGACCCGAGCGCTTTCGTTCAGTCCGACGCGGCGAGCGTGATCTTGCCACGCGGCTTTGCCTGCAGATCCCCCGAGTTCGCGTCGATGAACTTGAGGACCAGCGGGCGGATGTTCAGCCGCCAGCTCTTGCCCGCGAAGATCCCGTAGTGCCCTGCATCGGGTTCCAGGTGGCTGACCTTCCGGGCCTCCGGAAGGCCAGTCAACAGTGGCAGCGCCGCAAGGCACTGACCGGGCGCCGAAATATCGTCATTCGCACCCTCGACCACCATAACCGCTACGCGGGTGATCGCGCCGAAATCCACCTTCCGTTCGGCCACGACAAAGCTGTTCGTCGCAATCTCGCGGTTCTTGAACACCCGCTCGACTGTGGAGAGGTAGAATTCCGCCGTCATATCCATTACGGCCAGATATTCGTCGTAAAAGCGGTTGTGCGCATCGTTGTCACGCGCTTCGCCACGGGCCGCCCGCAGGATCTGCTCGCTGAAAGCCTTGGAGTGGCGCTCAGCGTTCATCGACATGAAGCTTTGCAGCTGCAAAAGCCCCGGGTAAACCATCCGCCCCGCGCCCTTGTATTTGAAGCCCACGCGCTGGATCGCCAGCTGCTCCAGCTGTCCCATCGACACCCGGCGGCCAAAGTCCGTCACCTCGGTCGCGGCGGCGTCCGGGTCCACCGGCCCGCCGATCAGCGTCAGGCTGAGGGGCTGGGCATCCGGATCCTCGGCGGCAAGATAGGCAGTCGCGGCCAACGTCAGGGGCACGGGCTGACAGACGGATATCACGTGGATATCGTGGCCAAGCGCCTTCATGAACTCGGCAAGGTAAAGCGTGTAATCCTCGACATCGAACTTGCCCGCCGAAACGGGGATGTCGCGCGCATTATGCCAGTCAGTAATGTAGACATCACAGTCAGGCAGCAGGCTCGCGACGGTAGACCGCAGCAAAGTGGCATAATGCCCAGACATGGGCGCCACCAGCATCACGCGGCGCGCCATCGGCGCACGACGGCGGACGTGGAACTGGATCAGATTGCCGAACGGCTTTTCAACCACCACATTCACGTCGATCAGATGGTCCTGCCCCTCCGGCCCCACGATGGACCGGATGCCCCAGTCGGGCTTTGCGATCATCCGCCCGAACGACCGTTCAGTGACATCGCCCCAGGCCGCTGCCAGCGGGATCAAGGGGTTCATCGACAGCGCGAACACCGGATATGACGCCATCGCCCGCGCAGTCGCCCCTAGCCACTCGTTGGTGTTACGAACGCTTTCCATCAGGTCGTAGGTCGTCATATACTTCATAGCGTCTCCTGGCACGGCGGGTTGAAGCGGCGGGCGATCGTCGGCCCCAAAAACCCGGCACGGGCGAAATGCTGCACAGCAGCAACTCTACGGTGGAAAGTCGACCATGACAATCGAAGACAGCGAATCTGCGGCGAGAGACGTTCGTTTGAGTGACAATCTTGCGCGGGTCGAAGAACTTTCGAAACGTTTGACCGCCGCCCTTTCGCACCGCAAGCAGGCGGACGCAGCCCTTTCGGGCCCGTCGAACGACGTCTACATCAAGGCCGCCGCCGCCTATCTGGCCGAAATGATGCAAAATCCCGCCAAGGTGCTGGAACATCAGGTCAGCTTCTGGGGCAAGTCCATGAAGCACTACCTTGAGGCACAGCAAGTTTTTGCGCGCGGCGAATTCAAGGCGCCTCCGGATCCCGGCCCGGCCGACCGGCGATTTGCAAACCCGTTGTGGAACAGCCACCCCTTCTTCAACTTCCTCAAGCAGCAATACCAGTTGAACGCCGAGGCGGTATCGACGGCCGTCAAGGGGATGGATCACCTCGAGCCTGCCGACAAGCGCCGCGTCGAATACTTCACCCGCCAGATCGTGGACATGTTCGCGCCCACCAACTTCCTTGCAACCAACCCTGACGCGCTGGAACGGGCGGTGGCGACGGACGGGCAAAGCCTGGTGCAGGGCCTCGAAAACCTCGTGCGGGACATCGAGGCGAATCAAGGCGATCTGGTCGTGACTCTGGCCGACCAGAATGCCTTTCGCATCGGCCAGAACCTGGCTACCTCACCCGGGTCTGTCGTCTACCGCAACCGGATGATGGAGCTGATCCAGTACGCCCCCGCGACCGAAACGGTTCACAAGACACCGCTGCTGATCTTTCCGCCCTGGATCAACAAGTTTTACATTCTGGACCTCAAACCACAGAACTCACTGATCAAATGGATCGTGGATCAGGGGTTCACACTCTTTGTCGTCTCGTGGGTCAACCCGGATGCCTCCTACGCTGACGTGGGGCTTGATGACTACATCCGCGATGGTTTTCTGCGCGCGATGGCCGAGGTGCGTCGTGCCACTGGCGAGGATCAGATCAACGCCGTGGGCTACTGCATCGCAGGAACCACGCTTGGCCTGACACTCGCGCATCTGCAAAAGGCAGGGGATATGTCCGTCAACTCCGCGACCTTCTTTACCACGCTCACCGATTTTTCCGACCCGGGCGAAGTAGGCGTGTTTCTGGAGGATGATTTCGTCGACGGGATCGAGCGGCAGTCAGCCAAGGACGGTATCCTGTCCAAGCTGTTCATGTCGCGGACCTTTTCATTCCTGCGCTCCAACGACCTGATCTACCAGCCCGCAATCCGCAGCTACATGATGGGCGAGGCGCCGCCCTCTTTCGACCTTTTATTCTGGAACGGGGACGGCACCAACCTGCCTGCTCCGATGGCGTTGCAATACCTGCGGGGCTTATGTCAGGGCGACGGCTTTGCCAAGGGAACCTTCCCGGTCTTTGGCCGCCCGGTACGAATGGCCGACGTGACCCTGCCTCTTTGCGCCATCGCGTGCGAGACGGACCACATCGCCCATTGGCGTGGCAGCTTCAACGGGATCAAGCAATTTGGATCAAAGGACAAAACCTTCATCCTGTCGGAATCGGGCCATATCGCCGGGATCATCAATCCTCCGTCCAGGGACAAGTATGGCCACTATACTAACGACGCTCCCCTAGCGGGCGAGCCGGAAGCCTGGAAGGCAGGCACAGAGTTCCATACCGGCAGCTGGTGGCCGCGCTGGGGCGCCTGGCTTGCCGAACGATCCGGCCCGATGGTACCCGCCCGGTTCCCGCAAGACCCGCTATGCCCGGCACCGGGCACCTATGTGCAGACAATCCACACTCCGTGACCGAAACCTGGGTTGCAATTGCGTGGTGATGGGGCGCGGCATGAACGCCTGTTACACGTCATATGCGAAAATAACGATGCTGCAGTGCAGAATTACCCTTGCAATGCTGCAGCGCAGCATGTATGTATTCATCATGAAAAACAGGCCGCGTTGGCCGATCAGGAGATCAAGAAATGGCTGCGACTCAAGATTACACCAAAGTCATGCAGGACATGATGTCTTCCTTCCCGATGGACAATTCCGCCATGCAGAATGCGTTCAGGACTCAAGCCGCCTTCGCAGAAAAGTTCACCAGGGTTGCCGTCGAGGCTGCCGAGAAATCGACCGAGATTTCGGCCAAGTGGACCAAAGACACCCTTGCAAAGGTTGCTGACGTCGCACGCGCCAAGACTGAGCCGACGGACTATACCAAAGCGGCAACCGACTTTGCGTCCGCCGCCGCCGAAATGGCTGCCGAGCATATGGCTGCCTTCGCCGAGATCGCCAAGAAAGTACAGATGGAAACCGTCGAGCTGATGCTTGCTGCCGGCAAGGACGCTTCTGAAGAAGCAACCGCTGCTGTGAAGAAAGTGACCTCCGATGTGACCACGGCTGCAAAGAAAGCCACCGCGGTCAAGTGAATGGTCCTTCGGGACCGGCGCCGAACCTGGTCCTCCCCCAGGGCACGGCGCCTGTGGCGGGCTCATCGAGCCCGCCCTTTCTTTTTCTGCGCCGCTCCCTTAAGCTTCTCTGCACGTGCACAGTCCTTGGGAAAGGCGCCACCATGGCCGAAACTTCGAAGCCGCTGCTGATCAAGCGCTATGCCAGCCGCCGCCTCTACAACACCGAAACCTCGGACTATGTGACGCTGGAAGATATCGCAGGCTTCATTCGTGCCGGGCGCGAGGTGCAGATCATTGACCTCAAGTCCGGCGATGACCTGACAAGGCAGTACCTTTTGCAGATCGTCGCAGAGCATGAATCAAAAGGCGAAAGCGTTCTTCCCGTCGATGTGCTGACTGATCTTGTCCGCAGCTACGCAAGCGGCGTGCAGTCAGTAGTGCCGCAATTTCTTGCCTCCTCCTTCCAGATGCTGCGCGAAAGCCAGGCGAAGGTACTGGAGAACCTGTCGGCAATGCCCAACCCGATGGCCGCCGTACCTGGGTTCGAGGCGTTGCGAAAGCAGCAAGAAGCGTTTCTCAAAACGATGATAGGCGGCCTGCCGGGCTGGAGCAACTCTGGCCCCGTTCGTGAAGGCGATGCCCCTGCCGCCTCCCAGGACGACCTGACCGAAATCAGGAGGCAACTGGCCGAGTTGCAGCAGAAACTTTCCAAGCTCTGATCCAAAAATCATGCCCGAACCCGAAGGCCGCGTAACACTCTGGGGGGTCGAGGTCTTCTTGGCAGTGGTCGAAGAAGGCTCGATCACTGCGGCGGCGCGTCGGCTGGGGGTCAGCCCCTCGGCCATCAGCCAGCAACTGGCGGGGCTTGAGGCGGCTCTCGGGGCGGTGCTTCTGGATCGAAGTGCAAGGCCGATGCGCACCACCCCCGCAGGAACTATGTTCCGCCGCCACGCCCGCACCATCATCGACGCCGCCGCCGAGGCGAAGGCAGAGCTGGCGATGGCCGATCTGTCGGGCCTTACAACCCTGCGCCTGGGGATGATCGAGGATTTCGACGGTGACGTGACCCCGCAATTGCTCACGCAGCTGTCGCAAAGCCTGCGGGGCTGCCGCTTCCTTCTCGAAACCGGGGCAAGCCATCGCTTGCTTGATCAGCTGGAGGCACGCTCGCTCGACGTGGTGGTCGCTGCCGACTTCGGCACCGAAGCCGCGGGGGACGACTGGCGTGAGGTGCATCCCCTGATGACCGAACCCTTTGTCGCCGTGACGCCGCGCGGGGCAAAAGCGGCCGATCTGCCGCTGATCCAGTATACTGCGCGCCACCTGATGGGCCGCCAGATCGCGGCGCATCTGTCGAGCGAAGGCTTGCGCCCCGCCTACCGGTTCGAGCTTGACAGCTATCATGCGATCCTTGCGATGGTGGCCTCCGGCGCAGGCTGGACGATCCTGACACCGCTGGCCCTGCATCGCACGGCGCGCTTTCGCCATCAGCTGGATGTCGGGCCGCTGGCCATGGCTCCGCTCAGCCGCAGGCTGTCACTGTCGGCTCGCTCGGGTGTGCTGCGCGAAATGCCGGGCCAGATCGCAGCCGCCCTGCGCTTGCTGATCGCGGCCGACATCGTGGCTCCGGCCCTGGCCGACTGGCCCTGGCTTGGACAGGACCTACGGGTACTTTAAGCGTCCAGCTCTTGGTGTCACGCGCCTGCAGTAGGCTCGCTTACCTCACCGGGCTGCGATAGGTCATCCGCCGCACAGACCCGGTTTTTGATCGCATGAGCAACGTCTCGGTCGTGATCCAGCCCGGCTCGCTCCTAATACCCGACAGGATCGAGCCATTGGTAACCCCGGTCGCCGCAAAGATCACATCCGAGGTGACAAGATCATCGCGCGTATAGACGCGATCAAGGTTGGTGATCCCCGCCTTGCGCGCACGGCTGCGTTCGTCATCGTTTCGAAACAGCAGTTTGCCATAGAAATGCCCGCCCATGCATTTCAACGCCGCTGCCGCCAACACGCCTTCCGGGGCCCCGCCGGATCCCATGTACATGTCGATGCCGGTGATTTCAGGCTCTGCGCAATGAATGACACCCGCCACATCGCCGTCGGTGATCAGCCGGATCGCGGCACCGGTTGATCGGACTTCGTCGATCATCTCCTCATGCCGGGGGCGTTCCAGCACGCAGACCATGATGTCCTTGGTGGAAACCCCCTTGGCCGCCGCCAGCGCATTCACCCTCTCCGCCGGGCTCATCGAAAAGGTGACGGTTCCGGCCTTGTACCCGGGACCGATGGCCAGCTTCTCCATATAGACATCGGGCGCATGCAAAAGCGTGCCACGCGGCGCCATCGCGATCACCGTCAGTGCGTTCGGCATGTCCTTGGCCGTCAAGGTCGTGCCTTCCAAGGGATCTAGTGCAATGTCCACCGCGGGGCCACGGCCAGTGCCCACCTCTTCGCCGATGAACAGCATCGGTGCCTCGTCCCGCTCCCCCTCGCCGATCACCACAACTCCCGCGATGTCGAGCAGGTTCAGCTGATCGCGCATCGCGTTGACCGCGGCCTGATCGGCAGCCTTCTCGTCGCCGCGCCCGATCAGGGCGGCGCTCGCCAGAGCAGCCGCCTCCGACACCCGGGCAAGGCCCAACGAAAGAAGGCGGTCCTGAAACTCGCGGGCGTCCGACATGACGTGTCCTCATTGAATGCTGCTTTCAATTTTGGTTTACTGCCGCCTAGACGACCGGGCAAGGCGGCAGAAGCGCTGCCGCAAAAGGATTTGCCTTTGGTTGTTTCTATGCCCGAAACAGTCCCGCAGCATTGTGGCGACCATGTTGCGGCGAACACATTCAATAATGAAAGTTTATTCTTGTTCGCATATGCAGCAGTATGCAAGCTGCGAGGCGGTCACGCATATATGGAATCACAAGTTGTCAAGGTTGCTTTTCATACGACTGGAAGCTTGGGTCGTTCTGGCGCTCGCCCTGGTCGGGCTTCTTGGCACGATCGCCTTCGGCGCCGCCGTGCTGGACGAGGAAAGGGGCAAGGGTCATTTCGGCACGATGGGACACGCCGCCCGCGCGATCGCCGAGATCCCATGGACCATGCGTGACATCCTGAAGGCCGAGGACCGAATGCTGGTCATGCAATAGACCCACGCCGGCGCCCCGCCCATGTGGAGTTTCCCTCCAGGGGCGACGGGCACCGGCCTTACGGGCTACTGGATGCTCAGCCGTTTTGATGCGTCCACACGGCAAAGCATCGTCGAGATGGTCCGCCTGTCGGACACAAGCGTGATGCATGTCTGGCGCCCCGATCCCGACGCGATCCTGAAGAACGCATCCCGCACCACGCGCGTTGCAAACATCGAAAACTGGACCAAGGGCATCTTTCGCTACTTCGCTCCCGTGTTGACCGATGATGGCGGCCTGATCTTGAAAGACAGCGCCTCGCCCCTGTTCAAGGTGGATGCGTGTGCGCGCCCGGTGTGGATGCAGGATGCCACGATGTTCCACCATTCGACCGAAAGCGACGGCGCAGGCGGTTTCTGGATTCCTACCCATATCGAACCTTCGCAGATCCCGCTTGTTGCGCCCGACTTCGTGGACGACGGGCTTGGCCATGTCACCGCCGACGGCAAGATCCTCGCCAATATCTCGGTGGCAGAGATGCTGATGCGCCACGGGCTGCAGCATCTCGTCTTCCGCCCCTTCGATGCTGCACGGGACACGCTGCATCTGAATGATATCGAGCCGGTGCTGTCGGACGGCCCGTTCTGGAAAGCGGGCGATCTGTTCCTCAGCCTGCGTCACGTGTCGATGATCCTGCTTTATCGCCCCTCCACCGACCAGATCGTGTGGATGAAGCAAGGTCCCTGGATGGCGCAGCATGATGTGGACATTCTGGATGACCACCGCATCGCTGTATTCGACAACCGCGCGTATTACCGGGGCGAGGCGGGCTGGGTGGACGGTGCCTCGGACGTGGCCGTCTATGATTTTGCCACCGACGCGGTCACGCACCCGCTGCAGACCGCGATGTCGCGCGAGAACCTGCAGGTCCTGTTCGAAGGGGTGCATGCGCCGCTTCCGGGCGGCGCCCACGTGGTGGAGGATCAGGCTTCGGGCATCGTTCTGCTTCTGGCGGCCGATGGCAATAAGCTCGGCCAGTTCGTCAACCTCCAGGATGACGGAAAAGTCTATCAGATCGGCTGGGGCCGGTTTGTAAATCAAGCCGAGGGCGACCTTGTCCTAGGCAAACTGAATGGGGACAGTTGCGATGAATAGCGTGCGGTTTGTGTCAATCGCCCTTGCGGCGCTGGCGGTCAGCGCGACGACGGCCGAGGCCTATATCGGCCCAGGAGTGGGCGCCGGGGCGCTCGCGGCGGTTCTGGGGGTGCTGGGGTCGATCTTCCTCGCCCTCTTTGCCGTGATCTACTACCCCATCAAACGCTTGATGAAGCGTCGCAAGTCTGCCGCCGTGGATGCATCGGACGACCGCGGTTCGTAACTCGGGGGATTGGACGATGCACTGGCTGAGGCTCGTTCTTTGCGCGGCAATTGCGTCAGAGGTGTTCTTGCGCCTGCCGATCATGGCTACATTGCGAGACGCTCAGACGGCGGCTCAGAAATCGGCGCTGCTTTTGTCCAGCAAGCGCATTTCCGACCATTGGAAGGAGAGGATGTTGCCGGTCTATGCCCGCATCATCGCCACCAGCTCGCTGCTGTTCTTTGCGCTGTTATGCGCGGCGCTGCTGCCTGTGGTGATTGCGGGCCTCACTTATCCAGGGGGGATGCGGATATGGACCGGCCTTTTGCTGCAACCTTTGAACATGCTTGTGCTTTTTGCCCTGTCAGTAGGCTACATCACCTTGCGCGTCAGGCTCGGTCGTGGCTGATTATTCCCGCCTCGAGCGGTTCCTGCACCGGATGGCCCTCGGCCACGCCCCTGTGGCCGAGATGCTGCACGATCTGGAGCGGGGGCTTTACCTAAAATCCGCGCCCGAGGCGCGCGGCGGCGCGCATGTCTTCGTCTCAGGTCTTGCCCGCGCAGGCACCACCATACTGATGCGCGAAATCCATGCTACCGGCGCCTTCGGCTCGCTCACCTACGCGGACATGCCCTTCGTGCTTGCCCCAAACCTCTGGGCGCGCCTTGCCCGCGAGAAACCTGCAGGCGCCTGGACCGAACGCGCACATGGCGACGGCATCAAGGTCGATACCCACAGCCCCGAGGCGCTGGAAGAGGTCTATTGGCGGATATTCTGCGCCAGGGATTACCTCACGCCGGCAGGCCTTTCGTTGCATGCGCCGTCGCGCGATGCGATGGCGGGCTATGTGGATCTTGTACGCCTGATCCTGCGGCGGACGGGCAAGACGCGCTATCTGGCCAAGAACAACAATGCCATTCTGCGCCTGCCCGCGCTGGCCCGTGCTCTGCCTGCCGCCGTGGTTCTGGTGCCCATCCGCGCGCCCCTGCCCCATGCCCAAAGCCTGCTGAACCAGCACCGCCGTTTTCTGTCAGCCGACACCTTCACTGCCGATTACATGACCTGGCTTGGTCATCACGAATTCGGCCGCACTCAACGCCCGTTTCTTCTGGGTCCGGCCTCTGGGGGCGATCCGCTCACGCTTGATTACTGGCTTGCGACGTGGATCTCGGCCTATGCCCACCTTGGCCAGACCGTGGCCAGCCTGCCGAATGCGCGCCTTGTCCCGCATGAGGATCTGACCGGCCATCCGGAACTCTGGCCCGCGCTCTGCGCTTTGCTGCAGGTCCATCCCAAATCGCTGGCCGAGGCCCGCAGCGCAGAGGCCCGCGTGGCGGAACCGCATTCCCCCGCCCTCGCCGAAAAGGCCGGGGCACTTTATAACCATCTGCGCTGGACAGCGCTGCAGCGGATCCTCGCGCCGGTCGCCGCCTGAACGGGGCCGCCCTCAGGCGCGCGACATCAGCGCTCCAGGCCGCATCCGGGCGATGGCCTGAGTGATCAAACCGGCCAGCACCGCCTTCACGATATCGCCGGGCAAGAAAGCCAGCGCCAGATACGACGCCTCGGTCCAGCTTTTGCCCAGCGCAATCGACATCCCTGTAATCCCGAAGAGGTAAAGCACCCCGATCCCGCCGATTACCGCACCCGCACCCGCTGCGATGGCGGGGGTCAGGGTCGTGCGTTCCACAACCCAGCCTGCGACGAAGGCCGCGACTGGAAAGCCGACAAGGAACCCCGCCGACGGCCCGGCGAAAAGTCCCAGCCCCCCGCGCCCGCCCGACAAAAGCGGCAGACCCGCAGCCACCAGCGCCAGAAACAGCAAAACCGCCAACGCCCCGCGCCGCGCGCCCAGAACGGTGCCGCACAGCATCACGCCCAGGGATTGCGCCGTGATCGGCACACCTGCGGCAAGGTCGATCTTGGGCACCAGACCCAGCACGGCGATCAGGGCCGCGAAGAGGGCGATGTGGGTCAGGTTGCGTTCCATGGAGTCTCCGTTTTCAATGCTCGGGCTTAGCCCAATCCGCCCCGGGCGCGCAAGGCCTCGGCCGCGTGATCGGCGTCGTCGAGGGCCGCGAGAGTCGCGGGAACGACCAGCCGCCAGCCCGGACTGCGCGGGGAACGTGCGCGGATCGCATCGCGGATCTGGCCCACCCGCTCGGCCAGCACAGGAATAAACCGGATCACCAGCGCCACGGCCAGAGCCAACAGCCGGGGTGACAGGCCGATGCGGCCGAGCGGCGCCGTAAGCCGCTCGATCACCCCGATCATCTCGGAAAGGCGGGTGGTCATGGTCACAAGGTTTGCCAGCATCACGACGATGACGAGCCGCAGCAGGATCACGGCGCCCTCGCCGAGCTCGGCTGTCCACAGATGCCAGACCCCGACGATCAGCACAAAGGGCCAAAGGGGGCGAAGCAGGCGCAGACCCTGCAGCAGGAACACCCGGCCCCCCGCCGCCATCAGCCCCACCGTCCCCAGCAGGATGAGCGCCAGCAGCACTGGCGAAGACACGGCAATCAGCCCCGCGGTAATAGCGCATAGCGACGCCATCTTGGCGCCGGCGGGTACCAGATGAAACGGCGTTTCAACCGGGGAGGTCAGCGTCAGCATCGCGCTCTCCGATCCGGGCCATCTCGGCGGTGAAGGCGGGCAAGACACTGTCGGGCGGGCCATCCATGCGGATCTGCCCGGCCTCCAGCCACAGCACGCGGTCCGCTCGGGCCAGCGCGGCCGGGTCATGGGTGATGGTGATCAGACGCTGTGGCAAATGCTCCAGCCGACGGGCGAGGCGTTGGCACGTGGGCAGGTCGAGCCCTGCAAAGGGTTCATCCAAAAGGATCGTCGCCGGTTCCATCAGCAGCACGGCCAAGAGGCAAAGGTAGTGCCGCTGGCCCTGGCTGAGGGTGGCGACAGGCGCGCGCGCCCAATGCGTGCGGCCCTCTGCCGCCAGAAGGCGCGCGACACGGGCCGCAGTTTCGACAGCGGGCAGGCCCATCTGCCGCAGGCCGAACGCCAACTCCTCCTCCACCACCGGGAACAGAATCTGATGGTCGGGGTTCTGGAACAGGATACCGAGCCGCGGCAACAGCGCCCGCCGGTCGGTCGCCGGGTCGAGCCCGTCGACCCTGACCGTGCCGCTCGTGGGCGCAATAAGCCCGGCCAGCAGGCGCAAAAGCGTGGTCTTGCCTGACCCGTTCTGCCCCAGAATTCCGATCCGGGCCTCGGTCAGCGACAGCGTCAGCCCACGCAGGATCGCACGCCCGCCAAGGGCGAACGCGGCTTCGGCGAGGTGCAGTCCTGAAAGGGTGGCAGCGGGCATTCCGGCGGGCTTTCGAATGGCAACGGACAGATCGAGCATGGAAGCGGGCGCCTGTCTGCGCCTACCGCCGCTGCCCGACGATACTTGGGCAACAAAAGAAGAGGAAGGAAGAAGCGCTTCAGCGCAAGCGCCGTCGCACGGTTGCGGGGCGCTGGGGGAGGGTGATGCGGGTGGCGGTGTTGGCGCATTCAGCGATCACGCGGCCGTCGGGGGCGACTGCGCGGCGATCCGGGCGGACAGGCTTGGTCCCGGGTTGGGGAGGCCGCGCCGATGACCGTCAGACAGGCGAGGACACCCAAGCGCAGGCCAAGGTCCGACAGGCCCGTGAGGGGGGGCGTCTTTCGTGGTGACTCTGCCAAGGCAGCAGGCCGTTCCGGTCGGATGGGTTGTCAGCACCACGTGAAGGCGCATGCAGGCCACTTCCCGTGTGGCGCCGACGCCATGCGAACCCAACGGATCAATAACGCGGCTCTGCGCCCAGCCCAGGGTATTTCCAATGACCATAGTCTCCGTAGTGCGCAAGAGGCCCCGGCGTTTGGTAAAGGTATCGTAGTAGCCCTGAAATGTGAGGCTGTCCGGCGGGTTGGCGAGAACGGTCATCCCCGACCCGATCCACCAGATGCCGGGACTAAACAGCTAGTATCTCGATATGGCGGCTATGGAGGTCATCCGTCCCGCACCAATGCAACTCGCGCATCCGCCCGCGTTCGGTAGCGAAGCGGACAGTCCCTCCGTCAAAACCTACGCCTTTTTCCACCATGCGCTTGAAATACGGGTTGCCGCCCGCCACCTCGCCCCCCGTTTCCGGCGCGCAGATCAGGCGGGCGCGCCCCACGGCGGTACGGGTAAGGCCGTGCCACAGAAGGGCGCCGAGGGGCAAGCCCATCCACGGGGCCGCACTTTTGTGCACGCCGGGCATTGCCCCGACGTCACAGCAGTGGTCGGAGGTCGCGTTCAAATGAGTGGGGACCGTCAGCGGGCCCATCGCCGCTCTACCCTCGCAATGGCGATGGGCGCGCGCGAACATGTCTTCAGGCGCTGTAACCGAGCGAAACTCGCCCCACTGGCGACCCCTTCAAGCCGAGGCGGTGCAGCCTTGCGGGCCATGGCTGAGTGTGGCGTCCAACTTGACCTGCGGATCGACGAAAGGGCAGATCAAGGTCGCAGGTCGCGCTGATCAGGCGGGCCGCCTCGGCCCCGATCCGTTCCATCGCGGCGATCCTGTCCCTTTTGATGTCGATGTCCGCAGTAGTGCCATCGGGCAAGGTGCCGCCCTTCACGAACACATCTAACATCGGCGCATGCTTGTGGGTCGGGGGGAACGGGGTCAGTCGTGACGGCCCCAGAGGTCGTACTCCCCGGCCTCTTCAACTTTCACGGTCAGAATGTCGCCGGGGGCGAGGCCTTCGAATCCTTCGTCGATAAACAGATTGCCGTCGATCTCGGGTGCATCGGCCATGGTGCGGCAGGTGGCGCCCTCGGCATCGACGCTGTCGACGATCACCGGCAGACGGCGGCCCACTTTGGCGGCGAGCTTCGCCTCTGAGATCGCCTGGGCGCGGGCCATGAAGCGGTCCCAGCGGTCCTGCTTGACCTCTGGCGCCACATGGTCGGGAAGCGCGTTCGACCGCGCGCCCTTGACGTTTTCGTATTGAAAGCACCCCACCCGGTCGAGCTGCGCCTCCTCCAGCCACTCGAGCAGCGTCTGGAACTCGGCCTCCGTCTCGCCCGGATATCCCACGATGAAGGTCGAACGGAGTGCAAGGTCAGGGCAAACTGCGCGCCAGGCGGTGATTTCATCCAGCGTTCGGGCGGCTGCGGCGGGGCGGGCCATGCGGCGCAGGGTTTCGGGGTGAGCGTGCTGGAAGGGGATGTCGAGATAGGGCAGCACCAATCCTTCGGCCATCAGGGGGATCAGCTCGCGCACATGCGGATATGGGTAGACATAATGCAGCCTCACCCAGGCGCCAAGCGAGCCCAGATCGCGGGCAAGGTCAGTGATATGGGCACGGTGGCCCCGCTCCTCGGCATGCTTGATATCCACGCCATAAGCCGAGGTGTCCTGGCTGATGACCAGAAGCTCGCGCACCCCCGCCCGCACCAGCCGTTCGGCCTCGCGGATCACCGCGTGGGCCGGACGGCTTTGCAGCCGCCCGCGCATGTCGGGAATGATGCAGAACTTGCACTTGTGGTTACAGCCCTCGGAAATCTTGAGGTAGCTGTAATGGCGCGGCGTGAGGCTGACGGCCGATGCAGGCAAAAGGTCGATGAACGGGTCAGGCCGCGACGGCACGGCTCTGTGGACCGCGTCAAGCACAGCCTCATACTGGTGCGGCCCTGTCACCGCCAGCACGCGGGGATGCGCGCCGGTGATGTAATCAGGCTCCGCCCCAAGGCAGCCGGTGACAATCACCCGGCCGTTTTCGGCCAGCGCCTCGCCAATCGCCTCCAGGCTTTCGGCCTTGGCGCTGTCAAGAAAGCCGCAGGTGTTGACGATCACCGCATCGGCGCCCGCATAATCCGCGCTGATCGCATAGCCCTCGGCGCGGAGCCGTGTGAGGATGCGCTCGCTGTCAACCAGGGCTTTGGGGCAGCCAAGCGAGACCATACCGATGGTCGGCTGGCCTTCGCGGCGGCTGTCTGGAACAGCGGCGCGGGCGAGGTCGGGGCGGAGGTTCGGCGGGTTTTGCGACATGGGCGGTCGTATAGCGCGGAACGGGGGGGCTTGGGTAGGGGGGGCGGCAAGAGGGGGGGGCGGCAAGAGGGCGGCCCCGAGCCGGGATGGACCTGCGCGGCAAGACCGCAGGCGCGCATCCAGCGACCCTGCCGCAATAGACGGAAATGAGCTGGACCTGCCTGCCCAGCCCCGATGCACGCTAAGACGCCAGGCCGCCTCAGCCGCGTTCTGCCAGGATCGAGGGTTCGCGACGGGCGGGGCACCCGGCGCGGGCGCAAACGCGGCAGCTGGAGCCCAAGGCAAGGCCCGAGCCTCCGGCAGGGGCGTCGGGCAGAATCAGCATGGCAGCCTCTCGCAGTTCCGGCCCGGCAAAGCCGCGAGGAAAGCGGGGCTGACAGAAGGCGCGCACAAGAAATCTGCGCCCTGGCAGGCCTTCCGTCTCGACCGCCTGCTCCACCGGGGTCATCGGCCGCGCGAGGGCGCTGAACAGCGGCCAAAGGGCGCAGGCCGCGCCAAAGCGGGGGATGGCAAAGCCATCGAGCGGCTTGCGGACCGTAAGGCTGCCCGAGGCATCGCAGCACACAAGGCCCGCGCGCGATCCGGGCAGGGTGGCGATGCGGCGCATCACGGCGAGGACATCGGCCCCGCTCGCCTCGGCCAGCCGCGCGGGATCGGGGCCGAGGCTGACCAGAAGCTCCTGAAACCGGGCAAGCGGCAGGGCCAGTGCGTCCACTGCCGCCCTGGCGGCCCAGGCACGCGCCATAGCCCGGGCAGCCCCAGACGTCAGACTTGCGATCTCAGGCTCCATTACAGCCGGATCTCCCGCCTCCAGCGCCGTAAAATGCCAGCCGTTGCGGGCGAGCCAGGCTTCCAGCTCTTCCTGTGGGGCGGCAAAGCTGGTCATGTCGGCATCTTCGAAGGTGTCGAGGTAGGCCACCAGCGCCTCGGCCCCTGCAGCCAGACGCTCGCTGTCCTGATGCAGATTGCGGTGGAACCGCGCGCGCCACTCCGGGTCGATATCCTCGCTTTCGGCCAGAATCGCTGCCGTACTGCGCACCGAAGAGATGGCCGAAAGAACCTCGTGCAGCGAGGCCGACAGGTGGGGGTCATGGCTCAGGCGGTCGCCGAGAGTTTCGACCGTACGGGTCAGAAGCTCGACCCGCCGCGACAGGGCCACCACGGCGCCAGCCCAGCCCGGGTATCGGCCCGCAAAGTCCTGGACACGGTCGGCTTCGGGTGGCGGTATCACCACCATTTGCCAGTGCCTGCCCGCAACATCCGCTGCCGCCGTGCGCAGCGCATCAATAAGTTGCGCACCGCTGCCCTCAGCAAGCGCTGCGGGATCCAGCCCCAGGGTCAGGGCCAGCCTCTCCAGCACGGCGGGGGTGGCCTTGCGGCGGTTATGCTCGATAAGGTTCAGGTAAGAGGCCGAAATTCCGGCCCCACCCGCCAGCTGCGCCTGCCCAAGGCCAAGCGCCAGACGTCGCTCGCGCAAGAGAGTGCCGATCAACTGGGAAAGAGGCATGGAGCGGCCTTATGGAAAGCTCTGACACCCACAGGGCGCGGCGCCACCAGTGTTCTTTTACAAGAATTTTAAGTGTTTACATCAATGAAATGCAAAAAGGGCGCGGGTATGCCGCGCCCTTTCCATTCGGCCTGAGTCAGATCACTTCAGCGCGGCATCCGTGACCACAGAGGTCCACGCACCGACCGGCGCTTTGGTGATCACCGGGTCCGACCCGCCCGCGAGCAAGGTCGCAACCGTGCGTTCAGCCGCGGCTACATCCAGCGCGCCCGTCGAGCCCGTCGTCAGCTTGGCCACTTCGCCCATCATCCGCTTCTGATGCGCCTCGGTCTGCGCACCGGTCTGGTCATTCTCCAGCACGATCATCGCGGCTTCATCGGGGTTCGCTTCGGCGTATTTCCACCCCTTCATAGAGGCGCGTACAAAGCGGGTCATCTTTTCGACAAAGGCCGGATCGGCGAGTTTGTCTTCCATGACATAAAGCCCGTCTTCCAGCGTGGCCACGCCCTGCTCTTCATACTTGAAGGTCACCAGATCCTCAGGCTTGATGCCCGCGTCGATCACCTGCCAATATTCGTTGTAGGTCATGGTCGACACGCAAGCCGCCTGCTTTTGCAGCAGCGGGTCCACGTTGAAGCCCTGCTTCAGCACCGTAACACCCCCGGCGGAGCCATCAGTCTTCAGACCGAGCGTGCTCATCCAGCTGAGGAACGGGTACTCGTTGCCAAAGAACCAGACACCAAGCGTCTTGTCAGCGAAATCGGCGGGCGTCGCGATGCCGGTTTCCTTGAGGCAGGTCAGCATCAGGCCTGAGGAGGCAAAGGGCTGCGCGATGTTCACCAGCGGCAGGCCTTTTTCCCGTGCGGCCAGTGCAGAGGGCATCCAGTCGATGACGACATCTGCGCCGCCGCCTGCGATCACCTGCGAGGGGGCAATGTCCGGCCCGCCCGGAAGAATTTTCACATTCAGGTTCTCTTCCCCGTAGAACCCTTTGGCCTGGGCCACGTAGTAGCCCGCAAACTGCGCCTGTGTCACCCATTTCAGCTGCAGCGTCACGTCATCCGCTGCATGCGCGCCGGTGGCAAATGCCGCCAGCAGCGCGCTCGTCAGTATCTTCTTCATTCCAGACCTCCATGTAAAAGCGCCCTTGTTCCCGGGCGCCAGTTTCAGACCCTTTGCGACGGGTGCCAGAAAGTCACCCGCCGTTCGATCAGGGCAACCCCACCATAGAAAGCGGAACCTGCCAATGCTGCAACTGCAATCTGCGCCCAGACCATGTCCATGCTCATCCGCCCCACTTCGGTCGAGATGCGGAACCCCATGCCGACGATGGGACTGCCGAAAAACTCGGCAACGATCGCTCCGATAAGTGCCAGCGTCGTTGCGATCTTCAATCCGTTGAACAGGAATGGCATTGCGGCCGGAAGGCGCAGCTCGAACAGCGTTTGCCAGTAGCTTGCCCCCCATGTGGCCATCAGGTCGCGCTGCATCCGCTCGGACGCCTGCAACCCAGCCACCATGTTCACCAGGACCGGAAAGAACACCATGATCACCACGACCGCCGCTTTCGACTGCCAGTCAAAGCCGAACCACATCACCATGATGGGCGCGATACCGATGATGGGCAGGGCCGCCACGAAATTTCCTATGGGCAAAAGCCCGCGCGTGAGAAAGGGGGAACGGTCGATCAGGATAGATACCAGAAACCCCGCGCCACACCCCATGACGTAGCCCGTCAGCGCCCCCTTGAACACCGTTTGCACGAAATCGGCCCACAGGATTGGCAGGCTGCCCGCAATCTTCACCCCGATCATCGTGGGCGCAGGCAGGATCACCGGGCTGACCCCCAGACCGCGCACCAACCCTTCCCACAGCACCAGAAGGGTGATCCCGAACAGCGCTGGCACCGCGATCCGTCCGGCACGCACCCGGGACAAAGCCGACCCCGCCAGCCGCACGTTGAGCGTCCAAGCCATGGCCCAGAAGACAAGCACACCCAGAACCCAGCTCATTCCTGCACCCCCATCCGCCGCCGTGCCGCCCGTTCGACCTGCCCCACCGCCAGAATTAGCAGCCCCGCAAGGATCGCTGCAGCAAAAAGGGCGGCCCAGGTGATCAATGGCTGCCCGAACTGGCTGCCGATCAGCATCCGCGCGCCCAAACCTTCCACCGCCCCGGTCGGAAGCTCGCCGACGATGGCGCCAACGAGGCTCGCCGCGACTGCAATCTTCAGCGAGGCAAAGAAATAGGGCATCGATGCTGGCAGGCGCAGCTTGACAAAAACCTGCGCGCCGCTGGCGTTCCAGGTGGCGATCTGGTCCAGCTGCATCTGGTCAGGACTGCGCAACCCCTTGATCATGCCAACCAGCACCGGAAAAAATGACAAATAGGCTGAAATGATCGCCTTCGGCACCATACGGTCCTGAATCCCGAGCTGCGAAGTAAGGACCACGATCATCGGCGCAAGCGCCACGATCGGAATTGTCTGACTGATGATCGCCCAAGGCATCACCGACATGTCCATGACGCGGCTTTGTACGATGGCAATCGCGAGGGCAGCGCCCAGCACGATCCCCAGCACGAAGCCGTACATCGTGGCCTGCAGTGTCACGAACCCGTGGTAAACAAGGCTGCGCTTCGACGTGATCGCCTGCCCGGCCACGCCCTTCCACAGCTCGGCCACGATCTGGTGGGGTGCGGCCAGCACCGGGCGGTCCTGCGCCATCGTCTGCGGGATCAGCTCGGCCAGGGTCACCCTTGTCCCTGCCCGCTCCGCCTGATCATAGACCCAAGGCGCATTAAGCCAGACCGCCGCCGCGTACCAGATCACGAAAAGGATCCCCAGCACAGACAGAACCGGAAGTGCACGGGTCATCCCGATACCCCCCCCAAATCAGTCCTTGCCCAAAGTGGGGGAAAGGAGACGCCAATGCTCCAGACCTGCCCCCGGACCGAAGTCGGCTCCCCTGCCCCGACGTAAGGCGGACAGACGGGGTGGCGGCGTTCGATCACCGCATCGCGGAGACAGGCACCGGAGGCGAAAAAGCGACGCCCGAACGAAATGCACTCCGCCCCCCCATCGCGGGGAAGGACGCGGGAGGCGGGGCCATCGACCGTGCCTCCCCCGCCGCTGTTCCTTTTCCATCGGGCCGACCGTCGCCGCAGAACCCTCATCCCCGCTTCTCCCCGGTCCACCGCAGGCTCAGGGTCCGGATGCCTTCTTCGGTTGCGTTGTCCCGCCCCTCCGGCTCCTCCACGAATCCCTCCCGCGCGCAGAACCTCTGCGCGTAAAGGTTTGGCACAAAGACGTTCGGTTCCAGCCCCGCGGGGTGCAGTACCGTTGCCTCGGCCATCAGGGCGGCACCGGTCCCGCGCCCACGCATGCCAGACAACAGATAGAAGCGACGAACGAGCCCCTCCGTTGCCAGCGACAGGTAGCCTGACACGCCCTGCGCCCGGTCAGCCACCAGGATAACCCGCTCGGCCAGAACCCCGGGCGTGAACATCGCTGCAATCTCGGCCCGCGACTTGATCCGCGGCAGCCATGGCACCTCGTCAAGGTAGTCGTTCACTATGGCTGCGCAGGCAGGCAGGTCTGCAGCTTCGGCGACATGAATGTGGTGCGTCCACTGCGCCGCCCTCACGGCTTGTTCCCCTGCGGCCAGGCGATCAGCGCGACGGCCACCACACCAAGCGTCATCCCCGCGATCTGCAGGTTGGTCGGTCTTTCGTCAAAGACAAACCACGCGATGATGCCGATCAGCACCAACTGCACGATCGAAGAGACCGAGATCGCAACCGCAAGTCCGCCTTCTCGCATCAGGCGCACCATCATCAGGTTGCCTACCGTGAAGAGGCAAAGGGCACCGACCAGGACCCAGGTCTGCCCGCTCGCAGAATAGGTTCGCAGCACGGTATTGCCAGTCACGAACGCCGCCATTGCGGCGGCCAGCCACAGGATCAGCCCGCCACTCATCGCTTTCCTCCGGTCCGGCCGGGGCTTGAGGGCAATGAAGCATCATTCATCGGAATGCCCCGCCCGCAGCCCCTCGCGCACCCGTTGCGCAATCTCGATGAATTCCGGACCGTCCCTGATTTCCAGTGGCCGCTCGCGTGGCAAAGGGCTGTCGATCACATCCGTGATGCGCCCGGGGCGCGGGCTCATCACCACGATCCTGGTGGAAAGATACACCGCCTCGGGGATCGAATGGGTCACGAAACAGATCGTCTTGCCGGTCCGCGCCCACAGCTTCAGAACCTCTTCGTTCAGCCTGTCCCGCACGATTTCATCCAGCGCGCCAAACGGCTCGTCCATCAGCAGAAGTTCCGCATCAAAGGCCAGCGCCCGCGCAATCGAGGCGCGTTGCTGCATGCCGCCCGAAAGCTGCCAGGGGAACTTGCGTCCGAAACCGCCAAGCTCCACCAGGTCCATTACCCGCGCCACCCGCTCTTCCTGCTCCGCTTTGGAAAACCTCATGATTTCAAGCGGAAGCGCGATGTTCCCCGCAATCGTCCGCCAGGGATAGAGCCCCGCTGCCTGAAAGACATAGCCGTACGCGCGCGCCTGCCGGGCCTTGTCGGGCGTCATGCCGTTCACCGTCAGCGTGCCGCCGGTGGCGTGCTCCAACGCCGCGATGCAGCGCAGGAACGTGGTCTTGCCACAGCCCGACGGCCCGATGAAGCTGACAAACTCTCCCCGGTTGATCGTCAGGTTCACGTCCTTCAGCGCATGCACCGGGCCGTCATTGGTTTGGAAGGTGAGGTTCAGCCCCTTGGCTTCGATCACCGGCTCGGCCATATTCCGCAAATCTTTCATGCGGCCAACCTCGGTTTGCCTTGCCCCTGCGCCGCTTGCCCGCCAAAGGCGCAGGTCCCCTTTGCTTCGAGGAGCGTTTCATAATGGACTGCCAGAAACTCCGCCCCACCGACACGTTCGACGGCAAACAGGGCTTCACGTACAACGCCGGCATCGCGGCAGAGACCGTCGGCAGCACGGGCATCTGCATGCAACGTCTGACCATTCCCCCCGGCGGCCGCGCCAAAGCGCACAAGCACGCCACGCACGAAACCGCGATCTACATGCTGCATGGCGTGACCGTCATGTACTGGGGCGACGCGTTGCAG
>Ga0105048_10001820_pt1 | contig 34462 bp, 35 predicted proteins | sample MAT05_FD_78382 | JGI IMG/M metagenome (GOLD analysis project Ga0105048, IMG submission 78382) | Freshwater microbial communities from Lake Fryxell liftoff mats and glacier meltwater in Antarctica - MAT-05 | ecosystem: Environmental > Aquatic > Freshwater > Ice > Liftoff microbial mat | place... | reverse complement strand
CAAGCTAAAGCACTTCCGGGCCATCGCCAGCAGGTACGAGAAATGCGCCGCCAACTATCTGGCGCTCGTAAAACTTGCCTCCGCCAGAATATGGATGCGGTTTATGAGTCTATGACCTAGACTGCACGTTCGATGCGCCCGGCAGCGGCGTACGCAGGGAGGACGGCATGTTCAAACAGGCATTGACCGCGTTCACGTGTGCATTCGCACTTTTTGCTTGCAGCCCGACTGCGCCGGCGCCTGAGACGCCTGCCGCTCCGGAGGCTGCCGATCTTTCGGTAAAGCCGGAAGAGAAGACCGCGCTTGATGCGTATGTCGCCAAGCCCGACCCGGCATACAAATGGGAGCTGGTCTCCACCACGCAGGGCGATGGCTACACGACCTTTGTTCTGGAGATGACGTCGCAGGCGTGGCGCACGGAGGCCGATGTCGACAAGCCGGTGTGGAAGCACTGGATGACCATAGTGAAGCCGACCGAGGTCAAGCACGACAAGGCGCTGCTGTTCATCTGGCAGGGCGACAACACGGATGCTGCGCCGACGGATGGGCAGGCACGCTCCATCCGCATGGCGAAGGAGACGGGGTCAGTCGTCGCAGAGGTCGGCATGGTTCCGAACCAGCCACTCACCTTCACGGACTCGAAGGACAAGAAGCGCTGGGAAGATGACATCATCGCGTATTCCCGCGTGAAGCACTTCACGACCAAGGACGATGAATGGCTGGTGCGCCTTGCCATGGTGAAGGCAGGCGTGAAGGCGATGGACGCCACGCAGGAGTTCCTGAAATCGGACGCGGGCGGCGGCGTTGCGATCAATCAGTTCGTTGTGTCGGGCGCATCGAAGCGCGGATGGACGACGTGGCTGGTGGGGGCGGTGGATGAGCGGGTCATCGGCATCATGCCGCTGGTGATTGATGCGTTGAATTCGGAAGAGATCACCAAGCACCATTTCGAGGTGCTGGGATTCTTTGCGCCGTCACTGGACGACTACGTCAATCACGGGCTGTTCCCGCACAAGATCGGAACACCGGAGTATCAGGCCGTTCTGGCGATCGAGGACCCGTACAATTATCGCAACCGGGCTCGGCTCACGGTTCCGAAGTTCATCGTGAATGCGTCGGGCGACCAGTTCTTCCTGCCGGACAATTCGCGTTTCTATTACGAAGATCTGCCTCAGGAAAAACGCCTGCGCTATGTCGAGAATGCTGCGCACAATCTTGCAGGATCGGACGCGGTCGACTCGATGCTGGCCTGGTACAATTCGGTGATCACGGGCGGCAAACGGCCAGACTTCATCTGGAACAAGGTGGATACCAACGGCATCGCGTTCAGGCCGCTGGAGACGCCCAAGGAAGTGCGGCTGTGGCAAGCGCACAATCCGAAGGCGCGCGATTTCCGCATGGAGACGATGGGGCCGATCTACACCTCCACCCTGCTGACGCCGCAGGAGGATGGAACGTATTTCGCGCGGGTGACTGTGCCGACGGAGGGCTTCACCGCCTTCTTTGTGGAGGCGTCATTTGAAAGCGGCATCGCGTCGGCGCCGTTCAAGTTCTCGACGGAGGTGAGCATTCTTCCCGATACTCTGCCCTACAAATGGGAAGACGCTGCGGCGAAGTATGCCTCCACCGCGCCGAAGCAGTAGTCGTTCCCGCTTGGCCGGCCTCGACGTGTGCGCTAAACGGCGCGCAGCAGTGGCTTCGCGCCATGCAACTACGAAGGATCAAAACGATGTCCATGCGAATTATGTTGTCCGCCATGGTGCTGGCAGTTGGCGCCTGCACGCCGGCGGCGCCGCCTGCTGAGCCCGCAGCGCCTGCCGCAGCAGAGACGCCGGTCGAACCCGTGGCTCCGGCGCCGGCTGCTCCGATCGAAGCGCCGATGACAGGCGGCTATGGCGGCGCCAACCTCGAAGACGCGACTGTGAAGGCGGCTCAGGCCCTGGCCGTCGCCGAGATCTACAAGCGTGAACCGACGCGCGCGCTTGTCGAGAAGGTGGAAGCCCAGCAGCAGGTTGTTGCCGGCATGAACTATCGCTTCAACATCACGATGACCGGCGGCGCGACCTACGGCGTGACCGTGTTCAACAGCCTTGATGGCAAGATGGAAGTCACGGACTTCGCCAAGGCGAACTAAGATTGATTTGCTTGCGCTCGCCCGGACGAACATCCGGGCGGGCGTCTGGAGCGCGATAAGCTTCAGCGGAACGCCGTAGGCGATTCACCTTCAGGCGATCCGGCTCTAGGCCAGCATCACCCTGCAGATCGCTTCGAGACCGCGTGCGTCGATGTCGTCGAAGGCCGCGAAGTCTGTCGAGTCGATATCGAGCACAGCGGCGAGCGCGCCTGCTGTGTCGAACACCGGCACCACGATCTCCGAATTCGAGCGGCTGTCGCAGGCGATGTGACCGGGGAATGCGTGGACATCGGGCACGATGATGGTCTCGCGCGCCAGTGCGGTTGCGCCGCAGACGCCCTTTCCGAACGGGATGCGCAGGCAGCCGAGCGTGCCCTGATAGGGGCCGACGACAAGCTCTTTCGGCTTCAGCGGATCAACCTCGTAGAAGCCGCACCAGAAGAAGCGCTCGCCGAACGCCGCCTTGAGGAGCGAGACGGTGGTGGCGTAGCGCGCGGTGCGGGAGGTTTCGCCGGCGACGACGCTGGCGACTTCCGAGGCGAGTTCCTGATAGGCTGTCGCCTTGTCCGCCGAATAGGCGGTCTGCGCCTCGGCCATAGGCTAGCTGACCTTCGAGAGGCGGCCGTAGAGCGCCTCTAGCGTGACAGCGAGGTCTTTCTGCTTGTCCGAGCTCAACTCCTCGATCGCCGCGGTGAGGCGATGGACGGGGTCATGCTCAAGCAAGGAGCGGCCGACCGGGGTGAGATCAATGCGGCGCACGCGGCGATCTTCCGGATCGGCGCGGACGGTTACGAGATCCTTGCGGGCGAGGGATGAGACTGCGCGGGACGCGGGCGCGTGGGTGACGCCAAGATAAGTAGCGACGCCGCCCACTGTGCGCGCCTGACGACCGGCACGCGCGAGATATCGCAGCACGGCCCATTGTCCGGCGTGGATCGCCCGGGGTCCCCTGGCATCATAAACCGCACGGGCGGTCTGCTCGAGAAGACGCGCTACGACGCTGGCGTCCATGATCCGACAACTCCCCTATGCAGACGCACGCCTCAGTGAGTAACCCCCGTCACTCATCCCACTCGCTGGCGGACTGTGTTCTAGCCACTAGCACCCAAAAATATTACCCAGACGTCAACGACGTGCATAGACCCAGTAAAAATGACGGTCACATCAAGTCGAATGCCTGAATATCCATGCTTCTGCCGTGGTCTAAAGTGGCATAATTCCTTAATTTCCAAGCCCATTTTGTTAGCGTGTCGGTAGCCGACTGGGCGGGTCGAGAATCTATACTTTAGAATCTGCGCCAAACGCCAAGTCGCACCCAATAACGGTCAGTCTATACTTGGAGCGGGTGAAGGGAATCGAACCCTCGTCGTAAGCTTGGGAAGCTTCTGCTCTGCCATTGAGCTACACCCGCGATGGCACGTCTTCACCACTACTCACGGCGACCAACTAGCCTGAGATTTGGGCGATTGCATACTATATGCAACCCATTCCGGGGTGCGGCACCCGGGACGCTGCGTTCCGACAAGGCGGATTGGCGCTAATACCCATCTGTTGTGCATTTCTTCTTGACCGGGTCACCGCCGCCGTCCTGAGGTGACGTCATGGCGACTCCGGGGGCTTTTGTAATCTTTGGCGCGACGGGCGATCTCGCCCGCCGGATGTTGTTCCCGTCGCTGTATTTCCTCGACGCGGACGGACTGCTGCCTGATCGGCTGCAGATCGTGGGTGCGGCACGCTCTGTTTTGACGGATGCCGAGTTCCGGAATCAGGCCGAGGGCTGGGTTCGCGAGCGGGCCGGCGCGTTCTTTTCGGAGAAGGCATGGGAGAGCTTCGCCAAGCGCCTGTCTTATGCGGCAGGCGATTCGACGGCGCCCGAGAGCTACAAGGTGCTGGTCGAGAAGTTGAAGGGCGCCGAGGGCGGCGCGTTGTTCTACCTCTCTACCTCCCCCACCCTTTATATTCCCATCGTGCGGGGCCTGGCGTCCGTGGGTCTTGCCCACCCCCCGAATGGCCTGATGGTCGAGAAGCCGATCGGCAATAGCGGGCGGACCTGCGACGAGATCAATACGGCCATCGCCGAGCACTTCCCCGAGAACCGGACCTTCCGGATCGACCACTATCTCGGCAAGGAGACGGTGCAGAACCTCATCGCACTACGCTTTGGCAATGCGCTGTTCGAGCCGCTGTGGAACCGGCACTCGATCGACCACGTGCAGATCACCGTGGCCGAGACGCTCGGGGTCGAGGGGCGGTTCGGGTATTACAACGACTACGGCGCGACGCGGGACATGGTTCAGAACCACCTGCTTCAGTTGCTTTGCCTGATTGCGATGGAGCCCCCGTCCGACATGCGGGCGGAGACGATGCATGGCGAGAAGGTGAAGGTGCTGCGTGCGCTGCGCCCGATCCGCGATTCGGAATTGCTGGAGAAGACGGCGCGGGGCCAGTACACGCGGGGCGTCGCGGATGGGAAGACGGTTCCGGCTTATGCCGAGGAAGAAGGCGGCAAGCCTTCGGACACCGAGACGTTTGTGGCGCTGTGTGCGCATGTCGACAACTGGCGCTGGGCGGGCGTGCCGTTCTACCTGCGCACGGGCAAGCGGATGCCAATCCGTCATTCGCAGATCGTGATCGAGTTCCGCGATGTGCCACATTCGATCTTCACCGGCGCGCCGCTGATGCCGAACCGGCTGATCATCACGTTGCAGCCGGAAGAGTCGATTTCGCTGACCATCATGAACAAGACGCCGACGCTGAGCCAGGGCGGATACGAGCTGCAACCCCTGTCGCTCAACCTGTCACTGCTGGATGCGTTCAAGGGCGAGAAGCGGCGGCGCATCGCGTATGAGCGGCTGCTGCTGGAAGCGATCTCCGATAATTCCACACTGTTTGTGCGCAGGGACGAAGCAGACGCAGCGTGGCTGTGGATCGATCGCATCATCGAAGGCTGGGCGCGCACGGGCTTGCGCCCAACGTCTTATCCGGCGGGCAGCTGGGGCCCGGCCGGCGCGTTCGCGCTTACCGAACGCAATGGTCATAGCTGGCACGAATAAGGGGCTGGCGCGAAGGATGGGTTGGCAGGAATGAGCACGGTTACGAGCCACGAGGAATCCATCTTCCCCGATCGCAAGCGGCTGTTCACTGCGCTTTGCCATGACTTTCAGGACAGGCTGGCCGAGATCATCCGCAAGCGGCGCAAGGCATCTCTGGCGCTGGCCGGCGGCACGACGCCAGGTCCGCTATATGATGCGCTGTCGAACGCGCTGCTGCCGTGGGAAAAGGTTTCGATCACGGTGACCGACGAGCGGTGGGTGAGCCCCGAAGATCCGGCGTCGAACGAGTATCTGGTTCGCGACCTGCTGATGCGCCGCCGGGCAGTTGGCGCAACGTTCCTTCCGCTGAAGACGAACCACGCAAAGGCATCGGGCGGCGCGGGCATCGCGGAGAAGCGCATCGCGCCGATCATGCCGTTCGACATCTGCCTGATCGGCATGGGACCTGATGGTCACATTGCATCGCTGATCCCCGGCGCCGAAGGGTATGCCGCGGCGGCTGATCCCACCACCACGAAGAAGCTCGCGGGCATCCACGCGCCGGGAGCGGCGGGATCGCCAGAGCGGATGACGCTCACGATTCCGGGGCTGCTCTCCTCACGCCGCATCGTCGTGCTGTTCATGGGACAGGACAAGATGAACGTGTTCAACGAAGCCAAGGCAGGCGAAGGCAATTCGCCTCTGAAGGAGCTGCTAGCGCAGAAGAAAGTGCCGGTCCACTCCTTCTGGGCGCCCTAGTAGGTGCCCACCGGTTTCAGGCCGTAGCCGCGGACCTGCTGTTTCAGCGCGCGCGGGTCGTGGCCATACTGATCGCACAGCTCGGGCGCGAACTCCCATGTGCGCGCGGCATTCTGTGCGACACCGAGTCGATTGCCGTTACCGGACTGCGTGATGGCGCCGGAATTGTTCCGGCCGAGCTGAACTAAACAGGCGTTGTTTTTGTCGCCGGTCTGCGTGATCGAGCCGTTGTTGTTCTGGCCGAGCTGATGGATTGCGGCGTTGTTGTTCGCGCCATTCTGATTGACCTGGCCAGTGTTGTTGGCGCCGGACTGGCCGATGGTCGCGCCGTTGCCGGGGCCGTTCTGACCGACGCCTGCGCCATTGCCATATCCTTGCTGCGAGATCGCCACGCCTGATGCCGGCCTGATGGGCGCCGCGGCCGTGGGCGCCGCCCTGACCGGGGCAGGCTTGGTCACCTCTGCCTTCCCCCGCCCCGAAAATAGCGAGGGATAGCTGTTCTGCGCATGGGCGCCTGTAGCGCCGAGCGCGGCGATAAGGGCGAGAGCGGCAACTTTGAGCTTGAGCGACGACATGGCAGGCACTCCAGGTGAATACGAAAGCTACGAACGGATGTCGCGGCAGAGCTCACGGCCGCCAGAGCGGACCTTGAGGACGGCGCGGAAGCGATCACCGTGCTCCAGCGAGAATTCGGAAGCACTCAGCGCTATTTCTTCGCCACGCGAGGCATCGAACGGGCCGCCCTGGTTGATGTCAGACGATCCGCTGGCGCCTGTTTTCGTGATCACCAGCGAGTACTCGCCCGACATCGCGCGATTGGCGTGAACGACAGGCGTGATGCGGATGCCGCGTGAGGTGCGGTCGACATCGATGTCGCATGTGAAGTGCGCCTGCACGGGGGGCGCTGCCGGCTTGGCGACAGCGACCGGCGGCGCAGTATTCTTCGGCGCGGCGCTTTCAGGCGCCAGCGTCTGGGACGCGACTGACCTGGGCGACGCGGAGTCCGGCACGACCGGCGGCGGCGGAATCACATCGGGTACAGTCTGTTGTGGCGCGAGGGCCAGATCAGGACCGGACTGCACCGTAACAGCCGTGTTGGGAGAGGCGGCGGCTGAGCACGCCGCAAGGGCGAGCGTGGCCGTGAAGATCATGAGGCCTTTGGACATTTGGGATTCCTCCCCGGACGTTTGGCCAGCACCACTGGCCGGGGCATTATGGCCCGGCAGATGTTTCCACCTGCCGGGCCGCCGATGCATCAGTTGTAGCCGCTCTGCACGACCACCGAGATGTTGCCTTCGCCGCGTTGGCGGACCGTCACATCCTGGCCGTTGCCGGTCTGGATGATGGCCGAGGCGTTGTTGACGCCGACCTGGTCAGTTACTGCGCGATGGTTCGTACCCATCTGCGCCGTGCCGGCGACGTTGTTGTAGCCGTACTGGTTGGTCTGGGCTTGCAGGCGCAGACCGTCCTGGGCCGTCACAGCGAGGTTGGCCTCGCCGGTCTGGCCCGTCGTCGACGAGTTGCGCGTGCCGTACTGGTCGACGCGCATGAAGTTGTTGTAGCCGGTCTGCACACTCTGCGAGTAGTGACCGCGGCCACCCTGCACCGTAACGGAGCCGTTGCGATCACCGTTCTGGGCGACGGCGACGCCGTGTCCGCGGCCATTCTGGTCGATCTGGACGCGGTTGCGGCCCTGGGCCTCGGCGACTCCTGCGCCGGCAAGGATGGCCATCGCGAGCGCAGCTGAAAGAAGGCGTTTCATGAGTAGAACTCCGTTTGCTCTCGCGCACATTCCTTGGCGCGACACGAACAAGATGGGGTTCGGCAGATGACCCTTGGTTGAACAACAAGTTCAGTGTGCAGCTTCAGCTGCTTCCACTGCATGACATATGACTACAGAGTTCGATGAACGGTTCTTCAGAGCCGCGCGGCAACATCGCAGAGTTGCGTGATGTCGTCCTCGTCGTGATAGAGGCCGAGGCCGATGCGCAGGACGTCGCCGCGCAGGTCGGTGACGACGTTGTTAGCGGCGAACGCATCCTGCCACGCTTTCGCGCGCGGGCTCTCAAGCGCAAGAAAACGCGCGCGAGGTTGCAGGATGCCGGGGTTGAGCAGGCGCGCGGAGCCGAGGCCCGTCTCATCCAGTTCAGCCGCAAGCGAGCCGAGCAGCGGATCGATGTACGCATTCATGCGCGCGACAGTGAGGCCTTCGTTCTTCAGCATCCGTTGCACGGCGTTGAAGCGATAGAGGCCGGATGGATCGAACGTGGCGCCTGCAAATCGGCGGGCGTCTTTCGCATAGCCCACCTGCCCCGGCTTCAGCGCGAGATCGTCGAAGGCTGCGAACCAGCCGGTGTTTTCGGGGCGCGCGCCATAGCCGGGCGGCGCATGGAGGAAGCAGGCGCCCTCGCCCGCCATTGCATATTTGTAGCCGCCGGCGAGATAGAAAATGCGGTCGGCGACTTTCGAGAGATCCACGTCGATGGCCATGAAGGCGTGATAGCCGTCGATGATGACCCACGGGCCTTCAGGGCGTGCGAGCGCAGCGAGTTGTTCGATGCCGTCGAACACGCGGCCTGAGCCGAACATGACATGGCTGACGAAGATGAGATCGTGATCGCCGCTTTGCGCGCGTTGCAGGAAAGCGGGCGTGAAGGCGGCGCCGTCGGTGTCGACGGTTTCGAGTTCGATTGCGCCGGATTCAGCCCATCGTGCGGACTGGCGACGGAAGGAGTGAAACTCGCCGTCGCTGGCCAGGATGCGCGGCTTTATCCTGCCAGTGGCGGACAGGATGCGGACGAGGAGCTCGTGCGTGTTGGGAGCGAAGACGATGCTGTCGCTTGAGGGTAGATTGAGCTGGGCGGCGATGTGCGTCTGCGCCTCGGGCCAGACTTCGCCCATCACCCAGTCCCACTTGTGATCGGCGAGCCGCGCCGCGTCATCCCAACACGCCTGCTGTCCTTCGAAGCTGGCGTCGGGCCAGAGGTGATGGCTATGTGCGGCCATGTGCAGGCGGCCGGGGGCTGCGGCGAGCGCGCGGGAGAAGAGCGGCTTGAAGCTCACAGCCTGTTCCTGAGCGTCCAGAGTTCGGGGAAGCAGCGCTTGCCCAGCGTGCTTTCGAGATAGGAGACGCCGGCTGATCCGCCCGTGCCGGGCTTGCCGCCGATGATGCGCGCGACCGTTACCGCATGTCGATGGCGCCAGGTGGCCATGGCGTCGTCGACATCGAGCAGTTTTTCCGCGAGCTGATAGAGATCCCAGAGATTGTGCGTGTCGCGGTAGACATCGGCCCATGCGGCTTCGACCTCGGAACTTGGCACGTAGGGCTGAGTCCAGTCGCGATTGAGGACGTGATCTGGCAGTTTGACGCCGCGCGACGCGAGTGCTGCGTTGGCGTCGTCCCACAGGCTCGGCGCATCAAGCGCCGCCTTCAGCGCGGCTTGCGCGATGGGACGGTCGTTCTGGATGGCAATGTGCTTGCCGTCCTTGAGGCCCAGCAGGAACTCGACCGTACGGAACTGGTCGGACTGGAAGCCAGAGCTGGGGCCGAGCACGGAGCGAAAGCTGGTGTAGTCGGACGGCGTCATGGTCGCGAGGACATCCCACGACATGGTCATCACGGCCTGGATGCGTGAAACGCGGGCTAGAGACTTGTAGGCTTCGATCAGCGCGCCGTTGCGGACGAGGCCTTTCGCAAGGTGCAGCTCGGAGATCACCTGCTTGAGCCAAAGCTCCTTGGTCTGGTGGATGATGATGAAGAGCGCTTCGTCGTGGGTTTCGGACAGGGGCGTCTGCGCCGACAGCACCTGGTCGAGCTGCAGGTAGCGCGCGTAGGTCATGTCCGCCATTGGGCCGTCTCCTGTCGTCCCGCGCGAAGCGGCGGCGGGGCTCGGATCAGGAGGAAGCAGGGGCTGCGCGTTTATGCAACCGGCAGGCACGTTCTTGCGCAAATGGCCGACGAGCGCCACTCTGCGCGGCATGACATCAGGCGGAGTCGAGCAGCTACAGGCATACCTTCTACCGCTGCTGCGCGCGCTTGAGGGGCTCGGCCACATCTCGCGCCATCTCGACCCGATCGGGTACAGCCATATCCTGGCGCGGGTGGGTCAGTCGCATGAGGACCTGCGCGGCGTGAAGGCGGGACTTGGCGAATGGGAGCCGCCCTATTCTGCCCTGCGGCCGCAGCTTGATCTGGCGGCGGTTGAGACGCTGGCTGCCTACGACGGGCTGTATCAGGCGGCGGCGCCACCCGAAGACATCACGCGCGCGTTTCGCGCCTTGCGCCACTTTCCCCGCGCGCTGGACGCACTGTATCCGCTGGCGGGCATCGTGCCGCCGATCAGCCGGTTCTTTCTCGATCCGGAGAGGCGCGATGATGCGACCCTGCAGCAGCGGCTGTTTCGCCAGCCGCCGGCGGAGAAGACGGGGGTCATCCGGCTGGGCAATGATCCCGATGCGCGGGACACGGTGTGGATGTACGTGCCCGAGTCTTACGATCCTGCGACGCCTGCGCCTGTCGCCTTCGTGCTGCATGGCGGATCGGGTCGCGGCCGCGCCTTCCTGTGGAGCTGGGTGCGGGCCGCGCGTGGCCGTGGCGTGATCGTCGTGGCGCCGACATCTGTTGGCGAGACCTGGGCGATCCAGGGACCAGATCCGGACTCCGAGCGCCTCGCCGCAACGCTCGCTTTCGTGCGGGACACATGGACCGTGGATGACCGTCGCATTCTGCTGTCAGGCATGAGCGATGGCGGGACGTTCACTTATACGTCCGGGCTGGTCGCCGACGCACCGTTCACACACCTGGCGCCGACGGCGGCAGCGTTTCATCCGATGCTCGTCGGGATGGCGGATGCGCACAGGCTGAAGGGGCTGCCGCTGCACATCATCCATGGCACGCGCGACTGGATGTTTCCGGTGCAGATGGCCGAAGAGGCGCAGCAGCATTTCGTGGCGGCGGGCGCGGCGGTCACCTACCATCGCCTTGAGGATCTCAGCCATTCCTATGGCGGCGATCTCAGCAGCACAGTCCTCGAATGGCTGGTGGACAATCCTCGCTGACGCTTCTTCGCGATGAGACAGGGCAAGAGACAATGAACTTGCCCTGATCCGCCCCGAATATTCGCGCCGCGGGTTGTTGTGACACGAGACTGCGGGTCTATATGGCTCAAGAGTCCAGAGGTACGGTATGACATCTCTTCATCCCAAAATCGCAGAAGTCACCGCGCGCATCGAGGAGCGCAGCCGCGAAAGCCGGGGCGATTATCTCGCGCGCATAAAGGCGGCCAGGGACGCGGGGCCGGGGCGTCAACATCTTTCTTGCGGAAACCTGGCGCATGCATTTGCCGCCGTGCCGCTGGGCGACAAGCTGACGATGCGCGGCCGCGCGCCGAACATCGGCATCGTGACCAGCTACAACGACATGCTGAGCGCGCACCAGCCGTTCAAGGACTATCCCGACATGATCAAGGACGCCGCGCGCAAGGCCGGCGCGACGGCGCAGGTAGCGGGCGGCACGCCGGCGATGTGCGATGGCGTCACGCAGGGGCGGCCGGGCATGGAGTTGTCGCTGTTCTCGCGCGATGTGATTGCGCTGAGCACGGCAGTGGCGCTGACGCATGATGCGTTCGACGCGGCGCTGATGCTGGGCACGTGCGACAAGATCGTGCCGGGGCTGGTGATAGGGGCGCTGAGCTTTGGCCACCTGCCAGTCATCTTCTCGCCTGCGGGGCCGATGCCGTCGGGCATCAGCAACAAGGAGAAAGCGCGGGTGCGTGAACAGTTCGCGCTCGGGCAGGTGACGCGCGAGCAATTGCTGGAGGCGGAGTCGGCTTCGTATCACACGGCCGGCACCTGCACCTTCTATGGCACGGCCAACTCCAACCAGATGATGATGGAGCTGATGGGACTGCACCTGCCCGGCACGGCCTTCGTCAATCCCGATACGCCGTTGCGCGAGGCGCTGGTGCGTGCGGCGGCGCGGCGTTGCATCGAACTGGCGCAAGCGGGCGAAGGGGCGATGGCCTATGTCGTCGATGCGAAGTCGATCGTGAATGCGATTGTCGGCCTGATGGCGACAGGCGGATCGACCAACCATGCCCTGCATGTGCCCGCTATGGCGCAAGCGGCGGGCATCATTGTCGACTGGAACGATTTCTCGGAGATTTCCTCCATCGTGCCCCTGCTCGCGCGCGTCTATCCGAACGGAACAGCGGACATAAACCAGTTCCACGCAGCAGGCGGCATGGCGTTCATCACGCGCGAGCTTCTGGAAGCCGGGCTGCTGCATGGCGACACCAACACTGTCGCTGGCAAAGGGCTTGCCGCCTACACTCAGGAGCCCTGGCTTGATGGAGACAAGATTGCATGGAGCGATGGCGCGAAGGTGACGCTGGATGAGAATATCCTGCGCCCGGTTTCCGCGCCGTTCGAGATGGAAGGCGGCATTCGCCTGCTGACCGGAAATCTTGGACGCGGCGTGATCAAGATATCCTCGGTGCCGAAGGATCGACGCGTGATCGACGCGCCTGCAGCTGTGTTCCAGAGCCAGGCGGATTTTTCGGCAGCCTTCAAGGCCGGCAAGTTGGAGCGCGACATGGTGGTAGTGATGCGGTTCCAAGGGCCGCGCGCGAACGGTATGCCTGAGCTTCACTCGCTGACGCCTGCGCTGACTGTGCTGCAGAACAAGGGTTTCCGCGTGGCGCTGCTGACCGACGGGCGCATGTCTGGGGCGTCCGGCGCAGTTCCGGCGGCGATCCACATGACGCCGGGGGCTGATCAAGACTCGCTGCTTGCCCGCATTCAGGATGGCGATCGCGTGGTGCTGGATGCCGAGAAAGGCACGCTCGACCTGATGGTTGATCCGTCGGAGCTCGCCGCACGGCCGCGCGCCGTGATGCCGCCTGCGGGACATGGCTGGGGCCGCGAGCTGTTTGCGCCGCTGCGCATGCTGGCGGGAGACGCCGAGGCGGGTGGCGGCATTTTCAATCTTCTGGGCGCCGGAGCGTGAGCATGACGGTTGACGAACTCATTGCTGTGCAGACGGTGATGCCCGTGATCACCATCGAGCGTGTCGAGGATGCGGCGCCGCTTGCGAAGGCGCTGGTGGCGGGGGGGCTTCGCGTGCTGGAGGTGACGCTGCGCACGAAGGCGGCCATCGCCGCCATTGGTGAAATGGCGAAGGTGGACGGCGCGATTGCGGGCGCGGGAACGGTGCTGAATGCGGCTGACGTGCAGAGCGCGCGGGAGGCGGGTGCGACATTCATCGTGACGCCAGGTCTTTCCGCTTCGGCCGTCGCAGCATCGAGCGCGGCGGGCATTCCCATCCTGCCGGGCGTCGCGACTGCGACCGAGCTGATGGCGGGCCTCGACCTTGGCCTTACGCGATTCAAGTTCTTCCCGGCGGAACAGGCAGGCGGGCGGCCGATGCTGGATGCGCTGCGCGGGCCGTTTGGTCAGGTGAAGTTCTGCCCCACCGGCGGCATCTCGCTAGAGCTGGCGCGGGATTACCTGAAGCGTCCGAATGTGGCGTGTGTGGGGGGCGGCTGGGTTTGTCCGACCAAGCTGATTGACGCCAAGAAGTGGGACGAGATCACTGCGCTGGCCAAGGAAGCGGCCGCGCTGCCGAGAGGCTAGCTGGCGCGAAGCGCATCGCGGCGCGGCGGGCCGGCCATCACCAGCATGGTGACCTGCACGGCTAGCGCGAGCGACAGGTATCCAAGAGCGCCCATCAGCTGAGGCATCGGGCCGGCGCCGAACACCAGCAGGGTGGTGTTGGCGGCGAGCAGGTGATCTCGCAGCACGCCGAGTCCCACGAAGCCCGCAAAGAACGTTGCGACCCCGGTCCAACCCATCGCGCGCATCATGCGCCAGCCGATGAGGCCGGCCGCGCCGCCGAAGACGAACGCCACAGACAGGGCGAGCGCCAGCGTCGCCAGCACGTCGTTGGTGTCGGGATAGGTCCACCAATCCTGCTGCCGGGCGAGGCTGTCCCATGCGATGTTGAAGAGCGCAGCGACCACGCCGCCTGCGAGCGCGCCCATTGCCCGCCTGCTGCCTGCGCGCGTCAGCCAGACCACCGCCGCGAACACGGCAGGCGACCCCAAGCATACGGCAAGAAGAACAGCCGACGACACGCGCGACACCAACGCTTGAGCGAGACGAGTCTACGCGCGTGCGATGTGTGAAGAAAGAGTCATCTCAGCAGGAGGGGCAAAAATTCATCGTCCCGCCATTTGAGGCCGCCCGGCGTCATCGCCCGCAGGATTTCGTTGGCCTGTCTTGCGACAACGAGGCGACGCTTGCGGAACAGGTAGAGCCGCTGGTCGCCGGCGCCGGCGGCCATGACAATGTCTTCGCCCTTGCCTGCCTCGCCGATCGCATCGCCATCAATGCCTGAACGCGGGCTGGGGCCGATCAGGCCGGGGCGCAACAGCCACCATGACAGGCCATAGCCAGGGTTGGCGGACGTCGCCTCGAACACTTTGCTATAGACTTTGGGGTCCATGCCCTTGCCGCCATCCATGCCCCACTGGCCAAAGCGCGCCCAGTCGCGCGCGTTGAGGTGAGCGCCTTGCGGGAGGAACGGATTGCCGTCGCGTCCGCGCTTCCAGTCGGTTGGTTTGACGCCTAGCTGATCGAACAGGCGCGCTTGCAGCCAGACCACTGGATCTTCCGGCTTGCCCGCTGCGCGCAGTTTTCGTTTCAGCACCTCACCGAAACACTGGAAGTCGGTCGGCCCGTAGACGAACTTCGCGCCGGGATCGCGGACGGCCTGCGCCTTGATCGCATCGAGATAGGCGGGAGGGCGCGCCACGTCGCCCTCGCCCTGCAGGCCGGATGTCAGCGTGAGCAGGTGTCGGATCGCAATCTTGTTGCGGCGGTCGCCCTGCCATTCGGTGAGGGTCTTCGATGCGGGTTCATCGATATCGAGAAGGCCATCGGCCTGCGCGAGACCGGCCATGATGCCGGTGAAGCTCTTGGTGCCGCTGGCCAACTCCCAGCCTTTGGTGGCGTTGCCGAGATCAGGATAGGTCTCGAACAGGATCTTGCCCTCCTGCATCACGAGCAGGGAGACGCCGCGCCGTTTGGCTGAATAGTCAGCTGCTTCGGCATAGGGCCCGGAGACTGGCGGAGCGTCGTCGCCCCCCAGCCGGTTGCGCAACCGCTGCGCGCAGGCTGTGCCTGAAAACGCTGCAGCGCCAATGCCTGCCAATAACATTCGCCGTGTCGAAATCATGCCCGCCTCCAACCGTGTTCCATTTCGATACTCTGCAGTATCAAAACTGAATGGCGGTTGAACGCCGCGTTGGCATCAGTCGTCAGCCGCCTGAAAGTATTTCGAGAGGCGCAGGCCCTGACCGGCGTAGGTGGAGTAGGAGCCGGCGGCGCCATAGGGCACGTCGGGCTGGGCGGTCAGTTTCTCGAACACGAGGCGACCGACGGGCTGGCCGTCCTCCAGGATGAACGGCACCTCGCGCGAGCGGACTTCGAGCACGGCTTTGCCCTTGGAGTGGGTGACGCCAAAGCCGGGATCGAAGAAGCCGGCATAGTGCGCGCGAAACTCGCCCAGTTCCGGCGCGATGGGCGCCATCTCGGCGGCCTCATCGAGCGGAATGACGATCTTCTCTTTCGACGCCAGAATGTAGAATTCGCCGGGATCGAGCACGATGCGGCCGCCGCGTGCGCGCACGGGTTCCCAGAAGTCGTCGATCGCATGCGCGCCGATGGCGGCAAGATCGATCACGCGCGAGTGGCGCTTGGCCCGATAGCCGACGATGTCCGTCTTGGTGGGGAACAGGTCGAGGCTGAACGTCATGTCACGTACGGGCCTGGGCGGGCCGCGGCGGACGCGAAGCTGAAGCAGCCGGTCTCCTGTGCGGGCGAGCACGGAGAAGGTGCGCGGGCTAATCTCTGCGTAGAGCTCGCCCTGATAGCCGGCGGGCACGCCATCGAAGGCGCGGGCGCGATCCGACACGGCGCGCACGAACACATCGATCCGGCCTGTCGAGCTTTTGGGATTGGCGGCGGCCGAGACGTCCTTCGGGAGGCGCAGACGCTCCTGCAGCGGCACGAGGTAGACGCAGCCGGTTTCAAGCACCGCCCCACGTGTGAGATCGAGCGTGTGCATGACGAGGCTGTCGTCGAGGCGGTCCGCCACGATCGACTTGCCCGGCAGGAAGCTGGCGCGCAGGCGATAGGCCACCTTGCCGAGCCGCAGGTCGAGGCTGGCGGGCTGGATCTGGTCGTCCTTCACGCCGCCGTCGGCGAGGATCGCGCCTGAGGCGATGATCGCCTTCAGCTCGCGGTCAGGCATGACGCCAAGCGCTAGGCCGGCGGCAACGGGCTGGGTAGATTTGCGTTTGACCGGAGCCCTAACGGATGCCTTGGCAGGGGAAGTTTTCTTCATGCGCCTTCATGCACCGGGAGGCGTCACCTTGAAAGCCTGCTGTAGCTCCTGAAATGCGGGCAGGGATTCGCAGCGCGCGGCGTGCGAGGCCAGCATGGGCCAGCCTTCGGAAAGGTCGAACAGGCCGGGGTGCGCATCGCCCAGGAATCGGATCACGCAGGCGACAGTGATATCGGCATGACCGATGGACTGGCCGAACCACCAAGGCGTTGAACGCGCCGTACGGCTGCGCTCAAGCTCATTGAGGCACCCGGAGATCTGGCTGAGACAGCGCTCGACCCAGGCGGGCGTGGCGCGGTTGTGAACGACCGTTTCATGGACCAGCGAGACGGCCTTGTCGGCGAGGCCGGTCGCCAGCGCGCAGACCTTCATCGCCTCGCGTCGCTCTGCCCCGCCGGCCGGCATCATCGCGAGGGCCGGCGGGGCCAGCTGGTCGAGTGCATCGAGGGTGGCATGGCTTTCGAGCAGCGCCTCGCCTGTGTTGAGCACAAGCGTGGGCACGCGCATCAGCGGATTGTATTGCGCGATCTTCTCCGCATCGCCGAAGACGGACCAGGGCCTGTGCTCGAAGGGCATACCGTAGAGCCGCATCGCGATCGCGACGCGGCGCACGAAGGGACTGTCATACTGCCCGATGAGAATCATCGCGTGCGTCTCCGCATTCTATAGGCAGATCAAGATATGCTTGCGAAATGCAGAGTCACGCGCGGAGGGTAGAATCTTCGACGAATTTGTCGCACGGCTGCGGCGGAAGTGTCGCCTTCCGTACGCGTGGGGTGAGGCGCATCTGTTAGACGAGCCCGCGACCGGTACACGGTCGGAACGGCGCGGGACGTTGTTGTAATTCATCCGGCCGCGCGCCTGACTCTCAGGACCCTGTCCTGTCAGACTGGGAGGCCCGACGATGGACTTCGACGCCCTTCTCCTGTCGCGGCTGCAGTTTGCATTCACGATCGGCTTCCACATCATATTCCCGGCCTTCACGATCGGGCTGGCGTCATTCCTTGCCGTGCTTGAAGGACTGTGGCTGTTCACGAAGAAGCCAGTCTATCGCAATCTCTATCTCTTCTGGGTCAAGATCTTCGCGCTGTCGTTCGGCATGGGCGTCGTGTCGGGCGTGGTGATGAGCTATCAGTTCGGCACGAACTGGAGCGTGTTTTCCACACAGGTCGGCAGCGTTATCGGACCGCTGCTGGCCTATGAGGTTCTTACGGCATTCTTCCTTGAGGCGTCCTTCCTCGGCGTGATGCTGTTCGGCTGGAAGAAGGTGGGGCCGAAGCTGCACTTCTTATCCACCTGTATGGTTGCCATCGGTACGCTGATGAGCGCGTTCTGGATTCTCGCCGCCAACTCGTGGATGCAGACGCCGCAGGGCTATGACTTCGCGGCCGACGGCACGATGATCGCGACCAGCTTTGTGGACGTGATCTTCAACCCGTCCACGCCCTCGCGCTTCATGCACATGGTGCTGGCGGCATTCCTGACCACCGCGATGGTTGTGGCGGGCGCGTCGGCATTCGCACTGCTGACGAAGAAGGCCGTCGCCGAGAGCCGCATCGCGCTGCGCATGGGCATACTGATGATGGCCATCGTCGCGCCGCTGCAGGTTGTGGTCGGACACGAAAGTGGCGTGGTGGCGCACGAGTACCAGCCGGCCAAGGTCGCCGCGATGGAGGGATGGTGGGAGACGCAAACGCAGCAGCCTACCCTGCTATTTGGCTGGCCTGACGAAGAAGCCGAAACGACCCACGCCGCTATCGGCATTCCGGGCATGGGCTCGTGGTTCGTGGCGGGCGACGCCAATGCAGAGCTGCAGGGCCTGAAGGCATTTCCCAAAGAAGACCGCCCGCCGGTGTGGATCACCTTCTGGGCGTTCCGCGTAATGGTGGGGATGGGGCTCATCATGGTGGCGCTTGGCGTGTGGGGCGCGGGCCTGTGGCTTCTGAGGCGCGTCGATGGCGCGTGGCTGTATCAGCGCGCGCTGGTGCTGGCGGCGCCATCGGGGTTCGTCGCGGTGCTGGCGGGATGGATATCGGCCGAGGTGGGGCGGCAGCCCTATGTCGTCTATGGCGTGCTGCGCACGGCCGATGCTGTATCGCCCGTACCGGCGGGATCCGTGGCGGCGTCGCTGCTGTTCTTCATCGTGGTCTACGCCATCGTGTTCACGGCAGGCGCGCTCTACATCCTGCGTCTCATGGCAAACGGGCCGGATACCGAGGAAGAGCCGCCGGAGGCCACGAGCGAACCTCCCGGCTCGCCACTGGCGACCGGCGTCAAGAGCGCTACGGAAAAGGAGGCCTGATCAATGTTCGGCATTGAACTCTCCCTGATCTGGGCCGTGCTGATCGCCGTCGCGGTCTTTCTATATGTCGCGCTCGATGGTTTTGACCTTGGCGTCGGCATCCTCTTCCCGTTTGCGAAGGATGCGCGCGAGCGCGACCAGATGCAGGCCGCCATTGCGCCCGTTTGGGACGGCAACGAGACGTGGCTGGTGCTGGGCGGCGGCGGATTGTTCGCTGCGTTCCCGAAAGCCTATGCCGCGCTGATGCCGGCTCTGTACCTGCCGATCATCCTGATGTTGCTCGCCTTGATCTTCCGCGGCGTGGCTTTCGAGTTTCGTCATCACGGTCGTGAACGCGGCAAGAAGTGGTGGACCATCGCGTTCTCTGGCGGATCGATCGTGGCGTCGGCGGCGCAGGGGCTCATACTGGGCGCGTTCGTGCAGGGCGTGAACATCGTGGATGGCGAGTTTGTCGGCGGGCCGTTCGACTGGCTGACGCCGTTCTCGCTTCTTGTGGCGGCCTCGCTTATCGCGGGCTATGCCCTGCTCGGGGCGGCATGGCTGGTTTTCAAGACGCAGGGCGAACTGTTTGAGCGGGCGCGCGGCTGGGTGAAGCAGCTCGCCGTGCTTGTTGCGCTGGGCATGGGAGCCGTGAGCCTTGCGACGCTGGGTGTCGATCCGCGCGTTACATATCGCTGGGGTCTTACCATGACGTCGATCGATTGGGGCACGTTCATCGTGCTGGCCCCGTTGCCGATCGTGGGTGCAGGGCTTTGCTTCCTGCTGTGGCGTGGCGCCGACAAGCGGCAGCACCTGCACCCCTATCTCTATGCGGTGTGCCTGTTCCTGGTTGGTTATGTCGGCCTTGCGATCAGTCTGTGGCCCTACATCATCCCGTTCGCGATGACTCCTCAGGAGGCGGCTGCGGCCGACAATGCGCTGGAGCTCATGCTGTGGGGCGCGTTGCCGATGCTGCCGATCATTCTTGGCTACACGGCCTATGTGTACTGGCTTTTCCGCGCGAAGGTGGACGATGAAGCGTCCTATCATTGAGGGCCCGCCGGAACCGGGTGATCCGAAACGACCGCTGGGCAAGAGCCTGTTGTGGTTCGCAGCGCTCTGGGTCGGCGGACTAGGGGCGGTGGCGTTGGCGGCTTATTCGCTGCGGGCGCTGATCCTTTAGCTGGGCTCTCTGGCGCTGGTGCGGCCTTTGTCCTAAACGGCTGTCCCCATCAGTCGAAAGGCAGCCGCCATGACCAAGGACACGAAAGACCGTAAACCCGGCAATTGGCGTCCGCAGACCATGATGGTGCGTGGCGGGCTGACGCGGTCCGAGCATGGCGAGACATCCGAGGCGCTGTATCTGAATTCCGGCTTTGTCTATGACAGCCCCGAGGAACAGTCGGCCCGCATGGCGGGCGAGAAGCCGGGCTACATCTACAGCCGCTATGCCAACCCGACCGTCCGCATGTTCGAGGAGCGTCTTGCGCTGCTGGAGGGGGCCGAAGACTGCCGCGCCACTGCGAGCGGCATGGCCGCGATCCACACCATGCTGGTCGCGTCGATCCAGCCGGGCGATCGCATCGTTGCGCCGCGCGCGCTGTTCTCGTCCTGCGTCTGGATCCTGAAGAACGTGATGCCGAAGATGGGCGTCGACGTGACGTGGGTCGAGAGCACGACCGACTTCAAGGAGTGGGAGCGCGCGCTGTCGAAGCCGTGCCGCTTCGTGCTGATCGAGACGCCATCGAACCCGATGCTCGATGCTGTCGACATTCGCGCCGTCGCCGACCTGACGCATGCGGCGGGCGGCGAACTGATCGCGGACAACGTATTTGCCTCTCCCATCCTGCAGAAGCCGCTGGAGTTCGGGGCGGACTGGGTCGTCTATTCGACCACCAAGCACATGGACGGACAGGGCCGCACGCTGGGCGGCGCCATCCTCGGCAAGACCAAGGCGATCGAGGACCAGTTGCAGCAATACTATCGCCACACCGGCCCCTCGATGTCGCCGTTCAATGCGTGGGTGGTGCTGAAGGGCCTCGAGACGATGGACCTGCGCGTGCGTGCGATGAGCAACAACGCGCGCAAGATCGCAGACCGGCTCGCGAGCAACGGGAAGATCAACGCCGTGCGCTATCCCGGCCGCAGCGACCATCCGCACCACAACATCCACGCGGCACAGATGCCTGAAGGCGGCGGGTCGCTGATCGCGTTCTCGGTCAAGGGCGGTCGGGATGCAGCCTACAAGCTGCTGAACAGGCTGAACCTGGTGGACATCTCGAACAACCTTGGCGACGCCAAGTCGCTAATCACCCACCCGGCGACAACCACGCATCGCACGCTGACCGATGACGAGCGGGCGGCGATCGGGCTTGATGACACCTGGGTCCGCCTGTCGGTTGGTCTGGAAGATCCCGAGGACATTGCCGAGGATATCGAGCAGGCGCTTTCCGTCAGGTAGGCGTAGCCAGCCTGATCCGTGCATTTAGTTGCGATTGCAAGATAGTTGTTTGCAATCGCAACAAATCGCGCCATATCACTCTCGAACGCGAGACAGCCGGAATCCGCTGCGGCTCGCGTCTGTTACTTCGAGGGACGTATCAACATGAAAAAGCTGTTCGCCAGCGCAGGTCTCGCGCTTGTCCTGCTCGCCGCCTGCGGTCCGACGCCAGCTGCTGAGACTGCTGCGCCAGCCGCGCCTGACGCCGCAGCCGCCGCTGCGCCTGCACCGATCACCATCGCCACGCCTGCGGGCGAGTATGCCTCGGACCCCAACCATTCGAGCGTCGAGTTCAAGCTGCACCACCTCGGCCTGTCGTTCTACACCCTGAAGTTCAAGACGTTCGACGCGACCGTATCGTTCGACCCGGCGAACATTGGCGCTTCGAAGGTGTCGGCGACGATCAGGGCCGCGGATATTCTCGCTGGCTTCCCGGGCGACTACGTCGCCAATCACGCGGGCACCAAATTCTCGAGCTGGGAAGACGATCTCGCCAATTCGACCAACTTCCTGGATGCCGGCAAGTATCCCACGATCACCTTCGTCTCGACTTCGGTTGAGCCGTCCGGCGAGCGCAGCGCGAAAGTCACCGGCGACCTGACCCTCAAGGGCGTCACCAAGCCTGTGACGCTGGACGTGACCTTCTCCGGCGAGACGGCCTCGCATCCGTTCTCGAAAGTCCCGGCTATCGGATTCTCGGCTACCGGCACGGTCAAGCGCTCGGATTTCGGTCTGGACTACCTCCTCCCCGCAATCGTGGGCGATGAGGTGAAGATCGAGATCGAGAGCGACTTCATCCAGAAGACACCCGCCTAGACATCCTGTTCGTTTCGTACACGCACAGACTACACATTCAGGGAGCGCAGACGCTTGTCGTTTGCGCTCCTTCTTCTTATGCCGGATGGACAGGTCCGCAGAACCGGACGTCGGACGAGGCAGGTCAACGTGGCGAACGCCTTCACTTATCAGGCAGAGACAGACGGCGTGGTCGTTCGCGTGCGCCCGGCCTTCATCGAGCAGGAAAGCTCGCCGGAGGACGACAAGTTCCTGTGGTCCTACCACGTGGCGATTGAGAACCGTGGGACGCGGACGCTTCAACTGATGACTCGGCACTGGCGCATCACCGATGGCGATGGCCGCCTTCAGGAAGTCAGGGGAGAAGGTGTGGTCGGACAGCAGCCTGTGCTCCGGCCGGGAGCGAGCTTCGAGTACACATCGGGCTGCCCGCTGGGAACGCCTTCGGGGCTGATGCAGGGAACCTACACCCTGCACGATCGGGAGGGCGAAAGTCTGACGGTTCAGATTCCGCTGTTTCCGCTCGACAGCCCGTACGAGACCCGGCGGCCGAACTAGGCTGCCACTCTGGCGTCTGTAACGTCCGCGATTGCGCTTGAGACGTGCTGTAACGCAGCCAGTAACGGTAAATAACTGACTGATCGAGAACAGATTTCCTATTCCCTCCCGTGGATAGGGGGCGTGCCGCCACGCTGGCATCGCGCACAAGAAGAATCAGGACGGGAGGACTACCTTGTCGCTTTCAATCACGTATCGCCCAAGCTTGAGCCATGCCCTTGCGGTAGGCGCCAGCGTGCTGGCTATGGGCCTCTGCATGCAGGACGCCTTCGCCCAGACGGGCCCCTCGGCAGACCCGGAAGCCGGCCGCGATGTCGTGACGATCGTCGGGCAAACCATCGAGGAGACCCTCCCCCAGGAACTCGGGAAGTATGGCTCGGAGCTTGAGGTCGTCGACTCCGCGACGATCCGCAACCAGGTTTATGTCGACGCCCAGCAGGCCCTGCAGATGCAGGTGCCCGGTCTGTTTGTCGCCCCGCGCGGCGGACCCTTCAGCTATATGGACATCTCGTTACAGGGCTCGCGCACGCAGGACATGCTGCTGCTGGTCGACGGCGTCCGTATCAACAACCGCCTGTACGCCACCACGATGAGCGACACCCTGCCCGCCTCGATGATCGAGCGGATCGAGGTGCTGAAGGGCGGCCAGGGCTTGTTCTACGGGACCCAGTCGGCGGCCGGCGTGATCAACATGGTGACGCGCGGCTACACCGACGATTTCAACGGCATGGTCACGGTCGGCGGCGACACCAACAACAGCATTCACTATGACGGCTATGTCCGTGGCCAGCTTGGGCCGGGCAACTATGTGGTGTTCGCCTCGCAGGACAAGACGGACGGCTTCCAGACCTACGACGTCTTCGCCCCCACCTCGACCGATCGCGACCGCAGCGCTGACGTTCTCAACTTCGGCGCCAAGTATCGCTTCGAGATTGGCGACCGCGTCGCTGTCGATGCGCGTTACCAGCACACCGACGCCCGTCTGGACAATACCAGCCCGCGCCTTGTCGCCTACTCCAAGAACGAGCGGGATGAGGACATCGCCAGCGTCGGCGTGGACATCAACGCGGCCGACTGGGCGCAGGTGCTCGTGAAGGGCTACTGGCACGACTGGGATTCGACCTACACGACCATCCGCAACCGCCTCGCGAATGGCGGCGCGGGTCCGGGCATCGGCAGCCAGATTGTCACTGACGACAAGACCTATTGGGGCTTCGAGGACAAGGGCATCAACGCGCTGGCCAAGTTCACGCCCGGCGGGCCGTTCGAGTATCTCGTCGGCTACGACTACCAGACCTATTCGGGCAAGGACGACGTGCTGCTGATCGCCGAGCAGGAAGAGGAAGTTCACGCGGTGTTCGGCCAGATCCGGTCGACCCAGAACTTTGTCGAGAACCTCGCGCTTGCAGTCGGCGCGCGTTACACAGAAACTGGCGGCGCCAGCAACAGCGTGTGGAACGCCAGCGCGCGTTACGACTTCTCGGACACGCTCTACGCACAGGGCAATGTGGGAACCAGCTTCCTGCTGCCGACCGCCGAGAACCTCTACGCGATCGAGACCTACGAGATCGGCAATCCGAATCTCGAGCCGGAGGAAAGCCAGAACTTCAACATCGGCCTGGGCGGACAATTCCAGGCCGGTCCGTCATTCAGCTGGCAAGCCACCTACTTCGCGCGCGACATCGACAACCTGATCGGCTTCGTCGATTGCGACCCTGCAGTTCCAGCCCAGAATTGCGCACTGCTGTTCCCGCAGTTCACTGATCCGAACTTCTTCGTCGACAACGGCTTCTTCGAGAACGTCGCCGGCACGGTCGAAGTGCGCGGCTTCGAACTTACGGGCACGGCTGATTTCAATAACGGCTTCACCGCTGTCGCCAGCTATACTGACTCAGAAACAAAGGACCCCAGCGGCGCCCAGCGTCCGCGTGTTCCGCGCAGCCTCGCAAAAGCCAGCGCCGCTTATGACGGCGATTTCTGGGGCGCCAGCCTTTCGGCCCTGTGGACGGGCGAACTCAAATCGTCCTCGCTGCCGGGTGGCGTTGGCGTGGTCGACTATGGCGACTATGTCGTGATGGACCTTGCGGCTCATATATTCCTGGACGCGGACCAGACGCACAAGCTGACGGCGCGGGTCGAAAACCTGTTCGACGAAAACTATCGCACCAGCGTCGGCCGTTCTGCGCCCTCGGCCGGTAACGACACCACCCCGGCCTTCGTGTTCGGCTTCCAGGGTGTTCCGCAGACGCTGCACGTCTCGTACAGCTACGCGTTCTGATAGGGCGGGCGCCGTCTCCGGACCTCCCCCGGAGACGGCACGAGGGCATCGTACGCATGGTCATGAAAACGCTCATCGTCATCCACCGCTATGTCGGCGTGGTGCTGGGCGTTCTCATGACGCTGTGGTGCGTGTCCGGCTTCGTAATGATGTACCAGCCGTATCCGGCGACATCGCAGCAGGAGCGTCTGGCCGGGCTAGAGCCGCTCGATCTGGCTCAGTGCTGCGCCGAGCTTGCGATTCCGGATGAGACGCCGCTGGCCAATGCGCGTATCGAGATGCTGGGCGGCGCGCCCGTTCTGCGTACGGTGGGAGAGGCCGGCCCTGAAACCTACAATCTTGCGACTGGCGCAGCCGTCACGCCACTTGCCGAGGACGCGGTGCGGCAGGTCGCGCTAAACTACGCGGCAGGCAACAGTATCGCCGGCGACATCTCCGACATCAACACGATCCACAACGACCAATGGTCCGTTCAGAGCGCGCGCCGCTGGCAGCCATTGTGGAAGGTGGCTTTCAACGATGCCGCCTCCAGCCGTGTCTACGTCAACGGCAAGACCGGCGAGGTGGTTCAGGACACCAACGGCCACGAGCGGTTCTGGACATGGCTCGGCGCGATTCCGCACTGGCTTTATCCAACGGTGTTGCGTGAGAACACCCAGCTCTGGAACGAGGTGGTGATCTGGTCGTCGGCCATCGGCTGCTTTCTCGTAGTCACCGGCATGGTGATCGGGTTCATCCGCCTGCGCGGCAAGTCGGGCAATTGGTGGCCCTATCGCAACCGTCCGATCTGGATGTGGCACCACGTACTGGGCACGTTTGCCGGCGTGCTCGTGCTAACCTGGACCTTCTCCGGACTGATGACGATGTCGCCCTGGGGCCTGCTCGAAAGCGAACCTTCGATACGCCGCGAGGCGGTGGCCAGCCAGATGACATGGGGCGATGCGCGCGCCGTACTCGCGCAGGCGCAAGCACAGCCTACCTCCCCCGAAACGCGGGCGCTGCGCGTCGCGCCATTCATGGACCAGCCTTATCTCATTGCGCAGACTGCCAGCGGCAACTCGGCCCGCATCGGCGTCAACGGCCCAACGCCGCTCACGCAGAGCGAACTGGAGCGCGGCCTTCAAGAGCGAGGCGGATTTCTGGCGACAGCAAAGCTCGACGTGCTCTCGCAGGAGGACGACTACTATTACGGGCACAAGCAGCCGGTTGAACTGCCTGTCTATCGCCTGACGCTGAGCGATCCGGATCAGACGCACGTCTACTTCAACGCCACCACGGGCGATGCGCGCATTATAGATGCGACCGGCAAGCGTTACCGCTGGTTCGAGGCGGGTCTGCACAGCCTGGATTTCAGCTTCATGCGCGCGCGGCCTGTGTGGGACATCATTACGCTGATCCTGCTGGCTGCAGTCACCGCAGCCTGCGCTACGGGGGCGTGGATGTCGCTCACGCGCGTGGGCCAGGACTACTCACGCGTCAGGGAGTTCTTCCGCCGCAAGTGACCCTTTGCGAACATGGTTACGCCCTCGCTCTCCTCCTCCTGTAGGGATGGCCATGCCAACTGCCGCCGCGGATTTGAGTCCGCGGCGGCTTCTTGTTGGTCAGGTGGAGATGGCTAGATGCTGTCCGCCGGGAAGCGGTAGACGCGGCCACAGAACTGGCAGTCTGCCGTGATCGCGCCATCGGCGTCGGCGAGAGACTTGATCTCTTCCTTGTCCATATGACGGATCGTGGTCAGCAGCTTCTCTTCCGAACAGGTGCACTTGTCCGTCAGCGATTTTGGCGGCTCGATCCGCACGCCGTTCTCGTGGAACAGTCGGAACAACAACACGCCCGAAGGCACATCCGGATCGACCAGCTCGATATCCTCGATCGTGTCGAACAGGTGGCGTGCATTGTTCCACGGCTCATCGGTTGAGCCGCGCGTATCATCGCCTGCAACCTGCTGGATCAGCGCGCCGCCTGAGCGCCAGCGCTTCGTGCCGCCGGGCTCGGAGATTTCCGCCACCGCCAGCCGGATACGCGTTGGAACCTGCTCGGATTGCGAGAACCACATCTGCGCACAATCTGCGAGCGTCGCGCCCTCGATCGGCACCATGCTCTGCCAGGGCTGCTGGTCTGGATCGTTCGGTTGAAGCATGAGCGCCAAGACGCCACGACCCAGAGCCTGCGGGATGTGCGGGCGCTGCCCCTTGTTCACGCGATCGACAAAATCCCACTTTTCCTGGTTGAGGCGCAGGTATCCGCGCACGCCGCCATCGGAGCGCGCTTCGGCGACCAGCAGCGAGACCGGGCCTTCGCCCTGCGCCTGTACCATCACCTTGCCGTCGAATTTCAGCGAGGCGGACACCAGCACGGCCAGCGTCACGGCTTCGCCCAGCAGGTAGGCGGCCCAGCGCGGATACTCGTGGCGCTTGAGGATGGGATCGAGCACGCCATCGCCCAGCCGCGCTATGCGGCCGCGGACGGACGTATCCTCGATCTGGAAGGTGGTGACGAAATCGTCACCGACGCCCAAAAGGTCAATCTTTGGAGTGTTTTCGGCCATGGCCGGGGAGCTAGCATGTATGGCCAGTTGCGCCAAATGGGGGCGGCAGATCAATTATTCAACCGACCCCGAACCGCTGCCCTTCCCGGCCCACCGGCAGCGGTCGGAGCAGAAGCGCACCTCGTCCCAGCAGCGTTTCCATTTCTTCCGCCATGTGAACGGCCGGCCGCATGAAGCGCAGGGTTTGGAGGGCAGGTCCGCCTTCGCAACGACCTTTCGGCCCCTGGCATCCTGGCTGCTGCCGCGCATGTCTCACCAACCCTCTTCCAGGCAGCCGCAACCACGATCTTGTCGCAACCGGTAAACCCATTCGCCTCCGCCCGCGTATGACGGGCATGAGCGCGCTTTCCTCATTTGGCATACGATTAGCGCCGGCGGCCGGATTGGCGCGGGTCGGGCGGTCTCGCGCATGAGCATGGCGTCCCTGCCTAGTGGGTATCGCGCGGCCGTATTCGGGGCGTCTGGCGGAATTGGCGCGGCCTTTGTCGGGCTGCTCGCCGCCGATCCGCGTTGTGAGCGGGTGCATGCGGGCGCACGCGCGCCGCAACACCGCGACAACGACAGGATCGCGCCGTTCACTTTCGACCTGACGGACGAGGACTCAATCATCCGTGCGGCCGCGATCATCGGCGCACCGGATCTCGTTCTGGTCGCAACCGGCGTGCTGCATGCGGCCAAGCTGCAGGCGGAAAAAACGCTTCGCGCCCTTGATGCTGCCGCGATGGCAAAGGCATTCGCGATCAACGCAGTGGGACCCGCCCTTATTGCGCGCCATGTCCTTCCGCGCCTGTCGCGCGACCGCCGCACCTTGTTCGCTGTGCTGTCCGCGAAAGTCGGGTCGATTTCCGACAACCGCCTAGGCGGATGGCACAGCTATCGCGCATCAAAGGCGGCGCTGAACCAGTTGATCCGTACGATGTCGGTTGAACTCGCCCGCACGCATCCGGCCTGTGTCTGCGTCGCACTTCACCCGGGCACCGTCGATACTGCGCTGTCCAAACCGTTTCAGGCTGGCGTGGCCCCCGAACGACTGTTCACACCCCAACACGCGGCCAGCCAGTTGCTCTCCGTTCTCAACGATCTTGGTCCTGAATCATCCGGCCGGCTGATTGGCTGGGACGGACAGGAAATCTCCCCGTAAAAGACGAAAGTGGAACCGGGCGCATATTCCCTAGCGACAGCCCAGCCCACGCCATGGAAGGATGGCTCGCATGAGCGACAGGACGAAAACCCCGGGGCCACTCACTGACACTGCGGCGGACCAGCCCGTCTCGGCCCGCATCCGTGCGCGCATACAGAAGGCCAAGCGCCGTTTCCACGCCAACGACAACATCTCCGCCTTCATTGAAGCCGGCGAACTGGAGGCCTTGCAGGCCGAGGTCGAAGCCAAGTTCAAGGAGGTGCTCGACAGCCTGGTGATCGACACGGAGAGCGATCACAACACGCACGAGACGGCAAAACGCGTCGCCAAGATGTATCTGACGGAAGTGTTCCACGGTCGCTATGCAGCGGCGCCGCCCGTCACTGAGTTCCCGAACGCTGAATCGCTCAACGAACTGATGATCGTGGGGCCCATAACGGTGCGCAGCGCCTGCAGCCACCATTTCTGTCCGATCATGGGCCGGTTGTGGATCGGCCTGATGCCGAACGAGCATTCCAACCTGATCGGTCTGTCGAAATATTCGCGGCTTGCAGAGTGGATCATGTCGCGCCCGCAGATCCAGGAAGAGGCCATCACGCAGATGGCCGAACTTCTGATCGACAAGGTGCGCCCCGATGGCCTCGCCGTGGTGATGGAAGCGGATCACTTCTGCATGCACTGGCGCGGCGTGCGCGACAACCAGACCAAGATGATCAACTCGGTGATGCGGGGGTCCTTCCTGAAGAACCCGGCGCTGCGTCGCGAGTTTCTTTCGCTGCTGAATCTGAAGGACTGATGGCCATGCTTGTCCGCTGCCTCTATGCGAGCCGCGCCGCCGCCGGGACCGGCCCCGCAATGCTCGACGACATTCTCGCTCAGTCGCGCCGCAACAACCCCAAGCAGGGCATCACCGGCATGCTCTGCGTCTCGAACGACGTTTTCATCCAGCTACTGGAGGGAGGCCGGGATGAAGTGTGCGAGCTATACAACGCCATCATTCGCGATGGTCGCCACGAACACGTGCGCCTGCTGACCTACGAAGAGATCAGCCAGCGCGAGTTCGGCAACTGGACGATGGGCCAGGTGAACCTGTCGAAGGTGAACCCCAGCCTGCTGCTGAAATACTTCAAACGCGCCGAGCTTGATCCGTTCGACGCATCAGGCACGGCGACACTCGCGCTGCTGCACGAACTCGTGGCCTCGGCCTCGATCGTCGGACGCGGGGAATAGGTCTGGAGCGCCGGGCGGGCGCCCGGCGGTCCCGCTAGCCCTTCAGGCACCACTCAAGCACGGCCTTCTGGGCGTGAAGGCGGTTTTCGGCTTCATCGAAGATAAGCGATTGCGGGCCGTCGATGACGTCCGCATCCACTTCCTCGCCGCGGTGGGCCGGCAGGCAGTGCAGGAATTTTGCGCCGCCATTGGCCGCGCGCATCAGGTCGCTACTCACCTTGTAGGCCGCAAGATCGGCAAGGCGCTTGTCGCCATCCTTGTCGCCCATCGAGACGAACGTGTCGGCGACGACGACGTCTGCGCCGGCAACGGCCTCTTTCGGATCACGGAAGAGATCGATGCGGCCCTGCTCGGATCGCGCGCGCTCCACGTCTTCCATGTTCGGATCGTATCCGGCCGGCGTTCCGATCGCGAGCGAGAAGCCGAACTTCGGCGCTGCATGGATGAAGCTGGAGGTGACGTTGTTGCCATCGCCGACCCAGGCGATGCGCGCGCCCTTGAGCGTGAGCCCCGCCTCTTCCAGCGTCTGGAGGTCAGCCATGATCTGGCAGGGATGCGACTTCTCGGTGAGGCCGTTGATAACCGGCACCGCTGCTGCCTCTGAAAACGCCACCACGTCCGCGTGCCGGTTGGCGCGCATCATCACGGCGTCGACATAGCGTGACATCACACGCGCCGTGTCCTCGATGCTTTCGCCGCGGCTGATCTGCGAGTCAGACGCCGTCATGATGAGCGACGAGCCGCCGAGCTGGCGGATCGCCATGTCGAACGAGACACGCGTTCGCGTCGAGTTCTTCTCGAAGATCATCGCGAGCGTGTGGCCGGCCAGCGGCGCGTCGCGGTCGGGCGTGCCCTTCGGCAGGCCCTTGCGCGCAGCTTTCCGCGTCTTTGCGTTGTTCAGGATCGACCGCAGCTCTGCCGACGGGATCGGCCAGAGATCGAGAAAATGGTTCATGTCCTCGATCCTTACGAGCCGGCAGCCGTCATCATGCTGGCGAATTGCTGGTCGATGATGTCGAGCGCCTCGCGCACATCGTCCTCGGTGACCACCAGCGGCGGCGCGAGGCGCATCGTGTTGTTGCCAGCCGTGCCGACCAGAAGCCCGCGATCGGACAGCTGGCCGCGCAGAGGCAGCGGGTCATCCCGCATGCGCAGGCCGCGCAGGAGACCGGAGCCGGTGACATCAAGCACGAGTTCGGGATAGCGGCCTTTGAGGCTTTCCATGCCCTGCTGCATGAAGCTGGCGACGCGGCGCACCTGCTCCAGGAAACCTTCGCCGGTCATCACGTCGAGCACGGCGTTGCCGACCGCCATGGCGAGCGGGCCGCCGCCGAATGTGGTGCCGTGAACGCCCTTGGCCATGCCAGAGGCTGCTTCCTCTGTGACGAGGATCATGCCCATCGGGAAGCCGCCGCCGATGCCCTTGGCGGCTGCGAGAAGGTCGGGCTCGGCGCCTGGCACCCACTGGTGATGGAACAGCTTGCCGGTTCGACCCGCGCCGCACTGGATCTCGTCATAGATCAGCAGCACGCCATGTTCGTCGCACAGTTCGCGCAAGCCGCGCAGGCACTGGTCCGGAACGGCGCGCACGCCGCCCTCGCCCTGCACCGGCTCGATCAACACGGCAGCCAGGTCCGGCTCCTTGATCGCGAGCTTCAGCGCGTCATGGTCGCCGAACGGGATGGAGCGGAAACCCTGGAGGCGCGGGCCGAAACCCTCGCGGTATTTTTCCTGCGCGCCGGCACTGATGCCGCCAAGCGTGCGGCCGTGGAATGAGCCTTCGAAGGACAGGATGCCGATGCGCTCGGGCTGGCCTTTCGACCAGTGATAGCGGCGCGCGATCTTGATGCAGCCTTCGATCGATTCCGCGCCCGAGTTCGTGAAGAACGCGTAGTCGGCAAATGTGAGATCGACGTAGCGCTGCGCCAGACGCTCCTGTCCCGGCACGCGGAACATGTTGGAGGTATGCCAAAGCGTGTTGGCCTGTGTTGTGAGCGCGTTGACCAGCGCGGGATGACAGTGGCCCAGCGAGTTGACCGCGATGCCGGCGATGAAGTCGAGGTAGGCTTTCCCGTCTCGGTCGTACATGCGCACGCCTTCGCCTCGCTCGAAAACGACCGGGCTCGGGCCGTAGACGGGAAGCACTGCGTTCGACATGGGCGTATCTCCTTGAGTGACGCCGGCGGTGGGAAAGACGACTCCAGACCTTGTTGAAGGGCCATTTTTGAAGCGCGCTGAATGGGGCCGAACCCCTTTGGTGTCAACGAAAATAGGGGCGGGAGGGAGGCAGAAAACGCCTCAGGCCTTCAGCTTGTAACCCGATCGGAGCAGCGCCCAGCACCAACCGGTGAGGGCGAGCGTGATGGCGAGACAGAAGCCGCCGCCGATCCAGAGATTGCTCTCGGCATGGCCCGTGAAGCCGTAGCGGAAGCCATCGATCATGTAGAAGAACGGGTTGAAGTGGCTGATCGTCACGAACGGCTCCGGCAGGCGGCCGATCGGATAGAAGGTGCCGGACAGCATGGTGAGCGGCATGATGACGAAGTTCTGCACCGCAGCCATGTGATCGAACTTGTCGGCCCAGATGCCGCCGATGAGGCCCACGCAGCCCATGAACAGCGAGGCGATGACCGAGAAGAAGATCACGGCACCGAGGTTCGCAACCTGGAACGGGTTGATCTGCAGGATCCAGATGGCGGCGTATGTCACGATGCCGACAAGCACGCCACGCGTGACCGCGCCCGACAGGAAGCCCACGGTGAGCTCGCCGGGCGAGAGCGGCGGCATCATGAAGTCCACCGAATTGCCCTGCACCTTCGCGATGATCAGCGAGGATGACGTATTTGCGAAAGCGTTGTTGAGGATCGCCATCATCACGACGCCAGGCGCGAGGAACACCTCGAACGGCACGCCGCCGACCAGCGCGCCGCCGCCCTGTCCGAAGGCCAGCTTGAAAACGAACAGCATCAGCAGGCTGGAGACGACGGGCGCAAACAGAGTCTGCATCCCCACCTTCCAGAAGCGGCGGGTCTCGCGCAGGCAAAGCGTCCAGAGACCAACCCAGTTCACGGCCCCGTACTGTCGCGGCGTCAGCGGGTGAGCAGCATTCTCGAGCGGAGGGCGGGTCAGCGTCTGGTCCATCGCGCCTGTTTACGCCTCCTGCCTTGTGAGGCCATGGAAATGTTGTCGCTTGAGGCGCGCCGCAAGGAGGGCTGCGTCGAATGGGGCGACCTCGGCGCAAGTGGATAAAGGAGCCTTACCCCAAAGGCATCCACATGGAACCTCGCCGTGGGGTGTTTGAGTCCAAACCGAGTCCGCACACAGAACTTCCCCTGAAAGTTGAGTCCCTGCGGCCACAACCTGCAGGAACCGTGTCTGCGACACCGGGACTCAGCTAACCTGTGTACAACCCCAATATATTGATTAACCTGTTAAGAAGCGTCCCAGCATATTGCGGTGCAGACGCCCGCAGCTACTATCCCTTGAAGTTGGGAAAGGGACGGTCGCCGACACGACCTATATCTAGCGTCTTGCGCGATTCCCTAAGGCTGTGGAGACAGATTCATGGGCTGGACCGAAGAACGCGTTGCAGAACTCAAGAAACTCTGGGCCGAAGGGCACAGCGCCAGCCAGATCGCGAAGCGACTGGGGTCGGTTACCCGCAATGCGGTGATCGGCAAGGTGCACCGTCTTGGACTCTCCGGCCGGGCGACTCCGTCCCGCCCTGTCAAACGCCCGCCGCGCCTTGCCCGGCCCAAGCCGCAGCAGGTTCCGCGTCAGGCCTCCTCGGCCGCGCCGCGCCAGTCGACCGCGCTCGCTGTGCGCCCTGAGCCCGTGCAGACGCACATCAGCGAAGCTGAAGCAAATATCGAGCCGCAGCGCCTTCCGAACGGCGACATGGTCACCGTGCTGACCGTGAAGGACTCGATGTGCAAATGGCCGATCGGCGACCCGGCCGACAACAATTTCGGCTTCTGTGGCCACGCCAGCGCCGATGGTTCGCCCTACTGCGCCGAGCATGCCCGCGTGGCATTCCAGCCCGCCAAGAAGCGCGAACGCCGCGCCCGCGAATTCGACTACATCCAGCGCTTGGCTGGCTAACCCCGCTGAAAGCTCTACCCGAGACGGAGCCACCCCGGAGTCCATCAGGATTCCGGGGTGGCTTCATTTGCGAACGCTGGCATCTTCACCTCGTTGCGTGTCTCAGGGGGGAGATATGACCGGCATTTCGCACCAGCTGGCGGCCGTACTCGACGGGCTGCCGGTCTCAATCAGCCTGTTCTCCCATGTCGGCGAAGTAGTGGGAAAAGCGGGCGGCGCCGCGTCGATGTTCAACAGCATCATCCCCGCGCTGAACGCACAGGAAGCGGCCCGCTGGTCCTTTGTCGACCGGCAGGGCGCTGCGATCCCGAGGACGCAGTGGGCAAGCGCGCGCGCCTTTCGCGGCGAGCGTGACTATGCCGGACTGGTCGGCTCCCTCCGGAATGGCGAAGAACACAAGGTCAGGGTGACGTGCGTGCCGGTCTCCGAACCCGACAGCGACGTGGCGGTCGTTGCCTTCTTGCAGCTTCTCAGCGTGAGGTCGTGCGCTGTCGATGGATCCCAACTGGATCTGCAGGAACGGTTGATCGACCAGCTTGCAAAGGCGGTGAGCGACAGCGGCCAGAACATCAGCGCTAGTCTAGGTCATAGACTCATAAACCGCATCCATATTCTGGCGGAGGCAAGTTTTACGAGCGCCAGATAGTTGGCGGCGCATTTCTCGTACCTGCTGGCGATGGCCCGGAAGTGCTTTAGCTTG
>Ga0105048_10001818_pt1 | contig 34504 bp, 34 predicted proteins | sample MAT05_FD_78382 | JGI IMG/M metagenome (GOLD analysis project Ga0105048, IMG submission 78382) | Freshwater microbial communities from Lake Fryxell liftoff mats and glacier meltwater in Antarctica - MAT-05 | ecosystem: Environmental > Aquatic > Freshwater > Ice > Liftoff microbial mat | place... | reverse complement strand
TTGGAGCGCAGCAACTGACGCGTTTCCTCAGGAAGACCGAAGAGATCAAGGAATCCGCGGTTGACCCAGCGCCAAAAGGAACAGTTAGCCGCGGCGGTCGACGCTGGCCGCCAGGCTCGATAGCAAGGATTATGTAAAGCGGCCCTACTTTCGCAATACCGGACCCATTTTCGTCGGGACAGGCCCATAAACGTTGGTCTGGAGGCGATTTCCAGACTAGATGAAATAATAGGCCATATTGGCGCTGGCCCGGTCAGGCGGATACACAAGCTAAATGTTCCTCAATTATGTTGTTTTGCGGCAAAGCGCTTAGTGCGGGTGCCAAACAGGCGTAAGGATGTGAGAAAAGTTTGGTCGCACATCGGGTCGACGACTAAGACTGGCATCATTGCGAGCAGTAATACTCCAATATGGTATTCCTTCATCTAGTAATCGACACGTACGCAATCGGAACGAAACCCTTGTTTAATAGGCCTCCGGAAGCCTTCCGCCATCGCCGCACTACCTCAGACTTGCGAAAGTAGGGCTAGAAACATCAGCAGGTTGCGCATGGTCCGATTGTATCCGTTGCTTTCCGGTCTGATAGAGTGGCAGCGGAAAGGGGTTTCCGCGAATGTCCACGAATCGACGCAGTTTTGTAGGGGCGCTTGGCGCGGCGCCGCTGTTCATCCCGAAGAGCGCTTTTGGCGCTAACGATAAGATCACCTACGGCGCCATCGCGACTGGCGGCCGGGGCCGTTATCTGATGGGCAAGTTCAAGCAGCTTGGCGCCGTTTGCGCCGCTGTCTGCGACGTCTACGAGCCGAACTTGCAGAAGGCCTCCGATCTGGAACCGGAGGCGAAGAGGTTCCTCGATTACCGGGAGCTCCTGCAGATGCCGAATATCGATTGTGTCGTGGTGGCGTCGCCGGATCACCAGCACGCGCCGATGCTGCTGGCGGCGCTGGAGGCGAAGAAGGACGTCTATTTGGAGAAGCCGCTTTCGCACAGTTTGGAACAGAGCGAACGCATGATCAAGGCGGTGCGGGCGTCGAAGCAAGTGGTGCAGGTGGGGATGCAGCGGCGCTCGGCGCCGGCGCTGATCGAAGCGAAGAAGTTGGTGGACGATGGGCTGCTGGGGCGCATCGCGCTGGTCAAGGCGCAGTGGAATTGGAACATCGCGGCTGATCTGGATAATTCAGCGCTGCCGGGCAAGCTGGATTGGAACCGGTTTTTGGGGACCGCGCCGGCGCGGGCGCTGGAGCCTATGCGGTTCCGCCGGTGGCGGTATTTCTACGACTACGCCGGCGGTAACATGACGGACCAGGGCACGCATTTAATGGACGTTGTGCAGTGGCTGACGAAGAATAGCGCGCCAACGGCGGCGCAGGCTTCCGGTTATGTCGCCAAGATGAAAGGCTCGGAGCACCCGGACGTATTTAGCGCGGTGTTTGAGTATCCCAACATGATGGCAACGTGGACGCTCGATTACTGCAACAGCTATGAGAATGGCTGGGCCATTTTTCTGCAGGGCGATAAGGCGACGTTGATCCTGGATGACGCCGGGTACAAGGTGCTGGGCGAGCCATGGAAACGGGGCGCGGCTCCGTTGATGGAGAAGTTGGCGCCAGTGCCGGTGGAGGCGCACATCCAGAATTTTCTGGATTGCATGAAGACGCGCCAGGAGCCGAATGCGCCGGTGGAAGTGGCGGCGGCCGCGGTGGCCGGGCCGCACATGGCGAACAAGGCGATGTTCGACGGAAGGAAGTTCATACGGGCATGACGCGGCGATCCTTCCTGTTGGCGTCGCTGCCGCTGTTAGCCCAGCGGCGGCCCATGAACGTGTTGTTCATTACGGCCGATGACTTGGGGCTCTACTTGGGCTGCTACGGGGAGAAGCGGATCGCCACGCCGAACCTGGACAAGTTCGCCGCGAATGGCGTTCAGTTCGAGACGGCGTATGTGGCGCAGGCATCGTGCAGCCCATCGCGGTCGGCGATGTTTACGGGGCTCATGCCTCACGCCAACGGCCAGTATGGGCTGGCGAACGGCGGGTTCAAACTGCACGAGGAGCTACGCGGGCAGACGATTCCGAACATTCTGAAGCGGGCCGGATACCGGACGGGGATCATCGGAAAGCTGCATGTGGAGCCGGAGGATTCTTTCCGCTGGGACTACCGGCAGCAGCCTAACGAGACGCGGCGGGTGCGCACGGTGGCTCCGCAGGCGGAGGCGTTCATACGCCAGGACAGCCCGTTCTTCCTGATGGTGAATTTCAGCGATCCGCACGCCTTCGCCAAGGGCCAGCCGCGGGAGTGGTATTTCCCGCCGGACGTCGAAGGCATCCCGGAGCGGCCGTTGGCGCCATCGGCGGCGACGCTGTTCGATTGGCAGCGGGTGGATAATCCGGTGCAGCGGGAACGAACGGCGAACTATCTGAACGCGGTTGTGCGGTTCGATACGGGAGTGGGCTTGCTGTTGGCGGCGTTGGAACGGACGGGCAAGGCCAACGACACGCTGGTGATCATCATTGGCGACCACGGAGCGCCGTTTGAACGGGGAAAGACCACGGTTTACGAATCGGGCTTGCGGGTGCCGTTTCTGGTGCGGTGGCCGGGTGTGTCGAAGCCGCATGTGAGCGCGAAGATGGTTTCGACCGTCGATATCCTGCCGACAATTCTGGACGCCACAGGAGCGGCAGTTCCGCCGCACAAACTGCATGGGGCTTCGTTGCGGGGGGTGTTGAGCGATCCAAAAGCCAAGTGGCGCGAGTTCCTGGCGGCGGAGTTCCATTTTCATGGGGCGGGAATTTTCTACCCGCGACGGGCGATCCGGGATGCGCGGTTCAAGCTGATTCACAATCTGCGGGCCGGGAAGGTGAAACCGCCGCGCGGGATCGACGGGGATAACGCAGCGGCGAAGTCGGCGACGGACGCGCCGGCCGATGCGCGGGAGGCGTTTTTGACCTATTCCGACCCGCCGGAATTCGAGTTGTACGATCTGGCCGCGGATCCGGTGGAATTCCGCAATGTATATGGCACCGGAGCGCATCCCGGCGCGGAGGAAAGGCTGAAGAAGGCTCTGGCGGCGTGGCGTAAGGAAACCGGTGATCCGGCGCTGGATCCGGCCTTTGTGGAAATGCTGGCGAACCGTAAGCCGGGGTGATTTCCACGGCGGGGTCAAGTTGTGGTCGAATGTGAAGGATGAAACTCCGCTTACTTTTCCTAGCCTTGTCAGTTGCCTGCGTCGCGCAGGTGCAAGTGAAGCAGTCCCCGGACCGGATCTCCGTCACGATTGACGGCAAGCCATTCACGGAGTTCTTCGTCGGCGCGGACGCCGTAAAGCCGTATTTTCACCCGCTGCGAACGGCAACTGGGAAGATCGTTACCCGTTCCTATCCCATGGAGACGGTAGCCGGCGAAGCCAAGGACCACCCGCATCATCGCGGATTGTGGATCACGCATGGGCTGGTGAATGAAGTGGACTTCTGGGCGAACGAGAAGAACCAGAAGGGCGCGGGCAAGGCGGGACGTGGGACGATCATTACGCGGCGCGTGACCTCGGTGGAGAGCGGCAAAAAGAAGGGCAGCATTGGCGCCAATTTCGAATGGCAGGATCCGTCGGGCAAGGGGTTGCTGGCGGAACAGCGCACGATGACCTTCTATTCGCATCCGACGCAGCGCTGGATTGATTTCGACGTCACGCTGACGGCGCTGGAAGAGGTCGTTTTCGGCGATACGAAAGAGGGGATGTTCGCGATTCGGCTGGCAACTGACCTGGAAGAACGGCACACCGGAAAGATGCGTACGGCGGACGGCAAAGAAGGCGAAAAGGCCGTGTGGGGATCGCGATCGCCGTGGGTTGATTTTGCCGGGACATTGGAAGGCGAGAAGGTTGGCTTGGCGATCCTCGATCATCCTTCGAATCCGCGGCACCCGACCTATTGGCATTCGCGCGGCTACGGCTTGTTTGCCGCCAATCCCTTCGGCGTGCGTGATTTTGAGCGAGACAAGACAAAGAACGGCGAGTTAAAGTTGGCGAAGGGCGGGGCGGTTCGCTTCCGCTACCGGCTGATCATTCATCCCGGCGATTCGACGGAAGCGAAGATCGCCGAAGAGTTCAAGAAGTACGCGAAGGTGAAGTAGGCAGGATCCTCCGAAGGATGTCGACGGCCTGATCGATCTCGGGCGGGCCAGCGATGTACGGCGGCAGGAGACGGAGCACGTTGCCATGCGTGCAGTTGATGACCAGACCAGCGGCGAGCGCCTTCGCGACGAAGGGCTCGCCGTTTTTCGTTAGTTCGATACCGGCCATCAAGCCGCGGCCGCGAACGTCCCGGATGGTGGAGCGTTGGGCTTGGAGTTGGCGGAGTTGCTCGTGCAGGTAAGCGCCATTTTGGCGGATAGCGGGGAGGAGTTGATCGACCTCGTCGAGGAAGGCAAGGGCGACGCGGCAGGCGAGCGGACCGCCGCCAAAAGTGGCGCCGTGCATTCCCTGGCTGATCGCTTCGCAGACGGCTTCAGTAAAGATGGTCGCGCCAAGCGGGAGGCCGGCGGCCAGAGGTTTGGCGGTTACGACGGCGTCCGGCAGGCCGAATTCCCGATAGGCGAAGCGTTCGCCGTACGGCCCAGACCGCATTGCGTTTCGTCGGCAATCCAGAGAGCGTTGCGTTCGGTGGCGAGGGTTCGGATGGCCGTCAGGAATTCACGGCTGAGAGGGTGGATCCCGCCCTCGCCCTGAATGGTCTCGGCGACGATGGCTATCAGGTCTTCATTGGCGGCGGCGTGCAGGGCGGCGACGTCGTTGGCGGGAACGAACACGACGCCGGGGACGAGCGGGAGAAAGGGCTCGCGTATTCGGCTTTGGCGGTGAGGGCAAGGGATCCGTCCGTGCGACCGTGGAAGCCGTTCTCGAGGGCGATGATCCGGTGGCGGCGGCGACTGTTTTTATTTGCCTGGGCGCGGGCGGCTTTCAGGGCCGCCTCCATTGCTTCGGAGCCGCTGTTGCTCAGGAAGACTTTCGCTAAGCCGGTCCAGTCGACGAGCCTGGCGGCGAGTGCTTCCTGGTAGGGGTGGCGGTGGAGATTAGACGGAACGTTGATAGATCGCTAGCGGGGCATGAATCCGCGCGCTTTCCCTTCGATGCGCTCGCTTCGGCGTACTTCCCGCTCAAGTGGAGCATTGCGATCGCGCTCATTTATCGTTTCCACATTTCTTTGAACTGACGCATCTGTTCGTTGCCGGGATTGGCGGCTTCATCGCGGATGCTGTTGCCGGTGAGAGCGAGGAAGGCGCCTTCGAGCGAGTCGGTTTTGGTCTGTTTTTTGAGTTCGTCGACTGTGCCTTGCGCGACGATTTTACCGTGATCAATGATAGCGATTCGCTGTGCGACGCGGGCGGCTTCGTCCATGTAATGGGTGGTGAGAAAGACGGTCACGCCTTCGGTTTCGTTGACATGTTTGACGTGGTTCCAGAGCTGGTTGCGGCTTTGGGGGTCGAGGCCGAGGGTCGGCTCATCGAGGAAGAGAATCTTGGGAGTGTGGAGGAAGCCGCGGGCGATTTCCAGGCAGCGTTTCATGCCGCCGGAAAAGGTTTTGACGAAGCCGTCGCGGCGGTCCCAGAGCTCGAAAAGTTTGAGCAACTATTCGGTGCGTTCGGCGCGGAGACGGCCGGGGACGCCGTAGAGCACGCACTGAATGTCCATGTCTTCGCAGGCGGTGAGTTCGTTGTCGAGACTGGGATCCTGGAATACGATGCCGAAGCGTTTGCGAGATTCGTTCTGCTGTTTGGCCGGATCGAGGCCGTCGAGCGTGAGGCTGCCGCTGGTGGGTTTCAGCAGCGTCGTGAGCATCTTGATCGTGGTCGTTTTGCCTGCGCCGTTGGGGCCGAGAAAAGCAAAAAGTTCGCCCGGTTTGACCGTGAATGTGATGCCACCGACGGCACGGAAGTCGCCGAAGGTCTTCACCAGATCTTGGACGCGGATCATGTGGCAAGGCTAAACCGTTCGGTTGGGTTCGTCAAGTTTTTGGGGAGGTGCGCGGCAAGCTTAGTTGGAGATCAGAACGTCAGTCAGGGAGATCAGGGAGGCGCTCTCCGGTGCTGTGAGACTGCCCCCATTCAGGATTACTTTGGCGCGAAAGGCCATTAGGGCAGATCGCCTGCCCACGATGTCGCCCGAGGCTTCCGCCGTCCTGGCGGCTTGCAGATCAGCAAGCGGTCCGGCAGCGGCCGTTGCGTTGCCGTAGAATTCTCGAGTCACGGTTTCCAGGGTGCGTGTGCTAAACAGAACCGTATTACTGGTTCCGTCGATTATCGCGCCGGCGCTCGGGAGGGTGGCCCACTGTTCGCCGTTGGCGCCGAGACGCACGATTCGGAAGGCTTCCGATACGAACCAGCCGGTGACGGGAGGAGCGATGGTTTCGGATGTCGTCTTCTGCATCGCGAGGAAGCTGTTGACTCCGATGTAGTTTCCCTGGACGGGGTTCGCGGTGAGGCCGGGTTGTGAAGGATTGAGCCCCAGGTCGATGAGGCGTTGGAAAGCCAAAACTCCTGCCGCCAACACGTCATTGAACATTTCTGTTCGCGCCGTATCCGCCGCAGGGATCGGCGTCGAGGTAACGGCGCAGGCGCGGGCATCGGCGGGCGCCCATGGGACGCGGAGGGTTACCGAGCCGGTGATACCGGGGAGGGGCGCCGCCAGCAGTTCCAGTTTGTCGTTTCCGCTTCCAGCGGGAACGGAGAGAGCGAAACCATCCAAGGCATAGCCGGCTGCGATGGGATATGCGAGATCCATCCATACGCTATCGAGCGATGGGGTTTTTCCCGTTTGCAATTTCCGATCGACCGCCTGTTTGCAGAGGCGTTGGAGGTTGTTGGCCGTGCGGCTGGCATTGGCGCTTTCGCGCAGCGGTTGCAGGGCGGGCAGAAGCAGCGCGATGAGGACGGCAATAATGCCGATAGCGGCCATTAGTTCGGTTGTCGAGAAACCGCTGCTGACGCGGCGGCGGGAAGTATTTTTCTCTGTGTTCTCCTTGCACTTGGTAGCGCGTGAGGAGACGGAAAAGACCCGCAGGACTCGGGTTTTGGCTAGTTCGCGATGGCGATATCCACCATGTCGTGGAAGGCATCGGGCGTTTCGATGGCGAGAGGGACGGCGGAGCCGGTGGGGGCGTTGGAGGGGACGGTGAGGTTGATCTGATAGAGGCCGGCGAGACCGGGGGCGAGGCCTTTGAAGACTACGGTGGCGAGGCGGCCGCCGATGTATACCTTGACGTCGCTGGTGACGAGGCTGAGCGGGCTATTGGGGGCGGCGGAGCCGTCAGGGATAGTTGGTGTCACGGCGCCGAGACCGGTGAGGAACAGGAGTATCGTTTCGCCGCGTTTGGCCGGTGCGGCGGCGTTGACGAGCGTGAAATTGGCGTGGAGCAGCGCGCCGGGGCCAGTGCCAGCGGGCGGGATGGTGAAGATGCCGGGAGAGGACCGGGCGAGGGGGATATCGACGATATTGGAGCGCTGGCCGTTGTTGACGACGACGATGCTGGCGGTGGCGCCGGTGGCGTTGAGCGGAACCAGGGCGCTGATCTGTCCGGCGCTGGTGAGATAGAGCGGGGCGGCGGCATTGTTTACCAGGACCTGTACGTTTCCGAGCGAAGTGGGGAAAGGAAGGCTGCCGGCGACCGTAGTGGCGGCCGCGAGGCCGGAGCCAAAGAGGGTGAAGAAGCCGCCGGGGGAGAGCGGAGCGCCGACGGGGGCGAAGCTGGCGGCGTTGACGACGCCTTGCGGACTGATGAAGACTCCCGTGCCGCTGGGGGCGGCGGCCCTGATGGCGAAGCTGAGTTCGTAGTTGTTTGAATCGACGGTGGAGATGCCGTTGGTGTGGAAACCGGTAGCGGAAATGGCAATACGGTTGAGATCGAGGGTTCCGGCGCCGTCGGCGTTAACGGAGTAGTTGTTGACGGCGGTGAGATCGAGCACGCCTTCGGGCTGGCGGACACGGAGGCTGGAAACGAGTTTGCCGGCGCCGGTGGAATTGGATGACCCTGTGTAAGCGCCGGCTTTATTGGATTCATAGCGGAGCCCCGCGCGGAAGTAAAGGTTTCGGAAGGACGCAGAGGTCCCGGGTTTGGCGCCGACCCAGAGATCGTGGCCGCCGGGAGTGGTGGAGCCGAAGAGCGCCAGTGTTCCATCGCTAGAAACCCAAAGCGACCGGACACCGTTGAGCAATCCGGAACCGGGAAGAGTGAGTGTGCCCGAGCCATCGGTGGTGACGGTATAAGTGGCGTTGGATACGAGAGAAGTGGTGACGCGGTCACCGGTATTGGCGGCTTTTCCGGCAACAGCGATCGTGCCCGCGCTGCCGGTGGCGCTGGCGGTGAGCCGGAATGCGGCGTTCCGCATTTGGGTGGTGGAACCGGAGGGGAATTCGAGGGCCGAGATTTCAAAGATGCCGTTGAGGGAGGCGTTGCTCTGACCGCCGGCAGGCGCCTGGATGGCGACGAAGAGATCGTAGACGCCCGTGGTTTCGGTGCTCGACGCGACGATGGCGCCTTGGCCGAGACCGGCGTTTAAATCCGTGGCGGCGCGTTGGGGGTTGGATATGGTGACGTAGCCGGTACTTTTGACGGCGTATGTGCCGGTGCCGGTGAAGGCGGCGGGAGCGCCGTTGGCGATGATTTGCGAGCCGGTGTACGTGTAGGCCCCGGCGCCATTAAATGTGATGGCGCCATAAGCGGTGCGCATCTCTGATACGGATCCGGCGGTGTTCGCGAGTATCATCAAGTGGCGGAAGAAGTATTTTCCGCTTAAAGAAGCGTTCGTTAAGCTCTGCGAAAAGACGGTTCCCGCCGATAGGAAGAAGAGTGCGGCAATAATTCGGTTCATGTTTTGTTTCCCTGTTCGGTGTTCCCGTTACGATAACTCGGAAAATGACCTTACGATCGATCATTTTCTGAAACTCCATATCGGCAGCAGGGTTTCGGTACGCAGAAAGTATTTGTTAACGGAGATTGATTATGTGCTCGAAAGTGTCCCTGTTCCTAGCGTTTTCGGTGGTATGCGTCGCCCAGGACGCCGTGTGTTCGTTTCTTGGACCGCAGCGGGAGCGAATTCTGGAAGCGGGCAAATACGGGCGGAAGCCGGGGCGGCTGACGGAATTGACGGCGCACGTGACGGGCCGGATGAGCGATACGCAGAACTTTGTGCCGGGCGGAAGCCGGACGAATTCGCAGTTGCAGCTCGACCAGATGGGGACGATCGACCGGCACATTTACGGCACGTTGCAGGGGAAAGGCGTGATGCCCGCGGCGCGGACAGATGACTACGAATTCATCCGGCGGGTGACGCTGGACTTGACGGGGCGGATACCGTTGCCAGAGCGGGTGACGCAATTTATCGCCGATTCGCGGACGAATAAGCGGGAAGTGTTGATCGACGAGTTGTTGGCGAAGCCGGAGTGGGTTGATAAGTGGACGATGTTCTACGGGGACCTGTTCAAGAACAACTCGGTAAACACGAATATCCGGCGGGACGGCGACGGAGTTTCGGCGTTTTATGCGTGGATTTCGAATGCGCTGAAGACGGCCAAACCGTACAACACGCTGGCGGCGGAACTGATTGCGGCGACCGGGACGAACAGCTATCAGCAGGGAGAGCTGAATTTTCTGCCGGGCAGTTTTCAGCCGATGGTGCCACAACAGGATACCTATGATCAGGCGGCGGCGGATGTCGCGAAGACGTTTTTGGGCCTTGGGCATTTGAACTGCATTCTGTGCCATAACGGGCGCGGTCACCTGGATACGTTGAGCCTTTGGGGGAAGGCGACGACGCGGAGCCAAGGCTGGGGGATGGCAAGCCACTTCTCGCGGACCGCGATGGCGAGGGTTTCGATTAACGCGAACAGTTTTGTGCCCTATTACTGGTCGGTGGGGCCGAATGCGGCGCTGCGGAACGATTATCAACTGAACACGACGACGGGCAACCGGCCGGCACGGTCGCCGATTGGGACGCAGACGACGGTGCCGCCGACGTACCTCTTTACCGAAGCGAAGCCGGCGCCGGGCGAGGACTACCGGACGGCGTATGCGCGGGAGATTGTGGCGGATTCGCTGTTTTCAAAGGCCGCGGTGAACTATGTTTGGGAGCATTTCTTTGGGCTGGCGCTGGTTACGCCGAATGACGGTTTCGACCCGGCGCGGCTGGATCCGGACAATCCGCCCACCGTCGAGGGCTGGACGCTGCAGCCGGCGAACGCGGCGCTGCTGCGGGATTTGGCGGCGGACTTTGTTGCCATTAAATACGACGTGAAAAAGCTGATGCGGCAGATCGTGATGTCGGAAGCGTATCAAATGTCGGCCCGCTATCCGGGTACGTGGAACCCGGCATGGGAACCGCTATATGCGCGGCATTTTGTGCGGCGGCTATGGGGAGAAGAGATTCACGACGCGCTGGTGCAATCGAGCGGCGTATCGCCGAGCTACGATCTGTCGCGGACCTATCCGGGCTTCAGCCGGACGGAGGCCTATGCGATGCGCATTCCCGAGCCGCTGCAGACGCCGGACCGGGGCGGGGCCGTATCGCGGTTTCTGGACGCCTTTTTGCGGGGGAACCGGGACGATGAGGAGCGACGGAATGATGGGTCAATTTCGCAGGCGCTAGCGCTGATGAACGATTCGCTGGTGTTGACGCGGATTCGGGGAACGGGGAACGCGTCGTTGCTGCTGCAGAAGAATCTCTCTAAGCCCGATGAGGAACTGGTGGGCACTCTGTTCCTGACGGTGCTCTCCCGCAATCCGACCGAGGCGGAGAGGACGGCGGCGCTGAGCCAGTTGCGGACAGGCACGCGGACCACGCAGGCGGAGGACCTGCTGTGGTCGCTCTACAACAAAGTGGACTTCATTTTCAGCTACTAGGGGGACATCATGAACGAGCAAAAACTCCAACAATATCTGGCGAAGTATCCGCGGGCTCATGCCACCTATAGCGAGGCGCCGTTTCTGTCGCGGCGGCGGTTTTTTGAAGTTGCGGGCGCGGGCGTTGCCGGTTCGTATCTGGCTCAGCCGCTGCTGGGTGAAACTTCGGGCGGCGCAGTGACGACGAAGAATACGGCGAAGAATGTGATCTTCGTTTTGATGACCGGGGCGCCGAGCCATGTGGATACTTTCGACTGCAAAGTGGGCCCTTCGACGCCGGCGGCGTTAAAAGCCGAGACGGTGAATGGTGTGCTGTGGCCGAATGGCGTGATGCCGAACCTGGGCGCGCAGTTGGGGAAGATCGCGATTGTGCGGTCGATGCGAGCGTGGGCGCTGGTTCATTCATTGGGGCAGACATGGACGCAGATCGGGCGTAATCCGGCGGCGGCGCTGGGCGATGTATCGCCAAACATGGGGTCAGTAGTGGCGTCGGAAAAGGAACGGGAGCGAACGGCATCGCAAGTGTTTCCGACGTTCCTGGCATTGAACGCGAATGCTGCGATGGGGCCGGGGTATTTTTCGGCGACGTATGCGCCGTTCAAAGTAACGCCGGCGACGACGGGATTACCGAATACGTCGAACGCCGACGGAAAGACGCGCTCCGATGCGCGGCTGCGTTTCCTGCACACGATTGACGATCCCTTGCGTGTGAGTTCGCCGCTGGGAAAGGCGGCGGAGGATTTCGATAAGTTCTACGGGTCGGCGAATGGGATGATGTTTAATTCGGCTGTCGATTCGGCGTTCAAGTTTACTTCCGGCGATAGCTTGCGCTATGGCGCCGGGGGTATTTCGACCGGGTTTGGGAACGCTTGTCTAGTCGCCAAACAGGTGCTGGCGGCGAACCAGGGGACGCGGTTTATTCAGATTAATTTGGGTGGCTGGGATATGCATAACGATATCTACGGCACGGGCGGAACGGCGGTGAATATTCTGACGCTGGGCAAGAGTTTTGATGGGGGCATGAGTACGTTGATTACCGATTTGGAGGCAGCGGGGCTGTTAAAGGAGACGTTGATTGTGATGGTGGGCGAGTTCGGGCGGACGACGGGGGCAGTGTCGGCTTCCGGCGGCCGGGACCACTATCTGCAGCACTTCGCGGCGTTTGCGGGCGCAGGCGTGCGGGGCGGGAAGATCATCGGCGCGACGAATGCGGCCGGGTCCGATACAACGAGCTTTGGATGGAAGCATGACCGCTATATCCGGCCCGAGGATGTCATGGCGACGGTCTATTCGGCAATTGGGATTGATTGGACGAAACAGCTCGATACGCCGTATGGGCGCACGTTTGAGTATGTGCCGGATGCGTCGGATGGGCTTTACGCTCCTATTGATGAGTTGTGGGGGTAGACTTCGGCGAGAACCAGGAGTACATGGCGGGGAGCAGGAAAAGCGTTAGCAGGGTTGATGACGCCAGGCCGCCGATGACGACGGAGGCGAGCGGGCGTTGGACTTCGGAACCGGCGGAAGTCGAGAGGGCCATGGGCAGGAAGCCGAGACTGGCGACGAGGGCGGTCATCAGCACTGGGCGGAGGCGGAGCGTCGCCCCTTCGGGGACGGCTTCTTCGTCGGACATGCCGGCGGCCCGGAGGCGATTGATCTGGCTCACCATGACAATGCCGTTCAGCACCGCGACGCCAAACAGGGCGATGAAGCCGATGGAGGCGCTGAGATTCAAATTCATACCGCGAAGCCAGAGTGCGGCGACGCCGCCAACGAGGGCGAAGGGAACGTTGCAAAGGATCAACATCGCCTGGCGCATTGAATAAAACGTGAAATAAAGCAGCGCGAAGATGGCGGCCATGGAGATCGGAAAGACGAGCGCGAGGCGGCCGAGGGCGCGTTCCTTGTTTTCGAATTGGCCGCCCCAGTCGATGAAGTAGCCGGGTGGCAGTTGGACTTCTTCGTTGACGCGGCGGCGGGCTTCATCGGCGAAGCTGCCCAGGTCGCGGCCCTGCACGTTACATTGCACGACGATGCGGCGCATGCCGTTTTCCCGGCTAATGACTTCGGGGCCGCGGGCGGTGTGGATACGGGCGATTTGGCCCAGGAGAACGCGCTCGCCGCCGGGTGCTTGCAGGCGGACTTGTTCGAGGGATTCGGGGCGTTCCCGGTAGGACGCGGGAAGCCGGACAATGATGCCGAAGCGGCGCTGGCCGTCGATAAATTCGCTAACCGGGCGTCCACCGACGGCGGCTTCGACAACTTCTTTCACGTCATCGATGTGGAGACCGTAGCGGGCGAGGGCGGCGCGGTCTGGTTCGATGTGCAGTTCGGCAACGCCGCTGGCAACTTCCATTTGTGCGTCAGTCGCGCCGGGGACGCGTTCCAGCACACGGAAGGCCCGCATGGCGAGTGCGTCGAGAACGGCCGGATCCTCGCCAAATACTTTGATGGCGACGTCAGCCTTAATTCCGCTGATGGTTTCGTCCAGGCGCATGGCCATGGGTTGCGTGAAGTTGTAGCCGATACCGGGGACGGCTTCCAGAGCGACGCGCATCTTGGCAATCAACTCCTCCTTCGTCTTCACCTTCCATTGCTCCTGCGGGTGGAGGAGCACGTAAACGTCGCCCTCGAAGATGCCCATTTGGTCAGTGGCGAGATCGGGGCGGCCGAGTTTGGAGACGATGCCGGAGACTTCGGGGAGGGTCATTAACGCCTTCTCCATCTCGACGCTGAGCTTGACGGAATCGGTGAGGGACACGCCGGGAAGCTTTTTTGATTGAACGAGAATTGAGCCCTCTTCGAGCCGCGGCATGAACTCCGTGCCGAGAAAGTGGATGGAGCCGAGGGCGACAGCAGCGATGACGACGCCGACAACGACCGTCAGTACGCGGACGCGGAGGGCCATCAACAGAAGGCGGCGATAGATAGCCCGCAGGTGTTCGAACCAGCCTTCATTCTTGTGCGCCTTAACGCCGCGGCGAAGCGCGTACGAGGCCAGGACCGGCATGCCGAAGAGCGCTAGTGCCAGCGAACCAGCGAGCGCGCTCACCACCGTCACCGCCATGGGCCGGAACATGCGGCCCTCCAGTCCTTCGAGGAAGAATATGGGCATATAGACGGCAATGATGATGCCGACGGCGAAGACAATGGGGCGGGCGACTTCATGGGCGGCGGAGCGAATGACGCTGTTGACGTCCTCATCCTCCGTGCGGGAACCGAGCCGGGCGACAGCGTTCTCCATCATAACCACGGCGCCATCGACAATCATGCCGAAATCCACTGCTCCGAGCGACATGAGATTGGCGGTGACTCCAAACCATTTCATGCCGATGAAACCGGCGAGGAGCGACAATGGAATGACGGCGGCGACGAGCAGCGCGGCGCGCACATTGCCGAGGAACAGCAGCAGGACGGCCATCACGAGGAGTCCGGCTTCGGCAAGGTTACGGCGTACGGTGCCGATGGTTCGGTTGATGACTTCGCTCTGATCGTAGAAGGGAACGATGCGAGTGCCCTCCGGCATCTTCACGGTTTCCAGGCGGCGCTTGACGCGGTTGATTACGTCTCGCGAGTTCTCGCCTTTGAGCATGATGGCCATGGCGGAAACCGATTCGCCGATGCCGTCGCGAAGGGTAGCGCCCTGCCGCTGCACCGCGCCAGTGCGCACGGTGGCCACATCACGAACGAGCACTGGCGTGCCGGTACGAGACGCGATGACAATGCTCTCGAGGTCGGCTGGCTTCCGGGCGCGGCCCTTGCCCACGACGGTGTATTGCTCACCGGCGAACTCGATGAAGCCGCCGCCGAAGTTCTCGTTGCTTGAGGCGACGGCCTTTTCGACATCGGCGAGTGTGAGCCCGTAGCGTTCCAGCGCTTCGGGGCGCACTTCGATTTCGTACTGTCTGGTCAATCCTCCCCAGGTCTCAACTTCGACGATACCCGGAACGGTGCGCAGCAGAGGGCGGATGACCCAATCGAGAAACGCCTTCTTTTCGTCGAGCGGAACTTTTGCGCCTTCGATAGTGAACTGATAGACCTCGCCGAACGGTGTCGCGTTTGGGCCCAATCCTGGTTCGAGACCCGCGGGGATACGGCCGCGCACTTCCTGGAGCCGTTCGTTCACGATCTGGCGGGCGAAGTAGGGGCTGACGGTATCGTCAAAAACCACGGTAATTTTGGACAGGGCGAATTTGGAAACAGAACGGGCTTCCACGACGCGGGGCAGGCCCATCAGCGAAGTTTCCATGGGGAAGGAGACGAGCTGCTCGACTTCGGTGGGCGGCATGCCGGGGCAGGCGGTGACGACGGTGACCTGATTGTTGGTCAGGTCGGGGAAGGCGTCAATGGGGAGTTCGAGGAGGCTGAACACTCCGCCGCCGATGAGGAGGGCGATCGCGGCGAGGACCAGGATGCGGTTGCGCAGAGCGGCGTCGATGAGGCGATTGAGCACTGGCTTTTATTCCTCAACGAGGGTCGACTTCAGCATCTCTGACTTCAGCAAAAAGGCTCCCCGTGTCACGACGCGCTCACCGGCGGAGAGGCCGGAGAGAATGGCGATGGAGGCGCCGGCGCGGGGGCCGGTTTCGACGGGGCGGGCGCGGAATTTGTCCGGTCCATTGGCCACAAAGACGATGCTGTGGCCGTTCATTTCCTGGACCGATTCCTGGGGCACGTAGAGTGCTTCGCCGGTGCCGCCGGCGGCGAGTTCGGCGGTGGCATACATCTCAGGTTTCAAATCGCCGCGCGGATTTGCGAGGACGATGCGGGCCTGGACGGTGCGAGTGGCGGGGTCAAGCTGATCTCCGGTGCGCGTGAGCCGGCCGGTGAATGGGCGATCTTCGAAGGCCCGGACAAAAACCTGGGCGTTCATGCCAGGGCGGATGCGCCCCATGTTCTCCTCGGGGATGGCGGCAAGCATCCAAATGGATGAGAGGTCGCTGATGACGAAGAGGTCGTCGCCGGGCTTGGCGACCGAACCGGAACTGATCGTGCGAGAAATGACGATACCGGCGGCGGGGGCCTTGACGGGAGCGGTGTCGTCATCATGATCAAACTCGCCGGGTTTGTGTTCGGGATGGTCTTCGGCGCCGACTTCCAGGAATTCCTCCAGATGCATCCGGGTGCGTTGGACTTCCAGCCGTGCGGCCTCAATGCCGGCGAGTGCGTTTCTTAACTCGCTTTCGGCGTGGTCCAACTGTTCCTGGGATGCGGCTTTCAGGTTCAGCAGGCGCCGGATACGGTCCCGGTTCTTTTCGGTATAAGAACGCTGGACTTCCTGGCGCCCGAGCTCGATTTTTGCCTTTTGATAGGCGCTGCGGGACTCGTGAATGTCGTGGCTGTGCAGGCGGGCGAGGACCTGCCCTTTCTGTACCCGGTCACCGATGTTGACGAAGACCTTTACAACGCGACCGTCAATGACGGCGCCGACCTTGTGGGTCTTTTCTTCATCGGCTACCAGCCGGCCGTTGGCACGGATGACGAGCGGGACGTTGCGGCGCTCGACCTCGGCGGTTGCCAAGTCTGCGATTTTCTGTAGCTCCGGACTGAGCCGGACTTCGCCGGGTTCCGGTTTGGCTTCGACGGTTTTGGCGGGTTCCGGCTTGGATGTTTCCGGTTTTGTGCCGCACGCTGAGAGGAGAGCAAGAGCAAATAGCGTGAATCGCTTCAAGGCAGGACTCCGATCGCCGTTTCGACGGCTGCTTCACTGAGGCGGAATTCGGTTTGAGCCTGGGCGCGGAGGAGTTCTGTTTCCAGGCGGACGCGTTCGGCGTCGAGGAGGCGGAGGAGATCGGAACCGCCTTCGCGATAAGCGGCTTGCGCGATTCGGGCGGTTTCGCGGGCGTGATTGGTGAGTTCGTTTAGCATGCCCTCGAACTGACTCTGGCGCAGGCGATAGGCAGCGTAGGCGGCGCGAACTTCGGCGCGGACCATGGCTTCGGCGGCGGCGGCGTTGGAGCGGGCGACACGGGTTTCAGCGCCGGCGGCGGCGATGTTGCCCTGGTTCTTGTTGCGCCAGGGGAGGTCCATGTTGAAGTAGGCCAGCAGGCCATCGTATCCGTTGGTACGTTTGTAGCCGCCGGAGAGATCAATATCGGGGCGGGAGAGCGCGGTTTGGAGTTGTTCGTTCGCCATCGCGGCGGCTACGGCCTGACGGGCGAGTCGCACCTCGGCGCGGCGATTAAGGGCGTTCTCCGGATTTTCCGGCGGCACGGTGGCGGCGCCATCGATTGAGCCTTCGAACGGTAAGCTGTCTGCAAAAACGGTCCGGCCCATTTCCCGCTGCAGGTTGATGGCGGCGCGTTCCGCGGCGAGGGTTGCACTCGAAGCGGCGAGGCGCAGACGGGCCATTTCCAATCGAATACGAATAAGGTCCGCTTCGGCCATATTTCCTTCCCGTACGCGGACCTCGTGGTAGGCGACGGTTTGGGCGAAGTTAGCGATGGTCTCGTTGTAAATGGCGGCAACGCGGGCGGCGCCCAACGCGTTCCAGAACGCCTCGCGAACCTGGGCGGCGATGCGCTGGGCGAGGATGGCCTTGATAATTCCGGCGAGTTCCTTGTTGGCGGTGGCGAGATCGGTACGGCGTTCGCGTTTACGGGCGGTTTCCAGGGTCTGGGTGAGGAAAATGAAATGGTCGTTGTCGGTAAGCGGACGATAAGGGGACTGCCAGCCGCTTCGGAGATTTTCGAGTTGGATGGTCAGACGGGGATTTGGTTTGAGCGACGCCTGTTCCAAGAGTCCCTGGGCGGTCGAGACCCGGCCGTCGGCGGCGGCGAGAAGAGGGTGCTTTCCCAAGGCCTCGCGGATGGCGGCGGCCAAAGTCAAAGGCTGCTGTGCGAGTAGACCTGCCGGTAGGAATAGAGCCAGTACGTGGATGGTTCGGCGCGCTCGCACAAGAATCAGTGTAGCAGAGCCTACTCTAGTGTTTTCAATCATTTACAGGCGCAAGCGATTTGCAGGTAGTACGCATATTAGGGGAGTTCTCAGGAAAAATTGACCTAGGTCCGAAACTTGGGCGTAGAGAGGGGGTTCCATCTCTTAGAATCAAGGTGATGACCACCGCGATTCAAGATGGATCCGGGGCGTCATCGGGGCCAGAATGCCGCCTGGAAGAGTTAGGGGACCAAGCAACATGAAACGCAGCGCCTTTATAGCCTTGGCGTCAATGACGTTGGCGTGGGGACAGCCGGAAAACGCGATGAACGCGGACCACTCCGAATGTGCATACTTCGGACCGAAGCGAGCGCAGTTTATGGAGACCAGCCTTGCCGCGGCGAGGCGGTCGGTCTCATACGAGACTGAAGCGGTTGTGGCTCGGTTGGGTCCGCAACAATTTGTACCCGGAGGAAGCCGGACGAATTCGAGTTTGCAGAGCTCGAGCTCCGGAAATGTCGTCGACAAGCATATTTTTGGGGTTCTGCAAGCGAAAGGCATCGAGCCCGCGGCGCGCGCGAACGACTACGAGTTTGTCCGGCGAGTGTCACTCGACCTGACAGGGCGGGTCCCAAGTCCGGAGCGGGTAACGGCTTTTGTATCGGACGGCGATCCAGACAAGCGGGCGAAGTATGTGGATGAGCTGCTGAATTCGACGGAGTGGGTGGACAAGTGGGCGATGTATTTCGGCGACTTGTACAAGAACACGGATCAGGTCCGAGCGACAAATACGCTGAGGCGAGCGGAGGGGCGCGAAGCGTTCTACAACTGGATCTATAGTTCGCTGAAGGACGGAAAGCCGTATAACCGGATGGCATTCGAGTTAATTGCCGCGGAAGGGCAAAACTCCTGGACGCAGGGGGAACTGAACTGGCAAGTTGGCAACCGTACGACCGGCGGGCCGGTGCAGGATCACTTCGACCAGATGGCGGCGTCGACGATGGAGACCTTCCTCGGCAACAGCCACTTCAATTGCATCGTTTGCCACAACGGTCGCGGGCATGTGGACACGCTGAGCCTGTGGGGCAAGAGCTCGAGTCGCATGCAGGCCTACGGGTTCGCGGCATTTTTTGCGCAGGCCACATTCGTGCAGCAGCCGCGGGATCAACGGCCCGACCCGAATATCTACTACTGGACCTTGGGATTGAATCGGACCGGAACTTACGCGTTAAATACGACGACCGGGAACCGTCCGCCCCGGCAGGCGGTGGGCGGAGCGCGGGTCGCAACGCCCGCCTACCCGTTTGGCGAGGGGTTGACCGCGAATGCCGGAGAACCACTTCGCGCGGCGGCGGCGCGACTGGTGACGACGGACTTTAATTTTTCACGCGCCACGGTGAACTATATCTGGAAGGAACTGATGGTCCGCGGGCTGGTGGAGCCGGTTAATCAGATGGATCCGGAGCGCCTGGATGCTGACAATCCTCCGCCCGCGCCGTGGACATTGCAGCCATCGAATGCGGCGCTGCTCAGGGATCTCGCGCAGGACTTCATCGACGGGGGATACAATCTGAAGGCGTTGATGCGGCGCATTGCGACCTCAGACGCGTACCAGCTTAGCGCGCGCTATGACGGGCAATGGAATCCAACCTGGGATAATCTGCACGCACGCCGGCTGGTTAAGAGGCTGTGGGCGGAAGAAGTTTATGACGCCATCGCCCAGACTTCGAATGTTCCGGCTCCGATCACCATGGCTGTGTCCACGAGGGTGCCAAATGGCGCGGTCGCGATGACACGAGTGGTACCGGCGGCAATGCAAACGACAAGCCCTTCGTCTCGCGGCGGCGCGGCGGCGTTTCTGAATCCGTTCTACCCCGGTGACCGGGAGGACACGGAGCGGCGGCGCGACGGATCCGATCAGCAGGCGCTGACGCTGATGAACAACAACTTTGTGATGACGCGGACCCGGTCAGCTGCAACCGGTGGCCAAGACAGTTTGTTGCGGAAACACATCAACAAGACGGACCGGGAGCTAGTTGAGAATTTGTATTTGACGGTGCTTTCGCGAATGCCCGACGAATCGGAGCGGGCTACGGCGGGAAAAGCGCTTACTTCCGGGAACCGGCAGCAGGCGGCGGAAAACTTATTGTGGTCGCTTTATAACAAAGTCGACTTTTTCTTTAACTACTGAGGCATTATGTTCAACGAATCCACATTCCGCCGGTTTATAAAGAAGAATCCCCACCATCACTTGCCGTTCTACGCACGCCCCGTTTTCAGCCGGCGCAATTTTCTTCGGACAATGGGCGCCGCGGTGGCCACGCTGCCGCTGCATGCGCAGGTCGTAAAGGGGCAGAGCGTAGAGACGAAGAACACCGCGAAGAACGTGATCTTCATTCTTCTCGCGGGTGCTCCGAGCCACGTGGATACCTTCGATTTGAAGATGACGAGTGGCATTACTCCGGCCACTTTCAGCCCCTCGGGCCTGAAGGGCGTGCAATGGAACACGGGAGTGTTCCCCAAGCTGGCCGGGCAATTTGAGGACATCGCACTAGTGCGTTCCGCGCGGGCGTGGGCGGCGCAGCACACTTTGTCACAAACGTGGGTGCAAATCGGACGCAGTCCGGCGGCGGTGCTCGGCGATGTGGCGCCAAACATGGGCGCGATCGTTTCGATTGAAAAGAGGGGGGAACGCACCACATCACAGATCTTCCCTACCTTCCTCGCGTTGAACTCCGATGGCGCGGTGGGCGCGGGGTACCTGCCGGCAACCTATGAGCCTTTCAAATTCGCGCCGAGCGCGGCCGGTCTTCCAAATACGACAAATCCCGACGGCGCAACGCGGCTGGAAGCGAAATATACCCTGCTGGAAGGCCTGGATAATTCGCTGCGCGTGAATTCGCCCTACGGCGACCCGATTACCGATTTCGGCGCCTTTTATCAAGCCGCGCGCGGTTTGATGTATAACCCCGCGGTCGATAACGCCTTCAAGTTCACGACCGCGGATGCCGCGCGTTATGGCAACACGGCTTTTGGGAATGCGCTGCTAACCTCCAAGCAGGTTCTGGAAGCGAATATGGGTACGCGCTACATCCAGGTCTCGCTCGGCGGGTGGGATATGCATAACAACATCTACACCACGCAGGCAGGGCAGACCTCCATTTTCTCGCTCGGCAAGGTGGTGGATGACGCTTTGAGCACCCTGCTGGCCGACTTGAAATCGAGCGGACAGTTGAAGGAAACGCTCATCGTCATGATGGGTGAATTCGGCCGGACCGTCGGGCCTCTTTCAGCGACGGCGGGGCGCGACCACTATTTGCAGCAGTTTGTGTTCTTCGCCGGCGGCGGGGTGAAAGGCGGTCGAGCCATCGGCAAGACTGATCCGACGGGCGCCCGCACGGAAGAGTTCGGCTGGTCTGGTGAGAGAGATGTACGAGTGGAGGACGTGGAGGCGACGATCTACTCTGCGCTGGGAATCAACTGGACGAACATCCGCTACGATGACCCGTTTGGACGCGGGTTTGAGTATGTGCCTTACGCCAATGAAGGGCTCTACAAACCGATTCACGAACTTTGGACATAATGTTTGCATGCGGGCTCTACTCTTTGCTCTCGCCCTCCCAGTCCTATGGGCGCGGCCGAGCCGTGATGAACGGTGGCAGACGGATCTCGATGTTCTATAGACAACGTTGATCCTCTCTTCAATTGGACGCCCAAGTTCGACAGAATTTCCGGGCTGATCAGGTAGTTGAGCACTTGCACCCGGAACCACCATTCGTTTTCGTAGGCCACCAGCGTGGGCGCTTCTCGATGACTTCATCCATCGAGGGGTCGTCAATCCGGAAAATGACCGTCCCAATCAGAGCCGGCTGATCGGAGGGCGCTCAAGTGACCACCCAGCCCTCCTCGAACCATTGGGCGCGCAGCGGTAAGGAAGTAAATAGCGGACTCGTGCGAAAGTTTAGAAACGTGTGGCCATCACCGGCGAAGGCGGCGATCCTCGCCAGTTCCATGGCGATCTGCGTATCGGACAGCGCAAGAATATTGTCACGCAACGCCGTAGCCGCCTGATCCCATTGCGCGCGAGGCACCTTCGTGTACAGGTTCGGATGCCGCGACTGCAGCCGGACTTTATATTTCAAGTACAACGTCTGTGCGGAGATGCCAATCATTCCGGCGACGCGCTTTCGAGCCGATTTCGCTGCCGCCTTGACGAATAATCCTGGGGAGAGATTCATCGTCGATGTCAGGAACAATGTTGGCGGCAATAGCGCCGTGCTGGCGCGGTTGCTGCCCGCGGTCCCGTCCCATCTTCGGCGCATTATGATTACCGGGCGGCAGACCTTTTCAAGCGGCATGTTTGCGGCAGCCGATCTGTCGCGCGCCGGATGGACATTGGTTGGTGAGCCGACCGGTGGCAAGCCCAGCGCGTTTGGCGAAGTGCTAACCTTTACACTGCCATACTCCGGCCTGCGCGGACAATACTCCACGCGGCGTTTCACCGGCGCCGTGCAGGCGCAAAATGACGCGTTGCTCCCGGACATCCCGGCGCCGTGGACGTGGCCGGCATTCTCGCAGGAGTTGGATCCGTTCCTGGAAGCTGCGTAGGCGCTGAACTAGCGCTTGCTATGCTGGTAGCGGAAGCTATATGACGAAGGTTCAACTGCGCTACGAGCTGCTCCGGCCGCTGGACGACACTCTGATGAAGCGCATCTCCGACGCGCACGGGATCTACGGATTCCAACGCATTCAAGTCGATCCGTCTCTGGATAAAATCACCGTTGAATATGACGCCTCGCGCCTCACGCGCGATGGCGTGGAAGCCAAACTGCATGGTGCTGGAATTCCCGTAAAGCCGGTCTAATCGTGCTCGATTTTCGCGTCCTGGCGAATGCACAGGCCGCCGGTGCACGCTCGCCACATTCCATCCGCCGGCTGGCGTAGCTGGATTCGCGTGCCTAGGGGCAATTCGCTTTCCGTGGCCCAGCGTTTGTTCGCCCGGCGGAAGTCGTGTTGCCGCTGGTAATAGGCTTGTAGTTCCATTCGCACCGGCCAGGAAGGGTCACCCGAAAAAACGCCGCCGGTTTTTTCAACAAACTGCACGTAGCCCCAGTGTTCAGGCAGATGCATGTTGACCTTGCCCTGCGGCGACCAGACCCAGTTGTCCTCCTTCGTGCCTGGCACGCGCTGATACTTGCCGTCCTTCGACTCGTGCTGCCACTCCACGCGGGAGAAATTCACACGCCAGACGTCGCCCGCGACAGGCGGCAGCGGCATCCGCGCCGCCTCGCCGAACGCCTTCCAGGGAATCGCTATCTCCAGCGTCCAACCCTTATCGCCGTTGCGCGGATCATTCGAAGTCCCATTTACCCGGACCGCGGTTTTCAAGCCCGGGATCTCCCAGCCGTTGTCGGCCGAACCACCGTCTTTGTAAGGTTTGGGCAGGAACAGATCCCAGCCCGTATTCAGCACGTTCATCTCGAACTCGAAGTACTCGTGGCTATCGCTGTTGGGGTCGACAAAGAGTTCAAAGTCGTTGTCGTGGAAGATGACAGCATCGTGCTTGGTAATCGCGCCCCACACATGCGGCTCTTCCAGTTCGGCGGCGATGTAGAAGTACTCCTTGTCCCAGAGCATTTTGGCCCGTGTCCGGAAGCGGGGCAGGGGCTTGGCGCTGCCCTCGATATCGACGAAATTCGATGTCCAGTGCGCCTCGCGCCATTGGCCGTCGATCTTTCCGTCGATATGGATCGGCTTCAGCGCGCGCGGGGAAATGTAAGTCTTCGGCTGAGCGAAAACGCCGAGTTGGAGGAGAAGGATTAGAAAGAGGGGCACTGTTGACCTTTTACAACTTTTTTACAACTTAGGAACGACCTGCAACGGAAACTCCCATAATCTACCTTCATGGAGCGCACGACGATGTACCGCGATGAACACCTTTCAATAGAAAATGCCGGACCGGTGGAACTGGATTGCCGCCGGCTGACCCTAACCAGGAAAGAGCTTGAACTCCTCAGCATGCTCGCCCGCAATGCCGGTGAGATTGTGCCGAGAGAGATCCTCCTGAGTACAGTATGGGGCTACTGCGAAGGGACACGGACGCGAACCCTCGATGTTCACATCCGCCGCCTGCGCCGGAAACTCGGTTCCTTTGGCGATACCTATATCCAAACCGTATTTGGAGTTGGGTACCGCTTTGAACGCTTCCGCGCCGCCCGGCCGCTGGTCATGTTCGCAATGCCCACTTACTCCGCTACCGCGTAATTCGGTCGAGCGCCGCGCATCCTGCCGGGTACAATAAAGGATTGCCCATGCAGGTAAGTATTGCTCCCTCGAAAGCGCTTGGCGGCGCGATCCGCCTTCCGGGTGACAAGTCGATTTCTCATCGCTATGCCATCCTTTCCGCGATAGCAGAAGGCACTTCAACACTGAAGAACTTTTCTTCTGGCGCCGATCCGCATTCGTCCCTCGGCTGTATGCAGGCGATGGGGATTGAAATTGAGACGTCCGATGGCGAAGTGAAAGTCCACGGACGCGGACTGCGCGGTTTGCGAGCGCCGGAAGGTCAATTGGACGCAGGCAACTCCGGGTCGACGATTCGCATGCTAAGCGGTATTTTGGCCGGCCAGCCGTTTGCCAGCACAATTTTCGGCGACGAGTCGCTTTCCCGCCGGCCGATGAAGCGGATTATGACGCCACTGGAATTGATGGGCGCGCGGATCGAAGCCGTTGACGGCACCTATCCGCCGATTACGATTCACGGGACCCGCGACTTGCGCGCGATCCACTATCAAACGCCCGTCGCCTCCGCTCAGGTGAAGAGTTGCGTGTTGTTCGCCGGGCTTTCCTGCGAGGGCGACACCGTCGTTACGGAACCATTGAAGACGCGCGACCATTCCGAATTGGCGCTCCGCGAATTCGGCGCGGAAATTCGCACGGAAGGGCGCATGACCACTGTTACCGGCGGCGTTGAATTGCAGGCCCGAGAACTCTACGTCCCCGGCGATTTGTCCGGCGCGGCATTCTTCCTGGTAGCCGCGATGATGAGCGACGAGGCCAATGTGGTGCTTTACGATGTCGGGGTGAACCCGTCGCGGACGGCATTGATTGATTTCCTCGTGGGAGGCGGCGGCCAGGTGAAGGTGCTGGACGTCCGATCGGCAGGCGGCGAGTTGGTGGGCGATCTTCGCGTTCGGAATTCCAAGTTTCAAGGCGGTGTGATTGAGAAAGGAATGACGGCCGCTTTGATCGACGAGATTCCGGTGCTGGCGGTGCTGGGCGCTACCAGCGAACATGGCCTGACGGTGCGCGACGCGTCGGAATTGCGGGTCAAGGAAACGGACCGGATTGCCACCGTGGCCGATAATCTGCGCCGGATGGGCATCGAAATTGAAACCGCCGCGGATGGATTCCACATCCCCGGCAAGCAGAAGTTTCGGGCCGCCGAAGTGGATAGCTTTGGCGATCACCGGATCGGCATGGCATTCGCCGTGGCCGGCCTGGTGGCTGAGGGCGGGGAAACCATTGTGAATGAGGCCCAAGCGGCCAGCGTGTCTTTCCCCGAATTTTTCGCTACGCTGGAGTCGATCCGAACGTAGGGCCGCAATATGCGTGGTGATTCTGAATTAACCGTCGAGGGCTTGGCCCACGACTTGAACAACGTATTTGAAACGCTCTCGGAGGCGGCGGAACTCCTGTCTTCCGACGGCAAATGGACCAAGTTAGCAAACACGATTCGCCGTAGCGTCCGGCGCGGGGAGCGCATAGTGGCCTCGTTGAACGAAACGATAACCGGTCCGGGCGACTTGACCGAGATTCTCGACAACGCCGTGCAGCACACGGAGGACGTCCTCACGTTCACCCGCGGCACGGCAATTCAGTACTCCCGTCTGCTGGCGCCCGGTGTCACGCTGCCCGGCTCGACGGCCGCGTGGGAGCGCGTTTTCGTAAATCTATTTCTCAATGCCGCGCAGGCGAATCCCCAAGGCGCTGAAGTGGCGATCGGCGCGGCTTGCGAAGGCGGCATCGTCACGTTAACGGTAGCCGACAATGGGCCGGGAATTCCCGCGTCGATTCTGCCAACGCTTTTTGAGCCGAACGTGACGACGAAAAAGTCGCGCGGGCGGCGTGGACTGGGCCTGCATATCGTGCAGTCGATCGTGGTTGAGCATGGTGGCCTGGTGACGGCGCAGAATCAGCAACCGCGCGGCGCCGTATTTACGGTGACGCTGCCGTTGATGGGAGTAGCGTAAAATAAGCCTTCTATGGCGATTGCAATCCTGATTGCCGCTCTTGCAGGCGCGACTCTGGCGCTATTCTTCCAGCCGCGCTGGTGGTTCCCCGATGCCATTTCCGCCCATGCGAAAGACTACGACGCGCAGTTACTGTTTACGTTGTGGGTTGTCGGGTCCATTTTTGTGCTCGCGCAAGGGCTGCTGGTGTGGGTCATCTTCCGGTACCGGGACCGTGGTCAGGCGCCGTCCGTCAACTGCGGCAGTACCAAGCTCGAACTTCTCTGGACGTCCGTGACTGCCGTGGTGTTTCTGGCGCTCGCCTTCGCGGGGCAGGGAATCTGGGCTGGCGTCCATCTCAAAAACTCCGATCCCAGCGCGTTACGCGTAGAAGTAATGGCCAAACAGTTCGCGTGGTCGTATCGCTACTCGGGCGCCGATGGTGCGTTTGGGCGCGTTGACATTAGGCAGATTGACGACGCCGGCGGCAATCCCTTTGGCATCGACAGCAAGGATCCTAAAGGCGCCGACGACCTCACCGCGCCTATACTCCGCGTCCCCGCCGGCCGGCCGGTGGAACTGCTGTTGAAGAGCCGCGACGTCATTCACAATTTCTTCGTGCGCGAACTGCGGCTGAAGCAGGATGTCGTACCAGGGATGACGATTCCGCTCCACTTCACCGCTGATAAGCCGGGCGCCTATGAAGTGCCTTGTTCGGAATTGTGTGGCCTCGGTCATCATCAAATGCGCAGCGCGCTGGTCGTCATGGCGCCGGATGCGTTTGAGGATTGGCTGTTGGAGGCACGGCAAAAGGTTGTCCTGCCGTGAGGATTTTTTCGACGGACCACAAGGTGATTGGCAAGCAGTACATTGGGCTCGCTCTATTCAGCGTGTTGTTTGGCATGGTCCTGTCACTGATCATGCGATTTCATCTGGTCCATCCGGACACGAAAGTGAAGCTGTTCGGACTGCTCTGGCCGGACGGCGCGCCGGGCGGTCAAATGACGCCGGAATTGTACCTGTCGTTGATGACGATGCACGGCACGATCATGGTGTTTTTCGTGCTGACAACGGCGCCGCAGTCGGGTTTCGGAAACTACTTTCTACCGCTCCAGATCGGCGCGCACGATATGGCCTTTCCCGTCCTGAACATGCTGTCGTTCTGGACCACGGCGCTCTCCCTGCTCACCTTGCTGGCGGCGCTTATTGTGGAAGGAGGCGCGCCCTTATCCGGCTGGACCGCCTACCCGCCGCTTTCCGGGCTCGGGAAAATCACTGGGCCGGGGCAGGGGTTGGGGCAGGATTTGTGGATTCTCTCTATCGCCCTGTTCTGCGTCGCCAGCCTCATGGCGGCGATCAATTTCATTGTGACCGTTATCGAATTGCGCGCGCCGGACATGGGCTACTTCGATATGCCGCTCACCTGCTGGGGCTGGTTTGTCACCGCCTTGATCAGCCTCTTCGCCTTCGCCGTGTTGCTGGCCGGTGGCATCCTGCTGATGCTCGATCGAAATGCCGGAACAAGCTTTTTCATCCCCGGCGGGTTGATTGTCAATGATCAGATTCAGACACGTTCCGGAGGCTCACCGGTGCTCTTCCAGCACCTCTTCTGGTTCTTCGGGCATCCTGAGGTCTATATTGCCATCCTCCCCGGCATGGGCCTGATCAGCACGATTCTCAGCGTCTTCAGCGGAAAAAAAGTGTTCGGTTACAAGGCGATGGCCATCGCGCTGCTGGCGATCGGCGGGCTGGGTTTTGTAGTGTGGGGCCATCATATGTTCATCAGCGGGATGAGCCCTTACTCGTCGATTGCTTTCAGCGTTCTGACTCTCGCTGTCGGCGTTCCCAGTGCCGTGAAGACGTTCAATTGGCTGGCCACGCTTTGGGGCGGACGGCTACGGTTCACCGCCGCCATGCATTTTGCGTTGGGCTTCGTTTCGCTCTTCATCACCGGCGGCATTACTGGACTCATCCTGGGCCAGCCAGGCCTCGATATCTATTTCCACGACACGTATTTCGTTGTTGCGCATTTCCATCTCATCATGGGCGTCGCCGCCATCTTCGCCATCTTCGCGGGGCTCCATTATTGGTTCCCCAAAATGTATGGCCGGTTCCTGCATGAAGGTCTGGGAAAACTGCACTTCTACCTCACTTTTGTCGGTGTGTATGCGGTATTCGTACCCTTGCACTTCGCCGGATTCGTGGGCAATCCACGACGCTTTCCGGATTTCAAAGAGTACGAATTTCTCAAATCCGTCATGCCGCTGCACATTGGTGTGACACATGCCGCCTATTTCCTGGCTGCCGCGCAACTCATCTTCCTTTTCAACTACTTCTGGAGCCAACGCCGGGGAGCGGTAGCCCCGACAAATCCGTGGGGCGCAACCACGCGGGAGTGGCGGGATGACTAACGTCGCTCGTACCGGCCAGGCGCTGCTAATCGCCGCCAGTTCCATGTTTTTCGCCGCTTTCACCAGTGCCATGGTGGTCCGGCGCGGATTGAGCGGCGATTGGATTACACCACTACTTCCCACCTGGGTTTGGGCCACATTGCTGCTGGGGCCGTTGGCGAGTTGGCTGATTCAACGCGGCCATGTCCGCCCGGCAATGGCCGCCGGCGCGGCGCTGGTGTCGTCGCAATTGGCGCTGTTGGCGGGCCTGCGCCTTTTTGTTATCGGCGAAGCCTTTTTCGGGGTGTTGATAGCCGCCCATGCCGCCCACGCGGTGGCCGGCGTCGCCGCAATCGGCCGTTTTGGAGCGCGCGCGAGCCTCTTTTGGCATTTCGTCGGCGCTCTCTGGATTTACTTGGTATTTCTTTTTGAGGTGTGGGCGTGAACCCGCGCGGGCTCAAGACTCTCGGCATGTGGCTGTTCATACTCAGCGACCTGCTGACATTCGCGACGCTGCTGGTAATCTACTCGGCGCTCCGCCTGGCCAATCCCGGCTGGCCCACGCCCTTCTCACTCTCCCCCGGCATTCTCTACGCGACCGTCATGACGATCGTTCTTCTGGCCTCCAGTTTGACGATGGTCTGGGCCGTGGATGCCATGGGCAAGGACGACCGCAAGCGTGCCGTGCAGTGGTTGCTCGCCACGATTCTCGGGGGCGCGGCGTTTATCGGGCTGCATCTCACGGAATGGCGCCATCTCATCCAAATCGACGGGATCACGCCGTCAACCAGTCTCTTTGGCTCCGTCTTTTTCGGCCTGACCGGCCTGCATATGGCGCATGTCGCCGCCGGCTTGATCTACCTCGCGATCCTCACCATTGGCGTCCGGCGCGGCAAGTTTTCCGCGGAAGATGTGGAAACAGGCGGACTCTACTGGCACTTTGTGGATCTGGTCTGGATGTTTGTATTCCCGCTTGTCTATCTGATGGCGGTTAAGGTATGAGCTACATCGCCGTTTGGCTTCTGTTGGTCCTACTCACGTTTTTTGAAGTGGGCTTGGCGTGGGTTCGCCTGGAACCGCGCTTGATGCTGGCTGCCTTGCTGATCCTCTCGTTCGCAAAGGCGGCGCTGATCGCCTGGTTCTTCATGCACCTGAAGACACACCGGCCAAAGCCACTGGTGCTGTTGATACCGGGGCTCTTCCTCTGCATCGCGCTCCTGTTGGCGCTACTCCCCGACGGCCTGCGCGCCTGGACGTTGCGATGAAGCTTACCGTCCTCCTCTTCCTCTCGACGCTTAGCTGGGGCCAGTGCGCCATGTGTTTCCGTACCGCCGAAGCGCAATCGCGGGCGCGTGCTGACGCGCTCAATAAAGGTATCGTAATCATGCTCGTGCCCTTGGCCGCCGCCGCCAGCGCCATCGGATATTTAGCTTACAGACGCCGTGCGCGCACAATCTGAACCGGCGGTTGCAGCGTCTGTCCTGTCGCGGGCGACATCTGGATCTGCTTCAGTACCAGCCAGCCCGATACCAGCCTTCCGAACGCCGCAAAACCCTGTCCATCCGGGTTCCGGCGGCCGCCAAAATCCAGCTCCGGCTGGTCCCCCACGCAGAGGAAAAACTGATTCGTCGCCGTGCCCGGTCCGCTGCGAGCCATGCTGATGGCGCCATTTAGATGGGAGATTCCCGTCCGCGTCGTGTGTTCCAACGCCACCGGGGCATACGCGGTCGCGCCCTTTCGCATGGAACCCTGGATGACGCCGATTCGAATCTCATTTTCCGGCTGATTGTCCGGCGTCACCGTCCGGTGAAATTGACCGCCGTCGTAGGCCCCAGACTCCACGTAACCCATAAAATTACTCGCCGTTTCCGGCGCCGCGACCTCATCAATTTCAATAATGAGCGTGCCCAAAGACGTTTCGAACGCCACTTTTGGCAAGCCTTTCGCGGGGTCTGGACCCGCCAAACCCGCACGGAATGGGGGTTTGGAGGCCTGCATTACGAAAAATCCGCGAAAAATGGGGGTTTCAGGCATATTTCCTCTTTACAGCCGCGTTCGGATTCCCTTATTATCGGAACAACGCTCGTCGCCGGAACATTTAGTAGCAAAAATGGTTTTGGCAGCGGGGGCGCATCTCTTGGGAGAATCAGTTTTAGTTTAGTAAGGAGCTCAACATGGCTGCAGTTCGTATGACGCAGACTCAACTCGTAAAGGCCCTCGTCGACGCCGTCGAAGGGTCCACCAGCAAGCAGGTAAAAGCGCTGCTGGCCGCTTATTCCGACATTGCCATCAAGGAAACCAAAAAGAACGGCGTGTTCGTTCTTCCCGGCCTTGGCCGCCTCGTTCGCCAGGAACGCAAGGCGCGCATGGGTCGCAATCCGGCGACCGGTGCGGCGATCAAGATCCCGGCCAAAAAGGTCGTGAAGTTCCGGGTGGCGAAAGCTGTCAAGGACGCGATCGTACCGCCGAAAAAGAAGTAGGCGCTTCGCGTCTGGTTCATAATGAGAAGCCCGCCGGGAGACCGGCGGGCTTCTTGGTTTGATACCGATTTCTTTTCGCTCAAAGTGCGAGCGTCGAGCGGAAGCCCGTTAGGCTTGCTTCTTTTCCTCGGTGGGCGGTTTCTGTTCTTCTTTGATGGCGTTCTTGAAGTTCTTGATACCTTCCCCTAATCCCTTCGCCATTTCGGGGATTTTCTTGCCCCCGAACAATAGCAAAGCAATCGCGAGGATGATAACGAGCTCCATAGGCCCAATTGAGCGTCCCATACGGCCTCCTTCTGAATACAACTATCATTATAGAACCCTTTTGCCCCCGTCAACTGACCCGGTCTGAAGGATTGGAGATACAAGCCACATGGCAACGAAGAAAAAGCCGAAAGGGCCCGACGCTGGAAAGACTGTTCGGCGCGTGGCGCGTAACGTCGTCGGCATCGTGAAAGCAGCCCGGCCCATGGAAACCGATTCCCGAAAAAAGAAGCCGAAGCATAAGAAAGAAGTGGGCACGGACATAGAGTCTTAAAGCCTGCGATCGCCGTCGCCTCCATCTGATAAAATTCAAAGCCATGACACGTATGGCGATTTGGATGTTGTTGGCAGGCGTAAGCCTATCGATGGCTGAGACGCGGGTTTTTCAGGGCTTCACATTGATCGACGGCACTGGCAAAGCGGCCCTGCCAAATGCGGCGATGGTAATTACCGACGGTAAGATCACCTATGCCGGCCCGAAGGCAGGCCTGAAAATGCCCGCCGGCAAACCAGAAATTATCGAGCTTGCCGGTAAATACGTCATTCCTGGCCTCATTAATTTGCACTGCCACCTTGGAAATACCAAGCGTATGGCCCAGGACCCGAAGAATTTTACTCGCGAAAACGTAAACGATCAGTTGAAAACCTACGCCAAAAACGGCGTTACCGCGGTGCTCAGCATGGGCGCCGATCAGCCGCTGGTCTTCGAGATGAGGGCTGAACAGCGCGCCGGGCGTCCCTCCCTCCCGCGGATCTATACCGCCGGTCGCGGCTTTACAGGTAAGGCTGGTTATCCCACCGCCGCCCCTGGGATGAGGGGCGTCCCGTACGAAGTGACGACCGAGCAACAGGTCATCGACGCCGTCAAGACTGAAGCCGGGCACAAAGTCGACATGCTCAAGATTTGGGTCGACGATCATCTCGGCAAAGAAGTGAAAATTCCTCAGAACCTTTCCGCTGCCATCATCCGCGAAGGGAAAAAGTATGGAATTCCCACATCCGCTCACATTTTTTACCTGAGCGATGCCAAGCAACTCGTCGCCGCAGGTTTGCACGGTTTGGGCCACAGTATCCGCGACGTTCCTGTTGATGATGATCTGATCAAGCTGATGAAGCAAAAGGGCGCATGGCTCTCCGCCACCACCTTGACGCGAGAATACTCCGTTTTCACCTACGCCAAAGGCGCACCGTGGGCCGATGATCCCTGGTTTGTCCGTAGCGTAGACCCCGCCGATCGGGAAACCATCAAGTCCGCCGCATACAAGCAACGCTCCGCTGCCGCCGATCCTCACTGGCCACGCTATGAAACCGAATTCATCGAAATCGCAAAGAAGAACTTAAAGAAAATGGCAGACGCCGGCGTGAAGTTCGGCTTTGGTACCGATACCGGCCCCCCGGCTCGGTTCCCCGGCTACTTCGAACACCTCGAAATGGAGTTCATGGCCGACGCGGGGCTGACTCCCGCGCAGATTATCGCCGCCGCCACACGAAGTTCCGCCGAGTTCCTGAAGGAAGATAAGATGCTCGGAACGCTTGAGCGCGGAAAGTGGGCGGACTTCGTTGTACTCGGCAAGAATCCTTTAGAAGGCATCAAGAATACCCGTTCCGTCGAGCAGACGTGGGTGGCGGGAAACAGAGCCTTCTAGGCGCCGGTGCCGGACTTAGCGGAACAGTGCCCCGATCAGCGCGGAAATAAGCCCGATCAGCCAACTCGGAGATGTCACCAAAAAAGCCTTCGCTTTGCCGATCCTGGCCAGCGCCGCAAAGCCGATTACCAGCATCACGATATGCCAAACCGTGAAGATCGAGAAGAAGGTTGCCAACCCCATCAGCAGCCTGGATCCGCCGTCTGGCACGAGAAACTCCAGGCCAAAATTCGGCGCCAACTCCTTCACGGTAAAGGCGCCGGACAGCCGCCGCAAAATAACTAAATGCGTTAAAGCCTGCAGAGCATTGATCAGCCCCACATGGGCCATCAAATTGAACAGGTCCGGGAACTTAACATTCACCGTCAGCACCACGCACGCCGCAAAAATCAGCACCGCCCCGATCAGCGTCATCACCGCGAACAGCATCGGCGCGGAAATAGTGCTGAATCGCGTCAGCGCCTGCATCGTGCCCATCATCTCGTCGAGTTTCGCGGTCGTGATTCCGTCCGGCGGCGCATTGCGCATCGCCTGCATCGTCACATGCGGCAGCGTGTAGTTGTACGCCGCCATGATCAGTCCACCCAACAAAACCGGTGGGAACCACGCCAGTTTGTTTCCCCGGATGCGCCGAACCGTCTCCGCAGGATTCACGAAGACATTGAGTATTGCCAGAAGTGCGTTCACTGTCCCTTCGACGATACCATCACGGCTCTTTCACGCTGATCGTCTGATCGACCCGAACGTGCGTTAAAGTCTGCTTCGCGCCGCTCGGCCAGTGGATGACGACGCTCGGAATCACACTCGCCGCGCCAACTCCGAAATGTACCTCGCGGCTACTCGTACTCGCGTAACCCACCGCCGTCGTCACGTGGTTCGTCTGTTTACCGATCATCACCCGCGCGCCCACCCCGTCCCGGTTCGATTTCGTACCCTCCAAACGCAGCCGCAGCCAATGCCCCGCGGGCTTCGTGCCCATCTGCAGCACCGGCGTCTCGCCTAGCCTTGTCACCACTACGTCAATACTCCCGTCGTGATCGAAATCCGCAAAAGCCGCTCCCCGGTGCCACGCCGGTGTCCCTGTCACCACCGGTTCAAACGTTCCGTCGCCTTTGTTACGGAGCAGCAGATTCGTCTGCTTCGAGGCCCGGCTCGAAAACCTCTCCGTATTCGTCTGCACGTCGCCTCCCGCCACAAACAAATCCTTCCAGCCGTCATTGTCGAAGTCAAACGCACCGCAACTCCAGCCGCTATAAGCCATCGTGGCTTTGCCGATCTTCGCCAACAAGTTCATCGGCGGCTGGGAAGTCACCAGCTTCTTCACCACTGCCAGCGGCGAACCCAATAATCTGCCCGGCAACGTCATCCAGTTGAAGGATCCCAGGGTTGCCAACATCGATTGGAAGGCCAACCAGGTTCGCGGCTGGAGCCCCTGCGTCGCTCGTCAGTTCAACGATGGAACGGTCGCCGTGCAGCCCTATTCCATCACGCTCGGGTGCTCGGCCAATGTCGCTGATGCGTCCTGGCTGCAGCTCCCCAACTACGCCCCGCGCTCCACTCCATTCCGCTCGGGCCAGATCCGCAAGCACCGCGCCTTCACGCTCGATTCGTCCATCCTCAAGAACTTCCAGGCCACCGAACGCCTCCGCATCCAGTTCCGCGCGGAAGCCTTCAACCTGTTCAACCACAACTACTACGGCCGCGATAACTTCAACACCGATCCCAATAACCC
>Ga0105048_10001817_pt1 | contig 34504 bp, 22 predicted proteins | sample MAT05_FD_78382 | JGI IMG/M metagenome (GOLD analysis project Ga0105048, IMG submission 78382) | Freshwater microbial communities from Lake Fryxell liftoff mats and glacier meltwater in Antarctica - MAT-05 | ecosystem: Environmental > Aquatic > Freshwater > Ice > Liftoff microbial mat | place... | reverse complement strand
GGGGGTGAACTGAACCGTAGCACACCCCGCGCCGGCGCGGCCCCGTTACTTGCTCAACCCCTCGAGCAGCTTGATCAGCGGCAGGAACAGCGAGATCACGATCGCCCCGATGGTGAAGCCGAGGAACACGATCATGATCGGCTCCAGCAGCGAGATCAGCGACTTCACCAGCGTGTCCACGAGCTCGTCGTAGAAGTCGGCGACCTTGTACAGCATGGTGTCGAGGTCGCCCGTCTCCTCGCCGACCTCGACCATGTTTGTCACCATGTCGTCCACGAGGCGGCTCTCGCGGAGCGGGTCGGCGATCGTCTCGCCCTCGCGGATGCTCTCCAGCACCCGCTGGAACATCCGCTCGAAGACGGCGTTGTTGGCCGTCTCCTTCACGATGTTGATGGCCTCCAGGATCGGCACGCCGGAGGCGATGAGCGTGCCGAGCGTCCGCATGGTGCGCGACACGATCGTCTTCTCGATCAGGTCGCCGAGCACGGGCACCCAGAGTATCGCCCGGTCGAGCGCGTAGGTTCCGGCCCGGCTGAGGCGGATCAGCTTGATGAGGAGGTAGACGCAGAGGGGGAACATCGGGATCGTCCACCAGTAGTCGCTCATCCAGGTGCTCACCTTGATGAGCGTCTGGGTGGCCCACGGCAGCGTCAGCCCGAACTCGTCGAAGATCTTCTTAAACTTGGGGATGATCGCCACCATGATGAAGGTGAGGATCGCCACCGCGACGAAGATGACGACGGCCGGGTAGACCATCGCCCCGATGACCTTCCGCTTGAGGGTCTGCCCCTTTTCGAGGAACTCGGCCAGGCGCTGCAGAATCACTTCGAGCGCACCGCCGGCCTCACCGGCGCGGACCATGTTGACGTACAGCCGGTTGAACACCTTGGGGTGCCGGCCGAGCGATTCGGACAGGCTGGAGCCGCTCTCCACGTCGTCCACGACGTCGATGAGGGCGTTCTTGAGGACCGACGGCTTCATCTGCCGTTCGAGGATGCGGAGCGAGCGGAGCACCGGCAGGCCGGCGTCCTGGAGCGTCGAGAGCTGGCGGGTGAAGGTGACGAGTGCCTTCGTCGACACGCCGCCGATGGTGAACGTCTTGCGGCTCTTGCCGGTCTTGGCCTTCTTCTTCCCCTTCTTGTCCTTGCCCGACGCGGTGAGCTTGGTGACGAAGTAGCCCTTGGCCTTGATCTTCTGCGACGCCTCCTCCTCGTTCGTCGCCTCGATCGAGTCCTTCACCTCCGCCCCGGAGGTGTCCATCGCTTCGTACTTGAACGTGGGCATTTCTGCCTCCGGGTGCGAGTCCGCCGCTTCGGTCCTGGTGCCGGGCGGTCCTGGAATGACGCCGCGGTCGTGGGTTCGATTTCAGTCTCGGGCAAAGCCCGGGGACGGCCGTCCCCGGGCTTTCGACCCTAATCTTCCATGACGGTTTCGCGCACCACCTCGTCCAGCGTGGTGACGCCGTTCAGTAGCGCTTCGAGGCCCGACTCGCGGAGCGTCTGGATGCCGAGCTTGCGGAGGTACACCTTCATCTGGTCGGTGCTGCCGCCGCGGCTGATCATGTCGCGGATGTTGTCGTCGATGATCATCAGCTCGTAGAGCCCGGTCCGGCCCTTGAAGCCGAGGTTGTTGCACTTGGCGCACCCCTCGCCGTAGAAGAACTCCTTCCCGGCCATCGTGTCGGGGGCCACCGCCAGCTCCATGATCTGCTCGCGCGTCGGCGTGTACGGCGTCTTGCAGGCCGAACAAATCTTCCGCACCAACCGCTGGGCCTGGATCGCCTCCACGCACGCCGTGATGAGGAACGGCTCGACGCCCATGTCGCGCAGCCGGGTCACCGAGCTCGGGGCGTCGTTCGTGTGGAGCGTGCTGAACACCAGGTGCCCCGTCAGCGACGCCTGGATGGCGATCTGCGCGGTCTCCAGGTCGCGGATCTCGCCGACCAGGATCACGTCCGGGTCCTGCCGCAGGATGGCCCGCAGCGCGAGCGCGAACGTCAGGTCGATCTCGTGGTTGATCGGGCACTGGATGATGCCGTCGATCTCGTACTCGACCGGGTCCTCGGTCGTGATGATCTTAGTCTCGAGGTCGTTCAGCTCGGACAGCGCCGAGTACAGCGTCGTCGTCTTGCCGGAGCCGGTCGGGCCGGTGACGAGCACGATGCCGTTCGGCTTCTTGATGACTTGCCGGAACTGGTTGAGGATCACCTGCGGCATGCCGATGCGGTCGAGGCTCAGGCCGACGGCCGACTTGTCCAGCACCCGGATGACGGTGCTCTCGCCGAACAGCGTCGGCAGCACCGACACGCGCATGTCGATGCGGTTGCCGCCGAGGTTCAGCTCGATCTTGCCGTCCTGCGGCAGCCGCCGCTCGGCGATGTCGAGGTTGGCCATGACCTTGATGCGGCTGGCGATGGCGGTGGCGAGGTGGCGCGGCGGCGGCACCATCTCGTACAGCACGCCGTCGCACTTGTAGCGCATCTTGTACTCCTCCTCGAACGGCTCGAAGTGGATGTCGGACGCCTTGTCGCGGATCGCCATCAACAGCACCATGTTGATGAGCTTCCGCACCGGCGACGAGTTCGCCAGCTCCATCGCGTCGTCGAGGTCGATGCTCGTCTCGCGGCGCATCGACGCCGCGCCGATCGTCGGGTCGCTCTCCAGCTCGGCGAGGAGCGAGGTCATCGACTCCTCCTTGGAGCTCGAGTACGCCCGCTCGATCAGCGCCTCGATCTGCTTCGCGGGGGCGAGCAGTGGCGTGACCGTCGGGATGCCGAGGAGGTTCTTCAGGTCGTCCATGGCCTGAAGGTTGTTCGGGTCGGACATCGCCACGGTGAGGACGTTCTGCTCGAACGACACCGGGCATAGCCGGTACAGTTCGGCCATCTGCTTGGTGACGAGCTTGACCGCCTCGGGCGTCGGCTTCGTCTCCTCGACGTTGGCGACGCGCATGCCGTGCGCCTCGGCCGTCGCTTGGAGGAGTTGGTCGTCGGTGGCGAGGCCGCGCTCCTTGAGGATGTCGGTGAGCGTCCCCTCGGTGACGCGCATCTCCTCGTAGATCGAGTCGAGCTGCGCCTCGTCGACGGCCCCGAGGTCCACGAGCTTCTGCCCGAGGAGCTTGGTGTTGGCGTCGATGTGCGTGAGCCGCTGCTTCGGCGGCGGGGGCGCCGGCTTCTTCGCCGGCGGCGGGGCGCTCGCCGGCTTCGCGGGAATACCGGCCTTCGCGGGCGGTTGCGTCGGCCTGGCTGGGCCGACCGGGATGCCGGGCTTCGCAGGACCCGGCACGGGGATACCAGGCTTCGCCGGGCCGACCGGGATACCGGGCTTCGCCGGACCGCCGGCGGCCGGCTTCGGCGCGGGGGTGCCGTTCCCGGCCGCGGGCGGCTTGGCACCCGGCGTGGCGGGCGGCGTCGGCTTCTTCGGGTCGTTCGGGGTCGGGGGCATCGTGCGTCTCGCGTTCGGGATGGAGGAGCGTCGGGCCTCGCCGGCACGTCACCGGGCCGGGTCAGTCGTCGTCCTCATCCTCGTCGTCGTCCTCCGCTTCGTCCTCGTCGTCGCCGCCGCCCTCCTCGTCGTCGTCCATCAGGCCGCGCTCGGCCTGGGCGATCTTCGCCGCCAGCTCGGACGCGTTGGTCGCCTTAAGGAGTGCTTCCTCTTTCTCGATCAGGTCCTCGCGCCACATGCGGAACAGGCAGTCGTCGAGCAGGAACATGCCGTGCTTGCGGCCGGTCTGCACCGACGAGTTGATGCGGTACGTCTTGTTCTCGCGGATCAGGTTGCGGATGGCGGGCGTCACCACCATCATCTCGTAGGCCGCGATCAACCCCTCCGGCTTCTTGGGCATCAGCGCCTGCGACAGCACGCCGATGAGCGACCCGGCTAGCTGCGTCCGAATCTGGTCCTGCTCGCCCTCCGGGAACACCGTCACGACGCGGTCCACCGTGGAAGCCGCACCCGACGTGTGGAGCGTGCCGAACACGAGGTGCCCCGTCTCGGCGGCTTCGAGGGCCGCGCGGATGGTTTCGAGGTCGCGCATTTCGCCGACCAGGATGGTGTCCGGGTCCATCCGCAGGGCGCGGCGGATGCCCTCCTTGAAGTCGGGCACGTCGATGCCGATCTCGCGCTGGTTGACGGTGCTCTTCTTGTGCTTGTGGTAGTACTCGATCGGGTCTTCCAGCGTGATGATGTGCCGGTCGTAGTTGTCGTTGAGGAAGTTAATCATGCTCGCCAGGCTCGTCGTCTTGCCGGACCCGGTGGGGCCGGTGACGAGGATCAGCCCGCGGGGCCGCACGATCAACTGCCGAATGACTTCCGGCGTCCGCAGCTGCTCGAACGTCAGGAACTGGCTCGGGATGCGGCGGAGGACCATGCCGATGGTCCCCTTCTGCTTGAACACCGCCACCCGGAACCGGTAGCCGTCGACGTACTCGATGGCGAAGTCGGCCCCGCCCTTCTGCTGCAGCTCCTGCTGGCAGCGGTCCGGCGTGATGCTCTTCATCAGGCCGGTGGTGTCGTCGTTGTCGAGCGTCTTGGCGTCGAGCTTCCGCATCCGCCCCTGGTGGCGGACGACGGGGGGCTGACCGACGCTGATGTGTAAATCGCTGGCCTTGATCTGGATGACCGTCGCCAGCAACTTCTCCATGGAGACTGCCACGGAACCCTCGGCCAGATTCTGGCCTACGAGCGGACGACGACGCGAAACTCGGACGTGCGGCTTCCGACCGGCAGCAGTCAGACGGGCTCCCGACCTCCGCGTCGGGCTACCGCATTATCCGGGGGCGTCGTCGGCGCACCAAAACGGATGGCGTCGTGCCGAATCCGCCCCGCGTCCGTGCGGGGCTATCCAGGACAATTGTATACTATCTACTCCCGCCGAAAGCCCGGAGACGGCCGTCCCCAGGCTTTGAGAGTCATGCATCCACCGTCAGTTGCTCGGAGTGGCAGGTGCTGAGCACTTCCTCCGCGGTCGTGGTTCCCCTAAGGATTTTCAGGCAACCGTCTTCCAGCAGCGTCCGCATCCCGCCCGCCCGGGCCTTGCGGCGGATCTCCTGCGTCGGCGCCTGGGCGAACGTCAGTTCGCGGATTACTGAACTCATCTTCAGCATCTCGAAGATGCCCTGCCGGCCGCGGTAACCCGTCTGGCGACAGTGGTTACAGCCGCGGCCCTTCATCGGCGTGGCCTTCGCGATCTGCTCCTGCGAGATACCGGCCGCGCGCAACTCGTTGGCGGCGGGCATGTAAGGTTCCTTGCACTTGACGCAGTTCACGCGGACCAGCCGCTGCCCCATGATGGCGATGACCGAGCTGGCGATGAGGAACGGGGGTACACCGATGTCCGCGAGGCGGGTCACGGCGCTGGGCGCATCGTTCGTGTGCAGTGTACTGAAAACCAAGTGTCCGGTCAGCGAGGCTTGAACGGCGATTTCCGCGGTCTCCTTGTCGCGGATTTCGCCGACGAGGATAATGTTGGGTGCCTGCCGCAGCATCGCCCGGATGATGCGGGCGAAGTCGAGCCCGATGCCGTGCTTCACCTCCACCTGGTTGATGCCGGGGAGGTAGTACTCCACCGGGTCTTCCGCCGTGATGATCTTCCGGTCGGGCCGGTTCAGTTCGTTGAGCGCCGAGTAGAGCGTCGTCGTCTTCCCGGAGCCAGTCGGGCCGGTGACCAGGAAGATGCCGTTCGGTCGCTTGATGATCTGCTGGAAGCGGATGTAGTCCTCCTCGGAGAAGCCGAGGTCGCGGATGTTCACCTGAATGTTGCCGCGGTCCAGGATGCGCATCACGGCCGACTGCCCGTGGACCGACGGGAGCATGCTCACGCGAAGGTCGAAGTGCTTCCCGGCGATCGTCATCTTGATGCGGCCGTCCTGCGGGCGGCGCTTCTCGCTGATGTCGATGCTCCCCATGATCTTCAAGCGCGAGAGGAAGGGGGCGAGCAACCGCCGGGGGGCGGCGTCGCGCTCGACCAGGATGCCGTCGATCCGGTAGCGGACCCGAACCCGGTCGGCGAAGGGTTCGATGTGGATGTCGGAGGCCCGCAGGTTGACGGCCTCTTGAATGACCAGGTTACAGAGCTTCACGACCGGGGCGTCCGACTCCTCGGCGTTGGCCAGGCTGGCGATCGACTCGGTCTGCGTGAACTCGATGGCGGTGTCGGTGAACTCCACGAGCATGGAGTCGACCGACTCGGTTTCGGTCTGCCCGTAGTTCTTGTTGATGGCCTCCTGGATCTGCTCCTGGAGGGCGAGCACCGGCACCACGTCCTTGTTGAGGATGAACTGGAGCTTCTGAATGGTCTCGTAGTTGGACGGGTCCGCGGTGATGATCTTGAGGACGTTCCCTTCGAGGGACAGCGGCAGGACGACGTTCTCGCGGGCCACCGACTCGGGAACCAGTTCGGTGATGGCCTTCGAGATTTCCGTGTCGTTCAGGTCGATGAACTGGACGCCGTAGTGCTCGGCGACGGCGTTCATCACCTCGGTGGTGTTGAGCGTCTGGAGCTTGATGAAGGCGTCTTGCAGCTTGATGCCGGTGCTGGCGGCGAGGCTCTCGGCCTCGGCCAGTTGGTCGGGGCTGATGAGCTTCCGCCGGATGAGCACGTCGGTGAAGTCGCCGCGGGCCTTGGCCATGGCTGCTCCTACAGGAAACTGAGCGCCCCGCCGCCGGGCGGCGCGGGCGCATGGTAAGCGGGCGGTGGTAACCGATGTCGGGCGACGATGACGAAACCCGCACCGGAACGGGGCGGAGAGCGCCCGGGGACGATGATGAAAGCCGAATGAATTCACTGTGGCAGATGCCGCCCGCGCACGCAAGCGAAAACTTCCCCGAAGGCGCGCGGCCGGGCCGGGGCTATCATGTTCCCACCCCCCGCCCGGAGGCCGCCTCGTGCTCCGCGTCCGATTGCCGCTCCTCGTGCTGCTCCTGCTGGCCGCCCCCGCCCATGCGGTCATTCTGCGCCTCGTCTCGCTCCAGGAAGTGCTGGAGGGCGAGCAGCTCATCTTTGTCGCCGCCGTCGATTCGGTGCTCCCCGACCGGCCGGCACTGGTGCTGAAGCTGGACGAGAAGCTGAAGGGTGACCCGCCGTTCGACCGGCTACCGGTGAACATGACGGGCGACGACGAGGCCAAGAAGGGGGAACACACCAAGCTGATGTTCGACCGGCTCGACCCGGGCCGCAAGGTCGTGGTGTTCGCCAGCAAGAAGGGGAAGCGCTACAACGCGATGGCCTTCAGCGAGGGGACGTGGTTCTCCCTGCAAGGCGCCGTGGACGACGACGGCAAGACGGTCCGCTGGGCGTTCCTCCACGGCGAGCCGTACCTTCGGCGCACCTTCAAGGGGACGACGGCGGAGTTGCGGCAGGTCTGTGTAGACGGGCTGGCAAAGAAGTCCGCCCCGCCGGCCCCGAACGAGAAAGAGCCCGCGGGGTACGGACCCCCGGCGAAGAAAGTCGTTCCGAGCCCCGAAGGGGCGGCAGGCAACAGCCCAGGGCGTAAGCCCTGGGCCGCGTTCGCGGTGTCACGAGGGGAATCGCACCAGGAACCTCGCCCAGGCACCCAGGGCTTACGCCCTGGGCTATTACCTGCCGCCCCTTCGGGGCTGAACACCCGAGCCGTACACGCGCCCCTCTTCGGCGTCATCCCGTCGCTCGCTCTGGTCGGGCCGCTGGCGATCATCGCGGCGCTGTTCCCCGGCGCGGCGGCGAGCATGGCCGTCGCCATGAAGCGGTGGCGGGCGTTCCTCGTCGTCGCCAGCGTGAACAGCACCGTCGCCCTGGTGTACTGGCTCGTCCGCGAGCAGGGGTGGCTCCCGGAATGGTGGGTTTTCACGTACCAGGGGTTCACGCTGCTGCTGGTCGCGTCCACGCTCGGCGGCATGGTGTGGGCCGACCGGCGCTACCGGCGGCTCGCGGGCGACGACCTGGCCGCGACCGCCACGCCGACCCGCAAGGAACTCGGCGTTCTCCTCGGGGTCGCGGCGGTGATCGGGCTACTGGTCGCGTCGGTGCGGTTCGTCGGGCCGTGGAGCATGGCCCTCGAACTGCCGATGCGCGAGTTCGCGCTCATCGGCGTGTCGCTGCTCGTCGCGGCGGGCTACGTGGGATATCGCCGCTCGACCGCCGCCCACGACCTCCGCGCCGACGGCACCGAGCCGCCGCTGCGGTTGGGCGTGTCGGGCGAACTCGCCGGCCTGTCCGCGCTCTTTACCGTGACGCTCGTCGCGGCCCTGGTCGGCGACGCGGCCCCGCCTTCGGCCCCGCCGCCGCCCGCGAGCGCGGGCGGAGCCGTGAAGCTGCTCGACGTGCAGGTGTACGACTTGCCGGACGCCAACCAGGTGATGTCGTCGGTGACGGTGGACGGCGACCGGCTTTACGTCGGGGCCGCGAAGACGACCGGGTTCGGCGCCGACGGGTTCGTCTTCTCCCTCGACCGCAGTAGCAAGCAGGTGGCGTGGAAGTTCGCGGCCGACAACGACCTGCTGCCCGTGTTCTGCACCCCGACCGCGGCCGGCGGGAAGGTGTACTTCGGCGAAGGGCTGCACACCGACAAGGGGTGTCGGCTGTTCGCCCTCGACGCGGCGACGGGGAAGGCCGCGTGGGCGAACCCGTTCCCGACGACGAGCCACACCGAGGGGCAGCCGCGTGTTGCGAACGGCAAGCTGTACTTCGCCGCCGGCGACGACGGGCTCTATTGCGCCGACGCGGCCACGGGCGCGAAAGTGTGGCAGTTCGCCGGCAAGGATCAGAAGCTCCACGTCGACGGGGCGCCGGCCGTGAGCGGCAAGCGCGTCTTCCTCGGCAGCGGCCTCTACACGCTGGCGCGCGTCGCGCTCGACGCGGACACCGGCAAGGAACTGTGGCGACAGCCGCACGCGTACCGGTCGTTCGGGGCGCCGCTCGCGGCTGGGGAGCACGTCTTTTACGGCATCGGCACCGGCAACATGACGAACGACACGTTCGCCTACGCCGAGGAGGGCACGCCGGCCGAGGCGGCGCCCGGCGGTGCGGTCGTGTGTGCGGCTGCGGCCGACGGCAAGACCGTGTGGGAGGCGAAGCTGCCGCGGGCGGTCCACGCCCCACTCGCGGCCGACGCGCTGTTCGTGTACGCCGCCTGCCGCGACGGGTCGGTCTACTGCTTCAACAGGGCTACCGGCGCGGTGTGGTGGTCGGTGTCGCTGGGCAGCACGTTCACCGCCGGGCCGGCGGTCGCGGCCGACGAGAAAGGTCGGCCGACGGCCGTGTACGCGGCGACGCCCGAGGGCCGCGTCGCGTGCCTCAACCCGTACACCGGCAAGGCCTACTGGGTCCGCGAACTGTCGGAGCAGACCGGCAAGCGCGTCACCGAGCTGTACTCGACGCCGACCGTGGTGCAGGCGGGGAACCGCCGCTCGGTGTACGTCGGGGTGCAGCTCGAAACGCGGACGCGGACGAAGTCGGCGGCGGTGTTCCGGTTCGACGACGAGGTGGCAGAATAGTGGTGCGAAGCCCACCCGCCGCGGCGGCTGGGCTTTCTCGATCTCATCACCTGAACCACACCCTCCTATACCAGCACCATCACCACCGGAGCCCCGCCATGCCCAGCCCCGAGACGCGCGTACAGGAACTCCACCTCACCCTGCCCCCGGCACCCAAGGCGATCGCGGTGTACAAGACGGCCGTCCGCCACGGCAACCTCCTGTACGTGTCCGGCCACGGCCCCCTCCGCGCCGACCGCACCCTCATCACCGGCCGCGTCGGCGACACGCTGACGCTCGACCAGGGGAAGGACGCCGCCCGGCAGGTCGGCCTCGCGGTGCTGGCGACGGTCCGCGACGCCCTCGGCTCGCTCGACAAGGTGAAGCGGATCGTCAAGACGCTCGGCTGGGTCAACTGCACGGCCGAGTTCACCGACCAACCGCGGGTCATCAACGGGTTCTCGGAGCTGATGAAGGACGTGTTCGGCGACGACGCGGGGGTCGGCGCCCGCAGCGCGGTGTCGGCGCACACCCTGCCGGGCGGCATCGCGGTCGAGGTGGAGTGCATCTTCGAGGTGGAGTAGCGCACGAAAAAGCCCGGGGACGGCTGTCCCCGGGCTTTCGAGGGTTCAAATCAGCTTCAGCACCACGTCCGCGGCGGTGGCCTCGGTGGCGAAGCGGGCGCCCACGAACCGCGCCAGTCGCTCCGCCCGCGGGCTCGCCTCACCGACCAGCACGACCCGCATCTTCGGCCGGGTCAGCCGGAGCTTGGCGCACGTCAGGTAGCCGCTCTCGCCCGCCGCCTCGACCGACAGCACCACGGCCGTCGGGTTCTTGCGCGCGGCCATGGCGTGCAGCTCGTCCAGGGCGATGGCGGTGCAGACGTCCACGCCGCAGGCCAGGAACCGCTCGGCCGCGCGGGCCGCGAACACGGCCCCGCCGCCGACGACCACCCGGGCCGCCCGCTTCCGCGGCGACGCCACCCCACACCCGCCCGGTTGTCCAAACACGTTGCTACTCACGTTCGCCTCCCGAACCAAAGTCTGCCGACCTGTTGCAGACACGTCGTTCACGATGATGTTCGCTTCCGGCACCCGAAACTTGCGCGCCGGCCGGCGGATTTCCGCTTGCCTCCGCCGGAAGTGCCGGCTAGAACCGACCTTCCGGTGAGATACCGCCCCGACCGCGAGGTCTTACGGCACGGGGCGAATGGGGTAACATACGGGCACGCGCCGCGGCCGTCGAGGTCGGTTGCCGGCGGCCCACGGTCCGCCGGTTTTGGTCACCTTTCCCGGAGCGCGCACATGGGCAAGGCCCGCATCTCGATCGGCACCTGGGCGTACCTTTTCAACCAGGAAGAACCCACCAACGACTTCCACACGATCCTCCACAAGCTGCAAGACCTCGGCTACGACGGCGTCGAACTGGGGAGCTTCGGCCCGCACCCGAGCCCCGCGACCCACCCCACGAAGGCGAGCCGGGCGAAGCTCCGCAAGGAGATCGCCGACCACGGGCTGTCCCTGTCCGGCATCGCCGTGGACCTGTGGGCGTTCAAGACGCCCGGCACCTCCATTATGGACGAGATCCCCGCCGCTTATCTCACCGCGTTCCTCGGCTGGTGCGTCTTCGCCTCGGAACTCGACGCCAAGACCATCCGCGTCGATACCGTCGTGGCCCCCAACTTCTTCGAGGCCGACGCCGAGGGTCAGAAGATCGGCGCCGACAAGGGGATGGAGCGGTTCATCGGCGTGTGGGACAAGAGCAGCAAGATCGCGGCGGACTACGGGCTGAACGTGTGCTGGGAGTTCGAGCCCGGCTTCGCGTTCAACAAGCCGTCGGAGATCGTGAAGCTGGTGGACGGCGTGCGGGCGAAGGGGAACAGCAACTTCGGCGTCCTGTACGACACCTGTCACGCCCACATGTGCGCCACGGTCGGCGCGAACCAGACCGGCACCAAGGAGACGCTGCCGGGCGGCGAGCTGGAACTGCTGGAGAAGCTGAAGGGGAAGGTGACGCACATCCACCTCATCGACTCCGACGGGAGCCTGAACGAGCACAACACGTCGACGCACAACCCGTTCGGCACCGGGAAGCTGGACTTCGACAAGCTGGTGCCGGCGATGCAGGCCAGCGGCGTGCCGCACGACTGGTGGACGGTGGACCTGTGCTTCTGGCCGCACGCGTGGGACGTGACGGCGCAGAGCAAGAAGTACCTCGACAAGCTCCGCGAGAAGTTCGCGGCGGCGTGACGGACAGGGGCCGTCGCCCTTACACCCCGGGTCACCGATGCGAACCATGAACTCGGGACTGACCGCTCTCGTTGCGGCCGTCCTGACGACGAGTGCGGCCTCGGTGGCCCCGGCCCAGCCGGCCGGGGCCGACGACAAGGCCGCGGTGATTCCCGCGGGCTACCGCGGCACGTGGCTGCTCCGGCTGACGAGCGACGACGGCGGGAAGACCTACCGGTCCGGCGGCGGCAAGGCGGTCTGTGAGGTGGGCGAGAAGGAGGTTCGGTTCGTCCAGAAGGTGGACTTCTCGCCCGAGAAGCTCGTGGTGAAGTCGGTCGCCAGGACGGACGTCAAGGGAGTGCCGACCTACACGATTGCCTTCGACGGCGGTGTGGTGTGGAAGGTTCACGAGATCAGCGGCTCGATCACGGCCATGATCCACAAGACCGAGAAGGACACGCTCACCGAAACGTACCGGATCACCGTTCGCAAGCAGTAACTCCTCCATCCGTGGCGCCCCCCCACTGTCCAGGTGCCCGTCATGTCCCGCCTCCTCGCGGTCGCCGGCGTCGTCGTCCTGTTCGCATCACCGGCGACTGCCGCGGAACTGGCAAAGGGTGGCAAGTCCGTCGCCGCCATCGTCATCACCCCACCAGCGGACACCCCGAAGGCCAAGGGGAAGGCGAAGGCACCCGTCACCGGCGACGCCGCGGCGGCGCAGCTGCTCGCCGACTGGCTCGGCAAGATGACCGGCGCCCCCACCCCCGTCCAGAACCAGGCTCCCGCCGCCGGCACGCCGATCTACGTCGGCCGCGCCGCGGTCGCGGCCGGGCTCAAGCTCGACGACATCGACAGCCCCACGAAGGAGGGCGTGCGGATCGTCGTGGAGGCGAATCGCGTGCTGATCGCCGGGCAGTCCGACGCCGCCACGCTGAAGGCCGTGTGCCGCTTCCTCGAACACCTCGGCTGCCGCTACTTCATGGACACGCCGCTCGGCGAGGTGTATCCGCGCACCCCGGACCTGACGGTCGCCCCGGTCACGATCACGGAGAAGCCGGGACTGCTGTACCGCAACCCGAAGGGGCCGAGCTGGCCGGGCGGCTCGTGGAAGGCGTGGAACGGCGCCGGCGGCGAGGACTTCGCCCACTCGCACTCGTGGGGCCGCTACATCCCGAAGGGGCTGTTCAACGAGCACCCCGAGTACTTCGCGATGGGGGCCGACGGGAAGCGGAAGGACGGCGACTGGCTGTGTACGTCCAACGCCGGGGCGCGGGAGGTATTTGCGAAGAACGTGGTCGCGGCGATCAAGGCGGGGGCGAAGAACCCGTCGATCTCGCCGCCGGACGGCCGCGGCTACTGCCAGTGCCCGGCGTGCAAGGCCCAGGACGACCCGAAGGTCATCGAGCCGTCCAGCGGCAGTGTCGCCGTGTCCACCCGCTACGCCGACTTCTTCGACGACGTGGCGCGCCGGGTGGCGAAGGAGGCGCCGGCGTCGGTGCTCAGCTTCTACGTCTACGCCGACTACACGCAGCCGCCGACGCGCACCGAGAAGCTCGCCCCGAACTTGTGCGCCGTCATCGCCCCGATCCGCTACTGCCGGCTCCACGCGCTCGGCGACCCGAACTGCCCGAGCCGCAAGCAGGGCGTGGAAATGATCGACGGCTGGGCGAAGGTGGCGCCGCGGCTCGGGTACTACAACTACATGTACAACCTGGCCGACGCCACGCTGCCGACATTCAAGTTCACGCCGTGCCGGCTCGAGTTCCCGCAGCTGGCCGACCGCGGGCTGGCGTTCATGACCATCGAGGTGCTCTCGAACTGGCACCTGTACGGCCCGCAAATCTACCTCAGCCTCCGCATGGCCTACGACCCGCGGCTCGACGCCGCGGCCCTGATGGACGACTACTACGCGAAGTTCTACGGCCCCGCCGCCGGGCCGATGAAGGCGTACTGGATGGGGATCGACGAAGCGACCGCGAGGCTCGGCAACCACGCCGGCGGCTTCTACGGCATGAACGGCGTCTACACCGCCGACTTCGTCCGCGCCTGCGAGTCGCGGCTGAAGCAGGCCGCCGACGCCGCGAAGGGGGCGGACGCCGTATACGCCGAGCGCGTGGCGCTGCACGCCGCCGGCTTCCGAAACGTCATCGACTACCGCGCCGTTGGTGAGTCGATGTCCCGCGGCGACTTCCGCGGCGCGAAGGCGACCTACGACGGCATGACGGCCCGCATCGACGCGCTGGCCGCGAAGCGGCACGCCAACCCCGAGTACGGCACCGCCTACCTGCGCCGCTTCCTGTCGAAGGCGATCGACGGCGGTGTCGCGGCGACGGCCGCGCCGAACCGCGTGGTGGCGGTGCTGCCGGACCGTTGGAGGTTCGCCCCGGACGACAAGGACGACGGCGAGGCGAAAGGCTTCGCCAGCCCGACGCACGACGACAGCAAGTGGCGTTCGGTGGCGACGTACTCGAACACGCTGAGCGGTCAGGGGCTGGAGGAGAACACAATCCTGTGGTACCGCACGACCGTTCGTGTGCCGGAGGGGAAGGGGAGTTTTTCGCTCGTGTTCTCCGAGGTGGACGGGCCGGCGACGGTGTACGTGAACGGCAAGGCGGCGGAGGCGCAGCCGATTCTGCCCTCGCCGAAGGGGGCGGCTGGCGTGCCGCGGCGGGCGCCGTTCCGCGTGCCGCTCGCCGGGGCGGCGAAGCCCGGCGACAACGTGGTCGCGGTCCGGGTGGACAACCGCCGCATCAGTGAATTGTTCCTCGGCGGCATCCTCCGCCCGGTTGTGCTAGTTGTATCGCCCTGATGCCGCTCGCGTCGTTGCCGCGCGTGCAACGCCGCGAGCGGCGGCGCAAGTCCCCTTCAGCCCCACGTCTCCCCGGCGAACCAGGGTTTGCGGGTTGCCGAATCAACCAGTCCGGGGTGAGCTTGCCTCCCCGGAACGGAGGCGGTATACCCCGCGCCCCAGGTTCCCAGGCCCCCCACCGCCGGCCACGGACGGCACGTGCAACCCGAGGACGGACCCGACGTGAATCCCCGACGCTTCAGCCAGGACGACGAGCAGACGACGGACAACACCCCGGTGCTGGTCGAGAGCGCCCGGACCGCGACCGCCCCGCCGGCCGCGGGCGGCGACGACAGCAAGATTTCGGTCTTCTGGCGCGTCTTCGGCGGCACCATCCTCAGCATCGTGGCGCTGGTGTCGATCACGCTGTTCAACAGCATCCAGTCGTCGATCAGCGAGTTGCGGGCCGACGCCGCCCGCGCCCGCGAGTCGCTCGCCGCGGCCGTGAAGCGCGAGGACTTCGACCGCGAGCGCGAGGCCCGCGGCTCCCTCGCCAAGAAGGACGACGTGGACGCGCGCGTCAAGACGCTCTACGAGCGCATCCGCGTCATCGAGGGGTACAAGGGCGACATCGAGGCGGTGAGGGAGCGCGCGAGCACGGCGGTGCTCGCGGTCGACGCGCTGAAGAAGGACGTGGGCGCGTCGGTGGACGCCAAGCGGCGGGACAGCGCGACGCTGGAGGTGCTGCGGGAGCGGTTCGCGGTGCTGAACGGCGAGGTGAAGCTGGCGACGGACGCGGCCCAGCGGGTGCAGGCGGAGATCGAGAAGAACAAGGCCGGCGACATGGAACGGAAGTCGGCCCGCGACTCGCAGGCGCGGAGCTTCGAGGAGTCGCTGCGCGAGCTCCAGCGGGCGGTGCAAGACTGCCGCGAGAAACTCGCCCGCCTGGAGGGCGCCGGCCCGCCGGTCCGCACCCCGCGGCCGCCGGAGCCGAAGACCGGGGACTGATTCACCTCCCGAAAGCCCACCCGTTGCCACGGGTGGGCGTTCCCCCCTCCTTTCACTTCCCTTCGGACCGTTGAACGCGCGCACCTGCTGTTTTCGTCTTGACACCTCCGCCGCTCACGGTATCTCCCACCGCTTCACGCGCCATCACCGGGGGACAGCGGCCGCTTCGGCCGCGGTGGGCGCCGTCCGGCACAGGGGGATCGCATGACGCGCTGGTTCATTGCCGCCGCGCTGGTGGCGCTGGCCGCCGGCCCGGTCGCGGCCGACGACGGCCGGTTCGTCCCGATCGACACGAACAAACTGGTGGTCCGCCCGAGCCGGGCGGTCGCCAACGTCGCGGCCGGGACGATCAACCTGGTCGGCGACGCCGCCGCCAGCCAGGTGAAGAATGACGGCTTCATCAAGACGTTCAACAACCTGTTCGGCTACACCCGCCCCGGCCCGAGCCCGATCCAGCCCGGCCCGAGCGCGCTGCCGAACCCGCTGCGGTTCCCGTCCACCCGCTACCCGAACTACAACACGCCGGTCATGCCGACGGTGATGCGGCGCTAGCTCGATTGCCGCTCGCGGCTTCGCGCCGCCCGGCGCGAAGCCGCGAGCGGCGCGGGTTTCGGTTTGCCCGTCCCATCGGAGCGGGTACAATCGTCGGGAGCGGCCCGTCCCGCTCCCGCAACCCAGGACCGCGACCGATGCGCCGGCTCGCTTCCCTCATTCCCCTCGCCCTCCTCGCCGGCCCGGCCGCCGCCGCCGACCTCCCCGACGACTGGGCGTTCAAGCCCGTCGTTCGCCCCGCCGTCCCGACGGTGAGGGGAACCGTCCGCACCCCGATCGACGCCTTCGTGTTGGCACGGTTGGAGGCAAAGGGGCTCGGCTACGCCGCCGCCGCTGACCGCCCCACGCTCATCCGCCGCCTCACCTTCGACCTGCACGGCCTGCCGCCGACGCCGGAGGAAGTGGCCGCGTTCGTGAGCGACCCCGCCGCCGACGCCTACGAGAAGCTGGTGGACCGGCTGCTGGCGTCGCCGCGGTACGGCGAGCGGATGGCGCTCTTCTGGCTCGACCTCGCCCGCTACGCCGAAAGTGACGGGTTCAAGGCCGACGACCCGCGGCCGAACGCGTGGCGCTACCGCGACTACGTCATCCGCTCGTTCAACGCCGACAAGCCCTTCGACCACTTCGTCCGCGAGCAGCTCGCCGGCGACGAACTCTTCCCCGACGACCCCGACGCCCTCACCGCGACCGGCTTCCTGCGGCACTACCCGTACGAGTACAACGCCGTCGACGTGGAGCTGAAGCGGCAGGACATTCTCAACGACCTGACGGACACGACCGCCGGCGCGTTCCTCGGCCTGACGCTCGGCTGTGCCAAGTGCCACGACCACAAGACCGACCCGGTGACGCAGGAAGATTACTACCGCTTCCAAGCGTTCTTCGCCGGCTATTGGCCGGTTGACGCACCCCTCCTGGCCGGTGCTGCGCGGCAGGAGTACGACGCGAAACGGACCTCGTGGGAGGCGAAGACCGCGACCGAGCGGGCCGAGCTGGCGAAGCTCGAAGCCCCGTACCGCGACAAGGAATCGAAGCGGCAGCGGACGCGCTTCCCGGCCGAACTGCTGGCCCTCGTGGACATGCCCGACGCCGAGCGGACGCCACTCCAGAAGCAGATGGCGGCCATGGTGGCGAAGCAGGTGACGGCCGACGGCAAGGACGTCGGCAAGACGATGAAGGGGTCTGACAAGGAGAAGTGGGACGCGCTGACGGCGAAGCTCGCCGCGGTGGCGAAGGATCGCCCGCCGGCCCCGCCGTCGGCGCCAGCGATGACCGACACCGGGACGACGACGCCGGCGACGTTCCTCCTCAAGCGCGGCAACTGGCGCAAGAAGGGCGACGAGCTGGAGCCCGGATTCATCGCGTCGATCACGGAGAAGGATCCGACCATCAAGGCGACCGCGACGACGAGCGGCCGGCGGTCGGCGCTCGCGGTCTGGATCGCGGACGCGAAGAACCCGCTGACGGCGCGCGTGATCGTGAACCGGGCGTGGCAGCACCACTTCGGCATCGGCATCGTGCCGAGCAGCAGCGACTTCGGCGTCGGCGGCGACCGTCCGACGCACCCCGAACTCCTCGACTGGCTCGCCGGCGAGTTCGTCGGTTCGCACGGCTGGTCGCTGAAGAAGCTGCACCGCCTGATCGTCACGTCGGCCGTGTATCGGCAGGGCGCCCGCGGCACCGCGAACGAGGCCGACCCGGACAACGCACTGCTGTGGCAGTACCCGCGCCGCCGGCTCGACGGCGAGGCGCTGCGCGACGCCGTGCTGGCGACGGCCGGCGTGTTGAACACGAAGGCCGGCGGGCCGAGCGTGTACCCCGAGCTGCCGGTCGAGATGAAGGGCGGCTGGAAGGTGTCGGCCGACCCTGCGGAGCGGAACCGCCGCAGCGTGTACGTCGCGGTGAAGCGGAACCTGCGCTACCCGTTCTTCAACCTGTTCGACAGCCCCGAGCGCGTCGAGGCGTGCAACCGCCGGTTCGTCACCACGACCGCCCCGCAAGCGCTCACGCTCCTGAACGACACGATGATTTTGGGCCACGCCAAGACGTTCGCCCAGCGCGTGACGCGCGACGCCGGCACCGACCCCGAAAAGGTGGTGACGCGGGCCGTCGAGTTGGCGCTGAGCCGGCCACCGAGCTCGGAGGAGAAGGCGGCGCTGGTGGCATTCCTGCGGAACGGCGGTGCGGACGCGGTGACGGACCTGTGTCACGCTCTGCTGAACCTGAACGAGTTTCTGTACGTGGACTGACTCGGGGCGTGATGGACACAGCGGGCATTCTCATACCGGTTCTGTCCGGGGCGGTCGCTGCGCTGATCGGTATCCGGCTGACTTTCCGCAGAGCTGCGACCGCCCGCGACGCCCTCCTCACACCACTGGTGTTTGCGATTTGTGGCGGGCTCGTTGGTATCTCGAGCGGGATGATCTGGGTCGCGGACCGGGAAGGTCGGGTGACCATCGAGAAGGGGATGGCGTTCCTTATTTGTGGCGCCACGGCAGGAGCGATGGTTGGGGGTGTCGCAAGGAATTACTGTTTGAGGATGAATCGCGGCAAGGCCACCATATCCGTTCTGGTCGTGGCGATACTCGGCGGTAGCATTGGCGCACCACTCGGCTGGATTGAGGGTGACGTAGAGTCTCGGATGAACGGGGAGTTTGAACGCGAGCAGTTGAGCGCGAGCCGAATGATGTGGGGAGCCGTCATCGGATCGTGCGTTGGGCTGTTGGTTGGGCTTTCGGAGACTCTCTTGCGGCGACGTGGAGTGACATGATGCAACGGGGTAGCAACCACATCCCGCTCTTCCGCAGCCGCCGCGACTTCCTCCGCCTCGCCGGCGGCGGGTTCGGCGCCCTCGCGTACTCCGCCCTCCAGGCGGCCGACGCGCCGTCGGTCGCGGCCCCCTTCGCGCCGCGGCCGGCGCACTTCGCCGCGAAGGCGAAGTCCGTCATCTTCCTGTTCATGGAGGGCGGGCCGAGCCACATCGACATCTGCGACCCGAAGCCCGAACTCACCCGCATGAACGGCCAGCCGCTGCCGGCGAGCTTCGGCCGCGTCATCACCCCGATGGGGGCCGGCGGCAACAACCTCCTCGCCAGCAAGCGCACCTTCCGCAAGTACGGCCAGAGCGGCATGGACTTCAGCGACTGGGTGCCGAACCTCGCCACCTGCGCCGACGACTTCGCGCTGATGCGGGCGTGCTACGCCGACGGCCTCAACCACGTCGGCAGCGTCTGCCAGATGAACACCGGCACCGTCCTCGCCGGCAAGCCGGCGCTCGGCAGCTGGGCGGTGTACGGCCTCGGCACCGAGAACCAGAACCTCCCCGGCTTCGTCGTCCTCACCGACACGCCGAACGAGGTCGCCGGTGGCGCCCGCAACTGGGGCACCGGCTTCCTCCCCGCCACCTACCAGGGCACGCAGTTCCGCAACGGCAATAGCCCGATCCTGAACCTATCCACGCCGGACAGCGTGAGCGCCGAGCGCCACCGGGCCAAGCTCGACCTGATCGCGCAGATGAACAACATCCACCGCCGCGAGCGCCCCGGCGACACGTCCCTCGACGCCCGCCAGTCGGCCTACGAGCTGGCGTTCCGCATGCAGGCGACCGCCCCCGAGGCGGTGGACCTGTCGCGCGAGGACCAGCGCACGAAGGACGCCTACGGCCTGAACCGCCCCGAGACCGCTGAGTACGGCCACCGCTGCCTGCTGGCCCGCCGGTTGGTGGAGCGCGGGGTGCGGTTCGTGCAGGTGTACTGCGGGGCCGGCAGTCAGTGGGATTCGCACGCCGACATCGAGGGGAATCACGGCCGCATGTGCCGCCGGGCCGACCAGCCGAGCGCGGCGCTCATCAAGGACTTGAAAGCCCGCGGCCTGCTCGACAGCACGCTGGTGATCTGGGGCGGCGAGTTCGGTCGCACGCCGCAGACCGAGGGCGTGAGCGGCCGCGACCACAACCCGTTCGGCTTCTCGATGCTGATGGCCGGCGGCGGGGTGAAGGCGGGCCACGTCCACGGCACGACCGACGAGTTCGGCCTCCGCGGCGTCGACGGCCGGGCGCATGTCGCCGACTTCCACGCGACGATCCTGCACCTGATGGGGCTGGATCACACGAGGCTCACCTTCCGCCACAACGGCCTCGACGACCGCCTGACCGGCCAGGCCGGCCGGGTCGTCCACGAGGTGATCGCGTGACGCCGTTCGTGTTCGACCCCTCCGCCTATAGCTCCCCCGTGGCCGCGCTCCTCGCCGTCGATCGGCTCCCTGAACTCGGCCCCGGTACGCCGCTCGCGGCGTTGCAGCGCGAAATCGCCGCGGCCGCGAAGGAACTGCCCCCGGCCTGCGCCGCGGGGCTGTGGCTGCACTTCGACTTCCTCGACGAGGCTCATCAGATTTGCCAGCAGGACGAGGGGCACCCCGGCCGCGACTTCTGGCACGCAATCATGCACCGGCGCGAGCCCGACGCGGTCAACAGCAAGTACTGGTGGCGCCGGGTCGGCCCGCACCCGGTGTTGAGGCTGCTCCGTGAACACGCCCCGGCCATCGGGTACGCGTTCACTACCCCCGAGGCGTTCGTGGACGAGTGCGAGCGGGTGCGCGGTACGGGTTCGGACGCGGAAGTGATCGCACGGCGGGTGCAGCGGCTAGAGTGGGAATTGGTGTTCGACCAAAGCCACAAGGCGAGCCGCCCGCCGTCAGGCGGCGGGTGATGGGATCGTCACCCGCCGCCTGACGGCGGGCGGCTCGCCTGCCTTGTTACTACCGCCGCAGCGAGTACAGCACCACCGCGCTCGCCAGTCGCATGGCGCTGTCGCGGTCGTGGCCGAGGCAGTCGGCCGACTTGTGCCCCTCCAGTGCACAGCCGATGTCGTACTTGCTGTAAATCACGACCCACCGGCCGTCCACCTTCACGCCCTCCAGGTACGGCGAGTAGCTCCGCAACTCCGCCTCCGGGCCGCTGCCGTCCGGCTTCTCGCGCCGGCAGCGCACCTGCGAAATCGCCTGCCCGCCGTTCATCTTCGCCGCGTACAGCGGGTCGTCGGCCGCGATCACCTGCAGCGGGGCGTCCGGGAACAGCTTCTTGCAGGCGTCGCGGAACGAGGCGTCGAACCGCTTCCACGCCTCGGTGCCGTTGCAACTGGCGTCGGCGAACAGGAGGCCGCCCGTCTGCAACACGCCCTTCACGTTCTCGGCGTCGAACTCGGACAGCTCCACCGGCCGGCGGCCGTGCAGGTACAAGAATTTGTACTTGAACACGGCGTCGTCGCCGGGGAACAGCGACTCCGCCTTCGTGGACACCTCGAGTCGGTACTTTTCCTTCAGGTGCCCCATCAGGTTCCGCAGCGCCGCCGGGGCCGGCTCGGCGTCACCGGTCTTCAGCTGCGCCGGCTGGAACAACCCGCGGCGCGGGCCGCGGTCGGGGGCGTTCGGGTCCACCAGCACCGTCCGCGTCAGCCGCGGCTTCGGAAGTTCCAGCCCGGTGGCGTAGGCGATCACGTTCCCGGCCAGCTTGTACGCCATCTCGCCGCGGTACAGCGGGCTCCCGGCCGGGCTCGGCGGCCGGCCGCTCGGCATGAACCGGTGCTCCTCCCAGTAGCCCGCCATCGGCCGCGGGCTGAACGCCACCACGGTGCGGCAGCCCTTCTCAAGCCCCTCCAGGCCGGCGAACTGCGCCAGCCCGGGGTCGCGGTAGAACGCCGTCCAGATGGCGTGCGTCTCCGGGATCGGCCGCAGCTCGTTGTTCGGGAAGAGTCGCTTCATCAGCGCCCGGAACGACTCGGTAAACTCCTTGTCGCCGCAGCACGCCTCCGCGAACAGGAAGCCGCCCTCCTCGACGTACTTCTGCAACAGCTTCTCGCTCGTCGAGAGCCCTTCGCCCTGCAACCCCACGAACGGGATGCGGCCGTGGCCGTTCAGGTACAGCACCGGCGACTGCACCAGGATACCGACTTCGTTCAGGATGGCCTGATCGGTCTCGAGCGCCTGGCGGCGCGGGTCGTACACCTGCCACGCCAGCGGCACGCCCTTGAACAGCTCCTTGCTGGCGAACTCGACGAGGTGGCGAGTGTCGTTGTGCTTGCGGTTCCAGCTCACCCGGCCGTCCTTCGTGACGCCGACCTCCTGGAACGCGCCGCTCGCCGGGTGCCGCGACGCGCCCCAGGCGAACTTGCTCACCAGCACCGGCGTCCGCCCCTTCGACAGGAACAGCACCGCGAACGACGTGGACAGCACCTCGGCGGCGTCGATGCCGCGCGGCTTCTGGAACGCGCCGGTGCCCGGCTCCTGGGTCCGGAGCAGGTACTCGCACCCCTCGCGGTACCAGTCGTAGCGGCCGATGAATCGCTCGCCCGACAGCCGGCCGAGCCGCTCGATGCCGTACACGTTGTAAAAGACGGACTTGCCCGAATCGAAGCTGAAGTTCGCGGCGATCCAGTTCATCCCGCGGGCGAGCGCGGTGTTCTCGGCGTACACGCCGCAGTTCGCCGCGATGCCGGTGGCGGGGTCGAGCCCTTGGGTGCTCTCTTCGAGGCCGAGGCCGGCGATGAGGAGGCCGCACACCCCGGCCACGGTCATCGTGAAGCTAACATCAGTGCTGCTGGTGCCGATGTTGTGGTACTTCCACCCGCCGGTCGTCGGCGTGACCTGCGCCTGGTAGTCGGTGTAGTGCTTCAGGATGGCCCGCCACACGTTGTCGTCCACCCGCGCCCCGGCCTGCTTGGCGGCGTACAGGCCGAGCAGCGCGTACTGCGTGTTCGACCCGTCGCTGAGCGAGTTGCCGCCACCGCCGTAGGACCAGCCCTTGAGGTCGCCACCCCTCAGCCCGATGGCCTCCGCGACCAGCCAGTCGGCGTTCCGCTGGATGATCGGCAAGTCCTTCGGCTGCCGGGCCTCGGCGAGCGCCAGGTTCTGCAACCCGACGACGTAGGTCTTCGTCGACTCCAGTTTGCGAAGGTAGTCGAGCGCCTTGCGGACCGACTCGTCCTTCTCGGTGAGCCCGGCGTTGAGCAGCGCCAGCGTGGCCAGGGCGGTGGTGCCGCCGTCCATGTTCACGACGAAGTTCAGGACGAACTGCTCGCCCTCCCAGCTGCCGGTGGCGCGGTTCTGCTTCGACTTGAGGAACTTGACGCCGCCGTCGATCCCCCGGCGGACGCGCTCGACCAGCTCCTCGTCGGCCTTGCCCGGGGCCGGCGGTGGGCCGGGCGGTTGAGCCGGGGCCGGGGAGGGGAGGAAGACGAGAATGCCGAGGCCGGCGACGAGAATCGTGGACAGGATGAGCCGCGTCATGCCGAACGCCTCCCCGGGAACCGACAGCGGTATTGTACCGCGGCGCGAAATGGGAGTGGAGAAACGAATAAAGCCCACCCGCAGCAACGGGTGGGCTTCCCGCGGCGTTGGCGCCCGGCTATCAGCCGAACGCCAGCCCCGGTTTGGGTTGTACGTCCGGCGCCGGTTCGGGGGCCGCGACCGGCGGCGGGGCCGGCGGCAGTTCCGTCTTCACCTCCGCCAGCGGCACCCCCGCGAACACCCGCTCCACCTCCACGGCGTCGAGTTCCTCGTGGAGAAGCAGCGCCTCCGTCAGCCGGTCGAGCTTGTCGCGGTTCGCCGATAGCAGCTCCGACGCCCGGTCGAGGGCCGCGGTCATGATCCGCTGCACCTCCTCGTCGATGATCTTCGCGGTCCCCTCGGAGAAGTCGCGCGGCTCGTTCATGTCCCGGCCGAGGAAGACGTGCTCGTCGTGCTGGTGGAAGTAGACCGGCCCGAGGCGGTCGCTCATGCCGAACTGCGTCACCATCACGCGGGCCAGGCGGGTGCCCATCTTCAGGTCCATCACCGCCCCGCTGAGCGGCTCGCCGACCACCAGCTTGTCCGCCGCCCGGCCGCCCATCATCATCACCAGCCGGGCCTGCAACTCGCCGGCGGAGCGGTCCACGCGGTCCTCGTCGTGCTGGAACATCGTTACGCCCGCGGCCCGGCCGCGCGGGATGATCGTCACCCGGTCCAGCTTCTCGACGCCGGGCTGCAACCACGCCGCCAGCGCGTGCCCGGCCTCGTGGACGGCCGTGCGGCGCTTTTCCGTCACGGTGAACGGCTCCTCCCGCAGCGCCCCCAGGCGGACGCGGTCGGCGGCCTCGTCGAAGTCCACCTGTTCGAGTTGGTTCTTCTCGGCGCGGGTCGCGGCCAGGGCGGCCTCGTTGCACAGGTTCCGCAGGTCGGCGCCGCTCATGCCGGCCATGTTGCGGGCGATCCGCTCCAGGTCCACCTCGTCGGCCAGTGGCTTGTTACGGGTGTGGACCTTGAGGATTTCCAGCCGCCCGCGCCACGCCGGCTTGTCCACGGTGATGTGCCGGTCGAACCGGCCCGGCCGCAGCAACGCCGCGTCGAGCACGTCCGGCCGGTTGGTCGCGGCCATGACGATGACCGTCTCCGTCGGCTGGAACCCGTCCATCTCCGACAGAATCTGGTTGAGCGTCTGCTCGCGCTCGTCGGAGCCGCCGCCGACGCCGGCGCCGCGCATCCGGCCGACGGCGTCGATCTCGTCGATGAAGATGACGCACGGCGAGTTCTCCTTCGCCGTCTTGAACATGTCGCGGACGCGGCTGGCGCCGACGCCGACGAACATCTGGATGAACTCGCTGCCGTTGATGGAGAAGAACGGCACGTTGGCCTCGCCCGCGGCCGCCTTCGCCATCAGCGTCTTGCCGGTGCCGGGGGGGCCGACCAGCAGCACGCCCTTCGGCACCGTCGCCCCCAGGCGGGTGAACTTCACCGGCTCCTTGAGGTAGTCCACGATCTCCTGCAGCTCGCGCTTCGCCCCCTCCATGCCGGCCACGTCCTCGAACGTGATCCGGCCCTTCCCCTTCTCGTACCGCTTGGCCGGGCTGCGGACGTAGTTGTTCAGGAACCCGCCGCCCATCGGGTCGCGCATCTTCGGCAGGAAGAAGAACACGAACAGCGCGACGAGGACGCCGATGAGGAGGACGTTCACGATCAGTGGCGCCAGCCACGTCGGCTCCTCGCGCTTGCCGACGCTCAGCCTGTCGGGCACGGCGAGGTTCTGCTTGGCCAGCGCCTCGCGGTACACGTGGTCCTTCGCCTCCCACTCCTTGATCATCTTCTCCTGGTCGTCCACCCGCGGCAGGCTGACAGTGAACTCGCCGCTGCGCAGCCCGAGCGTCTTGGCCGGGTCGGCGCTGCTGTCGCGGACCTCACCCTTGACGCGGTCGGGGCCGACGAACGTGAGCTTCTTGACCTGCCCGGCGTCGACCAGGGTGCGGAACTCGGTGTAGCTGATGTCCTTGGTGACGTTCGAGAACCAGAGGACGAACGCGATCACCGTGATGACCGCGAGCGCGATCCAGCCACCGGGAAGTAGGGGGCTGCCGCGCTTGGCCGCGGGCGGCGGGGGGGGAGGAGGAGGCATACGGTCCCTCGTGCCGGGGCAGGTGACCTTATTCTACGGCGTGAGGGGAGCGAAAAGGGTGCCGATGCGAATGCCCCGGGACGGCCGTCCCGGGGCTTTGATGGGGTAACAGCTTACGACGCGGGCGGCGCCTCCGGTGGCGGCGGCTCCGCGGCCGGCGGCGGCTCGGCAGCCGGGGGCGGCGGCTCGGGCGGCTTCGGCGCCTCCTCCGGCTTGAAGAACGCGGCCAGCTCACCGAACGTGTTAAGCGGCGCCTTGCCGGTCTTCTTGGCGGCCGTCAGCTTCGGCAGCGGCTTCGGCGGGCCGGCTTTCCGCGGCGGCGGGGGCGGCGCGGCCGGCCTCGGAGCCTCGTTCGGTGGCGGTCCTTCGCCCGTCGACTGCTGTTGAGGCCGCGGTTGGAAGCCGGGGCGCGGACTACCGGGGCGCGGGCCGCCCGGCCCCTGCGGCCGCGGCGTGAAGCCGGGCCGATCGCCGCGCGGCTGGTACGCCGGGCGGTCCCCACGCGGCGGTTGCTGCGGGCGCTCGCCCTGCTGCGGGCGTTCGCCCTGCTGCATCGGCGGGCGTTCGCCCTGCTGCATCGGCGGGCGTTCGCCCTGCTGCGGTCGCTCCCCGCGGTCGCCCCGCTCCCCACCGCGGTCGTTCCGCTCGCCGCGATCCCCCCGGGGCGGCGGGCCGCCCTGGAAGCCGCCGCGGTTCCCGCCCGGCGGCGGCATCCGCCGCTCCTGGCCGGGCGCGATCATGGTCAGCGAAATCTTCTTCTCGCCGGCCTTCACCTCGATCACCCACACGCTCACCACGTCGCCCACGGCCACCACGTCGTACGGGCTCTTGATGTACCGGTTCGCCATCTGGCTGATGTGGACCAGGCCGCTCTCCTTCAGACCGATGTCCACGAACGCCCCGAACGGCACGACGTTCAGCACCGTCCCCTTCAGCTCCATCCCGGGCGTGATGTCCTCCAACTTCAGCACGCCGGTCTTGAAGATCGGCGGCGGCAGGTCCTCGCGCGGGTCGCGGCCGGGGCGGGCCAGCGCGTCGAAGATGTCGCGCACCGTCGGCTCGCCGACGTTGTGCCGGCCGGCCACGTCCGCCGGGTTCGTTTCGTTCAGCTTGTTCCGGAGCTCGACCAGCTTCGCCTGGTCCTTCAGGTCGGCGGGCGTCAGCCCCAGGTCGGTCAGGATTTGCCGCGCCAGCGGGTAGCTCTCGGGGTGAATCCACGTCGCGTCGAGCGGTTCGGGCGAGTCGTTCAGCTTGAGGAACCCGGCGGCCTGCGTGAACCGCTTGTCGCCGAGGCCGGCGACCTGCATCAGCTGCTCGCGGCTGGTGAACGCCCCGTGCCGCTCGCGGTGCTCGATCACCCCGCGGGCGACGAGCTGGTTCATCCCCGACACGTGCCGCAGCAGCGGGACGCTGGCGGTGTTCAGGTCCACGCCCACGGCGTTGACGCACGAGCTGATGACCCCTTCCAGCGACTCCTTCAGGTGCTTCGGCTTCACGTCGTGCTGGTAGAGGCCGACGCCGATGTGCTGCGGGTCGATCTTCACCAGCTCGGCGAGCGGGTCTTGCAGTCGGCGGCCGATGCTGATGGTGCCGCGGGTGGTGGCGTCGAGATTCGGGAACTCCTCGCGGGCCACCGGGCTGGCCGAGTAGTCGCTCGCCCCGGCCTCGATGACGATGACGTACGCCAGGTCGGCCGGCGCCTCCGGCAGCCCGTCGAGAACGATCTCGGGCGCCTTCGGCGGGGGCGGCGGCGCGGCCGCGACCTCGGCGGTGGTCACGGTGGCGGCGTCGGGCGCCGCGGCGCCGGTCGTTTCCACCGTGGCTGGACCCGCCAGCACGTCTGTCGTGAGCGTCAGCGACGACGACATGGTGATAGGGTCGGTCGACGTGTGGGTGTGAGTGTGGGTGTGAGTGTCCGTGTGGGTTGTCGTGGTCGCTTCCGGGGCGACACGCTCCGGTCCGGCGCTGACCGACTCGGCCACGGGCGGCACCGGTGCGGGCGGGCTCTCACTCACACCCGCACTCGCACTCACACTCGGGACCGGATTCAGCCGCCGGTTCTCCAGGTCGGCGATGAGGTCGGCGACGAGCTGTTCCGTCTCGCGGCAGCCGGTGCCGTTGCCGATCGCCACCACCGAGAGCTGGAACTTGCGGACCAACTGCTCGAGCTTCCGCTTCGCCTCGGCCTGATTCTTCCGCTGGCCGTGCGGGTAGACCACCGCGTCCTCCAGCAGCTTGCCGGTCTCGTCGAGCACGGCGAGCTTGCAGCCGGTGCGGATGCCGGGGTCCACGGCCAGGACGCGCTTGCCGCGCAGCGGGGGCTGCAGCAGCAGGCTGCGGAGGTTGCGGGCGAACACGAGCACGGCGTGGTCCTGGGCGCGCTCGGTCAGCTCGCGCCGCATCTCGCGCTCCAGGCTCGGCAGCACGAGCCGGTCGAGGGCGTCCACCATCACCGTCAGGATCAGGTCGCGGTGCGGGTGGTCGGCGACGTTCAGGTGGTAGGCGGCGATCTCGCGGGCGGTGTCGCGGTTCAGGTCGAGGTGGACCCGCAGCACGTTCGCCTTCTCGCCGCGGTTGATCGCCAGCACCCGGTGCGGCGGGATGTCGCGGACCAGCTCCTTGAACGCGAAGTACGGCTCGAACTCCTTCCCCTTCCCCTCCGGGAGCGTCTCGAACTTCGTCGCGGCGATCTGGCCGACGTCCCAGATGAAGTTCCGCAGCGGCCCGCGCACGTCGGCCTGGTCGGCGACGATGTCGGCGAGTACGTCGCGGATGCCGTTCATCACCTCCTCGGCGTTGAGCAGCCACTTGTCGGGGTCCACCAGCCCGGCGACGACGGCGTCGAGGTCGGCGACGGCGGGGTCGCGGAAGTAGATCGCGTCGGCGACCGGGCCGAGCCCCTTCTCCCGGGCCTCGGTGGCCTTCGACTTCTTCTTCGGCTTGAACGGCAGGTACAGGTCTTCGAGCCGCTTCGGCGTCTCGGCCGCGAGGACCGCCTCGACCAGCCCGTCGCTCAGGCGGCCCTGGTAGGCGATGCTCTTGAGGATGGTCCCCTTCCGGTCGGCGAGGCTGCGGAGGGACTGCACCCGCTCCTGAATCCGGCGGATCATGTCCTCGTTCAGCCCGCCGGTGCGTTCCTTCCGGTAGCGGGTGATGAACGGGACGGTGTTCTCCTCGTCGAGCAGCCCGACGACCGCCTCGACCTGCTGCTTGCGGATCTGGAGGTCTTGCGCGATGCGGCTGAGGTCGTGCGGCTGGGGCGCCGGCGGCACGGGCGGAACCGGCTGGCTCGGCAGCGCGGGCGCCGGCGGGGCGGCCGCTTCGACGGCGGGCACGGCGTCCGCTTCGACGGCGGGCGCGGCGTCCGCGACCGACGCGGTCTCGGCCGTGGCCTCCGGCGCGAGCGCTTCCGGCGCCGGGGCGGTGTCCGCGACCGGTTGGGCGTCGGCGGTTGCGGGCGGGGTGGGGGTGTCCGGGTTGTCCGGGGAGGGCGTCGGCTCGGACGGGTTCATCAGAACAGCCCTGTGACTACGTGGTCGGCCCCGGTCTCGCCGGGGTCGGACGGGTCGAACAGCCTGCGGGTACGGCCGGACGGCGGTCGAATGGTTTTCTGTACGGCCCCCGCCGCGGACGGCAAGACGTGATAGCAGGGCTATACACAAGCCCGGGGACGGCCGTCCCCGGGCTTTCCGTACGGGTGTTACGATTCCGCCGCCGCGAGCGCCGGTTCCGGCTCCGCGGCAATCCGCGCCGCGCCGCGCTTCAGGCCCACCACCACGACGTGCAGCCACACCAGCGACGCGACCGTTAGCACCAGCAGCGCCACGAACGCCGCCTGCGGGCTCCCCGTCGCCCGGCCGACCATGCCGAACAGCGGCGGGAGGAAGAACCCGCCCAGCGCCCCAAGCGCCCCGACGAGCCCTCCGGCCGCCCCCACGTCGCGCGGGAAGTAGTTCGGCACGTACTTGTAGACCGACGCCTTGCCGATTCCCATCCCCACGCCGACCACGACCATCAGGGCGGTGAACCCGCCCACGCCGAGGTCCAGCACGCTCGTCGGCAGGCACAGCGGCACCAGGGCGACCGTCATCCCGATGAACACCGCGTAGGTGACGACGCGCGGGCCGTACAGGTCCGACAGGTGGCCGCCGAGCGGCCGCAGCAGGCTGGCCGGGAAGATGTACAGGGCGGTGAGCAGGGCGGCGGTGCGGAGGTCCACGCCGAACGTGTTCCGGTAGTAGTTCGGGAGCCACGCCGAGAGCGCCACGTAGGCGCCGAACACGACGACGTAGTACAGGCTGAGTCGCCACACGCGGACGTGCTTGAGCGGGGCCAGCATCTCCGCCATCGGCCGGCCGCGGCCGGGGCAGTGGTCGGCCTTCGGGCAGACGAGCATGACGGCGGCAGCGGTGAGGATCAGTAGCACCGCGTACAGCACCGGGACGAACCGCCACCCGCCGGGGATCAACCCGCCGAGGTAGCCGCCGACCGGGATCAGGGTGAGGACGGTCGGCACCAGGATGACCAGGAGCTTGGTGCCGGACGCGCCGACGTTGCCGGCGCCGAACACGCCGAGGGCGGTCCCCTTCTGCCGGGTTGGGAACCACGCCGAGTTCCACGCGATGCCGACGGTGAACGAGTTCCCCGCCAGCCCGAACAGCGCGGCCGCGACCAGCAGTTGCGTGTAACTCTCGGCGAACGCCAGCCCGTAGGCCGGGAGGGCGCAGAACAGGAGGAGGCCGACCATCATGTTGCGGCCGCCGTACTTGTCGGCCCAGATGCCGAAGTTGAGCCGCGGCAGCGACCCGGCCAGGATGGCGATGGCCAGCAGCCACTCGAACCGGCTCTCGACGGCGGCCTTGATCTGGTCGGGGGCCAGCGACGAGGCGGCGTCGGCCCCGAGCATGAGGGCGGTGTCCTTATTGATCTCCAGGCCGAGGACGCCGAGCATCAGCCAGACGGCGAACAGGACGGTGAACGCGAACGACGACATCCACATGACCCGCAGCCGGGGGCCGGCGGGTTCGTGTTCGAGCGGGTCGGCGGGCACGATCGGGCTCCCGGGTTGCCGCCGCTCGCGGCGGAGCAGCGTTGGTGCTGCACCGCCGCAAGCGGCGAAACACCAAGTCAGTGGTGGGCCGCGGTCCCGTTGACCGCGGCCTTGGCAGAGTTCTTCAGGATCAGCCGCGCCAGCGCGCCGCGGCAGGTGCCGCACCCGGTGCCGGCCCGCGTGGCGGCGGAGAGCTGGGGGAGGCTCGTGCAGCCGTCGCGGACCGCGCCCACGATCGCCGACTCGGTGACGTGGTGGCAGTTGCAGATTTCGGGGTCGCCGGCGGCGGCCGACACGTCCGGCGAGCAGAACACGTCGAGCCGGTTCGGCGGCAGTGGGTCGGCGCGGTCGAACCAGCGGGCCAGTGCCGGAGCGGAATCGGATTCGCCGACCACGACCGCACCCACGAGCTTGCCGTCGCGGATGACCAGCTTGCGATAAATGCCGCGGCGGTCCTCGATCACCTGGATGACTTCGTCGGTGTCGCTCGTCGCCTCGACCGCGCCCATGCTGGCGACCTCGACGCCGGCCACCTTCAGCCGCGTGTACACCTTCGACCCCCGGTAGCGGGCCATCGGGTTCGCCCCGGTGAGGATGTCGGCCAGCACCTCGCACTGCTCCCAGATCGGCGGCACCACGCCGTACACCTTCCCGGCGTGCTCGGCACACTCGCCCACGGCGAACACGCCGGACACGGCCGTCGCCAGTAGGTCGTTCACGACGATGCCCGTCTTTACCGGCACGTTCGACGCCTCGGCCGCGTCCACGCGCGGCCGCACGCCGCACGCCAGCACCAGGATGTCCGCGGGAAGCACCTCGCCCGTCTTCAGCACGACGCCGGTCACGCGGTCGTCGCCGCGAACCGCTGCGGCCTCGGCGCCGGTGCGGACGAACACGCCGGCCTGCTCCACGGCCTGCCGCAGGAACATCCCGCCCGTGCGGTCCACCTGGAGGTTCATCAGCGTGTCGGCGCGGTGGGCGACGGTGACGTGCATGCCGAGGTCGCACAGCCCCTTCGCCGCTTCGAGCCCGAGGAGGCCGCCGCCGAGCACCACCGCCGAACTCGCCGGTTTCGCCTCTGCGCGGATGCGCTCGCAGTCGCCGACCGTGCGGTACACGAACGCCCCGGCCTTCGGCGCGCCGTCGGCGCCGAGCAGGTTGTCGATCGGCGGCACGACGGCGCGGCTGCCGGTGGCGAACACGGCCACGTCGAACGGGAACGTCTTTCCGCCGGCGGCGTGGATCACGCGCCCGGCCGTGTCGAGCCGGCAGACGCGCACGCCGCTGTGGAGTGCGATACCCTGCTCGGCGTACCACGCGCCGGTCTTCAGCGTGATCTCGTCGGTCTTGCCGCCGCCCAGAATGCGGCCGAGGAGGATGCGGTTGTAGCACCCGTGCGGCTCGTCCCCGAACACGGCGATGTCGAACCGCGCCGCCGCGCCGCGGCGCAGCAACTCGTCCAGCAGCCGGCCGGCGGCCATGCCGTTGCCGATGATCGCCAGGCGCTTCTTCATGCTGAACCCCCCACGATTCGCACCGCCGCCAGCTTGAACTCGGGCATCCGACTCACCGGGTCGAGCGCGGTCCCGATCAGTCGGTTGGCCGCGTCGCGGCCGCCCCAGTGGAACGGGGCGAACAGCGTGTCCGGACGGATCTCCGGCGTCACGTCCGCGGCGAACTCGGCGCGGCCGCGACGGCTTTCGAGTGTCACCAACTGGCCGGGGCGGATGGCGTGGCGCCCGGCCGCGGCGGGGTGGATTTGCAGCAGCGGCGCCGGCCGCGCCTTCGTCAGCGCGCCGACGAGCCGGGTCTGGGCGCCCGAGTTGTAGTGCTCGCGGTAGCGGCCGGTGGTGAAGAAGAACGGGTACTTCGCATCCGGCTCCTCGCCCGCGGCGCGGTGCGTCACCGGGAAGAACTTCGCCTTCCCGTCCGCGTGGTGGAACCGCTCGGCGAACAGCCGCGGGGTGCCGGGGTGGTCCTCGGTCGGGCACGGCCAGAACACGCCGTCCTCGCGGTCGATCCGCTCGTAGGTGATGCCCGCGTAGTCGGCCGTGCCGCCGGCCGTGGCGCGGCGGAACTCCTCGAACACCTCGGCCGGCGCGGCGAAGTTGAACTTGTCCTGGTGGCCCAGGCGGTCGGCCAGCTCGCGGAGCACGTCCAGGTCGCCGCGGACTCCGGTCGGGGGGCGCGCGACGCGGCGGCGGCGGATGACGCGGCCTTCCAGGTTCGTCATCGTGCCTTCTTCCTCGGCCCACTGGTAGACCGGGAGGACGACGTGGGCGTGCGCGGTCGTGTCGTTCAGGAAGCTGTCGCAGACGGTGAGGTGTTCCAGCGATGACAGCCGGGTGTCAATGCGGTTCAGGTCCGGCGACGCGACGGCGACGTTCGAGCCCATCACGAAGAGGCTGCGGATGCCGCCGGCCGGGCCGCAGGCGTCCAGCAGCTCGAACGCACTCTTCCCCTTCCGCGGCAGCGAATCCGGCTCCACGCCCCACACCGCGGCGACTTGCTGACGGTGCGCCTCGACTTCGATCAACCTGTAGCCGGGGAGCTGGTCGGCCTTCTGGCCGTGCTCGCGGCCGCCCTGGCCGTTCCCCTGACCCGTGAGCGTGCCCCACCCGCTCGCCGGCTTGCCCGGCAGCCCGATCGCGAGCGCCAGGTTGATGAAGGCGTGAACGGTATCGACGCCCTTGCTGTGCTGCTCCGCCCCGCGGCCGCTCAAAATCATCGCCGAGCGCGCCGTGCCGAGCCAGCGGACGAGCTTCCGCAGCGTCGGCTCGCCCACGCCGGTCAGCCGCTCGACGTGCGCCGGGTGGTACTGCAACGCCGTGCGGCGGACCGCGTCGAAGCCGGTGGTGCGGGCGGCAACGTATTCTTCGTTGACGAGCCCCTCCTCGATGGCGAGGTAGAGGAGGCCGTTGGCGAGCGCCAGGTCGGTGCCGGGGGTGGTTTGCAGGAACAGGTCGGCGATCTTGGCGGTCGCCGTCTTGCGCGGGTCGATCACGGCGAGGCGGCCGCCGGCCTTCTTCTGCCGCTCGAACCACTGGGTGATGGGCGGGAGCGTGTCGGCCGGGTTCGCCCCGACCAGGAGGATCACGTCCGCCTTTTCCAGGTCGTCGATGGGGAAGGGGAGGCCGCGGTCGATGCCGAACGCCCGGTTGCCGCCGGCTGCGCCGCTCGACATGCAGTAGCGGCCGTTGTAGTCGATGTTGGCGGTGCCGACGGCGACGCGGGCGAACTTGCCGAGCAGGTACGCCGTCTCGTTCGTCAGCGCCCCGGAGCCGAAGACCCCGACCGCGTCCGCGCCGTGTTCGGCCTTCGTGCGGCGCATCGCATCGGCGACGTCATCCAGCGCCGCGTCCCAACTCGCCTCGCGCAATTCGCCGCGGTGGCGGACCAGCGGCGTGGTGATGCGCTCGGGGTGGCGCAGCAGCGTGGTAGCGGTCCACCCCTTGATGCAGAGCTGGCCGTTGTTCACCGGGAAGTGCGGGTCGCCCTGCACGCCGGCGGGTGCGTCCGAGCTGCCGTCGCCGACCAGCATGCCGCACTGGTAGGCGCAATACGGGCAGTGCGTGCGAATCGACAGCGGCGGGGCGAGGGGCAGGGCGGTCATCGGGTCACGCCGCCGGGAGGGTGAGGAACACGGCGGAGCCTTCGACCTCGACCGGGTACGTCGCCACGGCGCAGACGTTCGGCTGGTCGCACTCGCCGCTCCCGGCCGCGAACCGGAAGGCGTGCAGCGGGCATACGACCTGATGCCCGACGAGCATCCCGTCGGCGAGGGGGCCGGCCTTGTGCGGGCAGGTGTTGGCGGTGGCGAACACCTTGCCGTCGCGGGCGCGGAACACGGCGACGGCGCGGCCGGCGACGACGAACGGCCGGCCGAGGCCGACGGGGAGGTCGTCGAGGTCGCACAGGCGGACGCGGGCGGCGCTGCCGTTGCGGCCGGGCGTCTTCAGCGCGAGGGTTTGCATGGGAACTCCTGGCGAGCGGCCCGCGTCAGCGGGCTGTTGC